>WPCJ01334778.1_pt1 | contig 19990 bp, 24 predicted proteins | sample 5399831 | NCBI WGS metagenome assembly WPCJ01 (sample SAMN12869470, study PRJNA574797) | sludge metagenome | isolation source: wastewater treatment of pH10 | place: China:Beijing | collected 2019-05-20 | reverse complement strand
GCCTGCAACGGCACGTTCCAGGCCGGATCGAGGCCGGTGGTCTCGATATCGTAGATGATGAAGGCGGACATGGCGGCGATCCTACTGCACGCTGCCGGGGCCGGCATCGTACCGCTCCTTGCGCAGTTCGATGCCGAGATCGACACCGTCGAAATGCATCGCCAACTCCACCATCGACGCCGTCCGCGAGCGCTCCATCTCGTTCGGCAGGAAGCTCATCATCTCGTAGATCTGAATCTTCTGTTCGAGCTCGGCCTCGTCACGGGCCGGAGCCTCGGCGATCAGCAGCGCGAAGGTCCGCGCCATCGACCGCGCGCCCTCCGCCATCTGGCGGCCGTTCAGGCCGCCATACTCCTCATGCACGCGCTCGCCGTCATGGTCGAACAGCAGCGCATGCGCCAGCGCCGCCTGCCACCTCGGAAACATCCGGGCGTGCTCGGTGCTGAGCCGGTAGGCCCGCGCATAGCGTGCGAGATCAGCGGCCGTCGGGCGGGCATCGTCCTCCGCGGTCGCGGCGCCGTCGTTCATGGTCTTCATCGGTAGTCCGTTCCGGTTCGAGCGCCCGGAACGGCCTTATCCACCTATCCCGGGGGTTCCCTACAGAGGGTTCCAAATTTCTCCCTTGTTCCCATCATTCGGCGGGGGCGTTTCGGTGTAATGGCTCGGCGGCTTGGGAATGGACGTTTCTGGCCCTTTGCCGACATGATCTGGCTTGCCGTCGTTCAACTCCTCTCAGCCGGCGCTGGTGGCTATATTGCCGGTCGTCTCCGCACCAAGCGTGCGGGTCTTCATACTGAAGAAGCTGCCTTCCGCGACACGGCTCACGGCTTCATGGCCTGGGCCGTCGGTGCGATCATCAGCACGGTCCTGCTGGCATCGGCCGCCTCGGTGGTCATTGGGGGCTCCGCTCGCCTCGGGGCCGGCGCGGCGTCCGGTGTCGGCTCCGCCGTCTCCGGCGCAGCGAGCCAGGCTGCCGGTCGCCTCGACCTGTCGAGCTTCGACCCCTCGGCTTATGTCACCGACACGCTGTTTCGCGCTGACAGACCGGCTCCCTCCTCGGCAGACACAGCTCCGGCTCGTGCCGAGGTTGGCCGTATCATCGCGATGAGCATCCGCAACGGCGACATGTCCCCGGCCGACAAGTCCTACGTGCCAATGTCATCGCCGCCCAGACCGGCATCAGCCAGCCCGACGCCGAAAAGCGCATCACCGACGCGATCGCGAAGACCAAGGAAGCCGCCGCCAAGGCCGAGCAGACCGCTCGCGAGACGGCCGACATGGCCCGCAAGGCCGCCGCCTCCTTCGCCCTGGCGACCTTCATCGCGAAGCTCATCGGCGCGCTGGCCGCGAGCTACGGCGCGACGCTCGGAGGCCGCGCCCGCGACAAGGTCCACGCCTGATCCATGCCTGCAACCCCGATAATCGGAGAACTCCAATGGCTACGAACGCACCAAAGGCCCTCGACGACATGTTCCATGACATGCTCAAGGACGTCTACTACGCCGAGAAGCAGATCCTGAAGGCTTTGCCCAAGATGGCGAAGGCGGCCAAGTCGCCCGACCTCAAGAAGGCTTTCGAGACGCACCGCGAGGAAACAGAGGGGCATGTCGAGCGCCTCGGCGAAGTCTTCGAGGTGATCGGCAAGGCGCCGCGCGGAAAGACCTGCGACGCCATCCTCGGCATCCTCGAGGAAGGCAAGGCGGTCATGGAAGACTACGCCGACAGCCCGGCCCTCGATGCCGGTCTCGTCGCCTCGGCGCAGGCGGTCGAGCATTACGAGATGACGCGCTATGGCACGCTGAAGTCATGGGCGAAGCAGCTTGGCCACAACGACGCGGCGGCGCTGCTGGATGCCACGCTTGCCGAGGAGACCAAGACCGACAAGCTGCTCACGCAGCTCGGCGGGCCGGCAAACTCGGCGGCTGCCGCGCAAGCCAAGGCCGCGTGATCCGATCTCTTCCTTGGCGCCCTCTCTCCTAGCTGGAGAGAGGGCTTCACTGCGTTCATATCCCTCGGTTGCAATGTCCTATAGCTGCCCGCTCGCGCCACGAAAGGTCGGCCGGAGCTTCCCGTTCCTGCGCGAGCGCGTGCGGTGTTCCCGCAGGACCTCCTCAGGTCTCGAGAAAAAAGCGGACCATCTCACGCGAGGCATCGGGGCCCGTCGCATCGGTATAGCTTCCGCCGCGCTCACCTCCCGACCAAGCATGACCGCCGCCGTGGATCAGCCAATGCTCGGCGAGTGCAGGACCATCGCCGTGCCCGATCAGCGACCGAGTCACGCGTTTGCCATTGATCACCGCATCGGTCTGAAGCTCTGCGGGCTTTCCTTGCGCGGAACCCGCTAGATCGAAAACAGCCTTGCCGTTCGATGGATGAACCGTGGCATCGGCGGTTCCGTGGAAAACGATCTTCCTGATGGGTGAACGGCCTTGTGCCGTCGCTTTCGGATTTCCCTTCATGGCAGCGAATGCGGACACGACGTCGCAAGCCGCTCCGTGAGGCAGGCCGGAATGAATGCCGGCTGCGGCAAAGACGTCGGGATGAGTCGAGGCCAGGACATCGGCCATGGCCCCGCCCGCCGACAGGCCGGCAACGAAAACCCGCTTGCGGATCTTGAATTCCGAAGCCAGTTCCTGAGCCAGTCCTGCCAGAATGGCCGGTTCGCCGGCGCCACGCTGCTGATGGCGAGGGTCGAACCAGTTCCAGCAACCCTGCGCATTGGCCGATTTGGGCTGCAGAGGGTAGGCGACGATCAGGCCGAACTCATCGGCCAAAGAGTTCATTTTGGTCCCGCGGGCGAAATCATCCGGGTTTTGTGTGCAGCCGTGAAGCATCATCACCAACGCAAGCTCACGGTCGGCGTGATTGGGCGGCACGTAGAGCTTGTAGGCCACCGAGCCGACGGCCGATTGGAACCTGCGTGTCCGGAAGTTTGCACTGTCCCGCGCATCTTCCGTAACCGTGTCGCCAGGGCTCGGCGCGTGGACGAAGCTTGCCTGCTCTTGTCGTAGCTTTTGCAGGATCGCCCGGAGACCGCGCGCCGGCGGTGCTACGGGACTGTCACCGCTTTGTGTGCCTCTACCCGGATCGGCCGGGCGTATCGGCCCACGTCCAGTGAGAGCGTGCTGTATCGCGGCCGTCGCGCCCTTCACGTCGGATGTTCGCAGGCGGCTCAAGGCTTCGCCGACGGCGGCGTGAAAACGCGGATTCATGGCGAAGGTCCTTTGGGTCATGTCAGTCGATCGGCCAGGGCGGCCTTGATCTCGGGGGATGCGTGCAGAGCCCCGAGGATGGTGAGAGAGGCGATGGCTTGCCGCGCCAGTTCCGGGGAAACGTCACTGTCGATTACGGCCAAGCCCAGGACCCGGATGTCGAGCTGCTCCCCAGCTGCGACCACGGCTTCGAGATCCTGGCGCGTGAAGGTCCGCAGTCCCAGTTCGAGTGCCAGGCGCGTCGTCGCCTTCGCGGCGATGTCGGAATGGGTCGCCAGCTGGTTGCGGATCGCCGTGCGGATTAAGTCCGAGCGGTTGGAATAGAAGCCATCCCGGACCAGGAGGTCGATGCGGCCGAGATCCACGAAGCTGAGGTTCAGCGTCAGTTTCTCGCTGTCAGGAGTTTTCATCGTCAATCCATATGCCATCCATATGGATGGCATATGGATGCAATAAGATGGATATCAAGAGGGCCGCGCCCGGCGCCCAAACCAAAACGTCAAAACACAGAGACAGGCATTTGGCCGTGTGGCAGCACGTGGCATAAATGGGAACGCTCCTTGGACGGGAACGAAATCGGGGACATTTTGCCGACGCCGGAACTTCGGGACTCCCATTTCATGCGCAGCCTGCTGGCGGCGACGGACGATTGCATCAAGGTCATCGACCTCGACGGCAAGCTGTCCTTCATGAGCGAAGGCGGCCAGCGCATCATGGAAGTCAGCGACTTCAACGCCATCAAGGGCTGCCCCTGGCCGGATTTCTGGGCCGACCAGGGCAATGCCGAAGCCAAGTTCGCGATCGAGGAGGCGCGTGCTGGTCGCAGCTATCGCTTCCAAGGCAACGCCGATACGGCCGCCGGCAATCCAAGGTTCTGGGACGTCCAGGTCGGCCCCATCCTGGGCCCGGATGGCAAGCCCGAGGCGATCCTGTCCGTGTCGCGAGATATCACGGCCATCAAGGAGGCTGAGCAACGTCAGCGGCTGCTCGCGCTTGAACTCAAGCATCGGATGAAGAACACCGTCGCCATGATTCAGGCGATCGCCAATCAGACGATCCGTGGTGGCCCGGAGGTGGACGCGCTCAAGGAGGCCTTCATCGCAAGGCTGAATACGATGGCCTCGGCGCAGGACATCCTGACCCAGACCGTCTGGGCCAGGGCGAGCCTGGCATATCTCGTCGAAGAGTCGCTGAAAGGGCAAAGCGACCTGTCGCGCTTCCGCATCGACGGCCCGGCGGTCGAACTCTCGTCGAAGACTGCCCTGGCGATGGCACTCGCGCTCCATGAGCTGGCGACCAATGCCGCGAAATACGGCGCTCTCAGCCAGGACAACGGACGGATCGACATAACCTGGTCGGTTGAGGACGGTCAGTTCGCATTCGAGTGGCGCGAGAGCGGCGGCCCGCTGGTCGAGCCGCCAACTCGTCGCGGCTTCGGATCGCGCATGATCGAGCGCGCCTTGGCGGGATATTTCAGCGGTGCAACCGCCATGGACTATCAGCCGGCCGGAGTGGTCTTCTCACTTCGCGGCCCCATCGACGCACTCATTGCCGACTGATCAGACCGTCGGCCGGAAGGCTGCGATGACTTCAGCTGCCCGGTATGGCTTTCTGATATATTGAACGTTCTCGGGCAGCTCGCCGTCGCGCGGCATGACGCGTCCGCTTGCGACGACGATGAGGATGGGCGGCCACCCCAGTCGCACGACATGCGCCAGCTTCATGCCATCCATGGAGGCTGGCATCTTGATGTCGGTCAACACGACGGCGATGTCGTGGCGGGCTTGGAGGATCGCGATTGCTGCCTCTGCATGGGCAGCCTCGACCACCTCGAAGCCGGCCTCCTCGATGAAGTCGACGGCGTCCATCCGAAGGAGCGGCTCGTCTTCGACGATCAGGACAACCAGCTTCGACATCATGTACTTTCGAGAGTGACTTTCAGCCAACTGCCGACGCGAACTCTTGTTGCCTCGCGTTGTAAAGAATTGCGCTTTTTGTCCTTAGCACTTGGTTACGATGGCCAACTTTGGCCCGCGCGACGGGGCGGGCGCTATGCTTCCGGGAAACATCAGGTTTCAGGGAATCCGCCTGTGGTTCAGACCGCGGTTTTCATCCGGCGGAGGAAGTCCAGCAGGTGGAACACCCAGCTTTGATCGTATTCCTCGGCGGCGATGGATCACCCAGCTGAGGGCGTCGCCCCCTGTATGCCCGGGAACTCCAACAAACTGCCAGCGTTCTAAATTTGCCCACCCGAAACCACGTCGGCTGCGGCGCGTTGGGTCGGGGGAAGTTTTGTCCGCACCGTCCGATCGCCTTGAGTTAGTCACGACGACGGAGATCCTTCCGTCGACCGATTTCACACCAGCGTCCAGATTCAAGGAAACTGATCGATGCCGGCGATTGAGGTTCCCTCCACTGTCGCAGCTCCATCGACAAGGTCGCCCGCTGACGTCGTCTCGAATGTAGCCATCGGAGTCTTCATCGTCGCCGCGCTCTATTTCGGGCGTGATGTTTTCGTCCCTGTGGCGCTCGCGATCCTTTTCAGCTTCGTCCTGGCGCCGCTGGTCAAAGGTCTGCAGAAGCTGCGTGCCCCGCGGGCGTTGGCGGTTTTTGTCGTCGTCTTGATTGCGTTCGCGACCTTGGCGGCCTTGACAATGGCGATGGTTAGCCAAGCAACTCAGTTGGCGAGCGAGCTGCCAACCTATCAGAGCACCATCCGCGCCAAGATTGCCGCTTTGAAAGGCTCGGGAGCAGGTAGCGGAGTTTTGAGCCGCGCCGCGGATGTGCTGCAAGACCTTGGCAAGGAACTCGACCGCCCCAAGGAGGAAGCTCTTGCCCCCAGTGATACGCCAGGCCCTACGCGTGACGGGCGCCCGATCCCGGTCGAAGTGCATCAGCCGGAACCCGGCGCTATCGAAACGCTGCAGATCTTTCTGGCTCCGCTGATCCATCCTCTGACCACAACCGGAATTGTGCTCATCTTCGTGGTCTTCATCCTCTTGAAGCGCGAGGATCTTCGAAACCGGTTTATCCGCTTAACCGGCACCTACGACCTGCAGAAGACCACAGCCGCGTTCGACGACGCCGGCAAGCGTCTCAGCCGGCTGTTTCTGACGCAGCTCATCGTCAATGCCGGTTTTGGTGTGGTAATTGGTTGCGGCCTTGCCGCCATCGGCGTCCCCAGCGCTCTGCTCTGGGGCATTCTCGCGGCAATCCTGCGATTCATTCCCTATCTCGGCGCCGTGCTCTCGGCTGTGTTTCCGATGGTGATCGCAGCCTCCGTCGATCCCGGTTGGATGATGCTCGCACTGACGGCGGCCTTGTTCGTCATCGCCGAACCGCTGGCCGGGCATGTGATCGAGCCGTTGGCCTATGGCCGCTCCACTGGGCTCTCACCGATCGCTATCGTGGTCGCCGCGACATTCTGGACCTGGTTGTGGGGGCCCATCGGACTAGTTTTGGCGACGCCGTTGACCGTGTGCCTCGTTGTGCTCGGCCGGCATGTCGAAAGACTGGAATTTCTGGACGTCATGCTGGGAGATCGACCCGCCCTATCGGCGCCGGAGATCTTCTATCAGCGCATTCTCGCGGGCGATCCCGCGGAAGCAGCCGACAAGGCTGAGGAGGTACTGAACGAGCGCTCGCTATCCGCTTATTACGACGAGGTCGCGCTCGAAGGCTTGCGTCTCGCTGCTGCAGACGAGGCGCGCGGGGTTCTCGATACTCCCAGGCGAAATCAGATTCTCGCGACAATTCGCGAGGTCGTCGAGGACTTGTCGGATCACGATGACCGCCGCCCCTCGCGCGACGCTGGCACGGCAGACCCCGAGACCGAGGCGACCGTTGAACAGACCAACGAACAGGAAGGTGCCTCCGATCTGCCCGTACTTACGGCGGCTGAGCTGAAGGACACGTTTCGAGACGGAGGTGGGGTGGTCTGCATCGGCGCGCGATCGCAACTGGATGAGGCAGCCGCGCTGATGCTGGGCCAGATCCTGGAGAAGCATGGATTGGCGGCGGAGGCATTGCCTCCCACCGCGCTGCTGGCTCCCGGTATTGAGCGGCTTGTCGCGCGCGGTCCGGCTCTGATCTGCCTTTGCTATATCGGGCCCCACAATGCCGCTCACGTGAAGTATGCGCTTCGGCGCCTTCGGCGCCGTCTGCCAACGGCGATCCTCGTCCTCGGCGAACTGTCGCAAGTTTCCAGTCCGTTGGCGGATATCAAGGGCCCCTCGCTCGCCGACGACGTGGAAACGTCACTTCGAGGTATCTGCCGGTTGTGCCTTCAGTTCGCGGAGACAACGAGCGCGGCAGGCGGTCGAGCGCATCATCTCGAATAGGCAAGGATGGGAACCGTATGATCTCATTTCCTCGCAGCTGAAACGGAATTTCCAGCATCAGGAAATTACGTAGATCGTGGAACGGAAATAATATTCGATCTCGCCTTCGTGAGAAAAATAAACAGATTTATTTTCTAGATCTGTGCTACATTGTTTCACGGGAGGTTTTTCTTCCGCAAATCGGAAGGATTTTCCATGAAAATCCCCTCTCAAACCAAACCTGCCATCTGGGGTGCCGTTGTCGGTGCTGTTGCCATTGCCGTTCTGGGCTTCACCTGGGGTGGGTGGTCGATGGCTTCGTCGAGCGAACACGTCGCGAAGCTCCGCGCTGAGAATGCCGTTGTCGCGGCCTTGTCTCCGATCTGCGTGAGTAACTTCCAAAAGCAACCCAATGCCGATGCCGCACTTGCCGAGCTGAAGAAGATCAGTTCGTGGAGCCAGGGCGATTTCATCGCCAAGGGCGGCTGGGCCACGATGATCGGTAGCCCGTCGCCGGACGCGGCCGTCGCCAAGGCCTGCGCCGAAACGCTCGGCATGTCCAAGACCTGAGACGATCGCAACGGCGACAGCCGTACGCAGCGACATCGTCCGTCGATCATGAGCCATTCCGCGTGAGCAGCGCGGAGTTGGCGGCGTTCATGTCGCCTCCCTGCTCGGCAAGAGGAGTTTCATATGGCCAAGGGACAGACGCGCGGCAACCGAGAAGCCAAGAAGCCCAAGAAGAAAAAGGAAGCGGCGGCAGTGCCCGTATCGGCGAAGGGTCTGCCGGCAGCGCTCGAACTTGCGGGAAAGCCGAAGAAGAAGAGCTGACGTGAACATTCGTAGCCGGGAAACCACGGTCACGTTCAGGAAGCCGTTCAGACTGAGCGCGATAGACCATATGCAACCTGCCGGCACCTACCGCGTGGTGGTCGACGAGGAGGAGATTCCAGCTACCTCGTTCCTGGCCTATCGCCAGATCGCCACTATGCTGCACACGCCATCGCTTTCTTCGTCAGGCAGCTCCCAGGTGTTCACGGTGAGCCCGGGCGAACTGGCCAGCGCGTTGGAGGCTGATATCAGCGCTTAGAACGACGCCGGCGAGGAGGCCCACGCGCCGGCCTTAGCTGATCGAGCATGCTGTACGGCGCGGCGGGCGCATTTGACGCCTCATCTCAGCCATGGCGCGTTTCGAGGCTGCGTCGAGCGGCCCGATCGTTCGGAAAATTGCTTCAAAACCGGGAGTGCGGCTGACGCCCTTTTGACGCGTGCCAACCAGCCGACGCAGCTCGCGATACGCGATTGCGTGCGCCGGCGCCCCCACGAACCGCCGCTGCCCAAGGCCGGCGCGCGACGATCCGTCGGTCGATTTCCGGCCGTACGAACCAGGAGCCCTATGATGGCGCTCGAACAAGCCTGCATCGAGATGATCCCCACGCCCTGGGGATCGACTGACCTTCTACCCTGGAGCGGAATCGGGCATCCCGGCGTTCCGATCGGTGAACTCTGGGTCCAGCGCTGCGAGAAGCATGCACCGGAACCAGCCTTGCTGCTCAAACTCCTGTTCACGCAGGAGGCTCTGTCGATCCAAGTGCATCCGGACGATGTTGCCGCCCACGGGATGGGCTTGCCGCGCGGCAAGACGGAAGCCTGGTACATCCTGTCCGCGGCCTCTGACGCCACGGTTGGAGTCGGGCTCAAGGCGGTCGTCACCCCGGAGCACCTGCGGGCTGCTATTGCCGATGGCTCGATCTTCCAGCTTGTCGCATGGCACAAGCCGGCCGCGGGCGAGGTCATCGCCGTCCCGGCCGGGGCGATCCACGCGATCGGCGCAGGTCTTGTGCTCGCCGAGATACAGCAGCGCAGCGACACGACGTTCAGGCTTTTCGACCACGGCAGTGCCCGCGAACTGCACATCGAGCAAGGCATTGCGGTCGCTGATGCAGGCCCCACGAAACGCGCCGTGCCACCACGGCGCCTGAGCGACGTCCGGACCCTGCTCGTCGCAAACCCCTACTTCGTCTTCGAGCGGATCGACCTGCCCGCCAGATCGATCTGGGAGCTCGATGCGCGATGCGAGACCTGGCTGGTCGCGATCGCCGGCGCTGCCGCGATCGGCGCGCTCCAAATCGGCGTCGGTCAGGGCTGCTTCGTCGAGGCGCAGGGCGTGCGCATCGTGCCAGGCGAAGCCGGCCTGTCCTGCCTCGTCGCCTATAACGCTGCGGCACCCAGTCGCAATCTCCTGCGCCGTGTCGATGACGACGGTATGCCCCGGTTCCGCGAGACGGTTTCACCGCCAACGGGGCCGCCGCAGGCCGTTTTGAATTCGCCAGTTCCGTCCACGGAGGCACGATCATGAGCCCGACCAAACGCATCGCCTTCATCGGCAACTCGCTGCCCCGCCGTTGCGGGATCGCGACCTTCACCACCGATCTGCAGCAGGCGATCGCATCCTCCGACGTCGATACCTCCATCGTCGCGATGAACGACCATGGCAACGGCTACGATTATCCGTTTTCCGTGCACTGCCAGATTTCCGACCAGCGGCTCGAAGACTATGCGCGTGCCGCCGACTTCCTGAACGAGGGCCGCTTCGACGTCGTCTCCCTCCAGCACGAATTCGGTATCTTCGGTGGCGAGGCCGGGAGCCATATCATGGTGCTGCTGTCGCGCCTGACCATGCCCGTCGTCACGACGCTGCACACCGTCCTGGCCGAACCGGATGCTGCGCAGCGCGACGTGATGGAACGGATCGTCGACGCCTCGGCCCGCGTGGTCGTCATGGCGGAGAAGGGGCGCGACCTGTTGCGGACCGTCTATCGATTGCCGGCGGACAAGATCGAGGTGATCGCGCACGGCATTCCGGAATTCGCCTTTGTCGAGCCCGATGAAGCCAAGGAACGGCTGGGCTTCGCCGGTCATTCCGTCATCCTGACCTTTGGCCTTTTGTCGCCCAACAAGGGTATCGAGGTGATGATCGACGCGATGCCCTCGATCCTGAGGCGCCGCCCCGACGCCATCTATGTCGTTCTGGGTGCGACGCATCCTCATCTCGTCCGCGAGCATGGCGAGGCCTATCGCGAGAGCCTGATGGCGCGTGTGCGCGAGCTCGGGGTCGAGGATCACGTCGTCTTTCTCGACAGGTTCGTCGATCAGGCGACACTGCTCGGCTTCATCTCGATGTGCGATGTCTATGTCACGCCTTATCTTAACGAGGCACAGATGACGTCAGGCACGCTGTCCTACAGTTTCGGGCTGGGCAAGGCCGTGGTTTCGACGCCCTATTGGCACGCCAGGGAATTGCTTGCCGACGGGCGCGGGATCCTCGTGCCCTTCGGCGACGTCGTCGCCATCGGCAACGAGATCGCGGGTCTGCTGACCGATGCGCCCCGGCGCCAAGACATGAGGCTGCGCGCCTATGCGAGCAGCCGCACCATGACCTGGGAGCAAACCGCGAAACGCTATCTCGCCGCCTTCGAGACGGCCCGCCGCGGTCGTGTGCTGAGCGCTGTTGCAGGCTCAAGCCAGCCGAGAGCTCTGCCGGCAACGGTCCCGCCGCCGGAGATGCAGACCGGCCACCTCCTGTCCATGTGCGACGATACCGGGCTGTTCCAGCATGCGGTTCACTCCGTGCCGGACCGCTTGCATGGCTATTGCGTCGATGACAATGCCCGCGCTCTGCTCCTGGCCTGTGCCCTGAACGGCATCGGCGAGCCGCGCCTGCCGGATGCGCTCGCGGCGCGCTTCGCCTCATTCGTGCAGCACGCCTGGAATTCCGATCGCCGGCGCTTCCGCAATTTCATGAGCTTCGATCGGCGCTGGCTCGAGGAGGCCGGGTCGGAGGACAGTTATGGGCGCACGCTCTGGGCGCTCGGCGTATGTGCGCGCGACGATGCGAGCGTTTCGCGGCGGCGATGGGCGACCGCACTGTTCGCCGAGGCGCTGCCCGCCGTCGAGCGTTTCAGTTCCCCGCGTGCCTGGGCCTTTGCCTTGCTGGGTCTCGATGCTCATTGCACCACGGCGATTGCCACCTCGCTCCGTACGCTTCTCGCCGACCGCCTGCTCGGCCTGCCCGCGGCGGTCGAAACGCCGGACTGGATCTGGTTCGAGGACGGGCTTTCCTACGACAACGCGCGCCTGCCCCAAGCCCTGATCGCGACGGGACTGGCGATGAAGGTGCCGGCCTATGTCGAAGCCGGCCTGCGCTCGCTGCGTTGGCTCACGCATCTCCAGACGACACGGGCAGGGCTGTTCAGGCCGGTCGGCTCGGAAAGCTTTGGCGACAAGCGCAGCACGCCGAAGGCTTTCGATCAGCAGCCACTGGAAGCGACGGCCGCGATTTCAGCCTGCCTCGCAGCTTGGCGGGCCGACGGCGATCCGCAATGGCGTAACGAAGCTGCGCGCGCTTTCGCCTGGTTCCTGGGCGACAATGACCTCTCCACGCCCCTGGTCGACCTGGATACCGGGGCCTGCCGCGACGGCCTCCATCGCGATCGGCCGAATGAGAACCGCGGTGGCGAATCCGTGGTATCGTACCTGCTCAGCCTCGCCGAGATTCGCCAGCTTGCCCGCGTTAGCGGGGATCGCCCGAAACTGGCGCCGCTTCGGGCCTTGCACGCCTGAGCCTTCGGCGACCTTGCACAACAGATCGGCGGACGTCTTGTCCCAGCCCAGCTTCCTGAACCGGCAGACCCTGTATCTGCATCCCGATCCTTCGCGGATCGTCGTGCGTCGGTTCGGCCCTGCGGGCGAGCCACGGGATTTCAATCCGGCCGAGAAGGCCAAGGCGAACCATATCGTCGAGCGGGTGCTGTCGCTCGCCCCAGAGGCGGCTGCAAGCCTGCTCGCCGAGGTGCTGGAGAATTTCAACGGCCGGCACCGTAACCTGCTGGAGCGGTTCGAGACGCGTGCCGATGAGATGGAGGATGCCTTCGCCGCTCACGGCGCCTTCACCAAGGTCCAGCGCCAGCTGGTCGGAGCCTATTTCCTGCACGAGTATTCGTTCGAGGCGGCAGCGCTCTTCAACCCGAGCATCGTCCCGCACCCCGACCAGTCCGATGCTCCAGCTGGCGGGCTTCGGTTCATCCTCAGCGTCCGCGCGGTTGGAGAGGGACACATCTCATCCCTGACATTCCGCTCCGGCTCGATCGCGGCCGGCGGCGAGGTCAGCGTCGACCCGACCTCGCGCCTGGCGACGATCGCCACTCTGCACAACCGGATGGCGCGGCTCGATGGTGAGGATGTCGAGCTCGTCTTCGCGGCTGATAGCGACATCAGCGAGCGGGTGATCTTTCCCGTGACCACGTCGCAGTCGAACGGCATCGAGGACGCGCGCTTTGTCGCGTTCGAGGAGAATGACGGCACCGTCTATCGCGCCACCTATACGGCCTATGACGGCAGGTCGATCCGCTCGGAGCTGATCGAGACCCGCGACTTCCTGTCGTTCCGGCTGTCGCCGCTACGCGGCTCCGCCGCCGTGAACAAGGGCATGGCGTTGTTCCCGCGCAAGCTGGGCGGTCGCTACGCAATGATCTCCCGGCAGGATAATGAAAACCTCTACCTGATCTATTCGGATGATCTCCTGACCTGGAACGGCGGAGTCGCCATCCTGAAGCCACAGTACCCGTGGGAGTTCGTGCAGATCGGCACCTGCGGTTCGCCGATCGAGTTCGACGAAGGCTGGCTGCTTCTGATCCACGGCGTCGGGGCGGTGCGAAAATACACGATCGGTGCGGTCCTGCTCGACAAGGCGGACCCTTCGAAAGTGCTGGGGCGCCTGCGCCAGCCTTTCGTCCAGCCCGAGTCCTCGGAACGGGAGGGCTACGTACCGAACGTCGTCTACACCTGCGGCGCGATACGCCACAGCGACATGATCGTCCTGCCTTATGCGGTCTCGGACACCTTCTGCCATTTCGCCACGGTGAAGGTCGCAGCACTACTGGAAGCGATGGAGCCGGGCTGCGCAGTCATAAATGCGCCCGGCAAAGACAAGCGGCCTTACGCCGGACAACCCACTCTCGAAAGCGAAAAGCCATGACCGAACGTCCCATCAAGGTCGGCGACACCGTGCGCCTGTCGTTCGGCTTCGCCGATCGCTCTGGAGAGGGCGATTACGAGATTATTCGCGTGATGCCGGCGCGGGAGAGCGGTGAGCGTCATTACCGGGTTCGAGGCATCGACGGCCGCGAAAGGGCGATCGGTCACAACCAGATCATTGTTTCAAAAGCAAAGGCCAAATCGCCGGTATCCGGCTCTCGGGAATGATCAGGAGCGGCCGGGCATCGACCAGGAGGCTATCGCCGCCCATCAGGAGGAAAGCAGAATGACCGAACGCTCGAAATCACGCACCCAGGCAGAGGCTGCATTCCTGAAGACGCAGACGCAATCGCTGTCGCGGAATCGCCTTCTGTCGGAAACTGAAAGCCTCAACCAGGAGCGAGACGCCAAGACGGCCCGGCTGAAGGAACGGCGGCTGCGCAAGGAGGCTGATGAGCGCGCAGGCGGCGCTACAGTCCCGTCGAAGAATCTGCCGTGAAGCCGCTGAGCTCTCGACGCGGCATCGCGATCGTCAGCCCTGCTAAGCGGCTTGGTTGTTCAACAGGCGGCGATAGTGATCGGCCTGCTGATAGAAGCGCTCGGCTTCAACTTTGTCACCGATCATTTCCGACCCGCGTGCGAGGGTGAGCGTGCGCTCGTATCTTGCCTGAAGGTTGGGCGTTCGCGGTGCCTCGGCCAGGCCACCTCAATTCTGAGGGCGCCGCGCGCGATGATGCAAATCCATGGTTCTTTTCCCATAACCCAGGATCTCAGCGACGATCTCACGCAATTCAGCGCGTGAGAGACCGCCGGAAACGGGTTTGCAGATTGGTGCAGGGAGCGGAGACAGGGGTGCCGGCGCTGCCTTGCCGATACGGTGTGCTTTTTTTGGTCTTGTCGGTGGTCTTGTTCATATGAATCCCATGGCGCGTGGCTCGGCCACGCGACGTGTCAGGCAGCCGGCACAATGCCGGCAGCGGATGCCGCAAAGCGGCGAGCGATGTCGAAAGAGAAAAGAAGTCGGGCAAACCGCGATTTCGCGATGCAAGCTAAGCGACTCCGTCGATCATTTATTATTAGTCGATCATTGTGGCCGTTTGAGGTCCCTGCGAGGCCACATCCAGCGGGAGCGCGCCACGCGTTTCTTTCAAGCGACTTGATTGAACTCCGGCAACGGGCGCCCCACGACTGCCATGTAGCGATCCGTCCAGTTGGTAACGGCAAGCTCGATCGCTATCCCGCCTTCACATTGAAGAAGGATCTTGTAGGAGAACTCGCTCGGATCGGCAGTTTCCGTATCGCAGATCAGATATCCGACCCAATGATGCTCCTGATGCGTGCCGAACTGATATTTGGCGTGCAGCCTTCGGCCACTGCGTAAAGTGACCGACCCGGTTCCGTTGAGCATGGTTTGTGTCTCCGCTTGGCGGCGTGACAGGCGTCGCGACGGTCATTTCCAGAAGCGGTATGGAGACAACTGTAGCTGAACAAAGCGCCCTTTCGCCGGACATCGCAAGTCACGTTTCGGGTACGAAGGAAAATCTGCAGGTGCTGACCTCGATGAAGGCGATAGCGTAACAGCCGAAGCTTGGTTGGCGGCCGGAACCGGGATCACGACGTCAGGCCCGATTTGCGTAGGGAGGCACATCGACAAGCGTCCCGATGAGGCGGAGCAAGGCCTGTTGCTCGGGACGGTCCGACGTTCCGGAGACGAGGAAGGCTCCCAACTCGATATGCGACAGCTGGCCGCCTCCCGGTCCGTTCGGTTGATGGATCACAAATGCTGCGCCGCTCGTCGGCTCCCGCCCCAGAAACCAGCAGTCACCGGTGGGGCTGCGATATAGCTCTCGCCGTTCGCTCATGATGTCGCGTGCTCCTGCGATTGACTATGGCTGGACAACGCGAGGTCGCCACGCGAGACCGGCCGAAGCCTATCCGCTGTCCTCGCCAGTCCTTTACACGCGGCCGAAAGCTCCGGCCTTTACTAGCGGAAGTCGTCGGCCGAGAGCCGATGATAGCCCCCGCGCTTCTTCAGATAGGCGGAGCGAGCGGCCCGCAATATGGCTGAGCGATTGAGGTCGAATGCGACGAGGAACGACCCCTCGCTTCCGTCGATGATAGCGGGGCTTAAAGTCCGCAGAACGTCGAGCTCGATCTGGAACATCACTTCCAATGACGCTTCAGAGCCCCAGAAGCTTACGCAGCCGCGGCTAGGTTCGTAACGCCGGATCGAGTTGGGAAAGTCGAGGCTCATGACCTGCGCCCAGCGCCAAGACGCACCAGTTCAGCCTGATAGGCCTCGACATGGCGCCGCTTCCGCTTCTTTTGCAGCCAGATGCCAACGGGAAATGCGATCAGCGAGCCAACAACAATCAACGACAAATGGGGGATCAGAGGCACGTCATAAAACCTGCCCGCTCCCCACATGCCGACGCTGAAGAGCGCCATGCCGATCATTCCATAGGTCAGCGCCGACGCCTCCGGCGCCGGGGTATAGCCAGCGGCTGCAAACCGAGCCTTTTCCAGATGCGGTTCCATGGGAGGCATCATTTCAGCACGAGTGCGAAGGCCAGTGCGAACGCGGCGATGAGGCCACCATGCGCGAACCAAACCAGATAGCGATCTGCGGCCCAAACGCGATAAATGAACCACTGCCCGGAAATATTTGTCATGGCTGGGCTCCGTTTGGCCCAGATCGGGGCGCTTCGCGCAAATGCTTTGAAGTAAATCCCGATGCGTTTCGAGACTGCCTTAAAATGGTGCGCATAAGATGCTCTTACAAGGCAAGGAGGCGTGCAGCTTCGTATTATTTCTACTCTGGCGATTATAATTGTATTTCATGACCGCAGATCGATCTTTTGATCGAGAATATGTCACTTGATGCCTCAGTTTGTCATGCGGACTGGTGCCGAACGCCGCCGGCAAAGATGAGATGAGGCTCCAACTGAAGATCACTTCCTAGAACGCGGATGTCTGGTCCGCAGGATGTCGCCAACCTCCGCTCTGTGAAGGGTTTCGGATGCCGGCCCCTGCGTTCGGGTTCGGACTGGGCTGAGGGCCGGCGTCCGAAAGCCTCCAGGGGAGGAAGCCGCGGCCCGGGGCCGTGCGCTATGGAGATTTCGCCGCGCGGCCTAGTGGGCGGGATCGTGCGAGGCGCGGGACGGCGGCGCGATGCTCCGACCGAGGTTCCCGGAAGCCCGCGCTTGGCTGCACATGGGGCATATCCGGGCCCACCGCGATCTCCATTTTCGCCATCGAGGCGAACGGGATTGCCCGCTCTCGGGCTGAGATCGGCAGTGCCTTCTCTGGGTGTCGCCGTGTCGCCCCCACCCCTCAGGCAAGCAGGCCCAGGGTCAGCCAGTTGTCGCAAGCCTCGCTCGCGGCTGACGCTACAAGGCGATGACCCTGAGTCAGTGTCACCAACATCGCCCGGTCGGCGGCCAGGCCTCGCAGGCAGATCGTGGCCAGGTGACTGTCGACCTGATCTGCGAATGGCGTCGCCCGATGCAGCGCCGCATCGACCATCGTCCAGAGAAATGAGAAGGGGTTGCCGCTCGGGACGCCATCGAGGGATCGGTGTTGAAGGTAGCCCTCTGGCGCCCAGACCGGAATGAAGGTCTGGCCGATCCGCAGCAGGTCGCCACAGGCGATCATCATGTCGAAGGCCGGCACGGCCCAGCGCAGCTCATGCCAGAGCAGCCCGGATTGACGCGCGAGAGGACGGCGAGCATCAGAAGCTCGGGCCAGGTGATCTGCGACGGGCAGACCGTCCCAAAGGCCAGTTCTTCGAAGCGCATCGCCGTTGATCGCCTGGGATCCGTCGAAGATCGCGGTCTCGAGGGGGGCCATCGGCTCCCGCAGCGCCGGTCGAACTCCGAGCCAAATAACCTCGCCCGACCTGCACTGGGCGTTCAGCAGCGCGGAGAGCGCGGAGGACGGGTTGAGAGGCGTATGGCGGCTATTTCGACACGATGACGCGCGCGCTGCCGCCCCGCGACAGAACGTTCGCGGTGACGTCCGAACCGTATCGGTGCAGGCGGATATCGGCCCGAGAGGAGCCGAGGCGCAGACTCCGGATCACGATTTCGTCGAGAAAATCCGGCATGGCGGGCTCGTGGAACTGGATCTCGTCCTGCTCGTGATCGAGGCCCAGGCCGAGGCAGGCTCCGAGCAGGCCGAAGATCGAGGCCGCGGACCAGGCCTGCGGTGCACAGGCGACCGGATAGGGCGTCGGCCCGCGATGGGGGCGCCGGTTGAAGCCGCAGAACAGTTCCGGCAGACGAGACATGTCCTGATGCCTCCCGGCCTCGAAAATCGCGGAGAAGACGCGGCTCGCTTCGGCCTTCAGGCCGTAGCGCGACATCCCGATTGCAATGAGCGCATTGTCGTGCGGCCAGACCGAGCCGTTGTGATAGGACATCGGATTGTAGCGCGGCTGTCCCGCCGGAAGCGTCCGGATTCCCCACCCGCTGAAGCCCTCCGGCCTGAGAAGGCTCGCCGCGACGCTGCGTGCCCGCTCCTGTGACGCGATTCCGGCGAACAGGGCGTGGCCGGCATTCGACGACGGAACGCGGCAGGGACGTTTCTCGCCGTCGAGCGCAAGCGCGTAGGTTCCGAGTTCCTCGCACCAGAAAGAGAGCTCGAAGGCGGTGCGCATGCGCTCGGCCGCATCCGCCAGCGCCGAAGCCATGTCGGCCCGGCCGAGCTTACGCGCGATGGCGGCGGCCTGCAGCTTCGCCGCATAGGCATAGGCTTGCACCTCGCACAGGGCGATCGGCCCGACCGGATCGGAGCCGTCGGCATGGAAGATCGCGTCGTGAGAATCCTTCCAGCCCTGGTTGGCGAGCCCGCTCTCCCGGGCCCGCGCATATTCGATGAAGCCGTCTCCGTCGCGATCGCCATATTCGTCCATCCAGCGGAGCGCGGCGCAGATATTGGGCCAGATCGACTCGATGGTCGCGATATCGCCGGTGCGCCGCAGATAGAGGCCCGCCAGCATGACGAAGAGCGGGGTCGCATCGATCGTGCCGTAATAGCGGCCGAAGGGCACCTCGCGCACCCTGGCCATTTCGCCATGCCGCAATTCGTGCAGGATTTTGCCGGGCTGGGCGTCGGCTTCCGGATCGATCGCCTGCGCCTGCGTCGCGGCGAGCGTGCGCAGCACGCCGCAGGCGATCTCGGGATCCACCCACAGCATCATCATCGCGGTGATGATGCCGTCGCGACCGAAGACGGTGTTGAACCACGGAATGCCAGCATAGGGATAGGGACCGAACTCGCCCCGCGTCACCAGCGTGTAGACGTCGGACAAGGCCCGGCCGAGCGTCGCGTCGAATAGCGAGCTCGAACTCGACACGGTGGCGATGCGGGCCGTCGCGGCGCGGCGCGCGCGGCGGGTATCGCGATAGGCGGCGAGAAAGTTCATTGGCCGCTCCGCCCCAACCGCCGCATCCCGGCAGGAGATCGTCAGAAACAGGGAACTTTGCTCATAGGGGCCGAGCTCGACATCTGCCGTCATGCGATGGGCGTCGATCGCCACCGGCGTCGGGCTCATCTCGACGATGGTGGAGCGTTCGATAAAGTCGAGGCCGACATAGCGGAACGCGACTCGGTCCGGCGCCGTCACCTCGACGGTGCTCGTTCCGCGTCGCAGACGCCGCGTTCCCCGCACCTCGAACATGTCGTGGAAATCAGCGTCGAAGAGGAGATCGATCCGCAGGCGCCGCCGCACCGCGCCGTAATTCCGGATATTGATGCGTTCGTAGCAGATCGCCCGCCAGAGGAATTTGGTGCGATGCAGGAAGATGGTGTCTCGCGGCAGCTTCTCGTCGCCGATCCGCAGATCCGGGTTGGTGAGTTCGACCGAGAGCGCCGCCTTGTCTTCATGCACCGCCGAGCTCAGCAGCAGCGGCCGCTTTCCCTCCACGCGTAATTCCAGGCGGGAGAGGAAGCGCGTGTCGCGGAAGAACAGCCCCTCCGCAGTGTCGCTTAACGTGCCGATATCGCCATGCGCGTCGAGCACGGCAAAGGCATCGCCGTGCTTCAGGTTGCGCAGGGCACGGTCCGTCAGCGAGGTCGTGGCCTCGATCTCGTATTCAGACCAGAGATTGGGGCTCTTCGGCTCGGACGTCGTCCGCCCGACCGCGCAGATGTTCTCGGACATGGCACCTGTCCCGGTTCAGGAGGGCTGCGGCTGCGGCAATCCCGCAGCGCCGTCGAACCCGTGGAGGTCGTTGTGCCGCGTCCGGATAGCGGCCGGAACCGGCACCGGCTGCGCCGCCGGGCCGCGGCACAGCGCGTCGAAGGTTTCGATGTAGTCGGCTGCCATGCGTGCCGCGGTAAAGCGCATCTCGAAGCACTCGCGCACGGCACCGCGATCCAGCCGGTGTATCCGGGCGGCGGCCTCGACCGCCTCGTCGATCG
>WPCJ01086054.1_pt1 | contig 19990 bp, 17 predicted proteins | sample 5399831 | NCBI WGS metagenome assembly WPCJ01 (sample SAMN12869470, study PRJNA574797) | sludge metagenome | isolation source: wastewater treatment of pH10 | place: China:Beijing | collected 2019-05-20 | reverse complement strand
CGTCGACGTGTTCCAGCCGCTGGCCGAGCCGCTGATGCGGGTGACGGCCGGCATCAAGAAAAGCTTCGATCCCGCCGGCATCTTCGAGCCCGGCCGGATCTATGCGGGGATCTGATGACGCTTGCTGACACGCTTTCCGCTGAAACCCGTGACAGCCGCGCACGCTGGGCGCCCAACCGGCTCGGCCCCGCCGCGCTCGTGCTGTTGGCCGGCCTCCTGATCGCGGGCGTCGCCGCGATCCTGCTCTGGATGGGCCGCGAGCCGATCTGCAAATGCGGGACCATCAAGTTCTGGCAGGGCACGGTGGTCTCCTCCGAGAACTCCCAGCACATCGCCGACTGGTACACCTTCTCTCATATCATCCACGGCTTTCTGTTCTACGGCCTGTTCTGGCTGATTCGCCGCCTGACCGGCCTGCCGATCTCGTTCGGGCTCGCGCTTCTCCTCTCGATCCTGCTCGAAGGCGCCTGGGAGATCGCCGAGAACACCAATGGCGTGATCGAGCATTACCGCTCGGCGACGATCTCGCTCGACTATTACGGCGACAGCGTCCTGAACTCGGTCTGCGACATCCTCTCAATGGCGCTGGGCTTCCTCGTCGCCCGCTTCGCGCCCGTCTGGCTGACGGTGGCCAGCGCATTGGCGATGGAGCTGATCGTCGGCTGGCTGATCCGCGACAACCTCACCCTCAACGTCATCATGCTGCTCTGGCCGATGGACTGGATCAAAGCCTGGCAGGGCGGGGCCTGAATCGATGCAGACGAACTTCACCCCCGAGCGCCTCGCCTCCGATCCGCGCATGCCGGCTTCGGAGAAGATCCTGCGGACCTGCGTGCATTGCGGCTTCTGCACCGCGACCTGCCCGACCTATCTCCTGCTCGGCGACGAGCTCGATTCCCCCCGCGGGCGCATCTACCTGATCAAGGACATGCTGGAGAACGGCAAGCCCGCCACCGAAGAGGTGGTGAAGCATGTCGACCGCTGCCTCTCCTGCCTCTCCTGCATGTCGACCTGCCCCTCGGGCGTGCACTACATGCACCTCGTCGACCATGCCCGCGCCCATATCGAGGAGACCTACACGCGCTCCTGGCATGACCGTTTGCTGCGCAAGGTGCTGGCGGCGATCCTGCCCTATCCCGGCCGTTTCCGCGCGGCGATGCTGATGGCGCTGATCGGCAAGCCGCTGGCTCCGGTTCTGGGTGCTGTCCCGGTCGTCGGCCCGCGCCTGAAGGCGATGCTGGCACTGGCTCCCGCGCGCTTGCCGACACGCTCCGCCATGGAAGGCCCGCAGAACTTCCCGCCGCCGGCCGAGCGCAAGCGCCGCGTCGCGCTCCTCTCCGGCTGCGCCCAGCCGGTGCTCGATCCCGCCATCAACGAGGCGACGATCCGCCTGCTCAACCGCCATGGCGTTGAGGTCGTGCTACCGAAGGGGGAGGGCTGCTGCGGCGCGCTCGTCCATCATATGGGGCAGGAGCACGATGCCTTGTCCTTCGCCCGTGCGAATATCGACTCCTGGATGGCGGAGGTCGACGGCGAGGGGCTCGACGCGATCCTGATCACCGCCTCGGGCTGCGGCACCACGATCAAGGACTACGGGTTCATGTTCCGCAACGAGCCCGCCTATGCCGAGAAGGCGGCGAAGGTCTCCGCGCTGGCGAAGGACGTCACCGAATTCCTGGAGACGCTGGAGCTTGCCCCGGTGCGCGATGTCGCCATGCCTATCGCCTATCACTCGGCCTGCTCGATGCAGCACGGCCAGCAGCTCAAGGACGGGCCGAAGCGCCTGCTCTCCGGTGCCGGATTCAAGGTCAAGGAAGTTCCGGAGGGCCATATCTGCTGCGGCTCCGCCGGCGTCTATAACATCCTCCAGCCGGAGATCGCGGGGCAACTGCGTGAGCGCAAGATCGGCAATATCGAGCGCACCAGGCCGGTGCTGGTCGCGACCGGCAATATCGGCTGCATGACCCAGCTCGCGAAGGGTTTTTCGGACAAGGGCGCGACGACGCCGGTGGTGCACACGGCCGAATTGCTGGACTGGGCGACCGGCGGCCCGTTGCCGGAGAAGCTGGCGCGGGCGGGGATCGAGGATCGGCCGTTACAGGAAAAGGCGCTGGCGGCGGCCGAATAGCCAAGCAGCGCGTCATGCTCGGGCTTGACCCGAGCATCTCTTGCCGAAGAGGGCGTCAGTACCTTCGTGTCCTGAGATTCGCGGGTCTGCGCTCCGCTCCGCCCGAGAATGACGCCCCGTGACTTGCTCCATGCGTCGTGGCGGTCTAACCCGCATGCATAATTTTTTATGCACGACCTTCCACTCTGATTGAGTTCCGCACGCCATGTCCGCCGACAAATCCGCCCCTGCCAAGCTGAAGGCCCGCCAGCCGCGCGGCTTCGTCGATCGTGGCCCGGCCGATGTCGCCGCCACCGAGCGCATGCTCTCCGTCATCCGCGAGAGCTTCTCGGTCTATGGCTTCGATCCCGTCGAGACGCCTTTCGTCGAGTACACCGACGCACTCGGCAAGTTCCTGCCTGATCAGGACCGGCCGAACGAGGGCGTCTTCTCTTTCCAGGACGATGACGAGCAGTGGCTTTCGCTGCGCTACGACCTGACGGCGCCGCTCGCCCGCTATGTCGCCGAGAATTTCGATGCGCTGCCAAAACCCTATCGCAGCTACCGCGTCGGCTACGTCTTCCGTAACGAGAAGCCGGGCCCGGGCCGCTTCCGCCAGTTCATGCAGTTCGACGCCGATATCGTGGGTAGCGGTACCGTCGCGGGCGATGCCGAGATCTGCATGCTCGCCGCCGACACGATGGAGAAGCTCGGCATCAGGCGCGGCGACTATGTCGTGAAGGTCAACAACCGCAAGGTGCTCGACGGCGTGATGGATGCGGCCGGGATCGCCCCAGCCGCGCGCCTCACCGTGCTGCGGGCGATCGACAAGGCCGATAAGTTTCCGCTTGAGGAAGTTCGCAAGCTTCTGGGCGAAGGCCGCAAGGACGAAAGCGGCGACTTCACCAAGGGCGCAGGCCTCTCGGACGCGCAGTCCGATCGCATCCTGCGCTATCTCGAACTCGGCCAGAAGCTCGCCGAGCTTGGCAAGACGAACGCTCAGGACAGCGAAGGCTCCGCCAGGCTGTCGGCTGCTGCACTCACCGATCTCAGCGGCCTCGTGGAAGGCGCCGAGAATGGCCAGGCTGGCATCGCGGAGCTGGAGCAGATCCGCGAATTGATCACGGCGGCGGGCTATCTCGGGCGGATCATCATCGATCCCTCGATCGTCCGCGGCCTCGAATACTATACCGGCCCGGTCTACGAGGTGGAGCTGACCTTCCCGGTCACGAACGACGACGGACAGGTCGTGCGCTTCGGCTCGGTCGCGGGCGGCGGGCGCTATGACGGGCTCGTCGGCCGCTTCCGGCCCGAGCCCGTGCCGGCGACCGGCTTCTCGATCGGCGTCTCCAGGCTCTTCTCGGCGCTGAAGGCGGTGAAGTCGCCGATCGTCGACAGCCGCAACGAATTGCCGCTCGTCGTCGTCACGGCGATGGACAACAAGTCGCCGGAATTCATGCCGGGTTATCAGGCGATGGTCGCAGGCCTGCGTCAGGCCAAGGATGCCGAGGGCAAGCCGCTGCTGCGTGCCGACCTCTATCTCGGCGCCTCCGGCTTCAACGCCCAGATGAAATATGCCGATCGCCGCGGCGCCATCTGCGCGATCATTCAAGGCTCGTCCGAGCGCGAGGCGGATACGGTCGTCATCAAGGACCTGATCCTCGGCGCCGAGCTTGCTGCCGCCAGCCGCGACGTCAAGGATTCCGCCGAGCACAAGGCCAAGCAAGCGGAGGCCCAATTCGCCGTGCCGGTCGCGGAACTGGTCGAGGGCGTGAAGCGGGTACTCGCGCGACATTCGTAAGGTACTGAGAACCCTCTCCCTGCAGGAGAGGGTTCCGCTCAGCCTTTCGATTCCCGTTCACCCATTTCCCTCAAATCCCTCGAAAATGCGTTGCATCGCTGCTAGGACGGCGCTCGCAACAGGACAGGACGAGCCGTGCCCGCAAGCCGCGCCAGCATCGAGACCGTGATCGCGCTCTTCGCCGGCGAGGGTTATGCCCATGCCGAGCCGGCGATCCTGCAGCCGGCCGATGTCTTCCTCGATCTCTCCGGCGAGGACATTCGCCGCCGCATCTTCATGACGCAGGATGCCGATGGCCGCGACTGGTGCCTGCGTCCCGAATACACAATCCCTGTCGCGCTCGATCACATCGCCTCGGGCAAGACCGAACCGGCGGCTTATGCCTATGCCGGCCCGGTCTTCCGCATGCGCTCCGGCGAGCCCGGCGAGTTTCTGCAGGCCGGGCTTGAATCCTTCGGCCGCGACGATTTCACCGCCGCCGATGCGGAGATCATGGCGCTGGCCATCGAGGCCACGGCCATGCTCGGCCTCGCGGAGCCGCGCATCGTTATGGGCGATGTCGCCGTGCTCGGCGCGCTGCTCGACGGATTAAGTGTGCCGCAGGGCGCCCGCCGCCGTCTGGTTCGCTCCGTGGTGCAGGGCAAGGGCGCGGATGCCGTCGATGCGCTCGATCCGCCCGCTGCCGATGGCGAGGCGGCTCATGCCGGCCTGCTCAAGGCGCTGGAGGGGCAGGACCCCAAGGCCGCCCGCGCCTTCGTGGAGGACGTGCTCTCGATCGCCGGCATCTCGACCGTCGGCGGGCGTTCCGCCGCCGATATCGCCGAGCGCTTCCTGGCGCGTGCAGCCGAGCGCGAAAACCCGGTCAATGGCGACGTCAAGGCGCTGCTGGCGCAGGTGCTCGCGGTCTCCGGCGATCCCGATGCGGCCTCGGCCTCGCTGCGGGCGCTCGCCGATCAGGCTTCGCTCGATATCGGTCGCCAGCTCGACGCCTTCGACGAGCGCACCGGCTTCCTTGCCGCACGCGGCGTCGATATCGGCGCGATCCGCTTCTCGGCCGGCTTCGCCCGCAATCTCGACTACTATACCGGCTTCATCTTCGAGCTTCACGACACGGCCCGCGGTGACGGCAAGCCGGTTGCCGGCGGTGGTCGCTACGACAACGTCCTCGGACGACTGGGCGCGAGCCGCCCGATCCCGGCTGTCGGCGCCTCGCTCTGGCTCGACCGCCTGACGGGAGACGCTGCATGAGCCAGATGCCGGACAACGACGCCCCGCTCGTCCTCGCGGTCCCCTCCAAGGGGCGCCTGCAGGAGAACGCCACCGCCTTCTTCGGCCGCGCCGGCCTGAAATTCGTCAAGTCGCGCGGCGAGCGCGATTATCGCGGCGCCATTGCTGGCGTGGATGGCGCGGAAGTCGCCTTCCTGTCGGCTTCCGAGATCGTCGCGCAGCTCTCCTCCGGTGCCGCCCATATCGGCATCACCGGTGAGGATCTCGTCCGCGAACAGCTCTCCGATGCCGATGCGGCGGTCGAGATGCTCACCCCGCTCGGCTTCGGCCACGCCAATGTCGTCGTCGCCGTGCCGCAGGCCTGGATCGACGTGCGCAACATGGCCGATCTCGACGACGTCGCCTCTGCCATGCGGGCTCGCCATGGCAAGAAGCTGCGCGTTGCGACCAAATACGTGAACCTGACCCGCCGCTTCTTTGCTGAGCACGGCCTCGCCGATTATCGCATCGTCGAAAGCCTCGGCGCGACCGAAGGGGCTCCCGCTGCCGGCACGGCCGAGATCGTCGTGGACATCACCACGACCGGAGCGACCCTCTCCGCCAATGCGCTGAAGGTGCTCGACGACGGTGTGATGCTGGCCTCCGAAGCCAATCTCGTGGCCTCGATGCGGGCGGCCTGGGGCGGCCGGGCGAAGGCGGCGGCGAAGACCATCCTGTCGCGGATTGCGGCCGAGGAGGAGGGGCGCACGCTCCGCGAGGTCCGCGCCCGGTTCGACCTTGCTCCAGATGCGCTGGCCGGGCTGGAGGAGCGCTTTGCGGCCCGCCTGCCGTTCGGGCCGCCCGCTGCCGGCACGCCGCTGACACTGCATTGTCCGGAAAAAGCCGTCTTCGCGCTGGTCGAGCATCTCGGCGGCCTCGGTGCGGACGATGTGACCGTCGGTGCTCCGGCCTACGTTTTTCGCCGTGCAAACCGTCTTCAGGAGCGGTTGAACGCCCGCATCTGATGCCGCGTGGCGTCATCGGAATGACGGGATCGCCCGCGGTTCGGCCTTGATCCCGAACGAATTGGCCTCTAGGCGTGTTAACCGGTTTGGCGGCACGTCGCGTTGCCGCGCGAGTGAATGCAGGTAAGACGATCATGATCCGACGCCTTGGCCTTGCGGCCGTTCTTGCGGCACTGGCCGTGCCGATGCTGATGCCTGACGAGGCGGCTGCGCAGCGCCGCGGGGCGGCGATCTCCGCCGAGGAGAGAGCCGGCGGGACCGCGCCGATCCCGACGCCGCAGCAGGAGAAGACCTTCCCGCTTGGCGCGAGCTGGAGCGTTGTGGCGCTGAATGGCAAGCCGGTTCAGGATCGGCGTGCAACATTGATGATCGACCAGAATCTGCGCGGCACCGGCTTTGCTGGCTGCAACACCTTCTCGGCTTCGGCCTATCCCTTGCGTCAGCAGGGACTGGCGGTCGGTCCGATCGCTATCACCAAGCGCAGTTGCGACAAGGGGCTGCTCGGTTTCGAGAAGGCGTTCCTGATGGCCCTGCGGGCGACCCAGAAATGGGATCTGGTCAATGGCCGTCTCGTCCTGAAGGGCGGTGCTGGAGAATTGACCCTCAGCCGCTCGCTCTGACCAGCGCGTTTCTCCGCCCTTCGGGAGGGCACAATATCAGCCAATGAAAGGGTCGCGTGAGCGACCTTTTTCTGTTTCGCCGATGCGATGTCTGGCGCATCGGCGAACATTCTGCGCTGTCACGGCACGCAGCTGGCCTGAGCCTCAGGCAGTGGGCGCTTTCGCGGTCGGTATCGGCGTGAAGGTTCCGTCCGCGTTCGGCTCCATGACGACGACGGCGTCGTGCATCGCGCGCAGCGTCGTGCGGTGGCCGATCGAGACGATGCGGGTCTGCGGCAGCTCGCGCTCGATCGTCGCGTAGATTTCGCCTTCCAGCTTCTCGTCGAGCGAGGCGGTCGCCTCGTCGAGGAAGAGCCAGTCCGGCTTGCTCAGAAGCGCGCGCGCGACGGCAAGCCGCTGCTGTTCGCCGCCCGAGAGACGCTGCCCCCACAGGTCGATTTCGTCGAGCTTGTCGGCGAGATGGCCGAGCTTGACCTTCTCCATCGCGGCACGGATGGCGGCGTCGTCATATGCGCCTTCCTCGGCCGGATAGGCGAGTGCCGCCCTGAGCGAGCCCTGCGGCAGATAGGGGCGCTGCGGCAGCAGCATGATCTCGGCTTCCGCGGGAATGCCGACCTTGCCATCGCCGAAGGGCCAGATTCCGGCAATGGCGCGGAACAGCGTCGACTTGCCGGAGCCGGAAGGGCCGATCAGCAGCGTCGAGCGCGCGGTGCCGAGATCGAGCGCGCCGAGCTTCACGATCGGCCGGCCGTTCGGCAGGAGAAGCGTGGCGTCGCGGATATGCAGGCTGTCGTCGCGCGAGGTCTCGCGGCCGAGTGCCTCCTCGCTGATCGCGCCGTGCTGCGCATCGGAGACCGCAGCCTCGAAGGTGGTCAGACGGCTGATGGCGGCGAGATACTGGGCGATCGAGGAATAGCTGTTGATGATGAAGGACAGCGCGGTCTGGACCCGGTCGAAGGCGCCGGCGACCTGCATCATGATGCCGAGCGTGATCGTGCCGGCGAAATAGTACGGCGCAAGAATGATATAGGGCAGGACGACGCTGAGCTGGTTGTAGGACAGGGTGAAGCTCGTCAGCTTCAGCCGGCGCCAGACCAGCCGGTAGAAATTCTCGACGATATCGCGGAAGCGCTGGGCGAGATGGCTGCGCTCGGTCGGCTCGCCGACCATCAGCGCGATCTGCTCGGAGTATTCGCGCAGGCGCGCCAGAGCGAAGCGGAAATTCGCCTCGCGCTTCTCCTGCTCGAATTCGAGGCGGATCAGCGGGCGGCCGATCATATGGGTGAGCCAGGTGGCCGCCGCGGCATAGAAGAACGCCACCCAGAAGACATAGCCGGGTATCGCAAGCGATGTGCCCGGCAGGGTGAAGCTGACCTGAATGTTCCAGAGGATGATAGAGAACGAGACCAGCGTGGAGACCTGCGAGAGCAGGGGAAGCGCGAAGCCGTAGGTCTGGTTGACGAAGGATCGCGTGTCTTCGGCGATGCGCTGGTCGGGGTTGTCGACGCTGCCGGCGAGCGCGATCCGGTAGTGGGTGGCGTGGTCGAGCCAGGCTTTCGTATAGGCGTTCGCCATGAACTGCCGCCAGCGGATCAGGATCGTGTAGTTGGCGAACAGCTCGATCAGATTCGAGGCGACCCAGAGCACCGCCCAGACGCAGAAGACGTAGAAGAGCTGGTACCAGAATGCCGACGCATCCTTGTTCTGCAGCGCGTCGTACATGTCGCGGTTGAAGAAGGAGAGGCGCAGCGTGATGCCGACCTGTATCTGGTTGAGCACGATCAGGAAGACGAAGAGCGAGACCGCGAGGGCGCCGAGCCGGATCTTGAACGGCCCGATCGGCCAGAGATTGGCGGTCGTGACCTCATCGGATTCGAAATACGGCGAGGCCAGCCGTGCGATGCGCGCGATCACCGGCACGAACGAGATGGCGTAGATCAGGATCGCGAAGACGCCGACCGTCGTCGGCAGGCTGGTCGGGACCGGTGGGATGCCAAGCGCTTCCGGCCACCAGCCGAGCTGGGCGGCAACCGCGGCCGCGCCGAACAGCAGGTACTCGATTGCGAAGACGCCGGAAAATATCCGCAGAAAGAAGGGCAGGGTGGGCGAACGGAAGGTCACCGCCGCCAGCAGCAGGCCGATGACGCCCATGCCGATCAGTGCGGCGGAGCCGGCTTGTTGGCCGGCGACCAGCGTGGCAGCCGCCAGCAGGGCGGCGAGGATGCTCAACAGGCGCATAAATGGGAATCCTGGCGGGAGACGGTGAATGCCACGATTCGGACCATGTCGCAGCAGTGGCGGCCTTTCAATGGCGACACGCCCGAATGAGCAAATTGTCATCGGGCGGAGAGGCGGCGGCGAACTGGCCTTCCGGAAACGGAACGCCCCGGACGAGCGGAGCTCGACCGGGGCGCAAAACTGATATGGGCTGGCGGTTCGCCGCCCGGCCGGTCACTCGGCAGCGACGATCTTGCCGGCGTCCCACCTGTACATCGAGAAGCTCGGCGAGCTCAGGTCGCCCGTCTTGCCGTAGGTCAGCGTGCCGATCGCGGTCTTGACCGGCATGCCGGACTGGAGAGCCTTGGCGGCGCCGTTCGCGTCGCCCGGCTTGCCGGCCTTCTCGATTGCAGCCTTGAGCACCTCGACCGCGGCATAGGCGTTCAGCGTGAAGGCCTCGGGCGGAATGCCCTTCTCCTTCAGCGCGGCGACGGCCTGCGCCGAGTCGGGGTTCTTCAGCGCGTCGGTTGCGTTGGTGAAGAGCGTACCGGTGGCATGGTCCCCGCCGATCGCGGCGTATTCGGTGTTCGACAGGCCTTCGCCGCCGATGATCGTCGCCTTGACGCCGGCATCAGCGAGCTGGCGTGCGAGAAGGCCGCCCTCGGGGTGATAGCCGCCGAAATAGATCACCTCGACATTCGCAGCCTTCAGCCGCGTCACCACGGCCGACAGGTCCTTGTCGCCGGGGTTGACGGTCAGCGCGATGACCTCCTTGATCCCCCCGGCATTGACGCCCTTCTGGAAGGCATCGGCCAGGCCCTTGCCGTAGGTGCCCTTGTCGTGAACGATCGCGATCTTCTTGTCCTTCAGATTTTTGAGGACGTAGGAAGCGGCGATATCGGCTTGCTGGTCGTCGCGGCCGCAGGTGCGGAAGACATTGGTCAGGCCGCGCGTCGTCAGGGCCGGTGAGGTCGCGGTCGGCGTCACCATGAGCACGCCGCTCTCGGAGAACACGTCGGAGACCGCCATGGCGACGCCGGAGGTCACCGGGCCGACCACGAACTTGACCTTCTCACCGACCAGGAGGTTGGCGGAAGAGACGCCCTGCTTCGGGTCGCCGGCATCGTCGGCGAGCTTCAGCACGAGCTTCTCGCCGAGCACGCCGCCATTCTTGTTGATCACATCGACGGCGGTCTGGGCGCCGTTCTTGACCTGGTCGCCATAGGCGGCGACGGGGCCCGTCAGCGGCGCGACGAGGCCGATGGTGATGTCGGCCTGCGCGGCCTGGGCGGAGAAGAAGAGGGCGGCGGCCAGCGCGGCGCCTGACAGGAGTTGGGACTTTTTCATCTGCATCTCCCTACGACATGCAATTTTAGCGCGCGATCCCGCGCGGGATCGCTTGCAGCCTGTATAGGCCAGGATGCGGCGAAGGGCACTGCTTGCGCCTTCATCAGCCTCGTCGGGAAATGCATGGCGATACGGCAGGAGCGATGTACGCGTTCAGCCGCTGCGAGCCTTGCGCTGGGCTTCCAGCTCCTCGGTGACGGCGATGACGTCGAGATAATCCTCGTGCCGGGCCGGCGCATAGCGCGAGACATGGCCGTCGGTGAAGCTCTTCCACGCCTCCGGGGCGGCCTCCTTCATCGCGTTCATGGCGACAACGAAATCGTCCTTCAGCCCCTGCGGCAGGTTGGCGCGGGTCGAGAACGGGCTCGCCGGGATCAGGGGCGAGGTCCAGAGAACCCTGGTCGAGCCGGCCGGGATCATACCCTTCTGGGCGAGCCGTTGCGCGACACCATGCTCGGCATTGACCTGATAGGTCGCGACGACGTCGAACTGGCCCCGCACCAGTGCCAGCACCGAATTGTCATGGCCGCCGGAGAAGACCGTGCCGCTGAAATGGGCTTTCGGGTCGATGCCCTGCTTGCGCAGGAAATAGGAGGGGAAGGCGTAGCCGGAAGTCGAGTTCGGATCGGCGAAGGCCATCACCTTGCCCTTGAGGTCGGCAACGCTCTGATAAGGGCTCTCGGCGCGGACCAGCAGCACGGAATAGTAGCCTTCTTGCCCCTGGTTATCGACGTCGCGGATCAGCGGCTGGAGCTTGTTGCCGAGCACCCGTCGGCCGAGCGCATAGACCGCGGGTCCGAAGCGGGCGAAGTCGACCTGATCTGCCCGCATCGCCTCGACGAGGCCGGCGTAATCCGAGACCCTGAAGAAGCGGACGGGCACGCCGAGGCGTTGCGACAGGTAATCCACCATCGGCTGGGTGCGGGCGATGGCCCCCGCCTCGTTCTCGGCGGAGGAGACGCCAAAACGGACCTCCTTGACGCTCTGGCGCCAATCCGAACCTTGGGCGAGGGCAGGCGTGAGGCTGCTGGCAGCGAGGCCGGCGAGAATGGAACGGCGTGTCGGCATGATGGTCTCTGGCGCGGTGGAATCCGATCGCGCCTCGATGTGCGCTCAGCACGACGGCCGGATGGCGGGCCGATGACAGTGCCGTGAAACGAAAGAAGGCCCGGCTTGCGCCGGGCCTTCCTGTCTTCTCGCTGGGAGCGATGGATCAGAAGTCCATGCCGCCCATGCCGCCGCCGCCCATCGGGGGCATCGGGGCGTCCTTCTTCGGCTGCTCGGCAACCATCGCCTCGGTGGTGATCAGCAAGCCAGCGATCGAAGCCGCATCCTGGATCGCCGTACGCACGACCTTGGTCGGGTCGATGATGCCGGCCTTGACCAGGTCACCGTACTCGCCGGTCTGGGCGTTGTAGCCCCAGGCGTATTCCTTCGCCTCGAGCAGCTTGCCGACCACGACCGCGCCGTCATCGCCGGCGTTGTCGACGATCTGGCGGGCCGGGGCAGCGATCGCCTTGCGGACGATCTCGACGCCGGTCTTCTGGTCGTCGTTCTGGGTCTTGAGGCCCTTCACCGAGGACAGGGCGCGCAGGAGCGCAACGCCACCACCCGGAAGAATGCCTTCCTCGACCGCAGCGCGGGTCGCGTTCAGCGCGTCGTCGACGCGATCCTTCTTCTCCTTGACCTCGACCTCGGTCGCGCCGCCGACGCGGATGACCGCGACGCCGCCGGCGAGCTTGGCCAGACGCTCCTGGAGCTTCTCACGGTCGTAGTCCGAGGTGGTCTCCTCGATCTGGGCCTTGATCTGCGCAACGCGGCCCTCGATGTCCTTCTTCTTGCCGGCGCCGTCGATGATCGTGGTGTTCTCCTTCTCGATGCGCACCTTCTTGGCGCGGCCGAGCATGTTGAGCGTCACGGTCTCGAGCTTGATGCCGAGGTCTTCCGAGATCATCTGGCCGGCGGTCAGGATCGAGATGTCCTCGAGCATGGCCTTGCGGCGATCACCGAAGCCCGGAGCCTTGACGGCCGCGACCTTCAGGCCGCCACGGAGCTTGTTGACGACGAGCGTGGCGAGCGCCTCGCCCTCGACGTCCTCGGCGACGATCAGCAGCGGCTTGCCGGTCTGCACCACCGCTTCCAGCAGCGGCAGCATAGCCTGCAGGCCGGTGAGCTTCTTCTCGTGGATCAGGATGTAGGGGTCCTCGAGCTCGGCGACCATCTTCTCGGAGTTGGTGACGAAATAGGGCGAGAGATAGCCGCGATCGAACTGCATGCCCTCGACGACGTCGAGCTCGGTCTCGGCGGTCTTGGCCTCCTCGACCGTGATGACGCCCTCATTGCCGACCTTCTTCATCGCCTCGGCGATCATCGCGCCAATGGTGCGGTCGCCGTTCGCCGAGATCGTACCGACCTGCGCGATCTCGTCCGGGTTGGTGATCTTTTTCGAATGTTCGACCAGCGACTTGGTCACCGCTTCGACGGCAAGATCGATGCCGCGCTTCAGGTCCATCGGGTTGATGCCGGCAGCGACCGCCTTGGCGCCTTCACGAACGATCGCCTGGGCCAGCACGGTCGCGGTCGTGGTGCCGTCGCCGGCGGCGTCGTTCTGCTTGGAGGCGACTTCGCGCACCATCTGCGCGCCCATGTTCTCGAACTTGTCGGCGAGCTCGATCTCCTTGGCGACGGTGACGCCGTCCTTGGTGATGCGGGGCGCCCCGAACGATTTCTCGATCACGACGTTGCGGCCCTTGGGACCCAGCGTGACCTTGACCGCATTCGCCAGCGTGTCGACGCCGCGCAGCATCCGCTCGCGCGCGTCCTGCGAAAACTTCACGTCCTTCGCAGCCATGATTCCTCACTCCTTCAGACTTGAGGTTTCAGGTTGATGATGTGAATGAGGCCCCGTCAGGCGGCCTGCTTGAGGGTGGCAGTCGCCTCGACGACACCCATGATGTCGGACTCCTTCATGATCAGCAGATCCTGGCCGTCGATCTTGACCTCGGTGCCGGACCATTTGCCGAAGAGCACGCGGTCGCCGACCTTGACGTCCAGCGGCACGAGCTTGCCGGTCTCGTCGCGCGCGCCGGCGCCGACGGCGACAACCTCGCCCTCCTGCGGCTTTTCCTTGGCGGTATCGGGAATGATGATCCCGCCCTTGGTCTTCTCCTCGGCGTCGATGCGCTTCACGACGACGCGGTCATGCAGTGGCCGAAACTTCATGAGTTCCTCCAGTTTCCATGTCGGTCACATGTCAAAGCGGGCCGGCCCTATGCGGGTCTCGCGGCGAGGTTCCGCGCGCCCCTGAGGCGCCGTGCCCGCGCGATGATCTAGGTTGGCCCATTTTTACCTTCAAGAGGCTGGCAGCACTTTTTTCGAGCGAGTGCTAACGTCTTGAATTTGTAGACCTAACCGGAACTTTTCGGCTTGCCGACGCATTGGATTTGCGCTGCCATGAGCAGTGCAACCATGGAGCTGAAAAGGAATGGCTTCCACCGACTTCGCCCGTCAGATCGCGGGCTATGGCCTGACCACCGCCGGCATCCTTTACCGCCTGCCGGACCACCCCTCGATCCTGCAGGAATATGTCTGGCAGGACTACGATCTGGCGCCGCGCTTTCCGCAGCTCAACAAGTTCCTGGCCTTCTGGGAAGCCAAGCTGGACGGCAAGCTCTTTCGCATCACCGTGACGCACAAGGACCTGATCGGGCCAGCCGATCTCAGCGCGATCAATGGCGAATTCCACCTGCATTGAGTTGGAAGCAGTCCGCGGGGCTGCTTCCTGATCGAACTCAGGCGAAATTCTGCGGGCCCGCTCGGCGCCCGCGGGACATGAGCGCAATATCCGGAGCCAGCATATCCTGCTTCTCGGCAAAGGCGGCGAAGACGCCACGTACGGTCTCGGCCTCGACATCGCCGCGCATGGCCGCCTGACAGGCCTTCATGGCAAAACTGTGCGCTGGATCACGCCGTTCCGCGGGCCAATCTGCCAAGAAGAGGTAAGCTTCCATTGCAGAGGAGATCACCATCGGTCGCCCGAAGGCGGTCAGAACGATGATGGGCCGCTTGAACTCATCGTGCTTCATCCCTGATGCTCCCCGGCCAGGCAGTGGAACGTCGTCATAGCCATATCCTCCCGATCAGGCCGACAGGGTTTCGGAGCCGCGCGACCGGCTCACCACGTTCCGATCCGGGCTGTCCTCACGATCGAGAGCGACAAGCGCGTCCATGACGTCGTCAAATGAGACCGGCTCGGCGGCAAAATCAGGATGCCTCAGCTGCGGGCATGAGGTGACGGCGCAGGCATCGGAGGCCCAGGAGGATAAGATCGCTCGTTTCTCTCCCGGGGTTAAAGACCGATCATCGAGGACATCGCGCGGCTTTCGATAAAAGCAGCTCGGCCGCAGCAACCGATCGATCGTCGCGTCGCCGCATGCGGTTGAGGCAAACGGAACTGAAATATTCGGCTTGGGCATCGCAGGCTCTCCCAATGACTCCTTTCAGCGCGAAGAGCTTCGCGACGAAAAATTTGGGAATATGCCGGCCCGGTTCAAGGGTTCCCGTGGAGCCGATTTGAAGGCCGATCGTGGGCTAGCCAACTCTCATTCACGGCGGCCTTCAGAGCGCCTGCACGAAGGATGCCGATACCGATGGAAGAGCGCAGAGCGCCAGTCATCTTAGTCCTCGGCGATGACTGCCAAGTTGGCCACGACCGGCGCCAACCTCTCTCTTTCCGCATGGATGAGCGGATATTATGAAATCCGATGTGAGATGTTGCTCCGAGCCTCCGATCTCGGAGTCAACACAGTGTTCTGTCCCCATTGCGCACTCAAATTGCGATTGCAGCGCAGCGCAAAGCGGCCTGAGCGGTGGGACGACCTCGTGCTCGGATCGAGGACTGGCTACGACCACGCCAACTCTTGAGCACGGCTATAGATCTCGATGGCCGCGGCAGTCTTGGCCAAGATTTGCGGGCAATCCGCTTGGAGCGGAATGCCAGCTTCAAGTCGCATAGTGTACCGTTCCTGGACGATGAGGTTGTAACCGTTACAACTCCCTTCGACGCTTCCTCTGCGCTGCGATCCGTAGAAGGCTTCGCCGTCGCGGCGAGGATGGATCATGTGGCTTCGACGGCATTTCACGATCGCCTTTCTCTTGACGACCATACTGGCGGCGCTGCCCTCAGCCGGCCATGCCTCGGACCGATTGCAGGGCGCTTGGGTCGTGGACGGGGTGTCGTGCAGCGACGTCTTCACCCAGCGTGGCGGCCGCCCGGCCTTCAAGCGGAACTCTCTCCAAGGCTGGTCGGCCTTCATCGTAGCCGGCAAGCATGTGCGAGGCGCGCGCGCGACCTGCGACCTGATCTCGTCGAAACAGAAGGGCGAGGTCGAGAGCTTCCTGCTCGGATGCAGGAGCCAGATCATGTTCGGTTCGATGAGCGTTTCGGTCCGCTTCCTGACCGATGACAAGTTCGTACGCTTCGATCCCGAGTTCCCTGAAATCGAGACGACCTACAATCGCTGCACTCGCTGACCGCGACCGGCTGTACGAGGAGACTACGATGCGCAATCCGCTCCGTACGCGGCTCGAAGCCACGGTCGCCGCCCTGGCCATCACCTGCATCCTCATGCCTCCGCCGCTGGCGATGGCTCAGGTCGCGCGGTCTCAGGCTACTCCCACATCAGCGTGGCAATCGACACAAGGCGACGTTGGGTGGCCGCGCCTGATCCCGGACGGCGAGCGGGCCATCACGGTTTACCAGCCGCAAATCGAGCGTTGGCAGGACGGTGTCATCGAGGCGCGCGCCGCCGTTTCGATCGATAAGCCTGGCACCGAGGTTAACACGCTCGGCGTGGTCTGGTTCAAGGCTCATGCCCAGGTCGACAAGGAGCAAGACCTCGTCGCGCTCGACAACGTCGAGGTGGCGAAGGTGAGCTTCCCGTCCGATGCAGCCAATGCTGACGCCTATGCGGCAGCCCTGCGTCAGCACGTGGCGAACGGCTTGCGTTCGATCTCGCTGGCCCGGCTTCAATCGAGCCTCGCTGTCGCCGAGGCGGAGATCGGTGCCAAGGCACAGCCAGTCAAGAACGATCCGCCAAGGATCATCGTCAGCCAGACGCCGGCGATACTCGTATTGATCGACGGCAAGCCGCAACTGCGGCAGTTGCCGGGCAGCAAGCTGCTGCGGGTAATCAATACGCCTGCCCTCATCGTGTTCGATGAAGGCAGCGGCACCTACTATCTGCGCGCGTTGAAGCGCTGGTGGTCGACGCAGTCTCCCGAAGCTGCCTGGAATGTTGTGGCGACGCCGCCTGCGGCCCTGGCAGGTGCGATGAAGGCAGCGGGAGCACGCGTCAACCTGCTCGACGACGCGCCTCCCGAGATCGCCGAGGCGGTTGCTGCAGGCACGCTTCCAACACTCCATGTCAGCCAAACCCCGGCGGAACTGATCCAGAGCACGGGCCAGCCCGAATACGCCCCGATTCCCGATACGCAACTGCTCTATGTCAAGAACAGCGCGAGCCAGATCATCGTCGATGTCGGCACGCAGGATCATTACGTCCTGATCTCGGGACGCTGGTTCCGCTCGAAGTCCCTGGCCAACGGACCATGGAGCTTTGTCGCAAGCGACCAGCTTCCGGCCGACTTCGCCAGGATCCCCGAGAGTCACCCCAAGGGCGACGTCCTCGCGTCGGTCAGTGGCACGGTTCAGGCGCAGGAATCGCTGATTGACAACCAGATCCCGCAGACCGCGACGGTCGACCGCCACAAGGCGAAGACGACGGTGCGCTATGACGGCAAGGCCGAGCTGAAGCCGATCCCCGGTACCGGTCTCGAATATGTCGTCAACGCCTCGGTCCCGGTCATCAAGGTGGCCGATGCCTACTATGCGGTCGAGAACGGGGTCTGGTTCTCATCCGCGAGCCTGAACGGGCCATGGCGTCCGGCTTCCGAGGTGCCCCCCGCCATCTATGCCATCCCGGCAGAGTCGCCGCTGCATTATGTGATCTACGTCAAGGTTTATCGCGCGACCGCGGACACGATCTATGTCGGCTACACGCCCGGCTATTACGGCACGGTCGTCGCTCCCGGGGGCGTCGTGGTTTATGGCACGGGGTACTCTTATCCGGCTTGGGTCGGCGCCTATTGGTATCCGGCGCCTTTGACCTACGGCTACGGTGCAGCCTTCGCATGGGGCGCGGTGACCGGCTTCACGATCGGCGCTATCGCTGGTGCTGCATGGAGCGGCGGCGCCTGGGGTTGGCACGGTGGCGGCTGGGGCTGGGGAGGCTGGGGCTGGCACGGCGGTGGAAACGTCGTGATCAACAATTTCAACCATTTCAGCTTCAACCAAGCCAATATCTACAATCGCTGGACGAGCAATTCGGTTCATGCCCGCATCGACAATCGGGTCGGCAACCGCATCGATACGCGGATGGGCAGCAGGTTTGAGAACCGCGCCGGACGGCCGGCCAATCTTCCGGGGATGCAAAGCGCTCGCGGCGCCGCAGCCGATTTCGGGCAAAACCATCCGCGTGCCAACGATCTCTATGCCGGTCGTAACGGCGAGGTCATGCGACGCGGCGCCGAGGGCTGGCAGCAGCATCAGAACGGGCGCTGGGCCAATGCGGGCGGCGGCGACTTCCGGAGTTTCGACCGTGAGCAGGCGGGCCGCTTCCGCGGCGAGGGCCTCGAGCACTTCCGGGCCGGTGGCGGCTTCGCCGGCGGCGGGTTCCGCGGGGGCGGCTTTGCCGGCGGCGGGTTCCACGGCGGAGGCCTTGCGAGAGGAGGCTTCCACGGTGGTTTCCGTCGCTAGCGATCAGGGCGCCCCCGGATGTCGAGCCGGGCGAGGCTTCAAGAGCATCTTCATCGACGGGATAACTCGGATCATCAGCCTGGCGACGGCGCCGGCCTCCATCCTCGGTGCTGTTGCCGGATTGCTCCCGTTGCCTGTCGCGCGCCTCGTTCGGGTTTCCGATCTGGTGGGTAAACTACGACGTCTTTCCGCGGACGATGGCGAGAAAGGAACTCGGCTGGCCCCCATGCGCCGGCGCGCGCCATCTCCATCGAGCGATTGCGCTCAGCGTCCATAGCGGCATCGCCACCGGCTGGATGGTGGTGCTGGTTTTTGTCGATGCGCTCTTGGGTCTCCACAACAGCCAAGCGATCGCGATCATGTTCACCGCGGCGATGGCGCTTTTCACATTGGCGTTGGTCTTCTTCCTGCCCGAGGTCGGCCTGACGGATGCGGGATGTCGGACGGGAGGGTTCCTGAGCCTCAGTGCTTGACTACTCTGCCGGCCGGCACGGGCTCTGGCGGCGGGGCGGCCGCGGGGACATGGCCGATCGGGAACGCCAGTGTCACCAATGCGATAGTCCCGGCGGGGCGGTTTTCGACATTGACCTCACGAAGGACCTTGAGACGCGTCGAGATCGGCGTGCCTGCAACCACGAAATTGTAGCCGATCGTGCCGCCTATCGCGGTCGTGCGCCCCTTGTACGAACCTAAGGAAGCTCCCGCACCGCTGTCGCCACTGATCTGCTGATAATGGGAGAACAGCGCGCCGATCGACAATTCCTTGCTGAGATATTGGCTGACGGCGAGGTCGGCATGCACGGCATTACCGCTCTTGTAGTCAGTGTCATCGTTCTTGCCGTTGATCTCGAAGCCGACCGCACCGGAGATGTCGAGGCCGATCTTCGGATCGAGCCAGGTTGCCGCCGCGTAGATGTCGCCGATCCAACGATTGAAGGACAGGTTCGACAACTGGCCTTCGCGATAGGTTCCCGATGGAATGTTGACCGAGCCGCCGACCTGCCAATGAAAGTTTCCGGCGTGCCAGCCGACGAAACTTGAGACGACCGGATCGCCGAAGAGGAAGGCGGAATCACGCTGTTTGAAGCCGAAGACGCGGCCAAGGCGGGGAGCGGCAATCAGCGCGCCGGCGCTGACCCTGGGGTCGCCGAAGGGCAAGGTGACCGAGAACGCCAGATTGCCGCCGAAGATTTCCACGGGAGTGACCCAGGTCGGCGTGGCGAAATTGACCCTGGCCTGGACCTTCACATTTGTCAGAACGGCGCCGCCGATCTGGGTTTGAGTGCGCGCGGAGAGCCTTCCCGAGTAGCTGTAGAAATCATTCTCGAAATAGAAGCCGGGCGGAGGAACGATCCCGGCACCGGGACCGCGAAGTCCAGGCACATAAAGGCTGGCGCCGCTCTCGGTGGCGTGCAGCGAAGTCGGCCCGAGCATTATGCCCGTGCACGATGCGGCCACCCCCGCCAGAACAACGCCCAGTCCTCTCATGGCCCACCGCTCCGCGTGTTTCCGTCAGCGAAACTGGACGGAGGTTATCGTGCGGTCAATCAGTCGAGACCTCCCCGGCAAGTCAAGCAGAGGGCAAGATGTAACCGTTACAATGTAATCGCCGCGCTTTATGGAATGGCTCGCCCCTTACCCTCGGCGCAAGATTGCGTCGGCCGCAAATGGCACGGAGGTGAGCCGATGAATGAGATCAGGGTTCTGGGCATCGATCTTGGCAAAGACGTTTGCAGCGTGGTCGGTTTCGACAGCGCGGGGCAGGTGCTGCTGCGTCGGCGGATGCGACGCGACAGTATCCTGAAGCTGGCGTCAGGAATGCCGAGCTGCGTCATGGCGATGGAAGCATGC
>WPCJ01204013.1_pt1 | contig 20007 bp, 15 predicted proteins | sample 5399831 | NCBI WGS metagenome assembly WPCJ01 (sample SAMN12869470, study PRJNA574797) | sludge metagenome | isolation source: wastewater treatment of pH10 | place: China:Beijing | collected 2019-05-20 | reverse complement strand
TCGGTCGAACTGCGTCTGGTCGCCGACGCGGCCGAGCAGGCGCGCCTCACCCGTCGCGGCGTGCGCCGACTGCTCGCGCTGAGCTCGCCGAGCCCCGCGAGCTATGTGCGCAGCCACCTCTCGAATCAGGAGAAGCTCCTGCTGAGCGCAGGCCCTTACCGCACCCCCGACGATGCGATCGCCGATGTCGCCCTGGCCGTGGCGGATCGGGCGATCCTCGCCGCCGCTCCCGACGGTCTCGTCTGGAACGCCGAGCTCTTCGAGTCGATCGCGAACGACTACGCCCGGGCGCTCATCGACGAGATCTACCGGGGCATCGCGCTCACCGCGAAGGTGCTCGACGAGGCTCGTCTGGCGCGGAAGGCCATCGAGTCGGCGAAGAGCCTGTACGTGCTCGGGCAGGTGAGCGACGCGAAGAGCCAGCTCGACGGCCTCGTCTACGCGACCGCCGGCGGGGAGGGCTTCGTCTCCCGCACCGGCCTCGCGCGACTGGAGCGGCTGCCCGTCTACCTGCAGGCGATCCGGGTGCGCATGGACGCGCTCGCCGAGCAGGCCGGACGCGACCGGGCCTGGCAGAACGAGATCGACCGCGCGCTCGCGATGTTCGCCGACGCGGGGGGCTCGATCCCTCTACCGCCCGACGCCCCGGGGAGCCTCGTGCGCGCACGCTGGCTCATCGAGGAGCTGCGGATCAGCCTCTTCGCCCAGCAGCTGCGCACGGCGGAGCCGGTCTCGATCCAGCGCATCCAGAAGGCGCTCGCGGGCTGAGCCCCCTTCCCTCCCACGAAGAGCGCCGCACCGCATCGCCGCGCTTCCGCCGCACCGCGCTTCCGCAACGCCGCACACCGGGCTGCGGCAGCCCTGCCGCAGCTTGGCAGTAGATGCGACCTGGATCGTCGCCAACTCGCATCTACTGTCAGGCTGCGGAACGATATTGCAATGCCACCGAACAGGACTAGACTCCGCTGGTGGGTATTTATCGTGATCTGGCGCGCACGCCCGGCGTCTTTCGCATCCTCTTCTCGCAGCTGACCGCGAGGTTCCCCTTCGGCATGCTGTCGATCACGATCCTGCTCCACATGCAGCTGATCTACGGCAACTACACCTCCGCGGGCATCGTCCTCGCCGCGGAGAGCATCGGCCAGGCCATCGCGGGCCCGCTCACGAGCCGCCTCATGGGGCGCCTGGGCATGCGGCCCGTGCTCACCGCGACGACGATCGTCTGCGCCAGCCTGCTCGCGCTCATCGCGCTCACGGCGCTGCCGCTCCTGGTCGTGACCGCGATCGCCTTCGTGATCGGCCTGACGACTCCCCCGGTCACCCCCGCCGTTCGCACGATCTACCCCAAAATGGTGCGCGGCAACCAGATCTCCGCGCTGTTCTCCCTCGACGCCTCGGCGCAGGAGATCATCTGGATCATCGGCCCGGTCGTCGCCGTGTTCGTGTCGACGCAGATCAGCACCGTGTGGGGCCTGCTGCTCGCGGCGGCGTTCATGGTAGGCGGCGGCATCTGGTTCATTTCGAGTCCCGAACTCGGAAGCGTGCGCATCCCGCCGTCGCGCGGCCGCCTCGGCGCAGTGCTGCGGCGCCCCACCGTCATCATCTCGAGCGTCGTCGGCTTCTTCTTCGTGGCCTCGTTCGCCGCGCTCGAAGCCGGCGTCGTCGGAGTGTTCGGACACGACGGCGTCGAGTCGGGCATTCTGCTCGCGATCTTCTCGGCCGGCTCGATCGCGGGCGGCCTGCTGCTCGGCCACCGCGATGTGACGCCGTGGTCGATGGTGGTCCGCTCGGTCATCGTGCTCGCCGGCACGGCGCTCTGCCTCGTGAGCCTCGATCCGATCTGGCTCGGCATCATGCTCTTCCTCGGCGGCATCGGCGTCGCGCCCATGTTCGCCGCCCTCTTCACCGCGGTGAGCTCGACCGTGCGCTTCTCGGAGACCGCCGAGGCCTACGGCTGGGTCGGCACGGGCCAGCTCGTCGGCGTCGCACTCGGCTCTGCGATAGCCGGCGTCGCGATCGACGAGGCGGGCGGCTGGGGCGGCATCCTCGTCTCGGTGCTGTTCCTGGTGGCGACCGTGATCGCCGCCGCGATCAGCATCCGCTGGCTGCCCGATCTGCGCGGCAAGGACGCGAGTCCGATCCCCGACACGACCCCGATCACGCTGCCGCACAAGGGCTGAGCACCCGCCCGCCGCGTCCCGTCGAGGGCGCGCGATCCTCGTCGATACCTCGGGGCGTTCTGCAACTGAATCCGCAGCGCTTTGCCGCAGATACGGCCGAAATCCCCCGAAACCCGCCGCTTGAACTTTCTTTTCCGAAATCGTGGAGGAACTCAGGCCCATATGTCAGACTGGCAGGTGACCCCAACAACGAAGTTCACTAAGGAGTGATCCGCTCATGGGCAAGTACGCCGTCATCAACCCGGCAACCGGCGAGACCGTCAAGGAGTTCCCGGACGCCACCGACGCCGAGATCCAAGCGGCCATCGCCGCGGCTCAGCAGGCCTACACGGAGTGGTCGCGCAAGACCACGGTCGCCGAGCGCGCCGCCCTCGCCCACCGCGCCGCGGAGCTCTTCGAGGAGCGCAAGGACGAGCTGGGCGCCATCATCAACCGCGAGATGGGCAAGCCGCTCGACCAGGCCGTCGGAGAAGCGGAGTTCTCGGGCGCCATCACCGAGGCCTTCGCGAAGAACGCCGAGAAGTGGCTCGCCGACGAGCCGCTCGAGGTCGAAGACGGACTGAAGAGCTTCTTCCGATTCCAGGGCATCGGCGTGATCCTCGGCATCATGCCGTGGAACTACCCCTACTACCAGGTCGCCCGTTTCGCGGTGCCGAACCTGATCCTCGGCAACACCGTCATCCTCAAGCACGCCGAGCAATGCCCCGAGTCGGCGAGCGCCCTCGCGCAGATCTTCGCCGATGCGGGCTTCCCCGAGGGAGCCTACGTCAACGTCTTCGCCACGCACGATCAGATCTCGACCATCATCGCCGATGACCGCGTGCAGGGCGTCTCGCTCACCGGTTCGGAGCGCGCGGGCTCGATCATCGCCGAGCAGGCGGGGCGCCACCTCAAGAAGTGCGTGCTGGAGCTCGGCGGCAGCGACGTGTTCATCGTGCTCGACACGGACGACATCGACCACGCGGTCGAGCACGCCGTCGGCGGCCGCATGGAGAACACCGGCCAGGCCTGCAACGGCTCGAAGCGCATCGTCGTGCTCGACACCGTCTACGACGAGTTCGCGCCGAAGTTCCTCGAGGCGATCAAGAACCAGTCGCTCGAAGAGGGCAACTACGGCCCGCTCTCCTCCGAGAAGGCCACCGAGACGCTCAGCACCCAGGTGAAGAGCGCGATCGATCAGGGCGCCGAGGTGCTCGTCGGCGACAACGCGCCCGAGGGCAACTTCTACACCCCGACCGTCATCGGCGGCGTCACCCCCGAGATGGATGTCTACAGCCAGGAGCTCTTCGGCCCGGTGGCGCAGCTCTACAAGGTGACGAGCGACGATGAGGCGATCGAGCTCGCGAACAGCTCGCCCTACGGCCTCGGCTCGGTCGTCATCTGCGACGATCTGGAGCGCGCCGAGCGGGTCGGCGACCGGCTCGACGTGGGCATGGTGTTCATCGGCGCCGCGGGCCTGGAGGGCGCCGATGTGCCCTTCGGCGGCGTGAAGAAGTCGGGCTACGGCCGCGAGCTCGGCAAGGGCGGCATGCTGGAGTTCGCGAACAAGAAGCTGTTCCGCTTCGCCGAGTGATCTCGACGAGGATCGGAAGGGCCCCGAGGCATCGCCCCGGGGCCCTTCCCTTTGCCCTCCGGCCGACGCGGCGGCGCCACGCGCCCGATCCGCCTCAGATCTGGCGCGAGAACGAGACCCGGTGCTGGCCGGGCCCGTCGTAGTCGCGCCAGCCGAGCACACCGTCGAACTCGGCATCGCCCGCGAACTCGAACCCCATGGCCCGGTGGAAATCCTGCGACCGCAGGTTCAGCACGCTCGTCGCGGCGTCGACACGTTCGCAGCCGAGTTCGCGCATCCGTTCGAAGAAGCGCTCGTAGAGCGTGCGCGCGAGGCCGGAGCCCCGCTGATCGGGACGCACGCCCACGAAGTGGATGTAGCCGATTTCCGGCTGCGACTGCGAGCGGAAGCCGATGAGAAAGCCGGCGAGCCCTCCCTGCGCGTCCTCGACGACGGTCGATGTGTCGGCGAAGTGCTGCAGGAAGAGCCTCGGCAGCAGGAGAGGCAAGGTGGTCGAGTTCGGCGTGCCCCACCATTCGGGGATGGCCGAGACGATGCCGAGGTGATCCTCGACCGTCGGCGCGCGGAAGAGGAGCCCTGAAGGAGCGCTGTCTTGCATACGCCGACCCTAGCACCGCGAGGAGCCCGGCAGCCGCGACTCAGGCCTGCGGCAGCAGGAACCGCCCGAAGTACTCCGTCAGCTCCTCACGCGCGGAGAGCGGGAGGAGGTGCGAGACGTAATGGTCCGGGCGCACGACGACGATCGCGCCGTCCCGGCTCACACCGCGCTGCTCGAAGATGTCGTTCTCGGGGATCGCCGCATAGACCTTCTCGTAGTCGACGAGCCCGAGCGGCCCGCTCGTGGGCAGGAAGAGCTTCGGCACGGTCTCGAGTGCGACCTCGTGATGATGCTGCTGGTAGACGGCCTTCACGTCGAGAACGGTGTCGATGTCGATGCCTGCCGGGGTGAAGCGACGGATCGGCGAGCTCTCGCCCGTCAGCATCCATTCGGCCCAGGCGTCGAACGCGCTGCGATCCGCATCGGCGAAGGCGTAGACCCGGAAGCGGCCGTCGGCACGGTGGTGGTGCCCCAGGTGCACGGTCACGGCGTCGGCGACGCGCACGGTCTCGACGGACTTGAAGCGCTTCCCGAGGGGGAAGCCGCTCGCAAGGGCCTGATCCGCCTCCGCCGCGGTGACGACGGAGGGCTCGTACTCGGTCATGAACCCAGCGGGGAACTCGGCGGTGCGCACGTAGAACTCCTCCACCTCCCGGGGGGAGTCGAACTCCTCGGGCTTCTTCGCCATGAGCGTCGACCATTCGAGGTCGAAGTCGATCAGGTTCTGCGCCGTCACCTGGCGTTCGTCGCTGTAAGTGCCGAGCAGATCCTCGCCCGCCATGCCCGTGAGCACGTAGCCGAGCTTCCAGGCGAGGTTCCAGCCGTCCTGCATCGACACGTTCATACCCTGGCCGGCCTTCGCGCTGTGGGTGTGGCAGGCGTCGCCCATCAGGAAGACGCGGGCCTTGCCGTCGGGCGAGGTCGCTTCGTCGTCGAAACGGTCGGTGAGGCGGTGCGCGACCTCGTAGATGCTGTTCCAGGCGACGCTCTTCACTTCGAGCGTGTAGGGGTGCAGGATGGCGTTCGCACGCTCGATCACCGATTCGAGCGGTGTGCGGCGCACCTTGCCGCCGTCGTCCTCGGGCACCTCGCCGAGGTCGACGTAGATGCGCGCGAGATAGTTGCCCTCGCGGGGGATGTGCAGGATGCTTCCGGCCTCGCTGTGGATGATGCACTTCTTGCGATAGTCGGGGAAGTCGGTGACGGGCAGCACGTCCATCACTCCCCAGGCGTGGTACGACTGGTTGCCTCGCAGGGAGCCCCCGATCGACGCGCGCACGGCGGAGCGGGCGCCGTCGGCGCCGATGACGTACTTCGCCCGCACCACACGCGTCTCGCCTCGTTGCACGTCGGAGTCGACCGTGTTGATGCCCGCACCGCTGTAACCGCTGACCTCGCGAAGCGTGACCGCGACGGGGTACTCCCCCTCGCCGGTGACCTCGAGGCCGACGAACTCCCAGCCGTAGTCGACGTCGCCGCGGGCGGGGGCGCGCTGGGCGTACTCGGCGAAGTAGTCGATCACGCGCGCCTGGTTGACGATGAGGTGCGGGAATTCGCTGATGCCTGCCGGGTCGTCGGGGGTGAAGCCGGTGCGGATGATGTTCGCCGGGTTCTCGGGGTCGGGGTTCCAGAATGCCGTCTCGGTGATCTGGTAGGCCTCCTGGATGATCTGCGGCGCGAAGCCGAAGGCCTGGAAGGTCTCGACGCTGCGCGCCTGGATGCCGTCGGCCTGACCGAGTTCGAGGCGTCCGTCGCGGCGCTCGACGATGCGGGTGACGACGCCGGGGAACATCGCGAGCTGGGCGTGCGCGGCGATGCCGGCCGGGCCGGAGCCGACGATCAGCACGTCGACCTCGTCGGGCAGGCGCTCCGGTCGATCGAGCCCTACACCCGCCGCGGGCAGCACCCGCGGATCCGTGGACACGTAGCCGTGGTGATGGAACTGCACCTTGTCTCCTCACTGCACTGTGAACGGCGCGAAGTCTCGCCCGCCGCATGTTCTATATTTGAACACGAGTTCTAACTATTGCACAGCAAGCATATGCCGCTCTCGTGCGAATGCCAAGCCCGCGATCCCATTCTCCCGCCGCAGGCCCGCATTCGGCGAGCATCGAGCCCGATCTCGGCGACGGTGAGCGGCACGAGACGCGGTAGGCGGGCAGCTCGGTGACGGGCGGCGGAGGGCGGTACGGCGACGGTGAGCGGTACCGCAGCGGCCGAGGACGAGCGGCCGTCCGAATGGGAGGGGAGGGTGGCAGCGCAGCGCCTGTGCGGACAGGATCGCGCCGCAGCGAAACGGGCGGCCCTGAGGGGCTACTCCCCGAGCCGCTTGCGCGACGCGATGGCCCGGTCGGCCTCGCGCTTGTCCTGCTTCTCGCGCAGGGTCTGACGCTTGTCGTATTCCTTCTTGCCCTTGGCGAGCGCGACCTCGACCTTCGCCCGGCCGTCCTTGAAGTACAGCTGCAGCGGCACGATCGTCATGCCGCCCTCGCGGGTCTTCTGATAGAGCTTGTCGATCTGCTGGCGATGCAGCAGCAGCTTGCGCTTGCGCCGGGGCGCGTGGTTCGTCCACGAACCGTTCAGATATTCAGGGATGTAGGCAGCGTCGAGCCACGCTTCACCGTGCTCGATGAAGACGTATCCGTCGACCAGCGAGGCGCGACCCATGCGCAGCGACTTGACCTCGCTGCCCGTGAGCACGAGACCCGCCTCGTAGGTGTCGAGGATGTGGTAGTCGTGCCGCGCCTTCTTGTTCGACGCGATCAACTTCTGACCGGTCTCTCTAGGCATGCCGTACAGTCTAGCGCCACCGCGTGTCGCGCACCCCCCCTCACCCCGAGCCAGAGAAACCGCGAACGTGCACGTTGTCGCCGAACGAGCACCTTGCGCAACGGCCACAACCGGCACGCTCGGCAACATCGTGCACGCTCACGGGAAAGGGGCGGGCCGGGGAGCGGGAAGAGCAGGAGGCAGATTGACCGGCCGAGCGAGGATCGGGCGCCGCCGAGCGGCGCCCCTCAGACCCGCAGGTACCGGCTGATCGCGACCTTCGCGGCGATCGCGCTGAGCACCACGCCGACGCCCACGAGGATCGGGGGCACGATCAGCGACTGCTCGACCGTGATGTAGCTCGTGAAGGGCACGTTCGCGACGAGGAAGTCCTGCACGAAGAACTTGACCACCGCGACCGAGGCCGCGCCCGCGAGCACCGAGCCGATGAGCGCGGCGACGATGCCCTCGATGATGAACGGCGTCTGGATGAAGCGGTTCGAGGCTCCGACGAGACGCATGATGCCGATCTCACGCCTTCGCGAGAACGCGGAGAGCCGGATCGTGGTCGAGATCAGCAGCACCGCGGCCACGAGCATGAGACCCGCGATGCCGATCGCGGTGTAGCTGGCGACGCCGAGGAAGAGGAAGATGCGGTCGAGCAGGCTCCGCTGATCGCTCACGCTCTGCACTCCCGGCACGCCCGAGAACGTCTCCTGGATGATGGCCGAGCGCGAGGGATCCTCGAGCTTCACCCAGAAGGTCTGGTTGAGCTGCTCCGGACGCGTGATGTCGAGGATCGGGTTGCCCTCGAACTGCTTCTGGAACTCCTTGTAGGCCTGGTCGTGGTCGACGAAGAAGTAGTCGTCGATGTAGGGGGCCAGCACGTCCGAGCCGAGCGCCTCCTCGACCGCGGCGATCTGCTCCTCCCCCGCATCCTGTCCGTCGCAGGTGGCGGTCTGGTCGAATTGCGTGCAGAGGTAGATCGCGACCTGGGCGCGGTCGTACCAGAAGGTCTTCATCTGCTGCACCTGCAGCTGCATGAGGATGGCGGCGCCCACGAAGGTGAGCGACACGAAGGTCACGAGCACCACCGAGATGACCACGCTGAGGTTGCGGCGCAGGCCGCTCCACACCTCGCCGAGCACAAGTCCGAGTCTCATCGCACCGGCCCCACATCCGTCTGATCATCGCCCGGGGTCAGCCCCAGCGCCTCCGCATAGCTGCCGGGCGGCGGAGCGGGAGCCTTGCGTTCGGCCGACCGCTCGCCGGTGCGCGGGGCGCGTACCGTGAGATCGAGATCCTCGTCATCCTGCTCGTCGGCGGGAGCGGCTTGCGTCCACGGCGCGGCCGGGTTCGGCTCGTCGAGGATCGGCACCGCCGTCTGCGAGCTCTCCTCCGCGGGCGCGCGCCGATCCTCGTCGGCCTCCTCGAGACCGGCCTCGGCCTCGAAGGCGGCCTCCTCCGGCTGGGGAGGCTCGGGATCCTCGGGAGCCGCAATCGGAACGACCTCGGCGGCGAGCGTCGCCCGCACGACGTCCTCGCTCGTGCGCAGCACCCGCACCCCCGCCTCGGTGAGATCGTCGAGCGGGATCGAGGCGGTCTCGCCGTAGCCGCCGCGCTGCTCGTCGCGCACGATCACGCCTTGCGAGAGCTCGATGACGCGCTGCTGCATGATGTCGACGAAGGTGGCCTCGTGCGTGGCCATCACGACGGTCGTACCGGAGGCGTTGATCGCGCGCAGCAGCTGCATGATGCCGAGGCTCGTCGCGGGATCCAGGTTGCCGGTGGGCTCGTCGGCCAGCAGGATCGCCGGCTTGTTCACGATTGCGCGGGCGATCGCGACGCGCTGCTGCTCGCCGCCCGAGAGCTCGTGGGGGAAGCGCTTCGACTTGCCGCCGAGACCGACCATCTCGAGCACGTCGGGCACGGCCTCCTGGATGAAGCCGCGCGACTTGCCGATCACCTGCAACGAGAACGCGACGTTGTCGTACACGGTCTTGTTCGCGAGCAGACGGAAGTCCTGGAAGACGACGCCGAGGTTGCGGCGGAAGTAGGGCACCTTGCGGTTCGAGATCTTGCCGAGGTCGTGGCCGAGCACGTGCACCCGGCCGCTCGTGGGCTGCTCCTCGCGCAGGATGAGTCGCAGGCAGCTCGACTTGCCGGAGCCCGAGGCCCCGACGATGAACACGAACTCCCCGCGGTCGATGTTGAGACTCACACCGTCGAGTGCGGGGCGCTTCGTGCCCCGGTACTTCTTGCTGACGCTCTCGAAAAGGATCATGACCTGACCGAGACTACGCCCCCCGCGGGCGCGCCCCCCGATGGCGCGCCGGAGGCGACGGGCACACAGCGGTTATTCAGCGAGCCTCAGTCCTTCTTCAGCGAGCGCCAGCGGATGCCCGCCGCGATGAAGCCGTCGAGGTCGCCGTCGAAGACCGCGTCGGGCTGAGAGGCCTCGTGACCGGTTCGCAGGTCCTTCACGAGCTGCTGGCCGTAGAGGAAGTAGGAGCGGATCTGGTCGCCCCAGCTCGCCGTGATCGAGCCGGCGAGCTCCTTCTTCTTCGCAGCCTCCTCCTCGCGCTGCAGCAGCAGAAGGCGGGTCTGCAGCACTCGCATCGCTGCGGCGCGGTTCTGGATCTGCGACTTCTCGTTCTGCATCGACACCACGATGCCGGTCGGCAGGTGGGTGATGCGCACGGCGGAGTCGGTCGTGTTGACCGATTGTCCGCCCGGGCCGCTCGAGCGGTAGACGTCGACGCGGATGTCGGTCTCGGGGATCTCGACCTCGGTGGCCTCCTCGAGCAGCGGGATCACCTCGACGCCGGCGAAGCTCGTCTGGCGCTTGTCGGCGGAGCCGAAAGGGCTGATGCGGGCGAGCCGATGCGTGCCCGCCTCGACCGAGAGCGTGCCGAAAGCGTAGGGCGCGTCGACCTCGAAGGTCGCAGACTTGATGCCGGCGCCCTCGGCGTAGCTCGTGTCGAGCACCTTGGTCGGGTAGCCGTGCTTCTCGGCCCAGCGCAGGTACATGCGCAGCAGCATCTCGGCGAAGTCGGTCGCGTCGTCGCCGCCGGCGCCGGAACGGATCGTCACCACGGCCGCGCGTTCGTCGTACTCGCCGGAGAGCATGGTCTGCACCTCGAGCTCCGAGACGGTCGCCTCGATCTCCACGAGCTCCGCGGCCGCCTCGGCTTCGACGGCCTCGTCGTCGGCCTCGCGGGCGAGCTCGACGAGCACCTCCAGGTCGTCGATGCGGAACTCGACTCCGCGCAGCTTGCTCACGCGCGACTTGCGGTGGCTGAGACCGCTCGTGACCTTCTGCGCGGCATCGGGGTCGTCCCACAGGCCGGGCGCGGCCGCCTGCTCCTCGAGCTCGACGATCTCTCGCTCGAGGCGCGGCAGATCGAGCACCGCCGCGATGTCGGTGTAGGTGGATCGGATCGCGCGGATGCGGGCGCTGAAGTCGATGTCGAGCATGATGCTCCAGCCTACAAGACGGAGGGGCCGGGGCATCCGCCCCGGCCCCTCGATCCTCGAAGGAACTCCCGCGACCGCTAGGCCCGCGAAAGCCGCTTCCGCTTGTTGATGTTCACCATCTGCACGATGATCACGAGCAGCAGTGCGCCGAAGAACACGATCGACGCCAGCACGTTCGCCTGCGCAGGTACGCCCTTGAGCGCCGAGACGTAGATGAACTTCGGGAACGTCGTCGCGGTGCCCGCGTTGAAGTTCGTGATGATGAAGTCGTCGAACGACAGCGCGAACGACAGCAGCGCGGCGCCGATGATGCCGGGAGCCAGCATCGGCAGCGTGATGCGCCAGAACACCTGCCCGGGCGACGCGTACAGGTCGCGACCCGCCTCCTCGATCGCGGGGTTGAGCGAGGCCACGCGGGCCTTCACCGCCACCACCACGTACGAGATGCAGAACATCGTGTGGGCGAGGATGATCGTGCCGATGCCCTTCTCGACGCCCGCGAGCAGGAACTGCGCGGCGAGGCCCGCGCCGAGCACGACCTCGGGGGTCGCCATCGGCGTGAAGAGCAGCAGGCTCACCGTCGAGCGGCCCTTGAACTTGTACCGTACGAGCGCGATCGCGATCATCGTGCCGAGCACGGTCGCGATGACCGTCGCGACGACGCCGACGAGGATGCTGTTGCCGAAGGCCGTGCACACCTGGGGCGCGCCGCAAGGGTTCTGCCAGTTGTCGAGCGTGAAACCGCGCCAGATGATGTTGTTGCGCCCCGCGTCGTTGAACGAGAACAGCACCACATGCGCGATCGGCAGCAGCAGGTAGATGAGCGTGATGGCGCCGACGACCGGCACGAACGCCTTGCCGAGAGAGAAGTTCTTCACAGCAGATCCTCCGCCCCGCTCTTACGGACATAGGTCGCGACCAGCACCAGGATGATGAGCATCAGGATGATCGAGAGCGCGGCCGCCATCGGATAGTTCTGAGTCTGCAGGAAGTTCGACTCGATCACGTTGCCGATCATGGTGGTGCCCGTACCGCCCAGGAACTCCCGGGAGGCGTTCACGTAGTCGCCCGACATCGGGATGAAACTGAGCAGCGTGCCGGAGACCACGCCAGGCATCGACAGCGGCAGCGTGATCTTGCGGAACACGGTCACCGGCGACGCGTAGAGGTCGGATCCGGCCTCGACGAGCCGCAGGTCGAGCGCCTGCAGCGAGGCGAACATCGGCAGCACCATGAACGGGATGAAGTTGTAGACCAGACCGAAGATCACCGAGAAGTGGGTGCCGATGAGCTCGCTCGGCAGGATCGACTTCCATGCCAGGGTGCGAAGCAGGAAGCTGATGAAGAAGGGCGCGACCACGAGGATCAGCAGCACCCCCTGCAGCATCGGCTTGCTGCGCACCTTGACGCCGATCAGGTAGGCCAGCGGGTAGCTGATCAGCAGGCCGATGATCGTGGCCGTGATCGCGTAGGCGAAGGAGCGCAGCAGCTGCGGCCAGTACTCCTGCATCGCGACCCAGTAGTTCGAGAACTGGGCGGCGGCCACGTACTGGCCGATGCCCCCGGTTTCGGCGGGCGCCTGCAGCGAGGTGATCGCGAGCTGGATGAACGGCGCCACGAAGAACAGCAGCATGTAGGCGATGCCCGGTGCGAGCAGCACCAGGGCGACCAGGCTCTTCTTGGTGGGGTTCTGCTCGACTGCCTTCGCACTGCCGGAGAACGCGGTGAATGCCATGTGCGCCTCCTATTCGGCGAGGCTCGCCTGCGTGGCGATCGCTCGTGTCGAGAAGTCGGCGGTGATCGCACCGGTGTCGAGGCGGTCGTCGGCGAGGCCGAAGGTGTGCTCGATGTACCAGCTCAACCAGACCTCGTCGCCCGCAGCGGCGGCCGGGCCGGCCTCGACGTTCTGCGAGAAGACCTCGACCGTGCCCGCCCCCGGCACCTCGACCGTGTACTCGGTGCTCACGCCGATGAACGAGACGTCGGTGATGCGGCCGGGGCCGAGCACGTTCTGCCCGGTCAGATCGGCGGGTTCCTGCCGGTGCAGGCGCAGCTTCTCGGGGCGCACGCCGATCGTGATCGAGCCGCTGTCGCGCTCCGATCGCGAACGGGGCACGGTGATCCTCGTGCCGAGCAGATCGGTGTGGATCGCCTGATCGCTGCCCCCGACCACATCGACCGAGAAGAGGTTCGACTTGCCGAGGAAGTTCGCGACGAACACCGTGCGGGGCAGTTCGTACAGCTCTTCAGGGGCGCCCATCTGCTCGATGCGGCCCTTGTTCATCACGGCGACGGTGTCGGCCATGGTCATGGCCTCCTCCTGGTCGTGCGTGACGTGCAGGAAGGTCAGGCCGACCTCCTGCTGGATCTGCTTGAGCTCGTGCTGCATCTGGCGGCGCAGCTTGAGGTCGAGCGCGCCGAGCGGCTCGTCGAGCAGCAGGAGGGCCGGACGGTTGACCACCGCGCGAGCGAGCGCGACGCGCTGCTGCTGGCCGCCCGAGAGCTGCGCCGGCTTGCGGTCGGCGATGTGATCGAGCTCGACGAGGCGGAGGGCCTCGTGGGCCTTGCCGACGGGGTCGCCGATGCTGCGACGCCGCAGGCCGAACGCGACGTTCTCGAGGATCGTCATATGCGGGAACAGCGCGTACGACTGGAACACGGTGTTCACCGGACGCTTGTGGGGCTTGTCGCCCGTCACGTCCTTGCCGCCGATCATGATCTTGCCCTCGGTCGGATCCTCGAGGCCCGCGACCATGCGCAGGGTCGTGGTCTTGCCGCAGCCCGAGGGACCGAGCAGGGCGAAGAAGGAACCGGCCGGAATCTTGAGGTCGAGCTCCTCGACCGCGGTGAAGCCCGGGTAGCGCTTCTGGATGCCGACGAGGTCGAGGTCGGCGCCGGCGCTCGCGAAGTCCGTCGATGCCGCCATCAGAGCCCCAGCACGTTCTGGAAGGCGGTCGAGTACTTCTTGTCTTCCTCGGCCGTCAGCGTGCGGAAGGCGTGCAGCCGACTCCACATGGTGTCGTCGGGGAAGATGAGCGGGTTCTCGGCGTTCTCGGGGTTGATGTCGGCCATCGCCTCCTGCGCGCCCTTGACCGGCGTGATGAAGGTCACGTAATCGGCGACCTGGGCCGCGACCACGGGATCGTAGTAGTAGTCGATGAGCTGCTCGACCTTGGCCTTGTTCTCGGCCGAGGTGCCATTCGGCACGGTGAACGAGTCTGCCGCGATCATGCCGCCCGATTCGGGCACCTCCATCGTCCACTGGTTGTCGTTCTCGTAGTTCATCATGATGACGTCGCCGGTCCACGCCATCGCGGCCCAGGCATCGCCGGTGATGAGATCCTGCGTGTAGCTGTTGCCCTTCACGTTGCCGATCTGGCCGCTCTTGAGCGCGTCGTCGAGCCAGCCGAGGGCCTCGTCGAACTCGGTGTCGCCCCAGTCGCCGTTCGGATCGTGGCCGAGGCCCGCGAGGATCATGCCCATCGTGTCGCGCAGCTCACTGAGCACCACGACCTTGCCCTTGAGCTCCGGGCGCAGGAAGTCGTCGAGGGTCTTGATGCCCTGCGGCACCGCCTCCGTGTTCCACACCCAGCCCGAGGCGGGCAGCTGCCAGGGGATCGTGAACTTGCGGCCGGGGTCGACGTCGAGCGCATCCCATTGGGCGTCGACGAGGTTCGACTTCACCGTCGGGAGGTTCGCGTAGTCGAACTCCTGCACCTGCTCGGCGTTCACGAGGCGGCCGTTCATCCAGTCGGTGAAGGTGATCACGTCGTAGCCGGTGAACTGGCCGAGCTCGAGCTGATCCTTGATCTTGCCGTAGAAGGTGTTGTTGTCGTCGATGTCCTCGATGTAGTCGACGTTGAAGCCGGCCTCCTCGATGAAGGCGTCCAGCGACGGGTAGCTGCCGGTGCTGTCGTCGAAGTCGAGATAGTACGTCCAGTTGCCCCAGACGATGCCGTCGCCGGCTCCGCCGCCCCCGCCGGTGCTGCACGACGCGAGGCCGAGGGCGCCCACGCCGGCTCCGGCTACGGCGGCTCCGCGCAGCAGCTGGCGACGGTTGAACTGCTGCTGACGCACCATGTTCACGAGATCGCGGACGACTGGATCTTCGGGCATTCGGCTCACCACGATGGTCTCCTCAGAAATAGGAATGGACTCTACGACTCGGGTAACGAAAAATGCCTATGGCACCATCGCCAAAAGTCGGTCGTTTCGAATATGGCACAGACGACGCGCCCGTGCCAACCGCGGCACTCCGAAAAGCTCGGATTCTTGACGAAACAGTTACACAACCGAAATGGCTGCTACTGATTTCGAAGCATATTTCCATGGTTTCCTTCGGAACCGGTAGTTGCGGGCCCGATAGTTCAGTGAGATGATCGGTGATGTGAGCAACAAACGAACGACGCCGTCGCTCGACGCGACGTCCAAGGCGATCATCGAGCAGCTTCAGCTCGACGGGCGCCGTTCGTACGCCGAAATCGGCAAGGCGGTCGGCCTCAGCGAGGCCGCCGTCCGCCAGCGGGTTCAGAAGCTCACGGATGCCGGGGTCATGCAGATAGTGGCAGTGACCGACCCGATGCGCCTGGGCTTCAACCGCCAGGCCATGATCGGCGTTCGCGTTTCTGGCGACACCAGGGTCGTCGCCGACCGTCTCAGCGAGATGCCGGAGGTCGCCTATGTGGTGCTCAGCGCCGGATCATTCGACATCCTCGCCGAGATCGTCTGCGAAGACGACGACGCGCTCATCGAACTGCTGAACCAGAAGATTCGCTGCGTCGAGGGCGTGGCGAGCACGGAAACGTTCGTCTACCTGCAACTCAAGAAACAGAAATACGACTGGGGAACACGATAACCATGTCTTTCGATCCAACTGCCGCGGTCGACACCGCCGCTCTCCAGGCTTCGGCCAGGAAGCACATGTGGCCGCACTTCACCAACCGCAAGGTGCTCGACGACGGCATTCCCGTCATCACCCGCGCCGAGGGCCACCACATCTACGACGCTGCGGGCAAGGAGTACATCGACGGCCTCGCCGGCCTGTTCGTGGTGAACGCGGGCCACGGCCGTCAGCGCATCGTCGAGGCCGCGGCGAAGCAGATGCAGCAGCTCGACTTCATGCCGCTCTGGTCGTACGCCCATCCCGCGGCGATCGAGCTGTCGGAGCGTCTGTCGTCCTACGCTCCGGGCCAGATGAACAAGGTCTTCTTCACCACCGGCGGTGGCGAGGCCGTGGAGTCGGCGTTCAAACTGGCGAAGCACTTCTGGAAGATCAAGGGCCAGCCGATGAAGCACAAGGTCATCTCGCGCGCGGTCGCCTACCACGGCACTCCGCAGGGCGCGCTGGCCATCACCGGCATCCCCGACATGAAGAAGTTCTACGAGCCGCTGACCCCGGGCGGTCATCGCGTGCCCAACACGAACCACTACCGCGCCGAGGAGATGGGCGCCCCCACCGACCTCGAGGCCTTCGGCCAGTGGGCGGCGAACCGCATCGAGGAGGCCATCCTCTTCGAGGGCCCCGAGACCGTGGCCGCCGTCTTCCTCGAGCCCGTGCAGAACTCGGGCGGCTGCTTCCCGCCGCCCCCCGGCTACTTCAAGCGCGTGCGCGAGATCTGCGACGAGTACGATGTGCTGCTCGTGAGCGATGAGGTCATCTGCGCCTACGGCCGCATCGGCGACTTCTTCGCGTCGAAGGCCCTCGGCTACGAGCCCGACATCATCACCTCGGCGAAGGGCATTACCTCGGGCTATGTGCCCCTGGGCGCCATGATCGTCAGCGACAAGGTGTCGGAGCCGTTCAACTCGACCGAGAACACCTTCTACCACGGCTTCACCTTCGCGGGTCACCCCGCTGCGGCCGCCGCGGCGCTGGCCAACCTCGACATCTTCGAGGAGGAGGATCTCAACGGTCGCGTGCGCGAGAACAGCCCGCTGTTCCGCGCCGAGCTCGAGAAGCTGCTCGACATCGACATCGTCGGCGATGTGCGCGGCGAGGGCTACTTCTTCGGCATCGAGCTGGTGAAGGACAAGGCCACGAAGGAGACCTTCAACGCCGAGGAGAGCGACCGCCTGCTGCGCGACTACCTCTCCCCCGCGCTGTGGGAGGCCGGCCTGTACTGCCGCGCCGACGACCGTGGAGACCCCGTCATCCAGCTCGCGCCGCCGCTGACCATCGGCCCCGCGGAGTTCGCCGAGATCGGCGGCATCCTGCGCAGCGTGCTGAAGGACGCCTCCTCGAAGATCTAGTCTTCGCAGGCGCGAGGATCGGCCCGCCCCACTCCGAGTCATTCGGACGGGGCGGGCCGTTCTCGTTCCCCGGCGCGCAAAGAAGGCTCTCCGTGTTCGAGGGGGTGCCGGCGCCCCCGCGGTCTCGCCTCGGCAGCTCGGCCCGCCCTCAGCCCCGCTCTCGGCCTCAGCCTCCGCCTCGGCCTCGGCGCTTCCGCAAGTGCGAGCTGCAACTGCACAAGCAATCCGGGTTCTACCAGCCGTTCGCCCACGGTTCCGGTTTGTGGAACGCAGATCGCTTGGGGAAGTGCCGTGTATGGGAAATGATGTTGAGCGACGAGGCCGGCACACCCCCGTTCGCGGAGAGCCGCACGAGGAGGGGCGAGGATCAGCGCAGCCGCCGATCCTCGCCCCCCCCTTCGATGCGTGCTACTGCACGAGCGGCTTCAACCCTGGCGCCGTGCGCGCCACCGCGGATTCCGAAGAAACGCTATCGCGTTTCTTCCCCAAGAATCCGCGCTTCCTCCATCTTGATGCAGGACTCGATCACCGCGTCGAGCGCGCCGTTCATCACCTGGTCGAGGTTGTAGGCCTTGTACCCGGTGCGATGGTCGGCGATGCGGTTCTCGGGGAAGTTGTAGGTGCGGATGCGCTCCGAGCGGTCCATCGTGCGGATCTGACTCGATCGGTGCGCCGACGCCTCCGCGGCCGCCTCCTCCTGCTGCTTGGCGAGCAGACGGGCGCGCAGCACGCGCATCGCGGCTTCGCGGTTCTGCAGCTGCGACTTCTCGTTCTGCATGGCCACTACGATGCCGGTCGGCAGGTGGGTGATGCGCACGGCCGAGTCGGTCGTGTTCACCGACTGGCCGCCGGGGCCCGAGGAGCGGTAGACGTCGATCTTGAGGTCGTTCTGGTTGATCTCGACCTCTTCGGGCTCATCGACCTCGGGGTACACGAGCACGCCCGTGGTCGAGGTATGGATGCGGCCCTGAGACTCGGTGACCGGCACGCGCTGCACGCGATGCACGCCGCCCTCGTACTTGAGATGCGCCCAGACGCCCTGCGAGGGGTCGGAGGCGTTCGATTTGATCGCGATCTGCACGTTCTTGTACCCGCCGAGGTCGCTCTCGTCGGCCTCGAGCATCTCGGTCTTCCAGCCCTTGCTCTCGGCGTAGTGCATGTACATGCGCAGCAGGTCGGCGCCGAATAGGGCCGACTCGGCGCCGCCCTCGCCGCCCTTGATCTCGAGGATCACGTCGCGCGCGTCGTCGGGGTCGCGCGGGATCAGCAGTCGGCGAACCTTCTCCTGGGTCTCGGCGAGCTGCTGCTCGAGCTCCGGGATCTCCTCGGCGAATGCCTCGTCCTCCTTGGCCAGCTCACGAGCGGCCTCCAGGTCTTCGCCGGTCTGCTGCCAGGCCTCGTATGCGGCCTTGATCTTGCTGAGCTCGGCGTAGCGGCGGTTGACCCGCTTCGCCCGCCCTGCATCGGCGTGCAGCGCGGGGTCTGCGAGCTCGTCCTGGAGCTTGGCGTGCTCGACGAGCAGCGCCTCGACCTGTTCGAACATGGGTCTTCCTCGGTCTGGTTCGCGGCCGGGCGGCTTACGCCTGCGCCCGCTGGGTCACGGCCAGGAACTCGACGTTCGACGAGGTGCCCGCGATGCGGCGCAGCACGTCTTCGAGGCTCTCGAGCGCGCTCTCGCCCTGCTGGGCTCGGCGCAGACCGTTCATGAGGCGGGCCTCGGCCTCGCTCGTGAGCAGCGCCTCGTTGCGGGTCGAGGATCGCGCCAGGTCGATCGCCGGGAACACGCGCCGATCGGCGGCCTCGCCGCTCAGGCGCAGCTGCATGTTGGCGATGCCCTCGAGCTCGCCGAGGAGTGCCTCGTCGAGACGTGACTCGGGCTGGGCGGAGGCGGTCGCGACGATGGTGAGCGAACCGCCGTTCTCGATGTTGCGCGCCGCGCTCAGCAGACGCTTGATCGGGAACACGGAGGCCGCGTCGAGGCTGCCTGAGGGCACGCGCACGGAGGCAGGGGCGGCGAGGTTGTAGGCGCGGGCGAGACTCGTGAGCGAGTCGATGAGCACGACGACGTCGTGACCCAGCTCGACGAGGCGCTTGGCGCGCTCGACGGCCAGTTCCGCGATGGTCGTGTGATCTTCGGCGGGACGGTCGAAGGTCGAGGCGATGACCTCGCCGTTGATCGTGCGCGTGAGCTCGGTGACCTCTTCGGGGCGCTCGTCGATCAGCACGAGCATGAGGTGCGCGTCGGGCTGGTTCTCGGCGACGGCGCGGGCGATCTGCTGCAGCGCCGTGCTCTTGCCAGACTCGTGCGGGCCGACGATGAGGCCGCGCTGACCCTTGCCGATGGGCGCGAACAGGTCGATGACCCGGGCGCCGAGCTCACCGGAGTCGGTCTCGAGGCGCAGCCGCTCGTCGGGGTGCACGGGGGTGAAGTCGGCGAAGTCGGGGCGGTTCTGCTCCTCGTCGACGGGCTTGGAGTTGACCGTGTCGACCTTGACGATCGCGTTGTACTTCTGACGGCCGCTGCCCTCGCCCTCGCGGGGCTGGCGGATGGCGCCGACCACGGCGTCGCCCTTGCGCAGGCCGTACTTCTTGACCTGGCCGAGCGAGACGTAGACGTCGCCGGTGCCGGGCAGGTAGCCGCTCGTGCGCACGAAGGCGTAGTTCTCGAGCACGTCGAGGATGCCCGCGATAGGCAGCAGCACGTCGTCCTCGGTGATCTCCGGCTCCTCGTCACCGCCGCCGCGGCGCTTGCGCTCGCGCTGACGGGTGCGGCTCGAGCGGGTCTGGCCGTCGCTGCCGCCGTTCCCGCCGTTCTGGCGGCCGTTGCCGGCCGAGCCGCCCTCGCTCTTCTCGACCTGCTCGTCGGACTTCTCGCCCGTCTTGCCCTCGGTGTCGCCGCCCTGCTCGCCGCCCTCGTTCTGGGCGTTCTGGACGTTCTGGGAGTTCTGGCCGTTTTCGGCGGCCTTCTTGCCGCGGCTGCGGGTGCCACGCTTCTTCGGCGCGCTCTGCTCCTGGGCAGCTTCGGTCTTCTCGGCGGTCTCGTTCGCGGTCTCGGCGGGCGCATCGCTCGCGGCGTCGGCGTTCGAGGCATCGGCAGCCGCCTCGGCCGCAGCAGCCTCGGCCTTCTCGGCGGCGGTCTGGCGCTTGCGGCGAGCGGGAGC
>WPCJ01274589.1_pt1 | contig 20011 bp, 22 predicted proteins | sample 5399831 | NCBI WGS metagenome assembly WPCJ01 (sample SAMN12869470, study PRJNA574797) | sludge metagenome | isolation source: wastewater treatment of pH10 | place: China:Beijing | collected 2019-05-20 | reverse complement strand
ACGACATCGAGCGCTTCGCCCGCGAGCTCGATGCCTTCGCGGCCTCCGGCGTCGCCCTGATGGGCTCGCGCTCGCGCCGCACCCCGCCGGCACTCGACGCCGCGATCGGCGAAGTCTTCCGTCGCCATGGCGGCTGGTGGTGGGACGGCTCCGGCCCGAACCCCTATGTGCCGCTGCTCGCCAATGCCGACGCCATCGTCGCCACCGCCGATTCCACCAACATGATCGGCGAGGCTGCGGCGACCGGCGCGCCGATCCTCGTCTTCGAGCCGCATGGCGGCCATGGCAAGCTTGCGAAGTTCCTGGAGGCGCTGAAGCGCTACGGCGCTGTGCACCATTTCCAGGGCAAGCTTGAAGGCGAACGCTACGACCCGCTAGACTCGACCGGAACGATCGCCGCCGCCATCGACGAGGGCTGGCGGCGTCACCAGGCAGCGATGGGGCTGGCGTGAAGCCGGCCTGATACCAATATGTCCGGCTTGTGCCGGCCCAGGAAATGAAGACATGGCCCATATCCACGCCAAGGTGATGATCATCGGCTCCGGCCCGGCCGGCTATACCGCCGCGATCTATGCCGCCCGCGCCATGCTCGAGCCGGTGCTGATCTCCGGACTGCAGGCCGGCGGCCAGCTCATGATCACCACCGATGTCGAGAACTATCCCGGCTTCGCCGACGTGATCCAGGGCCCCTGGCTGATGGAGCAGATGCAGGCCCAGGCGCAACACATGGGCACGAAGATGGTCTCCGACCACATCGCCCGCGTCGACCTCTCGCAGCGCCCGTTCCGGCTCTGGGGCGATGGCGGCGACACCTATTCCTGCGATGCGCTGATCGTCTCGACCGGCGCCCAGGCCAAATGGCTCGGCCTGCCCTCCGAGCAGGCCTTCCAGGGCTTCGGCGTCTCGGCCTGCGCCACCTGCGACGGCTTCTTCTTCCGCAACAAGCAGGTCGTCGTGGTCGGCGGCGGCAACACCGCGGTCGAGGAGGCGCTCTATCTCGCCAATCTCGCGAGCAAGGTCACGCTGGTGCACCGGCGCGATTCGCTGCGGGCCGAAAAGGTGATGCAGGAGCGCCTGTTCAAGCATCCCAAGATCGAGGTGATCTGGGATTCGGAGATCGCGGAGATCCTCGGCGGCACGCAGCCGCCCTCCGTCACCCATGTGCGCCTGCGCAACCTGAAGAGCGGCGCCATGCAGGACCTGCCGACCGACGGGGTCTTCGTCGCCATCGGCCACAAGCCGGCGACTGAGCTGTTCGTGGGCCAGCTCGCCATGCGCGATTCCGGCTATCTCGAAGTCGCTCCCGGCACGACTCAGACCAATGTGCCCGGCGTCTTCGCCGCCGGCGATGTCACCGATGAGCATTACCGCCAGGCCGTGACCGCGGCCGGCCTCGGCTGCATGGCAGCGCTCGACGCCGAGCGCTGGCTGATGGCGCAGGAACTGGGTGTGCGCGAGGCCGCGGAATAACCGGACAGCCCACCCATCACTGGAATTGATCAATTCCAGCACGATATTAAGGGCTAAAATCAACGGTCCCGGCAAAGGAGTCGTTGACCGGACAACTCGATCCCCCCATCATGCGTTGAACGCATAACACGGGGGGAAAGCGGTGGATTGGGACCGCATCCGAATCTTCTACACGGTTGCTGAATCGGGAAGCTTCACCAAGGCCGGAGACGGTCTGGGGCTGAGCCAGTCGGCCGTCAGCCGCCAGATCGGCGCGCTGGAGCGCGAACTGCGCGCGCCGCTGTTCCACCGGCACACGCGCGGCCTCATTCTCACCGAGCAGGGCGAACTGCTCTGGCGCGCCGCGCGTGAGATGACGCAGCGCCTGGAACGCACGCGTGCCCAGCTCTCGGAAACGCGCGAGCATCCCTCCGGCGAACTCAAGGTCACTGCGACGCGCGGCCTTGGCGGCCATTGGCTGACACCTCGCCTCGCCGAGTTCCTCGATCTCTACCCCGACATCAAGGTCGAGCTCATCCTCACCGACGAGGAACTCGACCTCTCGATGCGCGAGGCCGACATCGCGATTCGCCTGCGCCAGCCGCAGCAGCCCGACCTGATCCAGCGCCGGCTCTTCACCGTGCACTTCCACGTCTACGGCGCGCCGGCCTATATCAAGCGCTTCGGTGAGCCGAAGAGCTTCGAGGATCTCGACAACCACCGGCTGCTCTCCTTCGGCGCCTCCTCGCCGTCCTATCTGACGGCCGTGCACTGGCTCGGCACGCTCGGGCGCGACCAGCGCAACCCGCGCGCCATCCATCTCACCGTCAACAACATCACGGCGATGAAGCGCGCCGTCGATTCGGGCGCCGGCATCGCCATCCTGCCCGACTATCTGATCGAGGCCGGCTCGCCGCTCGTGCAGCTGATGCGCGAGACCGAGATGCCGCAGCTCGAAAGCTATCTGGTCTATCCGGAGGAGATGAAATCGGTCGCCCGCGTGCAAGTCTTCCGCGATTTCCTGATCCAGAAGGCACAGCGCTGGACCTATTGAAAAACGGGCAGGCGCTGCCGCAAATCCCGGCAGCGCCATGCCTCATGCCGGCTGCGCATGCGTGCCACGCGCGGTCTCCTCGCAATTGTGACGAATTCTAGTAATGAGTCATGTTGCCAGCGCATAACCGACCCGCCCAATGCTGCATTGCGAAAAGGCAGGGAGTGCCCGATATTTGACTCACGGTTGTTCGGAACGGGCTCCGCATCTCCTCCCGGCGTTGAGTTCGTTCCAGCCGTTCCCCTCTGAGATGTTTGGCGCTTTGCGCTGGATGTTTCAAACTTCTAGGCCGGCTCCTTCGGGACGCCGGCCTTTTTTCTTGCCGTCTTCGATGACGTCTTGCCGACACATGGGCGCAGCGCTCCAGGACGTTGAAGCGCACCATAGGTCTGGGCTCAGGCCCAGCACCTGCCACGGAACGACGGCAAAGATCGAGCAGGTCAGGCCGAGGCCTACTTCGCTGTCCTGACCTCGCTGCGGAACAGGGTGATCCAGTCGTCCGAGCCGATACCGCGGCATTCGCCCATCATCATGAATTCGGTCAGGGTGAAGCTCGCGCCGCTCCAGGCGTAACCGCCGGCGGCGCCGCAATCGCCGATGCCACGTCCCTTGGCGAAATAGCTGATGCGGCCCGACTTCGGCTCGAATTCGCCATTGGTCAGCATGTTCTTCGCATCACCACCGTTCTGCGGAAAGCTGACGGATTTCGCGGCCGCCACCGCGTTGCCTTCGACGATCCAGAATGCGCTTGTGGCGTTGTAGGCGCCGAGCGAGCAGGTCAGCGCGACGAGGCTGCGCTTGCCGTCGAGGGGCCAGACCCGATCGGGGACCGCCGAAACCTCCGCATCGCTGCACAGGTCGGGCTCGCGCTGCGTGACATGCTTGCGCAGCGCTGCGGCAAGGGCTTTCCCGTCCTTCTCCGATAGCGTGCCGCTCGCCGGCTTCGCCATGATCACCGGCATGGCCGGAGCAGCGGGAACGGTCCCGGCATCGCCCTTGCGAATCAGGGCCGAGGGCTTGTTGAGGCGGCCCTGCTGCTCGTCGATCCAGAGCAGTGCCGCAACGGCGCCGGAGAGCGAGACCTCCGCCTTTACGCCGGGAGCGGCGATGGAGAGCTTCGTCGCCTTGCGCGCCGCTTCGATGAACGCGGCCATCTCGGCCGGCTGGAAGATAACCGTCGCCAGATCGCCGGCGGTGGAGACCGGCATGGACTTGCCGCCGGCCGGGAAAGCCGCGCCGTCGAGCTTGAGGTCGACGGACAAGGGTGGCTTCTGCCATTCGCCGCTCAGGCGCATGATCAGCTTGGCCTGCCCTTCCGGCCCGGCCGGGCGCTCCAGGCGTAGATAGGCGATCGTGTCGATGCCGTCGGAGGGGACTGAGAGCGCCGCGCAGGTCCTGAGATTGTCGCAGCCGGCCATCCAGTCGCGGAAGCCTTTCGGCTCCGGCATCGCGGCCAGAGCGAGCGCCGGCAACATGGCCAGCACGCTCCCCGAAACGAGCGCCCTCATCCGGTCAGGGTACCTGTTCCCAGCGCTGTGCCGCATCGTCGTCATCCGCCTTGGCTTCGACCCAGCCGCCGAGCGTGCCGTCGGCGAGATGCTCGCGCTTCCAGAACGGGGCGCGGGTCTTGAGATAGTCCATCAGGAAATCGGCGGCCTCGAAAGCCCCGCGCCGATGGCTCGACGCGGCGATCACCAGCACGATCTGCTCGCCCGGCCTGATCAGGCCAAAGCGATGGATGGCGAGCAGGCCGGAGAGCGGCCAGCGCCCGGCAGCCTCGGCAGCGACGCGCCCGATCTCGGCCTCGGCCATTCCTGGATAGTGTTCGAGCTCGAGCGCCGCGAGCCGGCCGCTCTCGTCGCGGCAGAGGCCGGCGAAGGAGACGACGGCGCCGATATTGGCGTTGCCGCGGGTCAGCGCCGCGATCTCGGCGCCGATGTCGAAATCCTCGCGCTGGATGCGGACGAGCGGCGTCATGGCGCCGGCTCAGCCGCCGGTCATCGGCGGGAAGAAGGCGATCTCGCGGGCACCTGTGATCGCCGCCGCGGGCTTGGCATGGGTCTGGTCGATGGCGGCGCGCACGACCGCCTCGTTCTCGAAGGCGAGCTCATAGCCCTCGCCACGCGTCTTCAGCCAGCGCACGAGATCGGCGATGGTCGCGGTGCCGGCCGGCGGCGTGACGGTTTCCTCGGTGAGGCCGACACGCTCGCGCACCCAGGCGAAATAGACCAGCCGCAGGCTGGCAGGTTCGACAGCGGCCGTGTTCATGACGCGCGCTCGTCCTCCTCGACGAGATGGCGGATGCCGGAATTCAGGTAGTCCCAGCCGGTATAGATCGTCAGCAGCGCTGCGATCCACAGCATCACAAGTCCGATCTGGGTATTGTGCGGCAGGACCTTGTCCCCGGCGGGGCCGGCGACGAGGAAGCCGAGCGCGAACAGCTGCGCCGTGGTCTTGTACTTGGCGACCTTGCTGACGGGGACGCTGACCTTGAGCTCGGCCAGGAACTCGCGCAGGCCCGAGACCAGGATCTCGCGGCAGAGGATGACGATCGCGGCCCAGATCGCCCAGCCCTTGATCGTCTCGGTGTGGACAAGCATCAGCAGCAGCGCGCAGACAAGGAGCTTGTCTGCGATCGGGTCGAGCATGCGCCCGATCGCCGATTGCTGGCCCCAGCTGCGGGCGAGCCAGCCGTCGAGATAATCGGTGACGGCAGCGACGACGTAGATTCCCAGCGCCGTCCAGCGGGCCCAGTCGTCCCAGGGCCAGAACAGCAGCGCCACCAGCGCCGGAATCGCGATGATCCGGCCATAGGTGAGCAGGTTCGGCAGGGACCAGGGTCCCCGGCGGCGGATGGCTTCGTTGAGACTCGTCACGACACCCACCAAAACAGCGCCTTCATGACAGCGTCAACACGCAAGAGTGTGACCCCGCCATTCCGATCAATGCTCATGGAAATGGGCATGGACCGCCTTGGCGGTGGCGGCGTTGACGCCGGGCGTCTTCATCAGGTCGTCGAGCTTGGCGCGCTGGATCGCCTTCACCGTGCCGAAATGCAGCAATAGCGCCCGTTTGCGCGAGGGGCCGATACCCGGAATCTCGTCGAGTGGATTGGTCTTGATGTCGCGCTTGCGCTTGGCGCGATGCGTGCCGATGGCGAAGCGGTGGGCCTCGTCGCGCAGGCGCTGGATGAAGAACAGGGCCGGATCGCGCGGCGGCAGCTTGAACGGCTCCTTGCCGACCATGAAGAAGGTCTCGCGCATGGCGTTGCGGTCCTCGCCCTTGGCGATCGCAACCAGCGCGATGTCGGTGACGCCGCATTCGGCCATGATCTTTCTGGCGGCCTCGAACTGCCCCTTGCCGCCGTCGACGATGACGAGGTCGGGGCGGGAGGGGAAGACCGAGTCTTCTTCGGCGTCTTGAGCAGGTTCAATCGTTTCAGAAGGAGGCGCGTCCTCTCCCCCCTTGTGGGGGAGAGCTAGAGAGGGGGGTATGCCGCCCTCGACATCTGGTGAGCTGGGCTCAGGAGCGTGTGCGGGTGCGATACCCCCCTCCCAACCCTACCCCACCCGGGGGGAGGGCTCCTGAGCTTCATCGGTGAGGGCTGGTGCCGCCCCACTTTCCTTCGCCAGCCTTGAAAACCGCCGCTTCAGCACCTCGCGCATCATGCCGAAATCGTCGCCGGCGATGGTGTCGGCCGAGATGTTGAAGGTGCGGTAATGGCTCTTCATGAAGCCGTCCCGCCCGGCGACGATCATGCCGCCGACCGCGTTGGTGCCCATGATGTGCGAGTTGTCGTAGACCTCGACGCGGCGCGGCGCTTTCGCCAGGCCGAAGGCCTGTCCCAGCGCATTGAGCAGGCTCTGCTGGCCGGCGCTGTCGGCGAGCTTGCGGGCCAGCGCCTCATGCGCGTTCTTCTGGGCATGGGCGACGAGATCGCGCCGCTCGCCGCGCTTGGGCGTCGCCAGCTCGACCTTGCGACCGGCACGGGCGCAGAGCGCCTCCGCAATGAGATCAGCCTCGGCCAGCTCATGCGAGACCAGCACCAGCTTCGGCGGCGGCTTGTCGTCGTAGAACTGGGTGACCACCGAGGCCAGCACCTCGGCCGGGGTCAGGCTCTTGTCGGCGCGCGGGAAAAGCGCGCGGTTGCCCCAGTTCTGCTTGTTGCGGAAGAAGAAGATCTCGACGCAGAACTGCCCGGCCTGCTCGTCGATGGCGAAGACGTCGGCCTCCTCCACCCCTTGCGTGTTGATGTCCTGCCCGGCCTGCACGGCCGAGAGCGCCGCCAGCCGGTCGCGATAGCGCGCCGCCTTCTCGAATTCGAGCTCCTCGGCCGCCGCCTGCATGCGCTCGGAGAGCAGCTGCTTCACCGCCGAAGAGCGGCCGGAGAGAAAGGCGCGCGCCTGGTCGGCAAGCGCCTGATAGTCGGCATGCGAAATCTCGCCGGTGCAGGGGCCGGAGCAGCGCTTGATCTGGAAGAGCAGGCAGGGCCGCGTGCGGTTCTCGTAATAGCTGTCCGAGCAGGAGCGCAGCAGGAACGCCTTCTGCAGCGCGTCGATGGTGCGCTCCACTGCCCAGACCGAGGCGAAGGGGCCGAAATAATCGCCCTTGCGCTGGCGCGAGCCGCGGTGCTTGGCGATCTGCGGCGCCGGATGGTCGCCGGACAGGAAGATGTAGGGGAAGGATTTGTCGTCGCGCAGCAGCACGTTGTAGCGCGGCCGCAGCTGCTTGATCAGATTCGATTCGAGTAGCAGCGCCTCGGTCTCTGTGCCGGTGGTGACGAACTCCATGTTCGCGGTTTCGGCGATCATCCGCGCCACGGCGTTGGTATGCGCCATGCCGCGGGCATAGGCCGTCACCCGATTCTTCAGGCTCTTGGCCTTGCCGACATAGAGCACCTCGCCGGCGCGATCGAACATCCGGTAGACGCCCGGCCGATTCGGCAGGTGCTTGGCGAAGTCGGCGATCACCTCGATGCCGGCCTTGAGCGCGCCGGGGGCAGCCTCGCCGAGATCGAGCGCAGGCTCGGGCGTGGAAGACAGCTCCTCCTCGTCCTCGAACTCTTCTTCCGGCAATTCGTCTGGGCGTTCGCGATTCATCACCTGCATGTAGGATGCCGCAGCCGCTTCGTCATGTCAGGAGTGCGGCCGTGACGCAGGCGCCTTTTCTAGGCCGCGGCGATGCAGTCGATCTCGATGTCGAAAGGCCCGAACCAGACCGGCACGCAGAGGAAGATGCGGGCTGGCGGGTCCTTGGGGAAATAGCGGGCATAGACCGCGTTGACGGCGGCGAACTTGTCGGGGGAGGTGCAATAGACATTGCATTTGAGCACATTCGCCAGCGACGAGCCGGCGGTTTCGAGACAGAGCTTCATCTGCTCCAGCACGAGCTCCGTCTGGCGCTCGACCGGCGCCTGGACGATCTCGCCGGTCGCGGGGTCGAAGGGGGGCATGCCCGAGACGTAAAGGGTATCGCCATGGCGGACCATCGGCGAGAACGGCACGTTCAGGCGCTCGCCCCAGGTCGAGAACGGCTCGACACGAATGATCTCTCGCTTCATCGGATTCTCCTGCTTTGCAGGCCGCAGGCTATCAGGCGGTTTGAGCAGACCAGAGCACGAACGCTACGGTTCCGACCGAAGGATTCCGCGCTGCATCGCGCCAGGAATCGGGCAAGGAATCCTTTGCCATTCCGGGAGGCTGCGCTTCGGGCGACCTGCAAGGCGCGGTAGAAGGCTTCTTCGCTTCGTCCGAGATCACGCCATGGCTGTCGATTGGCTTGTGAAGGCCGCATTGTTCGTTCCGGCCTTCATGGCCGTAACCGCTCTATGCGTCTGCTTCCAGCGCCGGCGGGCATCGCGGCATGGCGAATGGCGCTACCTGACGCCAGGGCCCTATGTCTGGCTCGCTCTGTTCTCGGGCCTGCTGATCACTGCCGTGGCGACGCTGGTGGTCTGGGGCGAGCGCGTGGATCGAACCTCGGGACTGCTGTTCACCAGCACCTTCGCCGGCCTGACCCTGTTTCTTGCCGCCAGCGCCCTGATCGAGCATGTGCGCTGGAACCGCGAGCGCATAGAACGCCGGACGATCTCAGGGCGGTTGATCTCAATGAGCTGGCATGAACTCGCCCGCGTCGGCGTCGAATGGACAGGCTATCTCTGGATTTCCTCGTTCGAGGGGCCGCGCCTGCGCTTTTCACCGTATGACAATGGCTTCGACGAACTCGTCATGACGATCAATCACCACCTGCCGACGGACCTGCCGCCAGCTTCGCCGGAACTGGACGGCGAGCCGCTGCTCGCGGAGGCTCAGGTACGCGGCCGCGCCTAAGCGCGTCTCTCTGACCTCTTGACCCGGACACCGCGCGCCCTGCATCACCGCAGCGCGCAATCCGGACCCCTCGCCCATGCCCGTCTTCGCCCTCCCCTTTCCGGTGATCGATCCGGTCGCGCTGCAGCTCGGCCCGCTCTCGATCAAATGGTACGGGCTCGCCTATGTCGTCGGCCTGCTCGGCGGCTGGTGGTATGCGCGCAAGCTCGCGGCGACCGAGGCACTCTGGGGCGGGCGCAGGCGGCCGGAGGTCGATTCGCTCGACGATTTCCTGCTCTTCGCCGCGCTCGGCGTCGTCATCGGCGGCCGGCTCGGCTTCGTGCTGTTCTATAATCTCGGGGAATATCTCGCCAATCCGCTGGAGATCTTCGCGGTCTGGAAGGGCGGCATGTCCTTCCATGGCGGACTCGTCGGCGCCGCGATGGGCCTGTGGGTCTTCGCCATCAGGCGCGGCTATCCGCCGCTCTCGGCGCTCGATCTCGGCGCCGCGGTGGCGCCGATCGGCCTGTTCCTCGGCCGCATCGCCAATTTCGTCAATGGCGAGCTCTGGGGCCGGCCGGCGCCGGATGTGCCCTGGGCGATCGTCTTCCCGCATGGCGGCCCGGTGCCGCGCCATCCGAGCCAGCTTTATGAAGCGTTCAGCGAGGGGCTGCTTCTGCTGGTGCTGCTGATGATCCTGGTGCGCCTGGGCGGGCTGAAGCGGCCGGGCCTCGTCGCCGGCCTGTTCGGCATGGGCTACGCCATCGCCCGCACCACCTGCGAGTTCTTCCGCGAGCCCGATCCGCAGCTCGGCTTCCTGTTCGGGACGGGCTGGCTGACCATGGGCATGGTGCTGTCGGCGCCGCTGTTCCTCGCCGGTCTCGTGCTCGTCCTGCGGCGCAAGGAGCCGACTGCGGCGTGAACCTCCTGGCGCAAGAACTCGCGGAGCTGATCCGCCAGGACGGGCCCCTCAGCGTCTCGCGCTACATGACGCTCTGCCTCGGCCATCCCCGGCATGGCTACTACATGAAGCAGGATCCGTTCGGCGCCGACGGGGACTTCACCACCGCCCCCGAGATCAGCCAGGTCTTCGGCGAGTTGATCGGCCTCTGGGCCGCTGGCGTCTGGCAAGCGATGGGCGCGCCGGCATCGGTCCGCCTCGTCGAGCTCGGGCCGGGACGCGGCACGCTGATGCAGGACATGCTGCGGGCGGCGCGGGCCTTGCCCGGTTTTCGTGAAGCGCTGTCGGTCCATCTGGTCGAGATGAGCCCGGTGCTGCGCGAGCGGCAGAAGCAGGCTCTGGCTGCGAGCGGTGCAGAGCCGCGCTGGCATGATCGGATCGACCAGGCGCTTGAAGGCCCAGCGATCATCGTCGCCAACGAGTTCCTCGACGCGCTGCCGCTCGACCAGTTCGTGCGCACACCGGAAGGCTGGCGCGAGCGGCTGGTGGGATTGGATGACGAAGGCAGGCTCGCTTTCGGCTTGGCTCCACATGCTCCCTCTCCCCTTGCGGGAGAGGGCTGGGGTGAGGGGTCGCGCGACGCTGCTCGTATCACGATTGAAAAAGCCGCCAACGATTTCAACCTGCGCGACCCCTCATCCGGCCCTGCGGGCCACCTTCTCCCGCAAGGGGAGAAGGGAGGCGCGGCGCCCGTCGGCTCCCTATTCGAACAGCCCGCCGCGGCGTCGGAAGTGGTCGCGACCATCGCCCGCCATGCCGCAGCCGAGGGCGGCGCCGGCTTGTTCATCGATTACGGCCCGGCCCGCTCCGGCTTCGGCGAGACGCTCCAGGCGCTGCAGCGCCATGCCTTCGTCGACGTGCTGGCCGAGCCGGGCGATGCCGACCTCACCGTCCATGTCGATTTCGCCCGGATGGCGCAGGCAGGGCTCTCCGCAGGGGCTGCGGCGCATGGCCCTGTCACCCAGCGCGATTTCCTGCTGGCGCTGGGGCTGCAGCAGCGGTTCGAGGCCCTCTCCCGCCGCGCCCCGCCGGCACAGGCGGAGAGTCTTGCCGGCGGGGTCCAGCGCCTGATCGAGACCGGACCGACGGCGATGGGCGAGCTCTTCAAGGTGCTGGCCGTTGCCGACCAGAACCTGCCGCTCCTGCCCGGATTTGACCTACATCGCCTGCCAGAGCAGGGCTGACTTGCAGAACGGACGCGCCGCCATGTTCATCACCTCCCCCGACCTCGCCCATGAACCCGGCATCCGCCACGCCTTCTTCACCCGCGAAGGCGGCGTCTCCGGCGGGATTTACGCCTCGCTGAACGGCGGGCTCGGCTCGAACGACGACCAGAGCCATATCGCCGAGAACCGCGCCCGCATGGCCCAGCACATGGGCGTCGAGCGCGACCAGCTGGTCAGCGTCCACCAGGTCCATTCGCCGGATGTCGCCGTGGTCACCGGCCCCTGGCCGGCGGAGCGGCCCAAGGCCGACGCGATGGTCACGATCGCGCATGGCGTCGCGCTCGGCGTCTCGACCGCCGATTGCGGCCCGATTCTGTTCGCCGATTCCGAAGCCGGCGTGATCGGCGCGGCCCATGCCGGCTGGAAGGGCGCCTTCACCGGCGTGATCGGCGCGACCGTGACCGAGATGGAGAAGCTCGGTGCCAGGCGCGAGCGGATCATCGCCGTGCTGGGCCCGACGATCAGCGCCGCCGCCTATGAGGTCGGCCCCGAGTTCATCGAGCGCTTCAAGGGCGAGAACGCCACCTTCTCACGCTTCTTCCATGCCTCCGAGCGGCCCGCCCATGCGATGTTCGACCTGCCGGCCTTCATTGCCCATCGCGCGCAGGAGGCCGGCATCGGCCGCTTCTACGATCTCGGCCTGTGCACCTATGGCGACGAGGCCCGCTTCTACAGCTATCGCCGCGCGACTCACCGGCAGGAAGCCGATTACGGGCGGTTGATCTCGGCGATCGCGCTCGGCTGAATCCCGCTCGAACCGGGCTGCACGGTAGAGCGGGTGACGATTCCGGTGGTTAACTCCGCGCAACGTCGCGTTGCAGCTCCGGCTTCAGTCGATGTCGAGTTGCGTACATTTTGACGCAGGCGCATCCTCCCTCCGCCATCCACCTTGGCTGAGGGATTGAACATGGAACAAATCCTGATGAACCTGGTCGCAGGCGCGATCGGTGGCAATGCGGCAGGCAAAGCCTCGCCGACTTTCGACATAGGTACGATAGGCAACACCATCGCAGGCCTGGTCGGCGGCGGCGTGCTCGGTCAGCTCATTCCCATCCTGTTGCCGGCGATCTCGGCTGCGGCGATGGGCGGCAATCTCAGCGTCGGCGGCATCCTCACCAACCTGATCGGCGGCGGCGCCGGTGGGGCGATCCTCACCGCGATCATCGGCGCCATCAAGAACAAGGCGGCTGCCTGACATCTGCGTCCTGGCGCTGCCGCCCTGGCGGCGGCGCCATTGTCATGCTGATCGGAGCGATCACGACAATTGACGATGGCGCGCTTGCGGGAACATGCCGTCGGCAGGCACCTTGCGGTCGCTGCTTGCCTGAGGTCTCCGATGTCCCGCCCGATCGACTACTATTTCACGCTGCTCTCGCCCTGGACCTATCTCGGCCACGGCGCCTTCATCGAGCTGGCGAAGCGGCACGGTCTTTCCGTGCGCTACCGGCCGACGCCGCTGCGCTCGGTCTTCGACGAGACCGGCGGCCTGCCGCTGCCGAAACGCCATCCGGTGCGGCAACGCTATCGCTTGCTCGAGCTGCAGCGCTGGCGCGCCAGACGCGCCCTGCCGCTGACGCTGTTCCCGAAATTCTTCCCTTATGACGTGTCGCTGGCGGACAGGATCGTTCTGGCGATCGTCGCGCGCGGCGAAGACCCGGCGGGCTTCATCGGCGAGGTGCTGGCCGATGTCTGGGCGCGCGAGCAGGACATGTCGCGGCCGGAACTGGTGCTCGCAGCGGCAAAGAGAGCCGGGCTCGATGCCACGGGCCTGATCGAGGCAGCCGGAAGCGAAGCGATCGGGCAGGCCTATCAGACAGCGATCGCGGAGGCGGTCGAGGCGGGCGTCTTCGGCGCCCCGAGCTACGTGCTGGACGGCGAGATCTTCTGGGGCCAGGACCGGCTCGACCTCCTGGCCGATGCGCTCGTCACCGGCCGGCCAGCCTATCGTAACGACGCGACGGCCTGAGGCCCGCCATCAGCCATTTGGTGGAGACGCGCTGGCCTGTCGAATAGTCATCCAATAAGCTCTGGCCCCGTGCGCATCTGGGCAGGCCAAGGGAGGCCGCATGGAGCATCGTCGGTTCGACAGTGGCGCCGCACCGCAGCCGCTGACGCGCGAGCGCCTCTCCGAGCTGATCGGGCTGATCTACGACTGCACCCTCGATCCGAGCATGTGGTCGCAGGCGATTCCCGCCATCGGCAGCGCGACCAACTGCTTCGCCGGCATGCTCGCCGTCACGGACCTGGACACCTCGACGGTTCGATTCGCGCATATCTGGAACTACGACCCGGTCTGGCTCGCCCGCCTTCCGGCCTATGCCGACGATGTCGCACAGCTCGAGATGAAGATCCTGTCCCTCAGGCAGGGGCTGGGCGATCCCGGCTCGGCCAGCCGCGAAATGCCGGAAGCCTATGGGAGCCGCTATTTCAAGGAATGGGTGGAGCCGCAGGGCATCGTCGATGCGCTGAGCGTCATCGTGATGCGCCAGCCCGACAGGCTCGGGACATTGTCGTTCTCACGGCATGAGCGCTGCGACCTGGTCACGGAGGAGGACATCGCCGTCCTGCGGCTGCTGGCCCCTCATATCCGCCGCGCGATCGCGATCAGCGATCTCTTCGGCATGCAGGCGGTGGAGACGGCGACCTTCGGCTCGGTCCTGGACGGCTTCCAATTCGGCGTCCTGCTCGTCGACCGTGATCTTGGCATCGTCCATGCCAATGCCGCGGCGAAGGCGGTGCTCGCCGGAGGCGGGCCGCTTTATGCCGAGAGGGGCAAGGCTGCGCTGCGCGCTCGCCCCGCACAGCAGGCGCTCGAACGCGCCGTCCAGCAGGCCGCCAGCGAGGCTGCCTCCCTCGGCGGGAGCGGAACCGGTATTCCCGTCGGCGATAGGGAGAGGCCGAGCGTCGTGCATGTCCTGCCGCTGCGCCAGAGCCAGCTTCGCAGCGAGCTCGGTTCGCGTGCCGTCGCCGCGCTGTTCATCGCGCCGGCAAGCCTGCCCTTGCGGACGCCATCGGACGCGCTCGCGGCCATCTACGATCTGACGCCCGCCGAGACGAAGGTCTTCGAATTGATCGCCCTCGGCCTCAGCCAGGCCGAGATCGCAGGCAAGCTCGGCATCGCCGCGAGCACGGTGAAGTCGCACCTGCTGCGACTGTTCGCCAAGACCGGCTGCCATCGCCAATCCGACCTGATGAAACTGGCTGCCGATCTGTCCGCCCCGGTCTGATCGGCAGCGTGCCGCGTTGCCGGTACGGGCCTTCTCAAAAAGCCGCTTGTCTCCACCAAATGACGGATGAGGCCCGGTCCTGATGCGTGCCATGATCCCGAGCATGACAACGACCTGCCCTCGCGCAGGCTGGCGTCGCCACGTCGGAAGCATGCCATGGCGCACTTCGTCGCAGACCCCGAACCGTCCGATTATTGGGTGCCCAAGATCAGCACGCTGGCGATTCCGAGCAAGAACGGAAAGGCCAAGATCAATGTCTGGCACCCGGGTGCCGCGGCGGTCACATTGCGGGTACTGAGCGGGCACCCGCGATTTCGATTTTTCCCGAACGACAGGGGCAAGCCGCATAAGTCCGGCCTGCGACGCTTCGTCGTCGAGGGCCTGATCACTGGCGACCAGATCGCCGTCTTCGATGGGATCGGCAACCAGATCACGGCATGGCTGAGGATCAGTGCGGTCGCGATCGACAAAGGCACGGGGGCGGTGCCGAGCAGCCATAACAGCCGCATCAAGCCTCATGTCACAATCGATCCCTTCGGCTTGAATTCGGGCAATTATCCGCTTGATGGCAGCAAGTTCGTCGCCAAAGTAGATGCGGCTTTCGGCCGGGTGATCGCCAATCCGATTGGAAGCCTGATCGTCAATGCTCTGTCGGGAAATGTCATCATTCTCTTCAGCGAGAAAAACAATATTGGATCACATGTCGACGAAAATCCAAAAACCGGAGACAAGACAATTCAAATAACATATGATGACTTCATAGGATCCAATAAACCCGGAGATCTCCTGGACGAAACAATCATCCATGAATTCGCCCATCATGTTGATGGCTGGTTCAGTGATTATGACGATATCGGCGACGGTTTAGGGTTTCATAAACAGGATTTTTTCTCGATTACGGCAACAAATGTCTATGCCAGCATTTACCGTCGCCCGCTGCGCAAGGATTGGGTCACTGGCGTGTCGCCCATGCCGCAAAAATATCTGGGATCGGCCGGCGAGGTGAAATTCTGCCACGCGCATAGGGGGAATTTCGGAAAGGTCCGCACGGCTATCGGCGCCCCGCTGTTCAACAGCATCGAGCTCGCGGATGCGCCGTGGAACCCGTTCGACTGATTGTCCGACCCGGGAGATCGGTATCGTTCTTCGAATGCCGAGGTCTGCACATCGTTAAGGGGGGAAATGATGCCAGCGTATCGGAGCTATCGGCTTGGATCGAGGCGCCGGCCGCTGCTGATCCTTGCGGCGTCCGCCGCGCTGCTCGCAGGCCTGGCGAGCGCCAGCGCAGGCCCGCTCAAGATCGTCTGCGGCAAGGAGAACTGGCTGCATCCCGATACGGGCGGACCGCTGACGGTGACCTATGACGGCGGCGATCGCGGTACGATCATGGTCAAGGGCCCGCATGCGGACCTGACCCTTGCGGCGACCTCGAGCAGCCGAACCGGAACGGTCGCAGGCCTGACGATGACGACGACCCATATTTCCGGCGGGGCGGAGATGAACACCGCCATGCCGGATCTCGCTGCCATGGAGGCGTGCATCGCCGCCAAGGTCCAGCCGGGCCTCAAGACGGACGCGGATGTGTACATCCTCGCCGCGCAGTCCTGCGTCGGGAAGGTGCCGATGGGCGCCGCGCCCGTGCCGGTCAGGGCTTCCGTCGCGCTCGACCTCATCGCCACCGACGATCCGAAAAATCCGGAGATCTCCGTCTCCGTCAAGCGCAGCTACCTCGCCAAATCCTCCGCTCCGAGCGGCAAGATGGACATCGACATGCTGGCCGGGGACTGCAAGTTCGCGCGCTAGGCGCTTTCTCTCAAGCGACGATATCGGGGGTACGCCAGGCGATGTGCTGGCCGGCGTCGACCGCGATCATCTGGCCGGTGACGGCCCTGGCGCGCGCCAGATAAAGCACGGCCTCGGCGATGTCGTCGGCCTCGACCTTGCGGCCGAGCGGCGTGCCGCCGGCTTCGGCCGCCAGCAGCGTCTCGCCGTCATGCGGATTGGCGAAGGTCGGACCCGGGCCGACTGCGTTGACGCGGATGCGCGGCGCCAGCGCCTGCGCCATCGTCGTCGTCGCCGTCAGCAACGCCGCCTTGGTCAGCGTGTAGGAGTAATATTGCGGCGTCAGCTTCCAGACGCGTTGATCGACGATGTTGACGATCGCGCCCTGGCGATCAGCCGGCAGGCGATTCGCCATCGCCCCGGCGAGCACCGAGGGCGCCCGCAGGTTGATCGAGAACTGGCGGTTCCAGGTCGGCACGTCCAGTGCCATCAGATCGTCGACCAGGAAGCTCGAGGCGCTGTTGACCAGCAGGCTGACCGGCCCCAGCGCGGCCTCGGCCTCCGGCACGATCCGCTCGACCGCGGCGGGATCGAAGAGGTCGGCGACGACGACATGGGCTCGCCCACCCGCCGCGCCGATCTCGTCCGCCAAGGCGAGCGCTTCCGTGCGCGAGCTGTTGCAGTGGATCGCGACCGCATAGCCGGCCTCAGCCAGGCGCAGCACGATGGCGCGGCCGATGCGCCGCGCGCCGCCGGTGACGAGGGCGACCTCAGCCGTCATGCCCATTGCCATTGGTGCGGGCGCTGCGACGCTGGAGCCGGCGCTCCCAATGCTTGGCGACGCGCAGATAGCGATAGAAGGCGTAGTTCATCGCGGTCATGAAGCCGTAGACCCCGCGCAGCATGTGACGCCGCCCGACATAGGCCTTGATGAAGTTCGCCGGAAACTCGGCAACGAGGCGGAAGACCGAAAGCGTTTCGCCGCGGGTGTCGAGATCGTCGGCCTGCGCATCGCTATAGGCGTTGAGCTTCTGCATCTGCTCGCCGAGCGAGCGCACCGAATAATGATGGATCGTGCCCCTGAGCTTGCCGACGCGCGCATCCGGCGCGAGATCGACGCGGTCGTGTACCGGCGAGGGCGAATAGCGTCCCTTGTCGGCCCGATAGAGGCGGACCGGCGAGAGCGCATAGGCGAAGCGGTGCGGCGCGCCCTCCCCCGGAAAGATCTCGGCGATGCGCAGGCGATAGGCGTCGCAAGCCGGCTCACCCTTGGCGAAGAGCCCGGCGATCTCGGCGACGAGTTCCGGCGGCGTCACTTCGTCAGCATCGAGATTGAGCAGCCAGGGATGGCGGCACTGCTCCTCGGCAAAGCGCTTCTGCGGGCCGTAGCCCGGCCAGCCGCGTTCGATCACGCGCGCGCCGAGATTCATGGCGACGTCCTGAGTACCGTCGGTCGAGCCGGAATCGATCACGACGATGTCATCGCTGAGCGCGCGGACAGCGGCTATGGTCCGTCCGATGCGGTCGGCTTCGTCGCGCGCGATGATGAAGATCGAAAGCGGTGGCACGCAGGTCTCGACGGGAAAGGCGGAGCCTGTCGGCTAAAGCACGCGTCGCGGCAGGCTGCAAGCAGCCGGCGCATGACGGAACTGCACCGGCGAGGGAACCAAAAGCCGATCCAGGCGATTATGTGGTCGCGGTCCGTAGTCGCTGCCGTTGCGTTAGTATTCGGTTAGGCAATTCACACTGTCTTAACAAAGGCTAACCGGAATTGACCAATATGCCTTCCTTGTTCCGGATCGTGCCGCAATTTCGCCTCGGTCTGACCTGCAGATGTGTTCTTGCCGCAACAGACACGGCCCGCAACCTGCCTTATAACGAGGCTACTGGGATCACCCGCCGGCCAGCGCCGGGAAATATGATGACTAAGGAGTTTGTCATGAAGAAGTATCTGCTCTCGGGCGTTGCGGCCCTCGGCCTCCTCGCCGCCGGCGCTGCCTCCGCTGCCGACCTGCCGAGCCGCAAGGGCCCGGTCGTTGCTCCGGTTTACGTTCCTGCCTTCACCTGGACCGGCTTCTACGTCGGTGCCAACGCCGGCTGGGGCTTCGGTGACATGAAGTCGCGCGGCGTCAACGCCTTCGGCGATTTCGACGGCTTCGCCGGTGGTGGCCAGATCGGCTACAACTACCAGCTCGGCCAGGTCGTCCTCGGCGTCGAAGCCGACTTCCAGGGCGCTGACCTGAAGGCTGGCCCGAGCTGGGCTGGTCTGGGCATCGTCAGCGAAGGCAAGACCGAGTGGTTCGGCACCGTCCGCGGCCGCGTCGGCTTCGCCTTCGACCGGTTCCTGCCCTACATCACCGGTGGTCTTGCTTACGGCAGCGTCAAGACGACCCTGGCGCCCGGCGTGACCATCAACGGCCTGAACTCGGACGACAACACCCACACCGGCTGGACCCTCGGCGGCGGCGTCGAGTACGCCATCACCAACAACCTGGTGGCTGGTGTCGAGTACCTCTACGTCGACCTCGGCGACAAGAAGGTCTTCAACGGCGCCGACAAGGTCAGCACGGACTTCTCGCTCGTCCGCGCCCGCCTCAGCTACAAGTTCTGATTTTCTCCTCCCGGAGACAGAACGGACCCGGTGGCTTCGGCCACCGGGTTTTTTTGTTGTCTTTCAGGTTGAAGGCCGGCTCCGACGAGCCGCGCAGTCTTTGCCAATCCCCCATTGCGAGCAAAGCGAGGCAATCCAGGGGCGCGCAGCTCCTGGATTGCCTCGTCTCAGACGCTCCTCGCAATCACGATTCCCGCCAGTCGAGCCCGATCGAGCGGGCGCTTACCCCTTGAAGCGCGTCGCTTCGAAGGCCGGCACCTTGTTCGCGAAACCGTCGAGCCAGGCGACGAGGGCCGGATGATCGGCGCGCCATGCCCCATCGAAACGCAAATCGAGATAGCCGAGAGCGCAGGCGAGCGCGATCTCGCCGATGCGCGGGCGGTCGTAAGCCGGCGGTGCGGCTTCGAGCGCCGCAAGGGCACGAGCGATCTTGCCGGCCTGATTCTCCGTCCAGGCCGGGCTGCGCATCTCAGGCGATCGCAGGCGAATCTCGTAGACCTGCAGCAACCCGGCATCGCAGATGCCGTCGGCGAGCGCCTGCAGGCGCAGTTGCGTGAAGCGCGCCTCCGCTGCCGGGAAGAGCCGGCCACCGCCGGCGAGATGGTCGAGATATTCGACGATTACCCGCGAATCGAACAGGGTCGAGCCATCCTCGAACACCAGGGTCGGGACCTTGCCGAGCGGATTCTGGCGGCGCAGCGATTCCGCGGGATCGTTGGTGTCGGCCGGCACCACCTCGATCCGCTCCTCCAGCCCGAGCTCGGCGATGGCGATCCTGACCTTGCGGCCGAAGGGCGAGGTCGGGGAGGAGCGCAAGATCAGCATCGGTGCAGCCTTCGGATTGACGGAATGAGCGATCAGCCGTCGGGGCGGATCGCCTCGCAGCGATAGCGCGGGCGAGGCCCCTGGGCGAGCCGCTCGCACAGGGCCGGCAGCAGGATCTCGGCCTCCTGGGCCAGGAGCCAGGGCGGATTGACGAGGAGCATCCCGGTCGCGCTCAGGCCACCGGCGGCATCGGGGCGATCGACGTCGATCTCCAGCCGGAGCAGCCGACCGATGCCGGCATCGAGAATCGAATCGAGCAGGGCGTCCACCGCGCGCTCATCCTTGATCGGATACCAGAGCGCGTAGATCCCGGTCGGCCATTTGCGGTGCGCGGCGATGAGCTCGGCAGCGAGCGTCGCGAACTCGTCCTTCTCTTCGAAGGGCGGGTCGATCAGGACGAGGCCGCGGCGTTCCTTGGGTGGGACATTGGCGCGCAGCGCCGTCCAGCCGTCGATTTCGAGCGCCTTGCAACGCTCATCGCGGCCGAGCGCCTGGGCAAGCTTGCGATAGGTGTTCTCGTGCAGCTCGGCGGCGATCAGCCGGTCGTTCGCCCGCATCGCATGGCGGC
>WPCJ01054261.1_pt1 | contig 20029 bp, 16 predicted proteins | sample 5399831 | NCBI WGS metagenome assembly WPCJ01 (sample SAMN12869470, study PRJNA574797) | sludge metagenome | isolation source: wastewater treatment of pH10 | place: China:Beijing | collected 2019-05-20 | reverse complement strand
GGCCGCGAAGGCGCGCTGCTTGTCGACGAGGATCTTGCGCACGCCCGCAAAAACGGCGATGCGCGAGGCCGCCTCGCCCACCTCATGCGCCGACAGCGCCTCGCGGTCGAGGTCCGCCAGATCGACCTGCCGGGCGGCGGTCTCGGCTGCCGATACATTGTCGAGCGGCAGGCCATGCACGATGAGCGCGCGGCCAACCGCGCGGTAGGTCAGCCCGGTGTCGAGATGCGGCAGGTGGTAATAATCCGCCAGCCGCCTCGCCAGCGTGCCTTTGCCAGAGGCCGCCGGTCCGTCGATGGCGATGCAGATGGAGCCGGTCAATGAAGGCCTCGTTTGCGCTTGTCGGGAATTCTTCCGGAACTCGCTGTCCTGAAGTGTCGGGCTGGCACAGTTTTCGTAAAAAAGCAAAGGGCCGCCTGATGCTTGCCGGCCGTTTGGCGGGTGCCCACGGCATGGCAGATATGAAAGGGCCGAGGTTCACATCTGCGGAAAATGCTCTAGATAGACGGGCGAGGACGACCTCCACCGACTATGCTTCACCTTGAAGGGACGACCCTTCTCAAAGAGCAGAACCGAAGGAGGTTCTATCATGAGCTGGGTCTATCTTTTCATCGCCGGCCTGCTGGAAATCGGCTGGGCCATCGGTCTCAAATACACCGAAGGTTTCACGCGTCTCGTTCCCACCCTGTGGACGGGGGCTGCCTTCGTGCTGAGCATGGGTCTTTTGGGCATCGCGCTTAAGACGCTGCCGGTGGGCACGGCCTATGCGGTCTGGACGGGCATCGGCTCGGTCGGAACCGCGATCCTCGGCGTCTATCTTCTGGGCGAGCCGGCGACGGCGCTGAGGCTGGGCTGCATCGGACTGATCGTCGCGGGCATCGTCGGCTTGAAGCTCGTCGGCTGAGCGGCTCTGGAAAGAACGGAAATGCAGGTGCCTGACCTTCTGAAGCGCTTCTCGGCCTATTATGGCCCACACAAGGCCCTGTTTGCGCTGGATTTCTCCTGCGCGGTGGCTGCCGGCCTGATGGAGCTCGCTTTTCCAGTCGCCGTCACCCTGTTCATCGACCGGCTTCTGCCGACCGGGGAACTCGGCCTGATCGCACTTGCCGCGCTTGGATTGCTGCTCATCTACACGCTGAGCGCGATCCTGCGCGTCATCGTCACCTATTGGGGCCACATGCTCGGCATCCGCATCGAGACCGAGATGCGGCGCAAGGCTTTCGATCATCTCCAGAAGCTCTCCTTCGGCTTCTTCGACAACGTCAAGACGGGCCATCTCGTGGCGCGACTGACGAAGGATCTGGAGGAGATCGGCGAGGTCGCCCATCACGGCCCGGAGGACCTGTTCCTCGCCGTCATGACCCTGGTCGGCGCCTTCGCCCTGATGCTGTGGGTGCATGTGCCGCTGGCCATGACCACGGCGGTCGTGCTGCCGCTCACGGCGGTGATCACCATCTACTATGGCGGCCGCATGACGAAGACGTGGAGGGCGATCTACGGGCGGGTGGCCGATTTCAACGCGCGCATCGAGGAGAATGTCGGCGGCATCCGCGTCGTCCAGGCCTTCGCCAACGAGGATCATGAGCGCCGGCTGTTTTCCGAAAGCAACGCTGGCTACCAGACGACCAAGCTGCAGGCCTACAGGATCATGGCCCTGTCCAACTCGCTTTCCTATTTCTCGATGCGCTTCGTGCAGGTCGTCGTGATGCTGGCGGGCGCCTGGTTCGTGGTGAGCGGAGGGCTTTCGGCCGGCGGTTTCGTCGGCTTCCTTCTGCTGCTCGGCGTGTTTTTCCGCCCGCTGGACATGATCAACGCCGTGATCGAGACGTATCCGAAAGGGATCGCCGGGTTCCAGCGCTATGTGGCCTTCCTCGACACCAGGCCCGACATCGCGGACAGGCCTGGTGCCGAAACGATGGAGCGCCTGCGCGGCGATATCGTCTACCGGGACGTCCGCTTCGGCTATCAGCCGAGTCAGCTGATCTTCGACGGGCTCGATCTTTCCATCCGCGCCGGCGAGACGGTCGCCTTCGTCGGTCCGTCGGGAGCCGGCAAGTCGACGATCTGCTCGCTACTGCCGCGCTTCTACGAGGTGCAGGGCGGAACGATCACGATTGACGGCGTCGACATACGCGACATGACGCTCAAGTCGTTGCGCTCCAATATCGGCATCGTGCAGCAGGACGTATTCCTCTTCGCCGGCACGATGCGCGAGAACATTGCCTATGGCAGGCTGGACGCCACGGAAGCCGAGATCGTCGACGCCGCCCACCGTGCCCGGCTCGACACGCTGATCGCGTCGCTGCCCGAGGGGCTGGACACGGTGGTGGGCGAGCGGGGCGTGAAGCTTTCGGGCGGGCAGAAGCAGCGGCTTTCCATCGCCCGCATCTTTCTCAAGAACCCGTCGATCCTGATTCTCGACGAGGCGACCTCGGCGCTCGACACCGAAACGGAGCGCGCCATCCGGCTCTCGCTCGCCGAGCTTTCCAGAGGGCGCACCACCCTCGTCATCGCGCACCGCATGGCGACGATCATCGATGCCGACCGCATTCTCGTGGTGGAAGGCGGCCGGATCGTCGAGGAAGGCAGCCATCGGGAGCTTCTCCAGCGCTCGGCCGGGCGCTACCGCATGCTGCATGCTGCCCAGTCCGGGCAGGAGGCCGCCACACAAGCCGGGACCGGTACGGGATGAGCCTCTTCTACCGGTAGCCTGCGGCCTGCAACTCGAAGAGATCGGCATAGACGCCGCGCTGCGCGATCAGTTCGGCGTGCGAACCCTGCTCGATGATGCGTCCGCCGGAAAGGACAAGGATGCGATCTGCCATCCTGACGGTCGAGAAGCGGTGCGAGATCAGCACCGCCGTCTTGCCTTTCGCCAGCCGCTTGAAGCGCTCGAACACCTCGGCCTCCGCCTTGGCGTCCAGCGCGGCGGTCGGCTCGTCGAGGATGATGAGTTCGGCGTCGCGCATATAGGCGCGAGCGATGGCCACTTTCTGCCATTCTCCGCCGGAAAGATCGCGGCCGTTGGCGAACAGCTTGCCGAGCGGCTGGTCGTAGCGGAGCGGCAGCTTCTCGATGACCGGCGCGGCGAGGCTCTGCCCGGCCGCCGCCTCGATGCGCGCGCGGTCGGGCCGCTCCTCGATGCGGCCGACGCCGATGTTTTCGGCCGCCGTGAAGGAATAGCGGATGAAATCCTGGAAGATCACGCCGATATGGGTGCGCAGCTCTTCCAGATTCATGTCGCGCAGATCGATGCCGTCGATCAGGATGCGCCCTTCGTCCGGGTCGTAGAGGCGCGTCAGCAGCTTGACGATGGTCGTCTTGCCCGCGCCGTTCTCGCCGACCAGCGCCACCGCCTCGCCGGCCTTCATGGTGAAGTTCAGCCCGCGCACCGCCCAGCGATCCGTGTCGGGATAGCGGAAGCCGACATTCTCGAAGACGATGCCCTCGCGGATCGGCAGCGGGAAGGGCTTCGGGTTGGGCGACAGCGCGATCGTCGGTTTGATGTCGAAGAAGGAGAACAGGTCGTCGAGATAGAGCGACTGCCCGGCAATCTGCGTGACGCCGATCAGAAGCTGGCCGAACAACCCGTTGAGGCGGAGGAAGGAGCCTGAGAGAAAGGCGAGGTCGCCGAGGCTGAACGCGCCGTCGACGGTGCGCCAGACGATATAGGCATATGCGCCGTAATAGGCCATGGACGAGACGGCGGCGAAGAGCCCGCCCCATATGGCGCGCTGCGTCGCAAGCCGCCTGTTGTCGCGCATGATCGTGTCGGCCAGCCGCCGGAACCGGCCGACGAGGAACGGCCCGAGGCCGAAGAGCTTGATCTCCTTGGCGGTTTCGGCGCTGGCGCCGATGTAGCGCAGATATTCGAGCTCGCGCCGCTCGGGCGAGCGCATCCGGTTGAGGTGGTAGGCGCGCGTGTTGAATCGCGCCTCGGCAAGAACCGCCGGGATGAGCGAGATGACCAGCAGGAGGATCAGCCATGGCGCATAGACGAAAAGGCCGGCCGCCAGCGTTCCGATGGTGATGATCGACTGCCCCTGGCCGAATATCTGGGCCAGAAGGGCGTTGCGCCCCGAGGCCTGACGGCGCGCACGTTCCAGGCGGTCCTGATACTCGCTCGACTCGAAATGCCGCAGGTCGAGGCTGGCGGCATGCTGCATCAGCTCCATGCTGACCGTGTTCGAATGCAGTTCGCCGAGCACGCTGTCGACCAGCGACACGGCGCGCGCCAGCAGGTCGGCCGTGACGACCACGGCGAACTCCAGCACCAGAAGCTCGGCGACGGGAACCAGCCGCCCGCTCGCGATCCAGTCTGAGAAGTCCGGGCCTGGCGAGGGCATGCCGGCCTGTCGGACCACCTCGTCGATGATCAGCTTCCCGATGTAGAGAAGGAGAAGCGGCTGCATCGCGCCGAGCAGCCGCAGCACGATGCTGGCCGTCGTCAATGGCGCGCTGGTGCGCCAGACCTGCGCGAAGAAGCGCTTGAGATGACGCAGCGTCGCCAGCTGCTCGCCGATCGGCGGCTGGGTTGCCGTCGAGCTGCGGTATGCCAGCCTCGCCGCGAAATTTTCACTTGAGCTCATCGCACGGCCAAGATGGTGCTTCGCAGGTTCATGCGCAATGTGCCGCGTCGCTATTGCCGCCGCGCCGCGATGCCAGTAACACCGCAGATGCCTGAACGGACTTCAGGCGGCCGATATGCCTTCGGACGGAATATGACCACTGCCGCGATCACGCTTCTAGTCCTGCTGCTCCTCAAGCACTTCATTTGCGATTTCGTGCTGCAGACTCCGTGGCAGATCAGCCAGAAGGGCATCTATGGCGCGCCCGGCGGCATTCTTCATTCGGGCATCCACATTCTAGGCACGCTGGCGGTGTTGATGGTCATGGCCGTGCCCGTGCGGGTCGTGCTGACCGTCCTGGTGGCCGAGTTCATCGTCCACTACCACATCGACTGGAGCAAGGAGCAGGCCGTCCGTCGCCTGAAATGGAACGGCGGGGCACGCTTCTGGAACGCGATCGGCCTCGATCAGTTGCTCCACGGACTCACCTATATCGTCATCGCGGTCTATGTGACCGGATGGATCACCAAGGGCTAGGCGTAATGACTCCGAAGGCGGTTTACTGGGATATTGACGGCACGCTGATCGACAGCGAGCCGCTGCATGACGAGGCGCTGATCTCGGCGATGCGGACCGTCGGCATCACGCCACCCCCGGATCTGCATGAGCGAGTTCTCGGAATCCCGGCATGGCCGGTCTACGAGATGATGCGCGACGAATTCGGTCTGAGGATGCCCTACGACCACTGGATCAGGCTCAAATACGACTACTACCTGGAACGCGCGCCGGACTTGAAGCCGCGCGATGGAGCCATCGAGATTTTCCGCGACCTGCAGCGCATGGGCGTCGTGCAGGCCGTGGTCTCGAATTCCGACCGGCTGATCGTGGACGCCAATCTAAGGGCGCTGGGCATAGCCGAGCCGGGGCTGAAGAACGTCTCGCGCAACGATGTCCGCGACGGCAAGCCGGAGCCGGAACCCTATCTGCGCGCGGCATGGCTGACGGGGATCGACCCTGCCCACACGGTCGTCATGGAAGACAGCCCCACCGGCTCGCTCGCGGGCCTTGCGGCCGGGATGCGCACGATCTTCTGGCCGCAGCAGCCGATGGGAGCGCCGGACGGGGCCGAAGTAGCCGAAAGCGCGAGTCACGTGCGGCGTCTGCTTGGGATGTAGCGCGCCACGTCGAAGCCATGCCCTGGGCCGGTTATGGGCTCGAAAGCGCCGCACTTTCCGTTGATCGTCCAAGATGCTCAACGACGGGTGGCATGGGAGGCGGGTGCAAGCATGTGGAAGACTGTCCTGATTGCCTTGGTGCTGGCGGTCGCCGGTACGGTTGCGGATGCGCAGGAACTGACGGCGGAGCAGCAGGCCGAGGTGCGCATCACCCTGCAGACCGCGCGCAATCTTGCGCTCTACGGAGAGGCGAAGGGCGACGCGCTGGCGCTGGTGACGGCAGCGCGCATGATGGCCGGCGTGCCCGGCCGCGTTGCCGCAGCGCCCGCGCCCTCGTCCGCCAATGTCACCATCGATGTGGAGGGCCTGCTCGCGAGCGCCGGGGAACTGGCGAAAGACGATCCGCTCGTTTCGAAGGCCATCGCCGAAGTCCGGGCGCAGGCGGACGAGAAGGCGCGTTCCATCTGTTATTGGGAATATTACTGCTATTACGACGGCAGTTGCGAATACGCCTATGTATGCCGCTGAGCGGCAGATCTGGCCCAAACCGGCCCGCGCTGGTCGTTCTTTCGATCGTGCCAATGCGGCAACGCCCGCGCGCAGCCGCGAGATCGGTGCTATAGGCGCCGGATAGAACGGGCAGGAGAGGGACCGCCTGATGGCCATGACCGATATCGCGCAGCGCGTGTACAACCATGCCTGGAAGCTCGATCCGATCGTCCGAAGCCTGCTCGACACCGATTTCTACAAACTTCTGATGCTGCAGATGATCTGGGGCATGTACCCCAAGGTCGACGCGACCTTCTCGCTCATCAACCGCAAGACATCCGTCAGGCTCGCCGACGAGATCGACGAGCAGGAACTGCGCGACCAGCTCGACCATGCTCGGACGCTCCGCTTTACCAAGAAGGAGATGATCTGGCTGGGCGGCAACAATTTCTATGGTCGCAAGCAGATATTCGAGCCGGAATTCCTCGCCTGGCTCGAGAACTTCCAGCTTCCGGAATACGAATTGCGCAAGCATGACGGCCAGTACGAGCTCGAATTCCCCGGGCCGTGGATGTATACGACCATGTGGGAGATACCGGCGCTCGCGATCATAAACGAGTTGCGCTCGCGCGCGGCCCTGAAGCCTTTTGGTCCCTTCACCCTCGATGTCCTCTATGCCCGCGCGAAGGCCAGGATGTGGGACAAGACCGAGCGGCTGCGCGCCCTGCCGGAGCTGCGCATATCCGATTTCGGGACGCGCCGCCGGCATTCCTTCCTGTGGCAGCGCTGGTGCGTGGAGGCGCTCAAGGAAGGCATCGGCGAGGCTTTCACGGGAACTTCCAACGTGCTTCTCGCCATGGATACGGACCTCGAGGCGCTCGGCACCAATGCGCATGAACTGCCGATGGTTCTGGCCGCCCTTGCCGACAGCGAGGCGGAGCTGCGCGCGGCGCCCTACAAGGTCCTACAGGACTGGCAGCGCTACTATGGCGGCAATCTGCTGATCGTGCTGCCCGACGCCTTCGGAACGGCCGCCTTCCTGCGCGACGCGCCGGACTGGGTCGCCGGATGGACCGGCTTCCGCCCCGACAGCGCGCCGCCCATCGAAGGGGGCGAGCGGATTCTTGCATGGTGGCGCGAGAAAGGCGTCGATCCGAGGGACAAGCTGCTCATCTTCTCGGACGGGCTGGAGGTCGATACGATCATCGACACCTACAGGCATTTCGAGGGCAAGGTTCGCATGTCGTTCGGCTGGGGCACCAACCTGACGAATGATTTCGAGGGTTGCGCGCCGGAAGCCACCGATGGCCTGAGCGCCATCTCGCTGGTCTGCAAGGTGACCGAGGCGAACGGGCGTCCCGCCGTCAAGCTGTCGGACAACCCCGCCAAGGCGACAGGCGACCGGAAGGAGATAGAGCGCTATCTGCGGGTCTTCGGAGAAGAAGATCGGGTCGAACAGGCTGTTAAGGTGTGAAGGAACCCGTCCCGGGCCATGGCCGGTCGTCCGGACCCTTGGATAGACCCGGCACGTAAGGAGAGCGACGTGAAGCGCGAGCCGCGACGGTTTCCGGCCCTTCCGTGCATGCTCGCGACGCTCGCCCCCACTGCGGCCTTCGCGCATGCTTCCGATCGGGGCCATGTGCTGCTTCTGCCGACAGGGCATTATCTGATCGGCGGCGCCCTGGCGGTCGCAGCGAGCTTTGTCATCCTGCTCGCCGTCAACCCGTCGCTGCTGGTGCGGCTGTCGTCGGCGCGGTTCCCGCTCGGCAAGATCGCCGAAGGGTGGAGGCTGCCGCTCAGCCTTGCATCCTTTGTCTTCTTCGCCGTGCTTGTCGCGGCGGGCTTCCTCGGCAGCCGCGATCCGCTTTCCAATCCGCTTCCTCTGGTCGTCTGGACGCTGCTCTGGGTCGGGCTGACGCTGCTGCAGGGCCTCTTCGGCAATCTGTGGGCGTGGATCAATCCATGGTACGGCCCCTGCAGGATCGCTTCCGCGCTGCTTGGCCGGACACCGGACAAACCATTCACGCAGCTTCCCGCATGGCTGTCGCTATGGCCGGCCGTGCTGCTCCTGCTCGCCTTTGCATGGTTCGAGCTGATCTATCCCGCGCCAGACGATCCCGCGCGGCTCGCATGGGCGAGCGGCCTCTACTGGCTGTTCAGTTTCGTGATGATGATGGTCTTCGGCTATCGCGACTGGAGCAGTCGCGGCGAGTTCCTGTCGGTCTTCTTCGGCATGATCGCGCGTTTCGGCCTCTTAGAGAACGAAGCGGGCCGCTTGTCGGCCTGCCTCCCCGCCGCGAAGCTTGCCGGCGCGGCCGCCCTGCCGCTCAGCGGGGCCCTGCTCGTCCTGTTCGCGCTGGCATCCGTATCGTTCGACGGACTGTCGAAGACCTTCTTCTATTTCTCCCTGAACGGCTTGAATCCACTGGAATTCCCCGGCCGCACCGCGCTGATGACGACCAACAGCATCGGCCTTCTCGTCGCATGCGCACTTCTGTCCTCGGTCTTCCTTGTCTGCGTATTCCTCGGCGAAAGGCTGGCCGGCAGCCGGCAAAGCTTCGTCCTGGCAGCGGGCACGATGGTCTGGTCGATCGTGCCGATCGCGCTCGCCTATCATTTTTCGCACTATCTCGCAGCGCTGCTGGTCAACGCGCAATATGCTCTGGTGGCGCTCTCCGACCCGTTCTCGCTCGGCTGGGACCTGCTCGGTACGGCCAACATGCCCGTGATGGCGGCGATCGCTGCCGGATCGGACGCAGCCTGGACGATCTGGAACGCGCAGGCCGCCGCGATCGTAGGCGGGCATGTGCTCGCCGTGCTGGCGGCTCACCTGCTGGCGTTTCGCCTGCACGGCAGCGCGCGGGCCGCCTCCTTAAGCCAGCTTCCGCTAACGCTCCTGATGATCGCCTACACGGTCTTCGGCCTCTGGCTGCTTTCCACGCCGACCGCTGCGTGAAGGGTTCCGGCTGGAGGCTGGTCATGAACCGGCGCTGCTGTTGCCAGTTTTTGGGTTTGATGGTTTAGTTTTGTCCAATCGATTTTCTTGCCGCCGCCGAAGGCAGGCGGGCGGCGTTTTCCGACAACGCAGCCGCCAGAATCCAGGGGAACCCGCATGACCGACAATCGCGATTCCAGTCCGATCTTCCGCAGGAAATTGTCTCGCCGCACCGCGCTCGCCGGCATCGGTGCTACGGCCGCCGGCATCGTTGCCGGGCCGATCGGCACTGGCCCGGGCTTCGTGCGCTATGCGCAGGCGCAGAGCTCCGCTCCCATCAAGATAGGCTTCCAGGCGCACCGCACGGGCATTGGGGCAGCCTATGGGCGCTGGTATGAGAAGACCACCAATGCCGCGATCAAGGCGATCAACGCGGCGGGCGGCATCAACGGGCGGCAGGTCGAGGTTATCGTCGAGGACGACGGCACCGATCCCGGACGCGGCGCCGAGATCGTCGGCAAGTTCGCGACCCAGCACAAGGTGGACGTGGCCTATGGCACGCTGTTTTCCCATGTCGTGATAGGCTCCGCGCCGGTGGCGGGTGAAATGAGGCTGCCTTATTTCGTCGTCTCGGAAGGCCATCACGTCGCCTCGACGACGCTGAACCGCTGGGTCTTCCAGCCCGGCATCACCGATGTGAAGAGCCAGATCCAGTCGATGGCCCCGTGGATCGCTGCCAATGCGGGCAAGAAGGTCACCATGATCTTCCCCGATTTCGCCTTCGGCTACGACCACCGCGACTTCCTGCCGCCCGCGCTGAAGGCGCAGGGGGCGGAGGTCATCGCGCAGATCGCCATCCCGCCGACCGAGAGCAGCTTCACCAAATACTTCCCGCAGATCCCGTCGGACACGGATGTCATCTACCACGTCATGGTGGGGCCGGCTGTGCTGACCTTCGTCAAGGAACTCGGTGAGTTCTACGGATCGAGCAAGCCCCAGCTTTTCGGCTTCATCGACAGCCTTGAGGCGGTGGACATCAACAGCCCGGGGCTGGAATTCCTCGACGGCTCCCATTTCTGGGAAGGCTCGCCGCGTTACGCCCAACCCGACGACACGGATGCACAGAAGGCCTATCGCGCCGCTGTCGGCATCGACGACAACGGCGCGTCGGTGGACGACCCGAAGGACGTTTCCACCGCCGCGCACATGTTCGGCTGCTGGGAAACGCTCTACGTCATCAAGAAGGCGATGGAGGATGCCGGATACAAGGGGCCGGAGGATCGCGCCAAGCTGGTCGAGGCGACCGAGGCGCTGACGGAATTTCCAGAGGGCCCGGAGCACCCGCAGGGTCCGAAGATATTCAACGGAAAGATCCATCAGGTCTTCGGTATCCAGAACATCTCCAAGGTCGAGAACGGCAAACTCGTGGTCGTGCACAAGACATCGATCGAGGATGGCATATACGAGCCTGAAGGCGACTATACGACGCAACCGCTTTAAGGACGGCCATTCCCGCGCGGCGCGTCGCAGGGTCAGGGCAGGCTGAATGGCATTCGGACCGCATCTCCTCCTCGCCACGCTTGAAGGACTCGTCACTTCCGCGGTGCTGGCGCTGACGGCGCTTGGGCTTTCGCTCGTCTTCGGCGTCATGCGTGTCGTCAATGTCGCGCATGGCGAATTCTTCATGCTGGGCGCGGTGCTGGCCTGGGCCGTAGCCTCGGCCTTCGGCGGGCATCCGGCGGTCGGCTTCCTCGCCGCGCTGATCGTCGCGCCGCTGATCGTCGGACTGATCGCGCTAGCGGCCGACCGCCTCGTGCTCAAGCGACTCGACTACAATCCGGAGGCGACCATCGTCGCCACGATCGGCCTGCTCTACATTCTCCAGCAGGCGGCGCTGAGCTTCTACGGTCCGGATGCCCGGCCGGTGGAGGCGCCCTTCAGCTACCGCATAGTGCTGCCGTGGTTCGGCTATTCCGGCTACAAGGTCGCGGTCATCGCCGCCTCGATCCTGCTGCTCATCGCCACATGGCTCGTGCTGTCGCGCACGAAGATCGGCCTGATGATGCGCGCCACGCAATATGACGGCGAGACCGCGCAGGCATTCGGGATTCCGGTGGGCCGTGTCTATGCCGGCGTCTTCGCCACGGGCGCGATGTTGGCAGCCGTCGCGGCCGTGCTCATCGCCCCGATCAGCCAGGCGCACTACCTGATGGGCCGCGACCCGCTGCTATTGTCCTTCATCGTCGTCATCATCGGCGGGCTGGGCAGCCTGCGCGGCACGGTGGTCGCGGCCCTCGTCATCGGCGTGTCTGACGGGATCGTCTCGGTGTTCTTCTCGCCGACGCTTGCAAAGATCATCGCGACGCTTGCCGTCGCCATGGTGCTGGTCTTACGTCCGCAAGGTCTGTTCGGTACGACGGCGCGATGAACGGCAAGGTTGATTCGACCAAGGTGGCTGAAGGGGTGGCGCCTGATCGGGGAGCGGATTGGGACGCGGGCAAGGCGTTCGCGCTGCATGTCGTCGTCGTCGCCGTGCTAGTCGGCCTGAATTTCGTTCTACCTCCCTATCATCACGGCGTTATGGCGCGTGTCATGGTGCTTGCCGTGTTTGCCATGGGGTACAATCTCCTGTTCGGCTATGCCGGGCTGCTCAGTCTCGGCCACGCGATGTTCTTCGCGGCCGGCCTCTACGGGGCCGGGCTGACGATGTACCATCTCGGCTGGGGCGTGCCCGCGGCGTTCCTGGCCGCGGTGCTGGCGGGTGTCGTGCTGTCGCTGGTGACGGGCGTGCTTGCGCTGCGCACGAAGGGCGTGGCCTTCATGATCGTCACCATGATGTTCGCGCAGGTCGCCTACCTGCTCGTCTATTATTTCGGTTCGTTGACCCGGGGTGACGAGGGGCTTGTCATCCCCCAGCAGGCGCGCGCCATCGAGCTCGGGACCGTCCGCTTCGACCTGACCGATCCCGTCAACCGCTACATGATGGCTCTGACACTCTTCACCATCGTCCTCATGGCCACGTTCGCCATCGTGCGCTCGTCCTTCGGGCGCGTGCTGGTCGCTATTCGCGAGAACGAGGAGCGGACAAGGATGCTGGGCTACGACACTTTCGCCTGCAAGCTGACGGCCATGGTCGCGTCGGGAGCCATATCGGCATCGGCGGGCGCGGCCTATGTCATCCTGTTCGGCTATGTCGGCTCGACATTCGCCTCGGTGCAATATTCGATCCTGCCGTTGCTGTGGGTTCTGCTCGGCGGCGCGGCCACGACGCTAGGGCCGCTGGTCGGCACGGTGCTGATGTTCTATCTCATCGACGGATCGGGCGATCTGCTGAAGGCCTATGCGTCCGGCTGGAACATCAGCCATCTCGGCATCGTCGGCGTCGCGCTGATCCTTCTGGTGCTCTATTTCCCCAAAGGCATACTCGGCACGATCCGCGGCCGCTGGGCGAGGTGGCTGCCGTGACGGTGCCGCTGGCGACACCTTTGCTTGCGACACGGGGGCTCAGCCGCTCGTTCGGCGGGCTGAAGGCCGTCGACAATGTCGACTTTTCCGTCATGCCGGGGGAAATCCGCGCCATCATCGGCCCCAACGGCGCGGGCAAGACAACCTTCGTCAGCCTCGTCTGCGGCCGTATCGAGCCCACCGCCGGCACCATTATGTTCGACGGCGTCGACATCACCCGTATGCCGCCGCACCGCCGTGTGCGCCGTGGCATCGCCTATACGTTCCAGATCACAAGCGTCTTCGCCAATCTCACCGTCTACGACAATGTGGCGCTGCCGGTTCAGCGCACCTTGTCCGACGGCCGTGCGCATGGCGTGGTGCATACCGGCGTGATGTCGGCGCTGGAGCGCGTCGGCCTCGCCGGGCGCCGGGATGCGATCGCAGCAACGCTGTCCTACGGCCACCAGCGCCTGCTGGAACTGGCTATGGGGTTGGCTCTCAGGCCGCGCCTGCTCATCCTCGACGAGCCGACGCAGGGGTTGTCGGACGGCGAGATCGAGAATTTCACCGGCCTGGCGCGCGAGATATCGCGCGATGCCACGATCCTCCTGATCGAGCACAACATGCCGGTGGTCATGCAGCTTGCCGATCGCGTCACGGTCTTCAATGCCGGGCGCATACTGGCGGAAGGCACGCCCGACCAGATCAGCGCCGACGCCGATGTGCAGCATGCCTATCTGGGCACGCCCGAAGAGGCCGCCAATGGCTGACGCGCTGACTATATCCGGCCTCGATTGCTTCTATGGCGAGACGCAGGTGCTGCACGGCTTGAGCCTTTCGCTGCGCGCGGGCGAGGTGCATTGCCTGCTCGGCCGCAACGGCGCCGGTAAGACGACCACGCTCAAGGCGATCATTGGGCTGTTGCCCGCGCGGTCCGGTTCGATCCTTCTGGGCGACATCGAGCTGACGCGGCTCGCCGCACATGAGGTCTCGCGCGCCGGCGTCGCCTATGTGCCGCAGGGCCGCAGGCTTTTCGCCGAGATGACGGTGGCCGAGAACATCGAGATCGGACTGATGGCGCGGCACAAGGGAAACGACGTCCACGAGTCCGTACTCGATCTTTTCCCGATCCTGCGAGAGCGGCTGAAGCAGCGCTCGGGCACGCTGTCGGGAGGCGAGCAACAGATGCTCGCCATGGCCCGCGCGCTCTGCCTCGAGCCCAAGGTGCTGTTGCTCGATGAGCCGACCGAGGGGCTGATGCCCTCCATGATCGCAAAGATCCGCGAGACGGTAGCGAAGCTGCGCGCGCGCGGCGTTTCCACGATCCTGGTCGAGCAGCGCGTCGATGCGGTGCTGCCGGTCGCCGACCGCGTGTCGTTCATCGAGAACGGCCGCATGCGCGGGACGGTTGAGGTGGGGCGCCTGCGGGACGATCCGCAGCTCGTGAAGCGATATGTCGGCGTCAGCTGACTGGCGGGATCTTCCTGCCTATCCGTAAAGCAGCTTCACGCCGGCCACCTTCATCTCGGAGATCATGGTGGCGACCGTGCCACCGAGATCGATGCCGCGGCAGGCGTCGAGCCGGATGTTGGTGGTGAAGCCGCGCCCCACCGAATCCAGCGCGGAATAGGCGACGCAATAATCGGTCGCCAGCCCGGCGATGGTGACCGTCCTTATGCCGCGCTCGCGCAGATAGCCGGCCAGCCCTGTCTGCGTCTTGTGGTCGTTCTCGAAGAAGGCCGAATAGCTGTCGATATCGGGGCGGAAGCCCTTGCGGATGATAAGCTCGGCCTTGTCGTGGACGAAGCCCGGATGGAACGCCGCGCCATGCGTTCCCTGGATGCAATGGTCCGGCCACAGCGTCTGCGGGCCGTAGGGCATCTGGATGGTCTCGAAGGGCTGGCGGCCGGGATGGCTCGACGCGAAGCTCGAATGGTGCGCCGGATGCCAGTCCTGCGTGAGGATGACGTGCTCGAAATCCTGAACGAGCTGGTTTATGATGGGCACGATCTCGTTGCCGCCTTCGACCGCGAGCGCGCCGCCGGGGCAAAAATCGTTCTGCAGATCGACGACGATCAGCGCCTCGGTACCCATCGATTTCTCCTTGCCCGACCCGATGGCCGCGACGTTCGGCCGGAAGCGCCCCCGCCGTCAACGTCTTTCTCGTCGCACGTCTTGAGGGCTCCCTTGCGAGACGTTCGACTGCGTTGCCTTTGACAATCGGAAGGCCGCTGATATCATTTGCATACGAACGTTTTTTTCGTCAACGGCTGGCCCTGAAGGCCATGAGGCATTGCGTGATCCGTTACGCGAAACCCACCACCCTCCACGAGGCGCTTTCGCTGCTCGGCGAGGCGTCGTGGACCATCCTCGCGGGCGGCACCGACTTCTATCCCGCGCTCGGCAACCGGCCTGTTTCAGGCAATGTTCTTGATATCAACGCGCTTGCCGAATTGTCGGGCATTTCGATGGACGCGATGCATGTCGTCATCGGCGCGCGAACGACATGGACCGGGATCGTCGCCCACGAGCTGCTGCCGTCCTTTGATGCCTTGAAGCAGGCAGCCCGCGAGATCGGTTCCGTGCAGATCCAGAACGTCGCCTCGGTCGCGGGCAACCTCTGCAATGCCTCGCCCGCCGCCGACAGCGTCCCGGCGCTGATGGTGCTCGACGCCAAGGTCGAGCTGCGCTCGCTGGGCGGGGCGCGGACGATGCCCCTTGGCGCGTTCATCCTGGGCAACAGGCGCACCGCCATCCGGCCGGGCGAGATCGTCACGGCGATCCGCATCCCGGTCGAATCGCTGGTCGGGACATCGTCCTTCCAGAAGCTTGGCGCGCGCCGCTATCTGGTGATCTCGGTCGCGATGGCGGCCGCGCGCGTCGTGCTCGATAATGAGGGGAGGATCGGCAGGGCCGCGCTGGCCGTCGGCGCGTGCTCGGCCGTGGCGCAAAGGCTCGCGGAACTGGAAGCCGCGCTGGTCGGCCTGCGGCCCGGAGGCGAGGTCGAGCAGGCCGTCGCCGATGCCCGCCTGGACGAGCTGTCTCCCATCGTCGATGTGCGCGGCAGCGCCGACTATCGCCGGTCGGCATCGCGGGAGATCGTCCGTCGCGCTCTTGCCGACGCGCTGGGCGTTCGGGAAGCGGTCGCGGCATGAACGCTCACGGCCATGCGATCACGCTTGAGGTGAACGGATCGGCCGCATCGGTATCGGTCCATCCCTTGACGCGGCTTTCCTGCGTGCTGCGCGACGAGCTCAGGCTGACCGGAACCAAGGTCGGCTGCGACGCCGGCGATTGCGGCGCGTGCACCGTGCTTCTCGACGGCGACCCGACCTGCGCGTGTCTCGTGCCGATCGCGTCCGCCGAAGGCAGGTCCGTGCGCACGGTGGAGGGCCTCGGAGGAGACGGCCTGTCCGCCCTGCAGGCTTCCTTTCTCGAGCACGGGGCGGCGCAATGCGGAATCTGCACGCCCGGCGTGCTGGTCGCGGCGACCGCGCTGCTTGCGCGCGATCCGAAGCCGTCGGAAGACACGGTGAAGGATGCGCTGGGCGGCGTGCTATGCCGCTGCACCGGCTATCGCAAGATCGTGCAAGCAGTCATGCAGGCGTGGCGATATGATGCGCAAGGGCTCGATCTGCACCTTCCCGAGGCAGGCAGGGCCGTGGGAGCCTCGCCCGTGCGGCTGGACGGCGTGGCAAAGGTTTCCGGCAGGGAAATTTTCGGTGGCGACGGCTTTCCCGCCGACGCGCTGTCCGTGCTGGTCGTGCGCTCGCCGCACCATCATGCGCGTTTCTCGCTCGGTGACCTCGACGCCTACAGGCGGGCCAATCCGGACATCGTTGCCGTCTTCACCGCCGCCGACATTCCCGGCAGGAACTGCTTCGGGGCGATCCCTGCTTTCGCGGACCAGCCGGTGCTGGCAGACGGCATCGTGCGTTTTCGCGGCGAGGCGGTTGCGCTCATCGCCTGCGAGCGCGTGGCTGTTCCCAGCCTGGACCTTCGCGATTTTCCGATCGAGTGGGAGGAACTCCCTTATAGTCTTGACCCCCGCGAGACGCGAAAGCACGGAGCGACCCTGCTGCATGAGGACCGCGCCGGAAACCTGCTGGTCGAGGGCATGGTCGAGCGCGGCGATCCCGATGCGGCGCTGCGCAATGCCGCGCATGTCGCCTCCGGCGCGATCGAAACCTCCTATGTCGAGCATGCCTATATCGAGCCCGAGGCCGGTTTCGCCCGCATGGACGGCGACACGCTGGTCATCTCGGCCTGCACGCAGGCGCCGCACATGGATCGCGACGATACGGCGCCGGTGCTTGGCCTGCCGCTGGAGAAGGTGCGCATCGTGCCCACCGCGACCGGCGGCGGCTTCGGCTCCAAGATCGACGTGTCTCTGCAACCCCTGATCGGGCTTGTGGCGCTGAAGACGGGCCGGCCCGCGGCGCTAGCCTATTCGCGCACGGATTCGATGACCTCGACCACGAAGCGCCATCCGGCCTCGATGCGGGCGAGCGTCGGCGCGGACGCGGACGGGCGGATCGTCGGCATGGCGTTCGACGGCGACTTCAATACCGGCGCTTATGCGAGCTTCGGGCCCACCGTCGCCAACCGCGTGCCGGTCCATGCGTCTGGACCATATTTCACGCCGAACTACAGGGCGCAGGGCCGGGCCATCCACACCAACGGCCCGGTCTCGGGTGCCTTTCGCGGCTTCGGCGTGCCGCAGGCGACCATCATGCAGGAGACGCTTTACGACGAGCTGGCGCAGAAGCTCGGCATGGACCGGCTGGAACTGCGCCTGAAGAACGCGCTGCGCGACGGCGACTGCACGGTGACCGGCCAGAAGCTGGAAAAAGGCGTAGGCATCCTGGCCTGCCTGGAAGCGCTCCGACCGCATTGGGCGCGCGCGCTGGCCGATGCCGAGACCTTCAACGCCGGAACCAGGGAACGCAGGCGCGGAATCGGCGTCGCCTCCTGCTGGTACGGATGCGGCAACACCTCGCTTGCCAATCCCTCGACCATCAGGGCCGGCGTGACCGCCGGGGGCGACATCGTCCTGCATCAGGGCGCGGTCGATATAGGCCAGGGCTCCAACACCGTCATCGCGCAGATATTCGCCGATGCGCTCGGTGTGCCGCTGGCTTCCATCCGGCTGGTCGGCGCGGATACGGCGATCACCCCGGATGCGGGCAAGACGTCCGCCTCACGCCAGACCTTCATTTCCGGCAAAGCCGCCGAGAAGGCCGGCAGGGCGCTGCGCGAAACCATCCTGCGCTCTGCTAACGTCTCACGCGCCGCGAGCCTCGCGCTCGAGCAGGGGAAAGTCGTGATGCGCGAAGGCGACGCGGTGCGGTGCATCGACCTTTCGACACTGCCCGCGGATGCGGACGGCTATGTCTTCTCCGCCCGCGAAACTTACGATCCGCCGACCGAGGCGCTCGACGGGAAGGGTCAGGGCAAGCCCTACGCCCTCTATGGCTGGGGCGCGCAGATCGCCGAGCTCGAGGTGGACATGCGGCTCGGCACGGTGAAGCTCCTGAAGATCACGGCCGCGCATGATGTCGGCCGCGCCATCAACCCGCAGCTGGTCGAGGGGCAGATCGAGGGCGGCATCGCGCAGGGCATCGGCATGGCGCTGATGGAGGAATACATCCCCGGCCGCACCGAGAACCTGCACGATTATCTGATCCCCACCATAGGCGACGTGCCGCCTGTCGAGTCTATCCTGATCGAGGTGCCCGATCCAGAAGGCCCCTTCGGCGCTAAGGGCCTCGGCGAGCACGTGCTGATCCCGACCGCGCCCGCCATCCTCAACGCAATCCGTCACGCCACCGGCGCGCTGGTGCGCAAGCTGCCGGCGACCCCGACGCGCGTGCTGGAGGCGATCGGGGCTCTGGAGGGCTCATGAGCGAACTCGCCGAGCGCTTCGAAACGCACGATCCCGGGGCGAAGCAGGTCTCCGGAAAGATCCGCTGCGACGCCTGTCCGGTCATGTGCTACATCGCCGACGGCCGTTCCGGCGCATGCGACCGCTACGGCAATGTCGGCGGCAGGATCGTGCGGCTCGATCCGTTGACCGTGCTGGAGCGAGGCGGGCAGGCGGTCGCCTTCGAGGCGGGGCAGGCGGGAGACGGCTCGCTGTTCGACACCGGCCGGCGCTTCGTCACCGGTATCGGCGCGGGCACCACCTATCCCGACTACAAGCCGGCCCCGTTCATCGTTGTCCAGGAGGTCGAGGGCGTCGATCTTGTCACCGTCGTGACGGAGGGCATCTTCTCCTACTGCGGCGTCAAGGTGAAGATCGACACCGACCGGCACATCGGCCCGGAGGCGGCGACGGTGCGCGCGGCGGGCGAGGCGGTCGGCCATGTCACGACCGCCGAATACGGCTCTCAGATGCTGTCGCTCGGCGGCGTGCATCACCTGACGGGCGGATCGAAGGCGGAGGGCCGCGTCACCTGCGATACGCTGCTCAACCTTTGCAACAAGCGGGCGGTCGAGCTGACCATCGACGGCGGCGCTGCGTTGACCGTCCAGGCGGGCCGTCCGCCGGTCATCGACGGCCGGGTGGAGAGCCGCATGCGCGTCGGCTGCGGTTCGGCCACCATTGGCATGTTCGCTGCGCGATGGCGCGGGCTCGTCGACGAGGTCGTGGTGGTGGACGATCACATCACCGGCGTCGTCTCGGAGCATCAGGCGGGCAAGGTGCTCGGCTGGGAGGATACCGGCATCAGGATCGCCGGCCGCCGCTCGACGCCCGGGCGCTATTTCAAGGTGTCCGAGCCGGGGCTCGGCTGGGGCGGCACGTCGATCTCCGATCCGCTCTCGATCCTCGGCGAATGGAATCCGAAGAAGGGCGCGCGGCCGGGCCTGTCGTTGCTCATGGTGTCCACGACCGGCGAGCAGTTCGCCTACTACGAGCTGGACGAAGCGCTGGTCCCGCGCGAGCGGCCCTTTCCGGAACGGCTGCGCAGATCGGTCGAGCTGATCGAGCAGAACTGCGAGCCGGCGCTCTGCACCGTGCTTTTCGTTGGCGGCGCAGGCGGCTCGCTGCGCGCCGGCGTGGTCGAGAATCCCGTCCTGCTCACCCGGTCGGTGCACGGGCTGAACACCTATATGACGGTCGGCGGCGCGCCGGTCTACATATGGCCGGGCGGTGGCATCACGCTGATGGTCGACGTCATGCGCGTGCCCGAAAACGCCTTCGGCTACGTGCCCACGCCCGCACTGGTCGCGCCGATCGAGTTCACGCTACGCCGCGACGACTACATCGCGCTCGGCGGCCATGCTGATCATATACGCAGCCTTGCCGATGTGATGCGCGATGGCGGCGAATATCTCAACCCGCGCCGCGCGGAGGAGGCCTCGCCCGAAAATCCCTGGCCGCCGCTGGCGCGCCTGCGTGGCCGCGATGCGGG
>WPCJ01069590.1_pt1 | contig 20050 bp, 21 predicted proteins | sample 5399831 | NCBI WGS metagenome assembly WPCJ01 (sample SAMN12869470, study PRJNA574797) | sludge metagenome | isolation source: wastewater treatment of pH10 | place: China:Beijing | collected 2019-05-20 | reverse complement strand
GATGCCGATGTGGGCACGACCGCGACTACCACAACGGCAATTGCAAGGCATCGTCCGGGCGTCAGCGATTTGATCGAACTCATGGGAGCCCCCGCAATCTGATCTGCAGGGACAACGGACACGCAGCCGCAAAAGTTCCCGCGACGGCGAACCTCACTCCTTGGTGCTGGAATCCCAGGTGGCGTTGCGGACGCCGGGATGCGTCTCGAGTTTCACGAGCACCGCATCGAGTTCTTTCGGATCGACAGCAGTCGAGACCAGCGTGGCGACGATCTCGCGCTGCGTTTCGCTCAGTTCATTCACCTCGACATCGCCGACGGGATATTTGGCGGATTCAAGCGCTTCCTGCAGCTTCTCGCGCATCTCGGCCACCGCGTCCGGTGTAACGGTCAGACGCACATAATAGGTGACTTCCGAGGACAGCGCATCGATCGGCGAACGGTTGATCGCATTCACCAGCGGCCGCAGCAGCGTATTGCCGGCCAGCACGAACACCGTGAGAGCGGTCGCCTGCACGATCATGTCAGAGCCGGCGCAGGAGCCGACAGCCGCCGAACTCCACAATGTCGCCGCCGTATTCAGGCCGCGGACATTCATGCCCTCCTTCATGATGACGCCGGCGCCGAGGAAGCCGATGCCGGACACGACATAGGCAATCACCCGCACCGCGCCGCCCGAGCCGTCGAGCTTCATGGCGAGATCGACGAAGGCCGCGGCACTGACAGCGACCAGCACATTGGTGCGCAGGCCCGCGGTGCGCTGGCGATATTGCCGCTCCGCGCCGATCAGCGTGCCCAGCACAAAGGCCGCAGCCAGGCTCAGCAGCGTGTCGAGGAAATCAAGGGTCTGGAAAGTGGCAAGAAAGCGCATGATTTCTCATGCGTACAGGAGATGACAGGCGGATGACAACACCCACTGTCCCTCATGGTGAGGAGGCGCGTAGCGCCGTCTCGAACCATGAGTTCGCCGGGCTTCGAGCTTGCGGCCATCCTTCGAGACGCACGCCTTTGGCGTGCTCCACAGGATGAGGGATGGCGCTACACCGCCAGCAACCCCGCGTCGCCCTGCTGATCCGCAAAGGCCAGCAGCGAGCCGCGGGCATTCCAGGCCAGCGCGGTCACCGGCTCGCCCTTGTTGGCGCGCACCAGAATCTCGGCGCCGTCAACCAGGCGCACCATCAGGATGGTGCCGTCGCTATAGCCGCAGGCCAGGATATCCTGCTTGGGGTGACATGCGACCATGGTGACCTTGGCCTTGAGCGGCGCCAGCATCGCCGGCTCCTTGCCCATCGGGCCGTCCTTGGTGGTGAACGGCCAGACGATCACCGTATCGGCGCCGGAGGTCGCGAGGCCCTTGCCGCCAGCGGTCCAGGCGATCGAGCGTACACGGGCTGGATAGCCGGTCATGCGCATGTGCTTGCCGTCGGCGAGACGCCAGCCATGCAGCGCCGGCTCATGCATCGCCGTGACGAGAAACTTGTTATCCGGGCTGAAGACCACGCCGAGATGCGAGCCCTGCCATTCCAGCACTTCGGCGCTGCCCGCCATGTTGGGAAACCACAGCGTCACGCCATTATAGTGCGCGATGCCGAGGCGCATGCCCTTCGGCGCGAAAGCGAGACCGCCGACGGTGGACGGCACATCGAAGCTCTTCACCTCGCCCTTTGGCGCCTGCACGAAGGCCGTCTTGCCGGCCGACCACGCCACCGCGCCATCGGGATGCAGAGCGACATTGTCGATCCAGCGCCGCTTGGCATCGGTGGCAAAGGTCGAGATCGCGCCCGCCTGATCTAGCACCAGCACCTTGCCATCGTCAGCGCCCATGACCACGCGCTTGCCGTCCGATGTCGAGCACAGGATGCCGCCGAAGGCGACATCGACGGGCGACGCACTGCCATCCGGATCGACCAGCGTGACCCTTTCCTCGGCGCCGACAAAGGCGGCTCTGTCACCGAGAAAATGCACGGCCGAGACGGCGGCGCCGATCGTCACCCCGACCACCCGGTCGGTGACGGAGACGATCGACTCTTGCTCCTTGAGCGGATTGAAATCGGACATCAGGCGGGAATGCAGCGTTCGAAGCCGTCGCGGATCATCTGCTCGGGCAGTTCACGGCCGATGAAGACGAGGCGGCTTTCGCGCTTCTCGTCATCGCGCCAGGGACGCTGGTGATCGCCTTCCAGCATCATGTGCACGCCCTGGAAGACATAGCGTTCGTCATCGCCGGCGAAGGAGATGATGCCCTTGGAACGCAGGATCTTGCCGCCCTCCTTGGCCATCAGGTCCTGCAGCCAGGGCATGAAGGTCGAGGGATCGAGCGCCTTGTCGGTGCGCAACGACAGCGATTGCATCTCCTCGTCGTGATAGTGCTTCAGGCCATGGCCGTGGTCATGATCGTGGTGGTGATGATGATCATGGCCATGATCATGATGGTGGTGATGATCGTGATCGTCGCCGGCTTCGAGGAATTCCGGTTCGATTTCCAGAATGCGGTCGAGATCGAAAGCGCCGCGGTCGAGCACGTCTTCCAGTTTTACCTGGGCTCGCTGGGTGCGATGCAGTTTGGCATAGGGATTGATCGCGCGGATGCGGGCTTCGACTTCAGCGAGCTCCGGTGCAGTGACGAGATCGGTCTTGTTGAGCACGATGACGTCGGCGAAGGCGATCTGGTTCTTGGCTTCCGGCGCGTCCTTGAGACGATCGCTCAGCCACTTCGCATCGGCCACGGTGACCACGGCATCGAGCCGCGCATTGGCCTGCACGTCCTCGTCCACGAAAAAGGTCTGCGCGACTGGCGCGGGATCGGCGAGGCCTGTGGTCTCGACGATGATGGCGTCGAACTTGCCCTTGCGCTTCATCAGACCGTCGAGAATGCGCACGAGATCGCCGCGCACGGTGCAGCAGACGCAGCCATTGTTCATCTCGAACACTTCCTCATCGGCGCCGATGATGAGGTCGTTGTCGATGCCGATCTCGCCGAATTCATTGACGATGACGGCGTATTTCTTGCCGTGATTCTCCGTGAGGATGCGGTTCAGGAGCGTCGTCTTGCCGGCGCCGAGATAGCCGGTCAGCACGGTCACGGGGATTTTTTCGGAAGCGGCAGTCGTCATTGCGAAGGTTCTCCAGGCACGGCCCTCACCCTGAGGAGCGCGCCCTCGCGCGCGTCTCGGAGGGTGAAGACGAAGATCGAGGAAAGCCGCCATCCTTCGAGACGCCCGCTGGCGCGGGCTCCTCAGGATGAGGGCTTTGCAGGCGCGGCTTATGGGGTCAGCGCGCCCGCCAGCGCCTTTATATTGTGCCTGACCATGGCAATGTAAGTGGGTGCATCGCCGTTTTCGGCGGTCAGACTGTCCGAATACAGCGTTCCGCCGATCTTTGCCCCGGTCTCGGCGGCGATCCGGCGGATCAGGCGGGGATCGCTCACATTTTCCAGAAACACCGCGGGTATTTTCGCCTGCCGTATCTGGGTGATGATGCGGGCGACGTCCCGCGCCGAGGCCTCGGATTCGGTGGAGACGCCCTGCGGCGCCACGAACTGGATGCCGTAGGCCGCAGCGAAATAGCCGAAGGCGTCATGGGTCGAAATGACCTTGCGCTGCGCCTCCGGAATGCCGGCGACGGCGGCCTTCACTTCGGCTTCCAGCCTGGTCAATTCTTTCAGATAGGTCTCGGCATTGGCCTTGTAGACTTCGGCGCCAGCCGGGTCGGCCTTCGCCAGGGCATCGCGGATATTCGCGACATAGACCTTCGCATTGGCGACCGACTGCCAAGCGTGAGGATCGTCATGACCATGATCGTGCTTGCCGCCATGGTCGTGGCCGCCCTCCTCCGCCTCGCGCGGCTTGATGCCTTGCGTCGCGGTCACAATGGTCGCCTTACCGCCCGCGGATTTGACAAGGCGCGGCAGCCAGCCTTCGAAACCGAGACCATTCACGACAACGAGCTTGGCCGCGGTGATAGTTTTCGCGTCGGCCGGCGTCGGCGTGTAGACATGCGCATCGCCATTAGGGCCGACCAGTGTGGTCACAGCGACTCGCTCGCCACCGACATTGCGCACGAGGTCACCCAGGATGGAAAAACTGGCGACGACGCTCATCCTGTCCTGCGACCACGACGGCGCGATCGACGACACGAGCAACACGAAAGCGCCGAGCAGCGCGCCGCAAGAATTACGCAAGAACGTCACGATTAAGCCTCAAGATGTCGGCCCGGAAACAGCTGTTTGAGCAGTCCGGACACGCTGCCGAAGAACACTGAAAGCACGTACAGAACCGCAGCCACGAGGATGACCGCGGGCCCCGACGGCACCTTGGTCTGGAACGAAATGACGAGTCCGCCGTAACCGGCAATCATCGCGCTCGCCACAGAGATCAGCATCATGCCGGTGATATCGCGCGACCAGAACCGCGCAATGCCGGCGGGAAGGATCATCAATCCCACCGCGAGCAACGTGCCGAGCGCGTGAAAACCATTCACGAGATTGACGACGACGAGCGCAAGAAAAGCGAGATGCGCCGGCGCGCCCGCACGCGACACGGTGCGGAGAAAAACAGGATCGACGCATTCGATCACCAGCGGACGATAGATCACGGCCATCACGACAAGGGTGATCGTCGCATTGAAGGCGATCACCAGCAGCGTCTGGTCGTCGAGTGCGAGAATATTCCCGAACAGCACATGCAGCAGATCGATATTGGTGCCGCGCATGGAGACGATGGTGACACCGACCGCCAGCGACACGAGATAGAAGGCCGCGAGCGAAGCGTCTTCCTTGATCACGGTGACACGCGAGACGAGACCTGCAAGCAGCGCGACGGAAAAGCCGGCGATCAGTCCGCCGAAGGTCATCGCGAATAGATTGAGGCCGGAGACTAGAAAGCCGATGGCCGCGCCCGGCAGGATCGCATGAGCCATGGCATCGCCGACAAGGCTCATGCGCCGCAGCATCAGGAACACGCCGATCGGCGCACCGCCAAGCGCGAGCGCGATTACGCCGGCGAGCGCGCGGCGCATGAATTCGAAATCGACGAAAGGCGCGATCAGCGCATCATAGAGCATGATCAGGCCGCCTGCGATGGCGCGTGATCGACCGCGCAGGTACCGGCGGTATCGTCGAACGCCTCGCACATGCGGCGCGCTTCGCTGAGATTGTCCGAGGTCAACACGTCAGCCGTCTTCCCCCAGGCCACCGCGCCGCGCGCGAGCAGCAGCGTTTGCGGGAAATGCGCGCGTACCATCTCCATGTCGTGCAAAGCCGCCAGCACCGTGCGCCCCTCGCCGTGCCAGCGCTGCACCAGCGCGATCAGGTCCATGGTCGTCTTGGCGTCGATCGCGTTGAACGGCTCATCGAGCACAATCACGTCAGCATCCTGCAGCAACACGCGTGCGAACAGCATGCGCTGCATCTGGCCGCCGGACAGCGTGCCGATATTGCGGTTCTCGAAACCGTTGAGGCCGACGGCAGCAAGTGCCTGCGCGATCTGCTCGCGCGCCTTCCTGCCGAGGCCGCCGAAAATGCCGGTGGTGCGCCACAGGCCGGTGCCGACAAAATCGAACACCGAAATCGGAAAGCTGCGATCGATATCGACGCTTTGCGGCAGATAGGCGATGTCATGCGGCTTCAGGCCGCCGAGCGTGATCTTGCCCGCCAATGGCTTGAGAATGCCGACGATGCCGCGAAACAGCGTCGACTTGCCGGCGCCGTTGGGGCCGATCACCGCAAGCAAGGCGCCCGGCGAAACTTCGCCGTTGAGATGATGCACGGCCGGATGGCGGTCATAGCCGAGCGTGACGTCGCGAAAGGTGAGCTGCGCGGTCATGACGGCCTCATCGCCAGCAGAACCACCGCCCAAAGCGCAGCGGAGACCGCCAGTGCGGCGGCGAGCCGGCCTGCCAGCGACATGCGCATGATCGACCACGGCGATGGCTGGGCCGGATGCGGGCTTGCGGGATCGTGGCTGTGATGGGCATGGCCATGCGCGTGACCATGGCTGTGGTCATGATCGTGAGAATGTGCATGCGCCATGAGCGGCCGACCGGGAAACGCAATGAAAACAAGGAGCTTAAGCAGCGCCGAGGCCTCAATCTATGTTACATTATAACATAGCGCAAGCGCCGGCTCAGGCGAAATGACGTACCAGTGCGAGGCCTGCGAAAAGGCCGGCGATGGAAAGAATCACTGAGCCGAGCACATAGGCCAGCGCGAGGCCGAGCTCGCCGCGCTCATAGAGCAGCGCGGTATCGAGCGAGAACGCCGAAAAGGTCGTGTAGCCACCGAGAATACCGGTCATCAGGAACAGCCGCCAGGGCTGCGACGCCTCCCCCCTGAAGGCGAGATAGCCGGCGATCAGGCCCATCACGGTGGAGCCGGTGACGTTGATGATGAACGTCCCCCACGGAAATCCGGGGACCATGCAGCGGGCACAAGTGAGGTTGATCACATGGCGCAAGGTTGCGCCGAGGCCGCCGCCGATGAAGACGAGTACGAAATTCATCATCAAAACTCAGTCATTGCCGCCGTCATTGCGAGCGTAGCGAAGCAATCCAGAAAGCCAAGAACTGGATTGCTTCGCTACGCTCGCAATGACGGCCTCAGGCAACAAAAAGGCGGCAGCTCGCGCTACCGCCCTCTTCGTATTGATCAAATCGATCAGACGCCGGCCTTGCCGAACAGCTCGTCCACATATTCCCAGTTGACGAGGTTATCGACGAACGCCTTCAGATAGTCCGGGCGACGGTTGCGGTAGTCGATGTAATAGGAGTGCTCCCACACGTCGACGCCGAGGATCGGGGTCGCACCATGCACCAGCGGGTTTTCGCCGTTCGGGGTCTTGGAGACTTCGAGCTTGCCGTTCTTGACGGCGAGCCAGGCCCAGCCCGAGCCGAACTGGCCGGCGCCGGCGGCTGCGAAATCCGCCTTGAACTTGTCGAGACCGCCGAGATCCTCGTCGATCTTCTTGGCGAGACGGCCCGGCAGCTTGTCGCCGCCGCCATTCGGCTTCATCCAGTTCCAGAAGTGGAGATGGTTGTAGTGCTGGCCGGCATTGTTGAACAGCGGAGCATTCTTGCCGAACGAGCCCTTGACGATTTCCTCGAGCGATTTGCCCTCGAATTCGGTGCCCTTCAGCAGGTTGTTGCCGTTGGTCACGTAAGCCTGATGGTGCTTATCGTGATGGAATTCCAGTGTTTCCTTCGACATATGGGGCGCGAGCGCGTCATAGGCGTAAGGCAGATCGGGAAGCGTGAAGGTCATGGGGTCAAGGTCCACGTTAATGGGAGAGTTGGCTTAACGGGAACCTTTATAGAAGGTTCCCGTTAAATCGCCCACCCCTCTCGATGCGTTCAGGCCGCGCTCGGCACCACCTGCGGTGCCGCATCGCGCCGCACCGGCGGCTTCACATTCATCAGCATCTGGAAGCAGCCCGCGATCAGGCCGATCACCACCGCGGCCTGCCAGGCGCGGTCGTAATTGCCGAGATGCGAGAAGATCACGCCACCGCCCCACGCGCCCATGAAGGAGCCGGCCTGATGGCTGAGAAAGGCGATACCGGTGAGCGTCGCCATGAAACGCAGGCCGAACAGCTGCGCCACGAGACCGTTCACCAGCGGCACGACGCCAAGCCACAGCGAGCCGAGCACCGCAGCGAACACCAGGGTCGTGGTAGGCGTCGCCGGGAAATAGAAATAGGCGGCGAGCGCCAACGAGCGCGCGATGTAAATTCCGCCGAGCAAAATCTGCTTGGGATAGCGGCCGCCGAGCCAACCGAACGCATAGGAACCGAACACGTTGAACAGGCCGACCATCGCCAGCGCGGTGGCACCGAGCGAGGCATCGAGACCGCAGGTGGCGAGATAATTCGGCAGATGCGTGGTGATGAAGACGAGCTGCAGGCCACAGACGAAGAACGACAGCGCCAGCACGATATAGCCGGAATGGCCGAGCGCGGATTGCACGACCTGGCCGAGCGATTGTGGCAGCTCATCGACAGCGGCACGCTCGATCTTGTCGGACTGGCCCGCGAGCAAGGCGGCTGGCAGCATCACAGCAGCGAGGCCGAGAAAGCCGATCAGCGCCACCTGCCAGCCGGCAGTGGAGATTAGCGTTTGCGCCAGCGGCGATGCGATGACGAGACCTAGCGAGCCAGCTGCCGAAACTGCGCCCATGGTGACGCTGCGCTTTGCCGCGGAAACCGAGCGCGAAGCGACGGTCATGGTCATGCTCGAAGCCGTGCAGGACAGCGCAAGACCGACACACACGCCGGCACCGAGCGTGAAATACAGCGGTGTGGTGGCGAACAGCATGAAAACCAGACCGGCCGCATAGATCAGCACGCCCGACAGCATCACCCAGCGGGTGCCGAAGCGATCGGCGATGGCGCCGACGAAAGGTTGCGAAATGCCCCACATCACATTCTGGAGCGCGGTCGCCAGCGAGAAATCGGCTGTCGTGATGGCGGTGTCGCGCAGGATGGATGGCTGAAACAGGCCGAAGCTCTGGCGCATGCCCATGGCGAGGCTGAGCAGCGTCGCTGCACCGGCCAAAATCGCCCAGCGCTGATACTTGGTAAGCTCCGCCTCGGTCATTCCGCAGCCCATAGTTTTCCTAGAAGATTATTCTCACATAAGCATCGGATTCGATAAGTTTCTACCCATGCGGCGCTCTATAAGGCTGCACCGGACGCAGGGGTCATCAGCGGAAATGAGTATCGAGATCGAAATCGTGACGGGCGATCACGCCTGGCCGCGCATCAAGCCACTTTACGACCTGGTCTGGCCGGCTGAGACCGTCGCGCAGCTCTCCTGGGCAAATGTGGAATTTGCCCACGCGGATTTGCGCGTGATCGTCGAGGCCGATGAACAGCCGGTCTGTCACGTCGGGCTGTATCGCCGCGAAGGAGTCTGGCGAGAACGCCCGATCCGGATCGGCGGCATCGGCGGCGTGCTTACGCATCCGGATTTCCGCCGTCAGGGCCTCGCAAGCGTGGCGATCGACGCCGCGCTTCATACGTTGCGCGACGAGCGCTCCAACGATTTCGCGCTGCTGTTTTGCGATCCCGAGATGGTCGGCTTCTATACCAGCCGCAACTGGAAGCCATTCATGGGCGAGGTGTTCGCAGAACAGAAAGGCGAGCGCGTCCGCTTCGATGTCATGCAGCCACTGGTCTATTACCTGAAGCGCGCGCCGCATGAAGGTGAACTGGACCTGTGCGGCCTGCCGTGGTGACGCCTGCCACAGTCGAATAAGAGCAACGCAATGCTGTTGTGCAGACCGCCGCAATCTTCCGGCAATTCGAGCAGGTTACGGTCGTAAGCACATCTTTTCGACGATCGAAAGTTACGAGTTGACACGATCCCGATCAAATCTCGTTAATTGCGACAATTTCGCTTTACCCTGGCGTCTCACGGCAATTGCACGAATCCGTTTTCTTGCTATGCAAGCCGCCTGATCCGAGGAGAACCGCATGATCATCCGCGCAACCGTCATGACCGCATTGCTGGGCGCAGCCCTTGCCGGCCCGGCCCTCGCGCAGTCCGGCGGCGAAATCAGCGGCGTGTGGCAGACCCAGGCCGGCGATGCGAATGTGCGCGTCAGCAAATGCGGCACGCAGCTTTGCGGCACCATCGTTTCATTGCGCGACAAGATCGATCCGCGCACCGGCCAGCCGCCCATCGACGACAAGAACCCCGACCCGAAACTCGCCACGCGATCGATGATCGGCGTGCATCTGTTCTTCGGCATGAAGCCGAGCAGCGCCAATACGTGGTCCGGTCAGATCTACAATGCCGATGATGGCCGCTACTATGTGAGCAATGTCTCGCTGGCCGGACCGGATACGCTGAAGGTGGAAGGCTGCGTCGGCGCCATCTGCGGCAGCGAGAACTGGTCGCGCGTCGGACGCTGATCAGGCCGGCATCGCTTTCAGCGCCGTGGCTGCAGAAGCATAGCCACCGCGCGCGCCGTCGATGAAATGAACGTGATCGCTGCGCAGCCCCGATGGTGTGAAACAGGTCATCATCGCCGCATCCTGCCGGTGCAGCCCGTAACGCACGACGCCTTCTGACGCAGCCGCTGCGAGGCGCTCCGCCAGCTCGCGCTCGAGCTCCGGCGTGCAATCGAGGATCATGCGAAGCCCGTCGTCATATTTACGGAAATCTGAATTCTCGATGAGTTCGCGCATATAGGTCTGCGGCACGAAGCCGGCGCAACTGATGCCGAAGCGAACGAGCGTGTAGACGAACAGCGTTCGGACCATCACCCAGGGCCGAAACTGCGCGCGTGACCGCGCACCGCGCCCGGCCCGCACTTCCAGTTCCAGCCCCGCCGGTGGCCATGTCATGCTCGGCCCCTGCGCGGGAATCGGCCGTGCGGCATCGGGACTGCGTTCGACCAAGGCGATGATGTCCTCGATAACGCTGCGGAATGCGACGACATCGCCGCCGTCGCGTGGCATCACCAGCACCGACAGAATGAGACCGCGCGCCGACGGCATCTCCTCGAAACGGCACGACAGGCCGGTGAGATCGGGATGACTGCCGGCCGGTGCCGGCATCACGGTGTAATCGCCGCGCTTCATCGCGGCTTCGGCCCAGCCGAGACCGCCGCCGCTGAACATCGCATAGGACACGTTTCTCGACGGACCAAAACGCGCGACGCGGACATCGCGGCCCTGCGCGCGAATATCGGCGAGCGGCACCAGTGCGACGCGCATGATGAGATCGAGATCGTCCTTCACCCATGTCGCCGTGGCGGCCAGCGCATCGCGCGCACGATCGAGATCGGCGGGCGCGACGGCGAAACTCGCGCCGTCGCCGCCGAACACGAAGGGGAAATCGCGCCCCTCGAGCGCATTGGTGATCGCAGCGATGACAGCCGCGCCGGCCATGTTGACGGTCTTGTAGCGGCGGTCGGCGATGGCTCCGGTGGAATCGACGATGTCGGCAACGCCGATGGTCCAGTCATCGGGAAGCGGCGCATAAAGCGCCGGATCCATCAGCCGGGCGAAGTCGCGAAATACGGGGATTTTTGCGTAGAAATTGCTGCCTTCGGAACCCATTTCGCCCACAATTCCTGCGGCAAACTTGCGGCATCGGAGCGGCCGCCTTGTGGCAGGGATGATAGCATGGTTTTTCGCGCCACCGCAGCCATCATCCCGCCGATTGCGCGTTAGGTCAGGCCCACTCGCCCTTGCGGAATACCGGCACCGTACGACCGTCGGCATGGACGCCATCGATGTCGATCTCGCCGGAGCCGATCATCCAGTCGATATGGATGAAGCTCTTGTTGCCGCCCCGCGCCGCGATCTGTTCCGGCGTCAGCTTGTCGCCGCCGACGAAGCATTTCGAATAGCACTGGCCGAGCGCGATGTGGCAGGCGGCGTTTTCGTCAAACAACGTGTTGTAGAACAGGAGGCCGCTCGCCGAGATCGGCGACGAATGTGGCACCAGCGCCACTTCACCGAGACGGCGCGAGCCTTCGTCGGTGTCGAGCACCTTGTTCAGCACGGCTTCACCGCGCGATGCCTTGGCTTCGACGATCTTGCCTTCCTCGAAACGCACCGCGATGTCCTCGATCAGCGTGCCCTGATAGGACAGCGGCTTGGTGGAGCGGACATGACCGCTCACCTGCGCGGCGTGCGGCGTGGTGAAGACTTCCTCGGTCGGGATATTGGCGTTGCAGACGATGCCGTTCTTCGCGGTGGAAGCGCCGCCCTCCCATTCGTGACCGTCGGCGAGACCGACCACGAGATCGGTGCCCGGCCCCTTGAAATGCAGCGCATGGAAACGCTGGCCGTTGAGCCAGTCGGTGCGGGTGCGGAGCGCGGCGTTATGCGCGGTCCATGCGGCGATGGGATCGGCATTGTCGACGCGCGAGGCGGCGAAGATCGCCTCGGCGAGTTTCTGCACGGCGACGTCGTCCTCATCGCCCGGAAATACCTGCCTGGCCCAGGAGAGCGTCGGGTAGGCGACGATGTTCCAGTTGATGTCGAAGCCGGCGATTTTCTGCAGGGCGGGCTGATAGGCCATGGAATTGGCCTTGCTGGCGCGCGCGACCTTGGCCGGATCCTCGTTCGACAGCAGCATCGGATTATCGCCGACAATGGCGAGGCGCGCGGTGTTGTTGCCGAGCGCCTTGGCCATGCCCTCATAGAGCCAGCCGGCGGCGCGGTCGAAGGTGTCGTCATGGCCGTAGCGATAGCGCGCCAGCGTCATTTCCTCGTCCGAGAAGAACGGCGTGACCAGACCGGCGCCGGCCTTGTAGGCGTGCTCGGCGATCTTGCGCACCAGTGGCAGCGCGGCGGCAGGGGCCGTCAGCAGCAGATCCTGCCCCGGCGCCAGTTGCAGCCCCACTTTGACGGCGACTTCGGCGAGCCGGTCGAGTTTCACGGAATCGATGGCGGTAGGGCGCTGGTGAATGGTCATGCGGAGCCTGCTCGATAAATGGTCGATGCCCGCGAATGTAAGGAATGCGGGAGTGATTTGCCACCGGCGGCAACGTTCTGGCTTTTGCGCGTTATATATCCGAAACTCTTGCGCGGCCGGCCGATCGGCGACGCCGCAGACTAGGTGCTCTGTGCGGCAGATACGCATCGCCTTCGATATCGGCCTCGACGCCTTCTACCGCTTTCTTGCCGATGACGGCTGGGCGATCGCCAGCCATATCGCGCTCTCCACGCTGATGGCGCTGTTTCCGTTCCTGATCGTGCTGACCTCGCTGGCCGGTTTTTTCGGCTCCCGCGATCTCGCCGACCAGGCCATGAACCTGCTGCTCGAGATCTGGCCCGACCAGGTGTCGAACGCGCTGTCCGGCCAGATCCATCAGGTGCTCACCACGACGCGCGGCGACGCCCTGACCATCGGCCTCGTGCTCGCACTCTATTTCGCCTCCAACGGCGTCGAGAGCCTGCGGGTGGCGCTGAACCGCGCTTATTCGGTGACCGAGCCGCGCCGCTGGTACTGGCTGCGGCTGGAATCCATCGGCTACACCCTCATCGCCGCGGCCACGGCGCTGGTGATGGCCTTCCTGATCGTGCTCGGCCCGCTGGTGCTGGAGATCGTGCGACGCTACGTGCCGCTGATGGTGGAAAACAACGAACGACTGCTGACGGTCGCGCGCTACGGAATCACCATTGCGGCGATGCTCATCGCGCTCGTCATCCTGCACACCCAGCTCCCCGCAGGACGGCGGACATTTCCGCAGATACTGCCGGGCATCGTATTCACGATGCTCGGCTCGCTGGCCGCGGCCATCGGCTTCGGCCTGTATCTGGCGCGCTTCGCCAACAATTACGTGACGATGTATGCCGGGCTCGCCTCCGTTATCATCGCCTTGGTGTTCCTGTATTTCATCGCCGCCATCTTCGTATTCGGCGGCGCGCTGAACGCCGCGATCATCCGCTCGAAACTGCCGAGCGGCGTTTCGCTGCAAGCAGCGCAGTCGCGAGAGCCCGCGGAGAAACCGGCTTGACCAGAAAACCGTCAGCGCCAGCCTGACGCGCCGCAGCCTCGTCCTCACCGCGGCCGGAGACGCCGATGATCGCAACCCGGCCGTATGGCCTCTTCAATGCGCGAATCTGACGGATCGCCTCGACACCGCTGATATCCGGCAACACCATGTCCATCAGCACCGCATCGAAATCGCCCTGCGCGACACGTGCAGCGGCATCCTCGCCGCGTCCGATGAATTCTGCGTGATGGCCGAGTTCGGTGAGAATGGCATTGAGCACCACGCGGCCGAACGGATTGTCCTCGACGCTGAGGATACGCAGCGCCTCGACAGCCGCCGTGGCTTCCTCCAGTTGCGCCATCAGCGCGATGTCGCCGCGCACCCGGTCGAGCGCCACCGTCAGCGTGAATGTCGTGCCACCGCCTTGCCGCGCCGTTGCTGCGATGTCGCCGCCCATGGCTTTCGCCAGTTGCCTGACCGAGAACAGGCCGAGCCCGGCGCCGCCAAAACGCGCGGCGATGGCGACGTTGGCCTGCGAGAACGGCCGGAACAGTTTTTTGGTCTCTGCGAGGGAGAGGCCGATTCCGGTGTCGGACACCGCGAAGCACACGCCGATCTTGCCGGCAATGCGGACGGGCGCGACTTTCAGCATAACATTGCCGCTCTCGGTGAACTTCACCGCATTGTCGATCAGGTTTTCCAGCGCCGCACGCAGCCGGACCGGATCGCCGACGGCAAAATTCGGCAGTTTGTCGGAAATCGTGACAACGGCCTGCAGCCCCTTCGCGGTGGCGCGACCGGCCAGCGAATCGCCGACCGCGCGCGTCAGCGTGCGCAGATCGAAGAAGTCCTTCCGCAGGTCGAGTCCCGCTTTGTGACTCCTGGCGGCGTCGACGAACAAGGTCGCGAGGCCGGCGAGATGTTCGGCACCGGCCCTGATGGTTTCGACCCAGCGCCGTTCGCGCTCGGACAGCTCGGAGGTGGCGAGCAGATCGCTGACCGCGAGAATGCCGGTGAGCGGCGTGCGCACCTCATGGGCGAACATCGCCAGCGCCTGTTCGACCATCGCATCGGCGCGCATGGCAGCCGGCGCAATCCGTGGCTTTCGCGCCGTCTTCTTGGCGGCACGCCCTTTCGCGGTCTTCGGCTTTGCGATTGTCGTGTTGCGCTTGCGCGGTTTACGCGGTGCGCGCGATGTCAGCGCCATAGGATGCCCACTCGTCCCGCACACCATGCCATGGCGGCCCGTGCCGAGTCACGCCGCCGCCGCCCATGAGCGTTGGGATAACCCGGCTGAGGTCACGGATAAGGCGGCAATCCGACAAGGCGGCGGACATCCGCCGGCGTCACACCTTGCGCGCGCAATTCACGCAGGCCCGTGGATGCCAGGGATTTCGCGAGTTTTGCCCCGGTCTCGTCACGCAGCAAAGCGTGATGCCGATAGACGGGCGCCGGCAAACCGAGCAGCGCCTGCAGCAGGCGATGCACACTGGTGGACCAGAACAGGTCCTGACCGCGAACGACATCGGTGATGCCCTGCAACGCGTCGTCGATGACGACGGACAGATGGTAGCTGGTGGGGACTTCCTTGCGCGCCAGAATGACATCGCCCCAGGCTTCCGGCCGCGCGGCGACCTCGCCGGTCTCGCCATCCGGGCCGCTGCCAAGCTCCTGCCAAGCCAGCGCGCCGACATGCCGGATCGCCGCAGCCATGTCGAGCCGCAGCGCCATCGGCGCACCCGAGTGCTTCAGCACAGCGATGTCATCGGCGGACAGCGACTTCGCCGTGCCCGGATAGAGCGGTGCGCCATCGGGATCGCGCGGCCACGGACCTTTGGCCTCCTCGCCGGCCACCAGCCGCGCGATCTCGGCGCGGCTTTCGAAGCTCGGATACAGCAGCCCCATCGCGGCCAGCCTGTCGCTTGCAGCGACATAGGCATCGAGATGATCGGACTGCCGGCGCGCCGGCGTCTCCCATGCGATCCCGAGCCATTCGAGATCCTCATAGATCGCCGCCTCGTAATCCGGCCGGCAACGCGTGATGTCGATGTCTTCGATCCGCAACAACAGATTCCCGCCGGCCTGCCGCGCCAGATCGAAATTCAGCAGGGCCGAATAAGCGTGTCCGAGATGGAGATAGCCATTCGGGCTCGGAGCGAAGCGGAAGACGGGGCGAGTGGATAACGGTCCCACGTCAAGCAACCGTTGGATCAATTTGAGCAAGTTGCTTGATCATGAGTCGCGTCCGCTTTCTGATCTGGAATGCAATCTTGTCGAGCACCGGATCGTCACCGGCAGGCATCGCTCGGACCAATTCCTTGGCAGTATCGACGTGGTCGAGCACCAGAGCAGCAAGCTCGGCAACTCGCTTCAACGTCTGCGCAGGACTGAGGCCAACCGATCTGGCGAAATGCTGCCAGTCTTTGCCGAACAGATGATTGGCCTCGCGCTTGCCATTGATGGTTTGCGGAAGCTTCTTAGCAACTTGCGAATAGACTTCGGCACAAAGCAAATCGTAAAGCGGCGCGAATTTCGCCGACCCACTGGAGCCGATTAGAATTGAGTAGTTTTTTGCGTGCGAGTCCGTATTGCAGATCAAGATATTCAAGATCACGCCATCGAGAAGCGCGAGCCGCGCGCCTGGAGAAATGTTATTGGCGACGCCCGCCAAAAGAACTGAGAGTGTTAACCCCGCGGCACTTGGCGACCTCCCTTCATATTTCGCGCTCGGAAAACGCCCGAGCAATTGGCACAAATCCTCCTGATGCGTACGTAGAATGCCCCGCGACGACTCCTGCCGATCGTATCTTTCGACCAGCAGATAAGTACGCTTACCGGCGCGTCCCGTTGTCGCCCGTGCGGCATCTATGCCAACGGCGCGCGCCAGCGTAAGGCAAAAGGCCTCGTTGAATACGCTGCCAGCCAGCCGCGACGCATCCGGCTTGAGGATATGCGTGGATGGCGTGCCGTTGAGAGGGATCGCGATTTTGCCATCGACAATTCCGACGGGCAGCTTGTCCTGCACGCCGGCGAGCGACATGGAGATGCCTTCGTCGCCGACGAGGAAGGGCTTTCTTGGAAGTTCGTTGATGATCCGTTCGAGATCGGCTTCGCCGCGAAGCTTACGGAATTGGTCGGCGCCATCTCTCGGCTGACCTATCGACAGAGCACCGGCGGTATCGCGGCCGATATGTTGCAAAAGGCCAACGATATCTTGCGGCGAGACGCCGAGCTGTTGACCTATTTCCGATAGATGGCTCTCCGGCAGCAGGTTCGCGAGCCATGGTATGATCTTTTCGGCGCCGATCGGAGCTGATGTCAATGGCATGGATAGCGAGATCGGAAACGCGCCGCGGCGGCGGATCCAGTCGCCATCGTAGACGAAATACGGCTGGCTGCCCTCGACGACCACGTGCCCAACTTTGATCGTTTCGAAAAAGATATCGATCATGGCCCGCCTCAGAATCTGGGGATATGAGCAAGCGGATCGTCGGGATCGAGCGACGGATCATCTGCCTGCCCAATCTTGCTGTGTGATTGCAGTAACAGGCCGACTTCCAGAGCGACGGTCAGGGATTTGCCGAGCTGACATGTCGGCTTTCCGCTTTCGAGCTCGACGATGAAGCGAAGACCGACTCCGCATCGCGTGGCCAGTTCCTGCTGGGTAAGGCCTAAGGCCTTGCGCCGCAGTCTGATCTCCTGACCGAAATCCGCAGATGTTTTGATTGTCACCATAATGTCCCGATCGGGATTATCTCAGCATTTTCGCCAAAATAATCCCGATCGGGAAAATTTACAAGAAATATCCCGATCGGGAACATTTCACAGAATATTCCCGTTCGGGAATATTCTGCCTTTACGACTCCGCCGCCCGGCCGCCCTGGATCACGACCACGCGGCTGCCGGTTTTGACGCGGTTATAGAGGTCGATGACGTCCTGGTTCATCAGCCGGATGCAGCCGCTGGAGACGGCGTGGCCGATGGTCTCCGGCTCCGTGGTCCCATGGATGCGGAACATGGTGTCGCGGTCGCCCTGATAGAGATACATGGCGCGCGGCCCGAGCGGGTTTTCGAGGCCGCCGGCCATGCCGCTGGCGAGATGGCGATAACGCGCCGGCTCGCGGTTCATCATGTTCTCGGTCGGGCTCCAGTGCGGCCATTCCGCCTTGCGCTTGATGGTGGCGCTGCCCGCGAAAGCGAGACCGGCCTTGCCGACGCCGATGCCGTAGCGCATCGCCTTGCCGTCGCCCTCGACGAGATAGAGATGACGCGCGGCCGTATCGACCACGATGGTGCCGGCCGGCTCGCGCGTGCGGTAATCGACGCGCTGGCGCAGCATGGCGGGATCGAGGCCGGAGACATCGATGGCCGGCAGCGTGTGCCCGCCGTCATTCAGCTCGGCATATTTTGTGGACGAACCGCCAAGGCCCGACGACATCATCCCGCCGTTGCTGACGCAACCCGCCAGCAGAGCCGGCAAAAGGAACAGCGCCGCGAGGCGCGGCCAGCGCAATTCACCCAAACCAGTCATTCCCATTTCCAACTTAAAACCCGCCCGATCGACGCGACCCGGTTGTCATACAGGGTCGGTGCGCCGTGACGGGCTCAAGAGCATGTCATCCGGGCATGGAACCGGCGCAACGGTGCATTTTGTGCGCCGCTGTGACGGGAGCGCCACAGCGGCACAGGGTTCGCGAATGACTTCAGGATGTGCTCGGACATGACAGGTCCGATGACGCGAGGCGACTGGCCGTGCAGGGAGTGATGATTGCACGAGGCCGCAGGATGGGTTGAGCGTAGCGATACCCATCACGTTCTGCGCTGGTGGCGATGGGTATCGCTGCGCTCAACCCATCCTACACATCCATTCTTGCGTATCGTAATGCGAAGCGTTTGCAGCAACTTGTCACGACTTGCATCGCTCGCGCACGCAGTCTAGAGCACGGCAGCGCCGCCGCCGCACTTCCATCGACACGAGATTCCTTCATGACAAGCGTTCGCAATCTTGCGCAAGGCAGCATTGCCGTTGGCTTGCTCGTGCTCGGGCTGAAATACTGGGCCTATCACCTCACCGGCAGCGTGGCGCTGCTGTCGGATGCGATCGAGAGCATCGTCAATGTAGTGACGGCGCTGGTCGCCTATCTCGCCATCAGCTTCAGCGCGAAGCCCGCCGATGACGAACATCCCTATGGGCACCACAAGGCGGAGTATTTCTCGGCCGTGCTCGAAGGCGTGCTGATCGTGCTGGCGGCGATCCTGATCCTGCGCGAGGCCTATCATGCCTATCTTGCGCCGCGGCAGCTCGATACGCCCTGGCTCGGCCTTGCCGCCAATGGCGCAGCCACCGTGGTCAATGCCGGCTGGGCATGGCTTCTGATCCGCACCGGCAAGAAGATGCGTTCGCCCGCGCTGAAGGCCGATGGCGATCATCTGATGACCGACGTGTGGTCCTCGGTGGGCGTGCTCGGCGGCGTGATCGTCGCTTCCGTCTCGGGCATCGCGATTCTCGATCCCATCCTCGCCGCGCTGGTGGCGCTCAACATTCTGTGGGCGGGCTGGGGGCTGATGAAACAGTCGCTCAGCGGGCTGATGGACGAAGCGCTCGAGCCGGCCATGCTGGCCACCATCAAGCAGACCATTTCGGCCCATGCCGAGGGCGCCATCGAGGCGCACGACCTGCGCACCCGCCGCGCCGGCAGCATGACTTTCATCGATTTCCATCTGGTGGTGGCAGGAACGACCACGGTGAGCGCCGCGCACGACATTTGCGACAAGCTGGAACAGGCCATCCGCGCCGAGATCGGCGAAGCGCTGATCACCATTCATGTGGAGCCCGACGACAAGGCGAAGCATTCCGGCATCGTGGTGCTGTGATTTCGTAGGGCGGATGAGCGCAGCGTAATCCGCCGCGGCGTCTCCGCAATGTAGTCGGCCGGCGGATTACGCTGCGCTCACCCGCCCTACTGCTTTGACAGTTCCCTCGCTCATGCTAACCATGGAGCTGAGGATCGCACCCGTGACACATGGATCGCGCAAACGCTGGTTTGGCGCCGTGGCTTCTTTGGCCGCGGTCTATGCGCTTGTCCTCAATGTGGTGTTGTCGAGCCTCGTTCTGGCGTCGATCTCGCCGGCGGCGCAGGCCGCAGGTTTCGAGCTTTGTCTCACCCATCCCGATCTCGCCGCCTCGCCCGACAGCAGCGGCAAGACCACCGGTGCGCCGGCGGTTCATTGCCCGGTCTGCGTCGGCACCCATGCGCCGGGCGCCCCGCCGGCCAGCGTCACTTTCTCGGTCTCGCGCATCGCCATTGCGATCGCGCCGATCGCAACGCCCGATGATCGCATCGTCGCGCTTGCGGCAACCTCCGACCACCGGGCCCGCGCACCGCCGCAGCTGAGCTGACGTCCCACGTCGCCTTGCGCCGCGCATCCGCGCGTGCGTGCTCAGTTCAATTCCGGTGGAGTCTCACCTCATGTATCCCGTTTCCGTGCGGCTGCGCAGCGCCCTGCTCGCATCCGCGGCCATGCTCGTTCCCAGCATGGTATCTGCCCAGTCAGCACCTTTCACATCGCTGCCCGCGGTGACCGTCGATGCGCCCGCGCAACA
>WPCJ01023156.1_pt1 | contig 20054 bp, 17 predicted proteins | sample 5399831 | NCBI WGS metagenome assembly WPCJ01 (sample SAMN12869470, study PRJNA574797) | sludge metagenome | isolation source: wastewater treatment of pH10 | place: China:Beijing | collected 2019-05-20 | reverse complement strand
TTCGACATAGCCATTCTCGCGCGCGAAAGCTTTGGTCGCCTCCATGTAGTCCTTGATGCCGGGGAAGCGCTCGAAATAGGTGCGGATATATTGCCCTGCTTCTTCGCGCGGAATCGACAACTGGTTGGCAAGGCCGAATGCGGAAATGCCGTAGATGATGCCGAAATTGATCGCCTTGGCACGGCGGCGCACTTCCGACGGCATACCTTCTACCGGCACGCCGAACATTTCGGATGCCGTCATGGCGTGAATGTCCATGCCGTCGGCAAAGGCCTGCTTCAGTTGCGCGATATCGGCCACATGGGCCAGCACGCGCAGTTCGATCTGGCTGTAATCGGCAGAAACCAGCTTGTTGCCGGGTTCGGCGATGAAGGCCGTCCTGATCTTGCGGCCTTCGGCTGTGCGAACCGGAATATTTTGCAGGTTCGGGTCGGATGACGAAAGACGTCCGGTCGAAGTGGACGCCATCGCATAGGACGTATGAACGCGCTTTGTCTCCGGGTTGATGAACCCCGGTAGCGCATCGGTATAGGTGGATTTGAGCTTGGTGAGCTGACGCCAGTCGACGATCTTGCGCGGCAGCGGATGGCCTTCGGCAGCGAGGTCTTCCAGCACCTGCGCAGACGTGGACCATTGACCGGTCTTGGTCTTCGACGCGCCCGACAAGCTCATCTTGCCAAACAGAATATCGCCAAGCTGCTTGGGCGAACCGATATTGAATCTTTCGCCTGCCAGTTCGTAAATCTCGTCTTCATAGGCAGCGGCAGCCTGCGCCAGATCGCCAGAAAGACGCGACAGTACCTGGCGGTCAACGGCAATGCCGCGTTCTTCCATGCGCGCCAAAACATCGACCAGCGGACGTTCCAGACGTTCATAGACCGACATCAGCCCTTCAGCTGCAAGACGCGGTTTCAGAACTTGCCACAGGCGCAAGGTCACATCGGCGTCTTCTGCCGCATAAGCCGTGGCACGGTCGAGATCGACCATGTCGAAGCTGACAGCGCTCTTGCCGCTTCCCGCCACATCCTTATAGGGAATTGGCGTATGACCGAGCCAGCGCTCGGACAACGGGTCCATGCCATGGCTACCCGTGCCAGCATCAAGTACATAGGAAATCAGCATCGTATCGTCGAACGAGACTGTATTGATCCCATGGCGGCGCATGACCAGCAAGACAAATTTCATGTTCTGCGCGATCTTGAGACCGGAAGCATCCTCAAGCACGATCTTCAAAGCGGCCAGCGCCTCATCCAGCGGAATTTGTCCTTCGACCATGCCGCCGCCGAGAAGATCACCCGCGCCAGACTTGTGTTGGAGCGGAATATAAGCGGCTCTGCCCGGCGCCAAGGCCAGAGAAAAACCAACCAGCTCCGCCTGCATCGGATCAAGCGACGTCGTTTCCGTATCGAAGGCCAAAACACCGGTTTCAACCGCCTCTGCGAGCCAGAGTTTCAGCGTGGCGATATCGCGAATGCAGGTATAAGCGCTCGTATCGATTGTCTGTGCGGCTGCTTCTGTCGCCCGCTTTTCTGCGAGCGCCTTCGGCGTGTAGCCCTGATCCGAGGCAGCGACAGCGGATGTCGGTTGCGACGCAGCATTATCAGCCTTGGCGGGAACATCGACATCGGGACCATGGGCGTCCGCGCCCCAGTCTGTCTCCACATGGCACGGCTCGACAGCCGATGCGTCGGTGTCAGTCGCTTCGGCCACCCGGCGAGTGAGCGAAGTGAATTCCATAGCTTTCAGGAAGCCGATCAGCTTCGGGCCGTTCTGCGGCTCCAGCACCAGACTGTCCAGATCGACATCCAGCGGCACGTCGGTCTTGAGTGTAACCAGCTCGCGCGAAATCTTCGTCTGGTCGGCAAAGGCCAGAATATTTTCGCGACGCTTGTTCTGCTTGATTTCGGAAGCGCGGGCCAGAAGCGTGTCGAGATCACCGAACTCTTCCAGCAACTGCGCCGCCGTCTTGGGACCGATGCCGGGGATGCCGGGAACATTGTCGGTGCTGTCGCCGGTCAGCGATTGCAGGTCGATCATTTTTTCCGGCGGAACGCCCCATTTCTCGATCACTTCCGGGATCGAAATCTGCTTGTCTTTCATGCTGTCATACATCGACACGCTTGGCGTCACGAGCTGCATGAGATCCTTGTCGGACGAAACGATGGTGACGTCACCACCTGCCTGTTCGGCGACACGGGCATAGGTCGCGATCAGATCGTCGGCCTCGAAACCCTCCTTCTCGATGCAAGGCAGATTGAACGCGCGCGTTGCCTGACGGATGAGGCCGAACTGCGGAATGAGATCTTCCGGCGGCGCGGTGCGATTGGCCTTGTATTCAGGATAGATTTCGTTGCGGAACGTCTTCGACGAATAGTCGAAAATAACCGCGAAATGGGTCGGCACCACGCCGACATCCGTATTGCGAGCATCCTTCAGGAGCTTCCACAGCATGTTGCAGAAGCCCGAGACGGCACCAACCGGCAGACCATCCGTCTTGCGGGTCAGCGGTGGCAGGGCATGATAGGCGCGGAAAATATAGCCCGAGCCGTCAACGAGAAAGAGATGATCGCCTTTTTTCATAAGGTAGAATTAGAGGAAAGCAACCATAAAGGAAACCGCTCCCGTGTCAGGAGAAACAACCGTCCACGTGAAAGAGAACCCATCACGCCGCGATAACACGTTTGTTACAGATTTGTAATCTTCCGTGCCCTTGAATAGCCACAGTTGAAAGGCCAAATCCTGGTCATCGACAGTTCGTCGGTCGCCGGTTTTCTGACCCGTCCCCCGTTGGATGCCGGATGTTAGCGGCAGCCTCATTCCCCTCTCCGGGCTGCCGCTTTGAGTGTAGTGATATGGCCGTTACGGTAACCCCCTCACCGTAACGGCCAAATCTTTTTTACACTCCCGGTTTCATCCCCCGGACGCCGTTGGGCAGCCCTTTTCCGGTGAGAAATTCGTGCTACCGTCAGGATGAAAAACCTTGGGGTTGGGATCATAGAACGGCCCCACCACCAGCGGTTCGGCAGGAAGGACAGATTGGTCTTCGCTGGAACGAACACTCGTCGTCAGGCTTTGCAGCAGCTTTCCATCGAGCGACACAATACGGATCGCCACATTATAGGGCCTGTCCTTGACGATACAGTGCAGGGCATCCGTTTCCAGCGCGACAGTATCGAGCTTCGGAAACGTCTTGCGCACCACTTCTACAGGCTTGCCGCCTTGCGGGTTGTCGAAGAAGGCCGTCACCGTCGCACCCGTCTCAACCGGCGCGATCTTGCGCAGCGTGACCAGAAAGCTGGCGCGTGCGATGCGATAATTAAAAACCACCAGTCTCCCCGAAACCTCGAAAGGTCCGTCCGTCTTTTCGCGCTGGCAACCAGTGGCGGAAAAGCTAAGGGCCAAAACCAGCACAGATGCGGTAAGAGGCCTCATGCTTCCACCTCCCTATGGCGGTAATAATGACGGCTTGCCTTGGCACGATTGCCGCAGACGCGCATATCGCACCAAACACGGCTGCGATTGCGGCTGCGGTCCATGAAAAGCCAGCCGCAATTGCCGCATATTTTGAGGCGGCCACCATCCGTTCCCGCCTGACAATCGCCCATAAGCCGAAGTGCGGATCGCGCTGTCGCGGTTTCCAGAGCCTGCGATGAGGAGGTATGGCGAAACACATCCGCCACACGTTCCAGAAAATCCGCGAGAAGATCGTTATCGCCTTCCCCCAGAACAAAGGTACGAAAATAACGATCAGTTGCTTCGCGCAACGCCAGAAAACGTGCGCGGCTTTCGGGCTGAACCGGCAAGAGCGGCCAGCCCAAATCCTTCTCTGCACAAAATCTTCCCGCAGCCTCGGTAAAGGCCGCAAGCTGTTCCGGTATGGCAAAGCGATCTACGCTGCGTTCCGGTTCGTCACGCAGGATCACGCTGTTAGCAACATCAAGCGCCAGCGCACCGCCGGAAAACCGATGCAATGTCCATGAAAAGCTCATGGCTTATTATAACTGGTAAAATGCATTTTGGCAGTTATAATTATCGGCAAAGGTCGGAGAACGCCCGATGGCTTATATTCTCCAGCAAATCGCCAATGCCGTTCCGCTGGCCGCGCTCTATGGCCTGCTTGCCTTCGGCTATGCGGTGAGCTTCGCTGTAATCCGGCGTGCCGACATCAGCTATGGCGCGTTCGTCGCCTTTTCCGGCCAGCTTCTCATCCTTTTTACCGGCTTTGGTTGGGACCGGCTCTGGCTCGTTTTCCCGGCAGCCCTTGCTGTCGGCATTGCAGGAGCCTCGTTCTACACGCTTTCAGCTGGCATCGCCGTACATCATTTCGTGCTGCGCCCTCTACGGCATATAGCGCCTAACATGGCCATGGTGGCAGCACTCGGCATTGCCATAGTGCTCATGGAAAGCGTTCGCCTTGCCGCTGCCTCGCGTAGCCTTTGGCTGCCGCCACTTCTGCAACAGACCGTCGTTTTCTGGCAGAATGGCAACGCTACCGTCAGCCTCACGACCATGCAGCTTCTCAATACAGCCCTCATGACAGCCATGGTTCTTGCAGGCGGTTTCATTCTCCAGCACACCCGGCATGGACGCAACTGGCGCGCTGTGCGAGACGATGCTTTTGCGGCCGCGCTTTGCGGTGTCGACACACAGAGGGTTCTTCTCATCGCCTATCTCGGCGGCGTGCTGCTTGCTGCGCTCGCTGGAATCTTGATGACCGCCTATTACGGTACGATGAATTCCGGCGACGGGTTGCTGCTTGGCCTTAAAATCCTGATGATCGGCGCGGTCGGAGGCTATTTCTCGCCACTCGCCTCGGCGGCTGGCGCTGCGCTCCTCGCTTTTGCGGAAACGTTCTGGTCGGCCTTTGCGCCGCTCGTCTGGCGTGAACCTGCAATCTTCGCACTTCTCGTCTTTCTTCTGGCACTCGGCAGGCGGGAAGACCTTGCTCCCTGAAATCCGCTTTAACTTGGGCTCAATGAGGGTTTTAACTTCGGAAAGCTGGTTGTACTGTGCCGCCAGTTTTACGACTCGTCAGGAAGCATCCATGTCCACGCCATCGCTCGACAAAGTTCTCGACCATCTCGACGCCAATCTCGACAAGAGCCTCGACCGCCTGTTCGATCTCCTGCGGATCAAATCGATTTCCACCGATCCGGCCTACAAGGCCGATTGCCGCAAAGCCGCTGAATGGCTGGTAGAAGATCTGAAGTCGATCGGTTTCGATGCCAGCGTGCGCGACACACCCGGCCACCCGATGGTGGTTGCCCATCACGAAGGTGCAACAGCTGATGCGCCGCATGTGCTGTTCTACGGTCATTACGACGTGCAGCCCGTCGATCCGCTGAACCTTTGGGAAAACGATCCCTTCGATCCGGCCATCAAGGACCTTGGCAATGGCCGCAGGATTCTGACCGGTCGCGGCACCTCCGACGACAAGGGCCAGCTCATGACCTTTGTGGAAGCTTGCCGCGCCTATAAGGCGATCAACGGCAATCTGCCGGTCAAGGTAACGCTCCTGTTCGAAGGTGAGGAAGAATCCGGTTCGCCATCGTTGAAGCCTTTCCTCGACGCCAACAAGCAAGAGCTGAAGGCTGATGTGGCGCTCGTCTGCGATACATCCATGTGGGACACGGAAACGCCGGCCATCAGTGTCGGCCTGCGCGGACTCGTCGGCGAGGAGATTGTCATCAAGGCAGCCGACCGCGATCTGCATTCCGGCTTCTTCGGCGGCGCTGCGGCGAACCCTATCCATATCCTGACCAAAATTCTTGCCGACCTGCACGACGAAACCGGACGCATCACCGTACCAGACTTCTATGACGGCGTGGAGGAAACCCCGACCCAGATTCTGAAATCCTGGGAGAGTCTGGGTCGTACAGCGGAAAACTTCCTTGGCCCCATTGGCCTTTCCATCCCGTCCGGCGAGAAGGGCCGCAGCGTACTGGAACTGACCTGGGCACGCCCGACCGCAGAAGTAAACGGCATTATCGGCGGCTATACCGGCGAAGGCTTCAAGACCGTTATTGCAGCGGAAGCTTCCGCCAAGGTTTCGTTCCGCCTCGTGCACAAGCAGGACCCGGCCAAGATTCGCGAAGCCTTCCGCGCCTTTGTGAAAGAGCGTGTTCCCGCCGATTGCTCAGTCGAATTTCATCCGCATGGTGGTTCGCCAGCCATCCAGCTGCCCTATGATTCCCCGCTTGTTTCCAAGGCCAAGGATGCGCTTTCCGACGAATGGCCGAAGCCAGCCGTGCTGATCGCCATGGGCGGCTCTATCCCGATTGTCGGCGACTTCGACAAGTTCCTCGGCATGGAATCACTGCTCGTGGGCTTTGGCCTCGAAGATGACCGCATCCATTCGCCCAATGAGAAATACGAGCTGAACTCCTTCCATAAGGGACAACGCTCATGGGCACGTATTATGGCGGCTATCGCCGCCAAGTAGGGCTCGCATTATGGCGGCAACTGCCGCGAAACAAGGACAACTGAATGACCATCCGTTTTCATAAAAACGATCTGCCAAACCTCGACCATTATCAGGTGGACGCAGTCGCCATCGACACAGAAACGCTGGGCCTGAATCCGCATCGTGACCGGCTTTGCGTGGTGCAGATTTCGCCCGGTGACGGCACGGCGGACGTGATCCAGATTGAAGCAGGTCAGAAGAAGGCGCCCAATCTGGTCAAGCTTCTGAAGGATCGCTCGATCACCAAGATCTTCCATTTCGGCAGGTTCGATCTGGCGGTGCTGGCGCATGCTTTCGGCACCATGCCGCAGCCTGTGTTCTGCACCAAGATCGCATCGAAGCTCACCCGCACCTATACGGACCGTCACGGTCTGAAGGAATTGTGCAGTGAGCTTCTGGAGGTTTCGATCTCCAAACAGCAGCAGTCTTCGGACTGGGCGGCCGAAGTGCTGTCGCAGGCACAGCTCGAATACGCCGCCTCGGACGTTCTTTATCTGCATCGCCTGAAGGCTGTTCTGGAACAGCGTCTTGAGCGCGATGGCCGCACGAAACAGGCTGAAGCCTGCTTCAAATTCCTGCCGACGCGCTCGGAGCTCGACCTTATGGGTTGGCCGGAGGACGATATCTTCGCGCATAGTTGAACGATGATATAATGACCTGAGATTAGACGGCGGCAGTAGCCGCCGTTTTCTTTTGTGGCACCTGATCGATATAAGCCCAGCCAGGACGACGGAACAGAAACTGTCCGTAACCGCTCCACTGGATAAGGCCATAAAGAATGACAGGGCCAATCACGCCACTTGCAGTCGTCAGGAGCGAGACGGTGCCGATATCGCCGATGCCGAGTTTCAAGAGCACCGTGCGGGCAATGGCCATCGGCAGGAAGAACGCCAGATAAACGACAATCGAATGCGCGCCGAGCCAGCTCAAACCGCGATGCAGCCAGTTTCCGACCGGGAGCAGGCTGAGGAGCGACGAGACGGAAATGATCGCCAACGCGCCCACCAATCCAAGCAGAAGTGAAACAACCGGCAGATCGCTGACGGCCCCGCGCCCGTTCAGAAGGTCGTTTGCGGGCGGTATCAACGCAGCCAGGCTTTCAGGCACCGGCATAAAGACGAGCTTATATTCAACGAGGCCCCAGATGAGCAGTCCGACAATACCGACAAGCGGGCGCTGACGCAGCCAGTCTGCGGACCGGAAAATGGCGGGAGCAAAGGCATAGCCCGCATAGAAATAGACGAAACGCGAGCAGAACTCGTCCACCATGACCCAGCCTGTATGCACCGGCAGGATCTCCAGAAATGCCAGCACCGTAAAGGCTACGCCCATCGGCACACGCTTCAAAAGCCGCGTCACGATGAAGAAAACGGGCAAGATATAAATGAACCAGAGCGTTCCGAACGGCTCGATGAAGGCCATCAGATAGGCGTTTACCACACCTGAAACTCCGCCCTCGCTGGCAATGCCCGGTGCCTTGAAGGCGAACTGGATTGTCAGCCACAAAATATAGAAATAGAGAAAGTGCACGACCTTGCGATCAAGATAGCGTCGCCATGGCCGATCAATAACGAGACTGAGAAAGAGGCCTGATATCATGAAGAAATCCGGCATGCGAAAAGGTTTCGCGAAGGCGACCACATAGTGCATCCAGCCTTGCGCACCGGCTGCTTTTTCCACGCCGAGCGTCGAATGCATCATAACAACGAAGATGATGCAGATACCCTTGGCAATATCGACCCAGTCGACCCGCCCATTTACGCCCTTCGTGTCATGCATTGCGGCTCCCCCGGAAGTTCGAGCGATTTCTATAACGCGATCAGCATCGGAATTACATCCCGAAGAACTTGAACAAGCCTGCGCCATATTGCGCGCGATCGACACCAAGACTCCTCGCAGAGCATTCACGGGAACGTGTACTATCCAGGCGACATTCCCCTTGCTGTGTCCGGTTTGCTACAGACTTTTGACAGCAATCGCTTATATTAGGGACAAATATTGGTTCTGAGACTTTCCTTCAGGAGGTTTATCATGAAGCTCAAGGCCCTTCTTCTTGCATCGACTGTCGCCCTCGTGGCCGCTACAGGCGCGAAGGCTGCTGACGCCGTTATTGAACAGGAGCCAGCTCCGGTTGTGGTTGCTCCGTCCTTTACCTGGAACGGTGCCTATATCGGCGGCCAAATCGGCTACGGCTGGGGCAAGTCGAACTTCGATGGCGATATCTATAGCTTTGGCAACGTCAAGCCGGATGGTTTTCTCGGCGGTATCTATGCCGGTTATAACTTCGATCTCGGTAACAGCATCGTGCTCGGTATCGATGGTGACGTGACTTATAACGATGTCTCCAAGGATATCGACATTTATAATGGTGACCTCGCAGTCGGCGACTTCGAAACCAAGCTTCGCTGGTCCGGTGCCGTTCGTGCCCGCGTCGGCTATGCGGTTGATCGCTTCATGCCTTATCTTGCTGGTGGTGTGGCCTTCGGCAACATCAAGAACAGCGGCAGCATTGATGGTGTCGGCAGCTTCTCCGAAAGCAAGACGCTTACGGGCTGGACCGCAGGCGCCGGTGTCGACTACGCAGCAACCGACAACCTGATCGTTCGTCTTGAATATCGCTACACCGATTACGGCGACAAGGACATCGACTTCGGTGGCCTGAATGTCAATCAGGACTTCAAGACCAACGAAGTCCGCCTCGGCGTCGCATACAAGTTCTAATTTTTATTGAACTCACATCAAAAAAGGCCCCGCATCGCGGGGCCTTTTTTTCATGCAAGCGGCATCCAAAATCTTGCCGTTCATTCTCTGCTTCATACAAATAAAATCTATATCCAATATTTAGTTACTTAATTAATATTAATGTATAATGGAATTAATATTAGCAATTTCTAGAATAGAATACATTATATTCAATTGTTGCAAATTTGATACATACAAAAACATCAAACAACATTATAACATCCCCCATAATGGAATTATTTTATAGGAGTTTTCTATGAAGATAAGAATTATACTTGGTGCTTCCCTGATTGCGATTGCGACAAGCAGCACCGCCTACGCAGCCGACGCTATTGTTTCCCAGGAACCTGCTCCGATCGCGATAGCCCCTGCCTTCTCTTGGGGTGGCGCATATATCGGTGGCGAGGCTGGCTGGGGCTGGGGCCGTTCCAAGCTCGAAAACAAGACGAATGGTGGTTCGACCGAACTGAAGTCCAACGGCTTCATTGGCGGCGTCTATGCCGGTTACAATTTCGATACAGGCAGCAATGTCATTCTCGGCGTCGAAGGCAACTTCGACTATAATGACCTGAAGAAATCGCGTGACTTCATCACGAGCAATAACGCCGTTCAGAGCTCAGCTGAAACGAAACTGCAGTGGTCTGGGGCCGTTCGCGCACGTGCCGGCTATGCTGTAGACCGTTTCATGCCTTACATCGCAGGCGGCGTGGCTTTCGGCGGCGTCAAGAATTCGCTTAACATCGGCGGCAGCAGCTTCAGCAATGACAAGGTCCTGACTGGCTGGACTGCCGGCGCGGGTATCGACTATGCCGCAACCGACAATATCCTGCTTCGCCTCGAATATCGTTATACCGATTTCGGCAAAAAGGATTTTGATCTTGGCGACATCAACACGCGCGGATCGTTCAAAACCAACGATATCCGCCTCGGCGTCGCATACAAGTTCTAATGCATGTCTCCCGAAAGTGGGAACCGTCTTCGCGGAGAAATCAGTTCACGGGACTGATTTCTGCTTCCGCTACGATGGGATAAAGACATGCATGAAAACAAAAGCTTAAAGCGTGTCGTACAAGTACGATAAAATGCGACACACTTTAAACGATGCACAGCCCAAATTTGAGAAAAGGCTCTACTTCGGTGGAGCCTTTTTTGTGCATGGATGATTTACGTCCCTTTAAACTGCCGCATTTACCCTGCACCGGATTAGGCCCTTATTTGCTTTTGCGGCGCAAAATCCCGTAAAGCACGCAAATATTATTCAAAATGACCGGTCTGCATCACGATCAGACTGGCAAACGGGTGGGCGGATCCAGGCTGACATGGCATCGCGTGACGACAGAAACCGACGCATCGAACCTTCCTTCGGTGGCGAAGAGAAAAAAGATGACGAGGTTTTTCGCGTCGACGAGGAGGACCGCATGGCTCGCACGCAGCAGCGCCGGCGCAGACAATCCGACGAACCGGAACCGCGCTCCTCGCGACGCGGCAAGAATAAGCCGCGCGGCTTTTTCGGCTTTCTGCGCCGCTCAATCTATTGGTGCCTCGTGCTGGGATTATGGGGCGGCATCGCCTTTGCGGGCGTGCTGGTCTATTTTGCCGCCAAGATGCCTCCCACGACCGACTGGACTATCCCGGATCGTCCGCCAAATGTTCGCATCGTTGATGTTAACGGTAACCTGATCGCCAATCGCGGCACGACCGGCGGCGAGGCTGTCGGCCTGCATGAAATGTCGCCCTTTATCCCGAAGGCCGTCATCGCCATTGAAGACCGCCGCTTCTATTCGCATTTCGGCATCGATCCCATAGGCCTTGCCCGTGCGGTTGTCACCAATGTCGTTTCGGGCCGCGCCGTTCAGGGCGGTTCCACGCTCACCCAGCAGCTTGCCAAGAACCTGTTTCTTTCTCCCGACCGCACACTGGAGCGCAAGGTACAGGAAGTCATGCTCGCGCTGTGGCTCGAGCACAAATATACCAAAGACCAGATTCTGGAGATGTACTTGAACCGGGTCTATCTCGGATCCGGCGCTTTCGGCGTCGATGCAGCCTCGCGGCGCTATTTCAACAAGTCGGCCAAGGACGTGAACCTGATGGAAGCCGCAACCCTCGCCGGTCTTCTGAAGGCGCCGTCGCGCCTGTCGCCTGCCCGCGATCCGGAAGCCGCAGCAGCACGTGCCAAGCTGGTTCTGGGCGCCATGCGTCAGGAAGGCATGATCGACGACAGCCAGATGGCCATCGCCGAAAGCGAACCGATGACACGCGCGCCATCCTATTGGCAGGGTTCGGAAAACTATGTCGCCGACAAGGTTGTGGCGGAACTGCCCGAACTGATCGGTGAGGCGAAGGAAGACATCACGGTCCAGACCACCATCGACCTCAACCTGCAGCGCGCTGGCGAAGAGGCGATCAAGGACCAGATTTCCCAGAACGGCAAAAAGATGAACGCCAGCCAGGGCGCGCTCGTTTCCATCGACAGCACGGGCGCGGTTCGTGCCATGGTCGGTGGCGTTGATTATGCCACAAGCCAGTTTGACCGGGTCACCGATGCGCGCCGTCAGCCTGCATCCTCCTTCAAGCCTTTTGTCTATCTGACGGCGCTTGAACAGGGCAGGACACCGGACTCGGTGCGCAATGACGCTCCCGTCCGCATCGGCAAATGGACGCCGAGCAATGATAACGGAAAATATATGGGACAGGTGACGCTCGCCACTGCCCTTTCTCACTCGCTGAACTCCGTTGCCGCACAGCTCGTGATGGAAGTCGGCCCGCAGACCGTCATAGACACCGCGCATCGGCTCGGTGTTCAGTCGAAGCTCGAAGCGAATGCCTCGCTGGCGCTTGGCACGTCGGAAGTGACATTGCTGGAACTGGCCGACGCCTATGTGCCGTTTGCCAATGGCGGTTATCGCGCGCCGGTCTATTTCATTACGAAGGTGACGGATTCTGACGGCAAGGTTCTTTACCAGAAGGAAGACGGCGTCGGCCCACGCGTGATTGACGAGCGCAATGTCGGCATGATGAATGCAATGCTGCGGCGTACGGTGGAAGACGGGACGGCAAAGCGCGCTGCCTTCGGCTGGCCCGCCGCAGGCAAGACCGGCACCAGCCAGAATTTCCGTGATGCATGGTTTGTCGGCTATACAGCCAATCTTACAACCGGCGTTTGGTTCGGCAATGATGACGGCAAGGGCATGAAGCGCGTATTCGGCTCGACCTTGCCGGTTGCTGCCTGGAAAAGCTTCATGAAAGAAGCACACAAGGGCGTGCCCATCGCCGAGCTTCCCGGCCATTACGACATTCAGAACGTTGTCCCCGGCGGCAGCGACGGCATCGATCCGAATGCGCCTTACGATCCCGGCATGATGCCACAGGACCCCTATGGCAATCAGCCAATGGCGGGCAATGGCGATGACGGCTATTGGCCGCCTGCGCCGGATTCCACGGCCCGCAACGGCATCCAGCAATCGAGTGAAACGGGACGCCCGCTCGCCGAACAGCCCGGCGCGGCGACATACCCGGCCAATGCCAATGATAGCTATCGCCCGGTCCCTCCCGGCGATGTGGGCGGTGGGCAGCAGTCGGGAAAATCCACGACATTGCTCGACATCATCATGGGTAATTCGCAGTAGCAGCAGCGGAGGCCGTCACCACAGGCGGCCGTTACGCGCGATCAAGTGAAGCAGCTTCAATGCGAACGTACTAATTCCCCTCGAAATCTTGAGCGGCTTGGTCTATTCAAGATTGGAGAGCGAGGTTTCCATGTCCCAAGTCACCCAAACAAACGTTTCCGATTCCGATACTCCCAAGACGGATACCGAGCGTAAAACTCTGGTCCTGACCGGGGCCAGCCGTGGCATCGGCCACGCGACAGTGAAACGTTTTTCGCGTGCCGGGTGGCGTGTCATCACCTGCTCACGACAGGATTTTTCCGACAATTGCCCGTGGCCAGCCGGTCCGGAAGATCACATCAAGGTCGATCTGGCCGATCAGGAAGATGTCGGCAAGGCAATCGCCGAAATCCGCCGCCGTCTCGAAGCCAACGGCAGCAAACTACATGCATTGGTCAACAATGCAGGCATTTCGCCGAAGGCTGAGGGCGGACGACGCATGAACTCCATCGAAACCCCGATGGCGGTCTGGCGGGACGTGTTCCAGGTCAACTTCATGGCGCCGATCATGCTGGCTCGTGGCCTGTTCAAGGAGCTGGAAGCCGCCCAAGGCTCGGTCGTCAACGTGACTTCCATCGCCGGTAGCCGTGTGCATCCTTTCGCCGGAACTGCCTATGCAACCTCGAAGGCCGCACTTGCCGCGCTGACCCGTGAGATGGCGTCTGACTTCGGGCCTTATGGCATCCGCGTCAATGCCATTGCGCCGGGCGAAATCGATACAGCGATCCTTTCACCGGGGACCGACAAGCTGGTGGAGCAGCTTCCCATGCGCCGCCTCGGCAAGACATCGGAAGTGGCGGAAACCATTTACTTCCTCTGCTCCGAAGCTTCATCCTACGTGACGGGGTCGGAAATTCACATCAATGGCGGCCAGCACGTCTAACATTCATACAAAGCGCGGAGATTGAAATTCTCCGCGCTTTTGTGCTTATGTCTGCTTCAATCGATTTAACAACTGAGTTGTGCCTTCATGATCCTTTGCTGCGGTGAATCCCTGATCGACATGCTGCCACGCGAAACCGCAGCGGGCGAAACTGCGTTCCAGCCTTTCGCGGGCGGTTCCGTCTTCAACACGGCCATCGCGCTTGGACGTCTCGATGTTCCGACCGGTTTCTTTTCCGGTATTTCATCTGATTTTTTTGGGGAAGTGCTGCGCGATAATCTGGCGCGATCCAATGTCGATTATTCCTTTGCCGCAATCTCGGATCGGCCAACGACACTGGCTTTTGTGCGTCTGGTCGACGGACAGGCACGTTACGCCTTCTACGATGAAAATACCGCAGGCCGCATGCTGGCCGAGAGTGACATGCCCTATGTCGATGACGCCATCGATGCCATGCTGTTCGGCTGTATCAGCCTGATTTCTGAACCGTGCGGCAGCGTCTATGAAGCGCTGATGACCCGCGAGGCACCAAGGCGGGTCATGTTTCTCGACCCGAATATCCGTGCAAGCTTCATCACCGACCGCGAAAAACATCTGGCGCGCATGAAGCGCATGATCGCGCTCGCCGATATCGTGAAACTTTCAGACGAAGACCTTGCCTGGTTTGGCGAAAAGGGCAGCCACAACGAAATCGCCGCCGAATGGCTGAAACTTGGGCCGAAACTGGTGGTCATCACCAAGGGGGCACATGGCGCCGACGCCTATACGGCCAAGGCAACTGTGCGCGTGCCCGGTGTGAAGGTGGATGTGATCGACACCGTTGGCGCGGGCGACACAGTCAATGCCGGCATTCTTGCCAGCCTTCACAATCAGGGCCTTCTCGACAAGGACGCGCTTGCCGAACTGACCGAAGATCAGATCCATTCCGCCGTCGCGCTCGGGGTCCGGGCTGCTGCTGTGACCGTCTCGCGTGCAGGTGCAAACCCGCCGTGGGCGCATGAGATGAAGGATTGACGCACGGCGAAGCCGTGACATGATGCGTCTGGCCTGCGTCGGCCTTTTCCGACAAGGTCCGAACAGGAGTCCAGAACATCATGAGCATCGAATTTCTGCTGACATCCTTCATCATTGTCGCCTCCCCCGGCACTGGCGTGCTGGTGACACTTGCGGCAGGACTGTCTCGTGGTGCACGGGCCTCGATCATCGCAGCACTCGGCTGCACGCTCGGCATCGTGCCGCATATGCTGGCTGCCGTGACAGGACTGGCAGCGCTGCTCCATGCCAGCGCACTCGCCTTCGAGATCATCAAATATGCAGGCGTCGCCTATCTACTCTATATGGCGTGGATGACACTCAAGGAACACGGCACACTGAAGATCGAGACCGACAACGCGCCGCGTTCGGACCGCGAGGTCATCTGGTCGGCGATCCTCGTCAATCTGCTGAATCCCAAACTGTCGATATTCTTCTTTGCCTTCCTGCCGCAATTCGTAAATACGCAGCAGGGCGGGACGGTTGCCCGCATGGTGGAACTGTCTCTCGTTTTCATGGCCATGACATTCGTGGTGTTTGCGTTCTACGGTGTGTTCGCGGCTGCCGTCCGTAACCAGATCATCTCACGCCCCGCCGTGCTTGCATGGATGCGCCGCAGCTTTGCCGCCGCCTTCGTCGCGCTCGGGGCAAAACTTGCACTGACCGAACGATAGACCATGGCCCAGAATATTTATGATCGCGACGACTTCTTCACCGCTTACAGCCAGTTGCCGCGCTCGGTACACGGGCTGGAAGGCGCGCCTGAATGGCCCTTTGTACGCTCGCTCCTGCCCGATCTGACCGGCTGTGACGTTGCCGATCTCGGTTGCGGCTTTGGCTGGTTTTGCCGCTTCGCCCGCGAACAGGGTGCATATTCCGTCTCCGGATACGACCTTTCGGAAAACATGCTCGAACGCGCGCGCCGCGACACGCCGGACGATGCCGTTCGCTATATTCAGGCGGATATGGAAGAGCTGGAACTGCCGGAAGCAAGCTTCGATCTCGTCTACAGCTCCCTGGCTTTTCACTATATTCGCGATTTGCCGCGCCTTTTGAAAACGATCCATGCAGCTTTGCGGCCAGAAGGTCGCTTTGTTTTCACGATCGAGCATCCGATCTTCATGGCGCCGCTTACGCCGGGCTGGATCGAGGAAGGCAATGGCCAGAAACGCTGGCCGGTCGATCATTATGCCGCGGAAGGTGAGCGGCAAACTGACTGGCTGGCAGAGGGCGTCATCAAGTATCACCGCCGCCTTAGCACGACAGTCAACGCGCTGATCGAAGCGGGGTTTGCCATCAATCGGCTGGAGGAATGGCGCCCGTCGCCAGATCAGATCGCAGCATGGCCGGCACTGTCGGAGGAAATGGAGCGACCTATGCTGTTGATAGTCTCCGCTAGTGTGGTGGATTTGAAGTTCCTGTCATTTGCGAGGCATCCGCGTTGAGGAACTTCAAATCCGTAAACCACACTAGATTCAATATGTTACTAGTGTGGCTTTGAATCCGAAATTCGTTCACGGCGCTGCTCCTAAGTGATGCGAATTTCGAATTCGCCACACTAGCCGACAGACTGCTTGACCAGCCACATTTCACGCTTTTTATAGAGGTGGGCGGGACACGAATCAGACTGGCGAGGAGAAACCATTGGACGTGTTGCGTATTGCAGCCTTTTCGCAAGGCAATCAGGGTGGCAATCCCGCTGGAGTGTTGATCGCCGACCGACTGCCCTCCCCGCAAGATATGCAGAAAATCGCAAAGGAAGTTGGCTTTTCCGAAACAGCCTTTGCTGCGCCTGACGGCGATAGCTGGCGCGTTCGTTATTTTGCGCCGGAAATGGAAGTCCCGTTCTGCGGCCATGCCACTATTGCTCTTGGCGCTGCGTTGGCCATGCGGATGGGCGATGGACGTTTCGCACTCAAGCTCAATAATAACGATATCAGCGTCGAAGGCCGCAAGGAAGGCGAGCTGTTTGCAGCCAGCCTGCAATCGCCACCGACACGACAGCGTGCCGCCAATGACGCGGAAGTGGAACAGGCGCTGGCACTGTTCAGTTTCGAGAAAGAAGACTTGGCGCCCGGCCTTGCACCGGCTCTGATCCATGCCGGGGCCGACCATATCGTGCTTCCGCTTCGTTCACGCGAAAAGCTGGCTTCGATGCATTACGACATGGCGCGCGGGCGCATCCTGATGAAGCGGCAGGGCTGGACGACGATCCTGCTCATCTATTCGGAAACGCCGAAGCGCTTCCACAGCCGCAACCCGTTTGCATCCGGCGGGGTTTATGAGGACCCGGCAACTGGTGCGGCCACAGCGGCCTTTGCCGCCTATCTGCGTGATAGCGGCTGGCCGCACGGTGGCGAGATCGAAGTCTTTCAGGGCGAGGATATGGGCAGCCCGTCACACTTGCGCGCCCAGATCGGCAATGAGCGTGGCGGCTCTATCCGCGTTTCCGGCACCGCACGGTTGATAGAATAGAGCGCATCCCGAAAAGTGTGAAACGCCTACGCAGGGAAATCAGTCCACTGGACTGATTTCTGATCCTGCTTCGATCGGAAAAGATGCGCGTAGAAACAAATACTCAGAGCGCCCATCTGATCCAATCAGATCGAAACGCGCTCTAGTGGATTGAATTTGACGTTTGATACCCGTCCGATATAAATCACGTTTCAAACGTCAAATTCGAAAAATCCACTAGGATCATAAAGTTACTAGTGGTCTTTTTGCCTCCGACATTTGCTCAGCGCCCATATCCGAGGGATGCAAATGTCGGAATCAGACCACTAGAAAAGCGCTTTCAGCTCATCGAGCTTCGAATTGACCAGCCAGCCATAGTAGTTTTCCTGCGGTAGCACAGGTTCCTGACCGTCCGCCTTTCGCTTGGCGTTTTCATTGGCCAGCGCTCGTGCGCGTGCTTCCGCACCGCCCGTATTGTAAAGCGTGGCAGTGAGGCCGGGATTCTTCGAAATGTCGAAATCGGCAATCTGGCGGTAGGAGTTGATCGACTGTTTCAGCGTCGCCGCGATGTAGGGCAGCGTCAGATCGGGGTCCATGATCGTCTTGTAGACCACATTGCCGTCTTCTGCGTTGAGCTTGGGCAGACCGGAAACGCGGTTCACCATGTCGGACATCTGCAAGGCCGTCAGCGGATTGATCTGGCCAAGACCGAATGTCTGTCCGGCATAGAAAGGCTGGAAGAAGACCGCGCTGAAACGGTTGTTCGGATAGGCATTGCCGCCGACCGATTTGCCACGGAAGGTTTTGTTCCAGACATTTTCGCGGCAGGACCACAGCGAATAGCTGTCCTTGTGCTTCAGGCAGTCGGCAAATTCCGGCCGCTTGATGAACTGGCCGATGCTTTCGCCATTGTAGCCGAAACTCACGCCCTGGTTCACATAGGACATGGCCTTGACGTAATAGGTCTGGAGCCGGTCATAGACGTCGACATTATAGGTGTGCTCGCCCACAATCGCGCCGACGATGTGAATGGGATCGATACCATAGGCCGCTGCCGTCGAGCGGATCTTGGAGCGCAGCGAGGCATCCTTTTTCAGAAGATTGTAGATCTTCTGATATTTCTTCTCGTACGTCGTGCTCAGTTCACGCGTGCGCTTGGCGGATGCGCCTGGAATCGGCGGCTGTTCCGCATTGCGATTGCCCGGAGGCACGACCGTTGCCGCATAGGCGCTCTGGCAGGCAAGGCTGATAGCCAGGGCAAGTCCAACAAAAATGCGTCGCGGCTTTGCGCCCATTATTCTGATCATTGTAGGGGAACGGTCCTGCTATGGTGAATATTCGGTAAGAGTTGCGGGGAAAATAAAAAACCCCCCGATGCAAGTCGAGGGGTTTTTGCAGTATTTGCGAAAGTGAATTCGCGCCGTGGCTTTATGGCCACTTTTAGAGAATAAAGCGCGACAGATCGGTGTTCTTGGCAAGGCTGCCGATCTTGTCTTTTACATAGGCCGCGTCGATGACGAAAGTTGCACCGGTCTTGTCGGGCGCGGTGTATGAAATTTCATCGAGAACACGTTCCATCACCGTCTGCAACCGACGCGCACCGATGTTTTCGACCGACGCATTCAGATCGACAGCGATATCGGCCAGAGCGTCGATGGCGTCATCGGTGATCTCCAGCTTCACCTCTTCCGTTTCCATCAGTGCGATATACTGCTTGATCAGACTTGCCTCGGTCTCCGTCAGGATGCGGCGGAAGTCTTCACGCGTCAGCGCATTGAGCTCCACACGGATCGGCAGACGGCCCTGCAGTTCCGGAAGAAGATCGGACGGCTTGGATACGTGGAACGCACCCGATGCGATGAACAGCACGTGATCGGTCTTCACCGGCCCGTATTTGGTCGCAACCGTGGTGCCTTCGACCAGCGGCAGCAGATCGCGCTGCACGCCTTCGCGCGACACGCCGGCACCCATGCCGCCTTCCCGCGATGCGATCTTGTCGATCTCATCGATGAACACGATGCCTTCGTCTTCTGTGACGCGAAGTGCTTCCTGAATGATCTGGTCCTGATCCAGAAGCTTGTCGGATTCATCGTTGATAAGGATCGGATAGGAATCCTTGACCGTGGTCTTGCGCGTCTTGGTGCGCCCGCCCATGGCCTTGCCCAGCATGTCGGACAGGTTCATGACGCCGATATTGGCGCCCGGCATGCCCGGAATTTCAAAGCTCGGACCGGAACCGGTATCGGCAACCTCGATTTCGATTTCCTTGTCGTCCATTTCGCCATTGCGCAATTTCTTGCGGAAGCTGTCGCGCGTGGCGGGGCTTGCTGTCTTGCCAACCAACGCATCCAGCACGCGTTCCTCGGCATTGAGATGCGCCTTGGCTTTCACGTCCTCACGGCGCTTTTCGCGAATGAGACCTATGGCAACCTCAACGAGATCGCGGACGATCTGCTCGACATCGCGGCCGACATAACCGACTTCGGTGAACTTGGTCGCTTCAACCTTGACGAAAGGCGCACCGGCCAGCTTTGCGAGGCGGCGGGAAATTTCCGTCTTGCCGACACCGGTCGGCCCGATCATCAGGATGTTCTTCGGCATCACTTCTTCGCGCATCTGGCCTTCGAGCTGCTGGCGGCGCCAGCGATTGCGCAGCGCGATGGCCACCGCGCGTTTGGCGTCGTTCTGGCCGATGATGAAGCGGTCGAGTTCGGAGACGATTTCACGGGGAGAGAAATTACTCATAATTATAACCCACTTTGCCACTGCTTGATGAACTCGAACGGATGCAGCAGCATGATCACGTTGAGCGTAA
>WPCJ01035366.1_pt1 | contig 20055 bp, 10 predicted proteins | sample 5399831 | NCBI WGS metagenome assembly WPCJ01 (sample SAMN12869470, study PRJNA574797) | sludge metagenome | isolation source: wastewater treatment of pH10 | place: China:Beijing | collected 2019-05-20 | reverse complement strand
ATAATTTTACCTTGCGTAAGACAATTGCCTTACAATCCAACAGAGGGAACGATTCTTCTTGATGCAACAACACCATCGCAGGCAAGAATAAAATATTATAATGGTAATTGGATAGACTTAAGTGGTCAGGACAGTGACGTTACAGCCTTTCTTACAAATCAACCATTAACCGGAGAAAATGCAAATGCAAAAGCGATTATTGGATCTGAGACATCTACTGCAGACGGAATTTTAGTTTTAGAATCAAAAATAAAGGCTATGATACTTCCGATAGTTGACAATGTTAATAATATCAGTAGTCCTTCTGCTGGCATGATGGTCTATGTAAATAAGACTGGAGCCAAGAGATTAGCATTTTACAATGGTAGTAAATGGTCATTTTTTGCACCTTAAAAACAGCTGCACATTAGTGACACAATTCGTTAGACCATAGAGTTTTATTTCATTTAATAGGCACCTCCACAAAATGTGACTAACTGAGAATAAAGATATTATCAATGCTAGTTTTTCAGATTGTATATTTTAAATATTTTTAAAATGCGTCTAATACACAATGGATTATTTAATTTAATATCAATTGCTTGTTTTGTCGCTTGTGACTTTAATATAAATTGAATTACATGAGAACACTCGAATGCCACGAGGAGAAAATTCATCTTTTAGGACATATACAGGATCTGGGATTTCTATTGGTTTTTCAGGAGAGAATTTGTGTAGCTGTAAGTGAGAATATATGCATCTATGGATATAGACCCCATCAACTAATCAAAATGCCTATTGACACTATCTTCAACAAACTTCTACCAGGACATAATGTTGAAGACATCGAAAGTCGTATTAAAAATAAATCATTCTACCGCTTTGTAGAACGCATTCTCTTTAATAACCTTGACTATTTTTTAAGCATTTACGAGTTTGATTCCAAAGTCTACATTGAGGCCGAACTGGCTGATTCGGCGCAAATCAAAACCACTAGTCTTTACTCTTATGCCAAACATATAGAGGATCATGGCAATCATCGGACTTGGCAATCGCTGACAGAGATGATTAGGGAGATTACGGGATTTGATCGTGTGATGGTTTATCAGTTTTTTCAAAATGACGGTGGTAAGGTCATCGCAGAATCGAAACTCGAAGATACAGAATCATTTTTAGGTTACCGATACCCCGAGTTTGATATTCCGAAACAAGCAAGAGAACTTTATAAACTATTTCATGCAAGGCAAACAGCTGACGTAGATGCACCAGTACACGGGCTTTTGGGGCTGCCTCACGAAGCTGTGGATCTAAGCCACTGCGGTATCAGAGCTATGTCATCAATACACCTCCAGTACATCAGGAACTCAGGAGCAAAAGCCAGTGCCAGTTTTTCAATAATGATCGATGGTGAATTATGGGGTTTGGTTACTTGTCAGCATTACAGTCCACGTCATGTCGACCTTACGCAAAGACATTTGTGTCTATTCCTGACACAGTATGCGGTTAATAATCATCTGGCCGGGGTGCATAAAGAAATTTTGGCTTTCCGGGAAACCATCGGTACCATAGAACATGAGCTCAAAACAGAGTTATTGGTTAACAGGGATCGATTCACAACTTTAGAAAAATTTGGTTCACAAATTATGGATATCATGTCCGCCGATGGAGTGATTATTCGCCACGATAAGGGACTGAAGCACTATGGGAATGTACCTCCATTTGAGGAAATGGTACAGATTGACAGATATATTGATGAAAGCGCTTATGACACTGTATATATTACACATCAATTTTTAGAAGACAATAAAGTAAAAAATGTAATGTTTCCGGGTGTGATAAGGTTGGACGTCATCCCAAAAAACAACTGGTATATCTATGTTTTCAGAAAAGAGAGGGCTGTAAATGAGATCTGGGCAGGCAAGCCTGAAAAAATACACCAGATTGATGCTGATAAGGGAATTAACTTTTATTCTCCGCGTACATCCTTTAAAGCATGGCTTAAGACGACCGAAGGAAAATCAGAAGAATGGAAACAGTCTGAGATTGAGTTTATAAAAAACATTAGCCATATCGTCCAACAAGCCATTGCGAGACGAGGTGGTGAGATCGAAGAGCTGAACAATGAGCTGGTGAGATCAAATAATGCATTGGAAACTTTCACTTATACCCTAGCGCACGATCTAAAGAATCCGCTGACTTCTATTCAGTTGTTTGCGCAGCTCATTGTAGCCAAGAAAGATCTCCCTAAAGAGAGAATACATAAAATGGCTGAGAATATTATAGAAAGTTCTCGGCTTATAACCGAAATGATTGATAAGACGTTTGAAATCTCAAGGTTTTCACAGGTAGACTTTGAGTTTGAGATGATTAATCCTCAATCTAATATTCTAAGTATTATTGAAAATTCTGTTCAGCAGTATCAAGTATCAAACCTACAATATCATGTAGGAAATTGTTTGCCAATATGGGGTGAACGAACTTTGCTATATCAGCTTTTTTTAAATCTTATCGGTAACGCCATAAAATACAGCAGTAAAGAAGTGCAACCTTCAATTACTGTTGACAGCACTTACGAAGGTGATGAGATCTGCTACGTCATCACCGATAACGGGATCGGAATGGACCTTGTTGAAAATAATAATATTTTCGAGATTTTTAAAAGACTTCCAAATACAGGTGGCTTTGAGGGTTCAGGAATAGGATTGTCTATTGTTAAGAGGATTGCTGATAAACTCAATGCTACATTATCTGTAAAAAGTGCAATAGGAGTAGGAACTACTTTTTATGTCAGATTTAAAAATACTTAACGGAAATCTGTTCCTGCCGAATCCCATTTATAAGTATTCTTACGAAAGGGCAGTAGATACTTTGAAGATATCATTAATAATATAGTTAGAATAATATTCAGCAATCAAAAAGGCTTTCAATTAAATCTAAGGTAGAAATTACTAAAGTAACTTATCATAGTCTTTTTTATTATCTTCCAAAATCATCTTGAACTCTGATTATATCATCTTCATCTGAAGGATATTTTTCATCGGTGTGTTGCCAAATTTCTGCGATAACAGCCCAATTGTCCAGACCAACCAAGCGATGTCTTTCTCCCTGTTTCAGGCTTATCTGATCTTTCGTAGCTAACTTAATCACTTCTCCTTCTGTATCGGTGTTACTCCGCACAACGCCAACCATACCTTCTACCACCTGCCATATTTCGGCTCTTCTCTGATGATACTGCCAGCTGAGTCTGTGATCCGGAGCGACTATCAGGATCTTTGGACTTAGCTTACCTGAGCTAAAAGAATTAAAATCTATACCATCAAAATAACTATTGGCAAATTTCTCTGCCTGAGCTTCATCAATCACAAAAAAACCGCCCCAAGGTCTCGAATCATCTTTTGTCACAATAATAAAACCTTCATCTGTTAATTTTTTCTCAAATCTGTCGAAGATTTCAATCTTTACATTATTCATATTTACAAATCTTATTTTAGGTTATCTTCTGAAGACATAGAATAAGGAAAATCTTTTTCCTCCGCGCCTCTTTGCTTATACGCTTTATCTGTCATTTCGAAATTAAGTACTGCCCCATGCTGAAGCGCAGAATGGCTCAACCAGTTCCTGGAATATTTTATACGATTATATCTGAGTGTTTTGACGTAACGATTTTTTTCGCTGTTCTTTGGAGCTTCTATTCTGATTGTTTTTCCATTTTCCAAATGTATTACCGCATTTCTAAACAATGGTGCTCCCAATACGTATTGATCTGTAGCAGGCGTTACAGGATAGAAACCAAGGGCTGAGAATACATACCATGCAGAAGTCTGCCCATTGTCCTCATCTCCGCAATAACCATCAGGTGTCGGTTTATACATTCGATTTATGGTCTCACGCAGCCAGTATTGTGTTTTCCATGGTTCGCCTGCAAAATTGTATAAGTAGATCATGTGTTGTACCGGTTGGTTTCCGTGTGCATATTGCCCCATATTAGCATTGACCATCTCCTGAATCTCGTGAATGACAAAGCCATAATACGAATCATCAAAAACAGGTGGTGTTTTGAAAATCGAATCCAGCTTTTCCGAAAATTCTTTCTTGCCTCCCATCAGAAGGGATAAGCCTTTTATATCCTGAAAAACAGACCATGTATAATGTAAAGAATTACCCTCTGTAAAAGCATCTCCCCATTTAAAAGGATTGAATGGAGTTTGGAATTTTCCGTCTTCATTCCTTCCCCGCATTAATTTAGTTTCGGGATCAAAAACATTACGAAAATTTTGAGCTCTCTTCTTATAAATTTCATATTCAGATTTTGGTCTGTTCAGCGCTTTTCCTAATTGATAAATGGCAAAATCGTCGTAAGCATATTCCAATGTTCTTGCTGTGTTTTCGTTGATCTTCACATTGTAAGGAACGTAACCTAGACGGTTATAAAATTCCACCCCTTTCCTGCCTGTCGCATTAGGACCTTCATTATTGGCACCGTGTAAAAGAGCTTCATACAATGTTTGGATATCATATCCCCGCAGGCCTTTTATATAAGCATCAGCAACTACAGAAGCAGAATTGTTCCCGATCATAATCGGAGAATATCCAGGACTTGACCATTCCGGCAACCAACCTCCTTCCTTATAATCATTTATAAGTCCTTTCTGCATTTCCACATTAATGCCGGGATAAACCAAATTAAGAAAAGGATATAATGCCCGGAAAGTATCCCAAAATCCTGTACCTGCGAAACGATATCCGTCTTCTGTCCTACCTGTATAAGGACTGTAATGTACTGTTTTACCAATTTTGTCAACTTCGTACATCTTATGGGGAAAACACAGCATTCTGTATAAACAGGAATAAAAGGTGCGAACATTGTCTATTGAACCACCGGAAACTTCAACTTTACCGAGTTCTTTTTTCCAGAGATTTTTAGCCTTCGAAAAAGTCTGCTCAAAACTATCTTTTTCCAGCTCACGTTGGAGATTAAGTTCGGCTTGATCCAGGCTGATAAAGGATGATGCTACTTTTATGTTAATTTTTTCGTTTTCTGAAGTAGAAAACCCTACTATTGCACCCACGTGATCCGAAGTGACAGTTAACACATTTTTCACAATTGTGCTGTCCTTCCATACATTGGACGTTTTGAAGGGTTTGTCAAAATACATTACAAAATAGTTTTTGAAATTTTTTAATTCTCCGCTGGCATATTTGGAAGAATACCCTACAATTTTATTCTCGGATGGAATTATGGTAATGGAAGATCCTTTATCAAATGCATCTACAACGATATAAGAGCTGTCCGACTTTGGAAATGTAATACGCATCTGCGATGCCCTTTCTGTTGGCGTCAGTTCCGCAGTTACATTGTGATCCGCAAGATATACACTGTAATAATATGGTTTGGATATTTCCGATTTGTGTGAAAACCAGCTGGCTCTCTCTTTTTCGGTAAATCTAAATTTTCCGGTTAAAGGCATTATAGAAAACATTCCATAATCGTTCATCCAGGGTGATGGCTGATGTGTCTGCTTGATGCCCTGTATCTTATCAGCATCGTAACGGTATTGCCACCCATCTCCGTTCTTTCCTGTTTGTGGTGTCCAAAGATTCATCCCGTGCGGAACAGTAACCGCAGGATAAGTATTCCCGTTGGATAGTGATGGCTTGGATAATGTGCCCATAAGCGGATTTACCCATTCTTCGGGATTATCAAGAAACTGTTTAACCTCCTGGGCTTGTGCTCTCAAAAAACTGACTGACAATATGATAAAAATGATTCTGTTCATTGTGATAGTTTGTAGGTGTTTTACTATTCTGTCATTCTATTTTTTTTGAGCGCAAAATTTGCAGCTCCCAGAATAGCGGCATCTTCAAAGATAGACGAAATTTTCACTGTTATATCATCACTGTTACTTTCCAATATATAATGAAATTTTTCTCTGAACAAGGGATAAGCTTTTGCTATATTACCACCAAGTACCAAAACCTCAGCATCATAGGGTTTTACAAATTTGATAACAAACTCTGCAAGAGCCTCAGCATATTCATCAAATATTTTATTCCTGATTTTTAACGGTTTATCCAACAAATCTCTGCTTCCCGATATCCTTTCGCCGGTGAGTTCTTCATAACGCTCTATGAACCATCGGGTTGCCAGATAATCTTCTGCAATAGAATTTCGGAATGAAGAATTCCACAGATCTTCGTCCTTTGCAAATCTTCCATCAAAGGATGCTGTTCCCAGACCGGTTCCTAAAGTGATTCCAAAAACTTTTTCAAAACCTTTAGCACATCCTCCATAAACTTCTCCTTCCATAAAGGCCGCTGCATCATTCAAGAAAAAAATCTGATCTTCGGAAACAGCAAGTCTGTCTGAGAGTTCTTTCTTAAGGTTTATATTCAGCAAATCCAAAAATTTGCCTTGTTTCATCAGACATATTCCTTGATTATAGTCAAATGGTCCAGGCATTGCAATACCAATCAGCAATCGATCTTTATCGAAGCCTTTAATTAATTTTTGAATTGCAGAAATCCATCCCGAAAGGATAATATCTTTACTGGCAAAAGAATCTACATATTCTCTGATATAATTTTCCCTTACTATTTCCGCATTGTGTGCATCAACCAATGACAATGTTATATGAGATCCGCCGATGTCTATTCCTACAACATTTTGCATATTAATTCAATTATAAAACAAGAGCAAATAAAGATATAACTTCTGAATTTGCTCTTTGTCCAAGATATTTGAGAAAAAAATTAATTTTATTTTACGATAACTTTCCCAGATGACAAAATAGTATCGGTACCAGTTTGTATTTTGTAGATGTATGTTCCGGTTGTAAGATGGGTAGTATTGACCGTCGGATTGTTACCTGATATTTTCTGATTTTTGATAAGCTTTCCGGATATATCGTATATATATACATTTGCAGAGGATTCTTTTATGATAAAATGTATATCTTCTCCTTTTTTCACAGGATTAGGGAAGACTTTTAATTTTTCATTATCAACATCGCTTACGGCCATATCTACAGCACAGGCAACATCTGTCTTCCAGTTAGAATCCGACATGTTATTTAAAATTGCAAAGTGTGTATTTGCAGTCTGATCAAAAGCTGCAACGCCGCTGCCTTCATTCATTTTCCAACTCGCTTCCAAACCTTGTGAATCTGGTGCTACATAACATCTGTTAGCCGTTATTTCATTAGCCGATAGTGCTTTTTTTCCACACTCTGAACTCATCCAGATATCCGTTCAAACGTCTGTCGTTATTAGATGTGTTTCTTGCTGCAAGATAAAATGTTGCATTCGCATTGAAACTTCCAGTTGCAGACAGACTTGCATCCAGAACGCCGTTCACATATATTTTCATAGAGGCGCCATCATAAGTAGCAGCTATATGATACCAGGAATTAGGATTGAATTTGGTGCTTGATTTTAATTTAACCTGAGTAGATCCGATACTTAAAACAAACTGCAAGTAATCTCCTGTCGGAATATCGCCATCACCGAACCTGAGAAGTACAGAATTGTTATCTCCGGCTTCTATACCTGCTACTGATGTGATATAAGGGAAATTTGCCTGAAATGCATTAATCTTGACCCATCCTTCTAATGTTACACCGTTTCCACTCAGATCAAAAACGCCGGCGTCAAGGTAACTAGTACTTCCATCGAAAGAGAGTGAGCGGTTTCCCGGGCTTTGAACAGGGGTAAAACCACTTTTAAAAGTCGATTCGGATGAGTAGACGCTGGCAGTCTGAGTGTTACAAAGAGTTTGAACTTTCCAGGAATATGTAGTATTCGGTGTTAAACCTTGTAGTGTATAAAAATTTGTAGTAATATTTTGCACTGTAGACCAGTTTGCTTCATTAGATGCTTTGTATTGTAAAGTGTATGAACTACCATTTGTTGCATTCCAAGATAAATCGACGGATGTACCTTTGAAGTTTGATGACTTCAAGCCGTAAGGTGCTATACATCCGTTTCCTGTATTAAAACGGGGAGCAAAAAGATATGTGCTTGTCAACGATGTTGAGCAAACAGATTGAATCCTCCAATCGTAATCCGTATTAGCTGTTAAATTATTGATGGAAATACTGCTTCCTGAAAAATTGGTTGCAGCATTAATCCAAGTTGACGAAGATGCCGGTTTATAGTCTATATTATAAGTTTTGGCTGCATCTGAAGTCCAATTTAACTTTGCAGATGTTCCGTCCAAATTATTAGCTTCCAAACCTATTGGAGGATCACAGGCAATACCAGCTGTCCAACTGTACGACGACCCGGAAAATGTTGTTCCTTCTCCGTACAAGTTATTAGTAGCAGCACTTATTTTTGCTGACGCATCATCTGATTTCAAATCATACCAGACAACTACGCCATATCCATCCGTTTTTGATCTTGTGGATTGTGTACTAATTGTATTGATACTTGTTGACTGGACATTAAATGCAGCTGCACCAAGACGAGTCTTATTCAAAGGCGGTACAGCTGTTGAGATAGACGACAGATAAGTTCCATACAATCCGTTATATGCATAACTAAGATAATTCCCTGCCCTGTCAGCACCAGATGTCAGATAAGAAACAGGAATAGGCGCACCTACAGAGTCAGAATAGTCATACAAAGTTATCAGCTTATCAGGCATTGCGCTTTTAAGCTCTCTTAAGAGTAATGTAAAAGAATCAGTATTTTTGACATTTCCTGTTGTCGGATAATTAGCATATTCGTCGTCAAAATCTACACCGTCCAACCCATAGGTGTAAACGGTATTAGCAATCTGTAAGGCAAAATCTTTAGCGGCTTCCTGGTTCTTAAAGTTAAAGATTCCTGCGCCTTGGTGGTTCCCAATAAGGCTGAGTACAACCTTAATACCTTTTGCCTGCAAAGGTCTTACATAAGTATCAACATTATTAAGAACTTTCGTAACATTATTATTATTGTAGATATAAGCTCTGCCTTTCGAATTATCATAATTGATATTACCTGCAAAAATTAAAGCCGTATCAAAAACCTGCTTACCACTGGTTGAAAGAGTATAAGATCCGACATTAAGCAAATTATTATTGTTCACTTCTACGTAACAATAATTGAGCGGATTGAGCTGTGCCTTTGTCTGTATAAACAATAGCATAAGCAGAGTAAAAAGGAGAGATTGTTTCTTCATAATAATTTATTTTGTTGTGAATGCTTTTTTTGTATCTATTATTCTTCAAAGATGTTCCTTTTTCCCCTCAGCAGAAATAAAGCGTTAGAACATCGGTTCAGTTATTATTTAAATTGACAGATAAGCTTTTATCATTACTGACAATTAATATTCAATTGATATCAACAAATCTATATTATCCAAATTTTCTGATGTAATGTTATTTTATCATTAAACAATATTATTTTTTCTAGAAATCAGAAAACAGATTACAATTAAGGTAATGACAATATATTTCCTGGAAATTTCTTAAGTCAATAATTCTGGTTTTTCGTTAAAAGTCTTCCATAGTAATTCCCCGTAAAGTGTATTGGCCCAGGCAAACCATGATCTTGTGAATTTTTTAGAATCATCTTTATTAAAAGATTCGTGCATAAAACCTGTTCCTCCATGTGTTTTTTTGACCGTTTGTATACACCATTTTATTTCCTCATCATTTTTAGATGTTAATGCCTTCATAATGATGCTCATTGGCCAAATCATATCCAGTCCTATGTGTGGACCTCCGATTCCTTCTGCCACTTTTCCTTTAAAAAAGAAAGGATTATTTTGCGACCAGACAAATTTTCTCGTATTCTGATAAACAGGATCGTCCACAGAAACGGCTCCTAAATAAGGTAATCCCAACAAACTTGGAACATTGGCATCGTCCATCATATTGTAGCTTCCGAAGCTATTAACTTCATAGGCATACAATTTTCCAAATTCGGGATGATCAACGATTCCGTGTTTTTTTATCGCTGCTTCTACTTCATTGGCCAATGCTGTAAGTTCAGCTGCTAGTTGGGTTTCATTTTTAATTTTCAAAACCATTTCTGCCGCCTGTTTCAAACTTACCACAGCAAAAAGATTAGATGGAATAAGGTACGCCCAGATAGTTGCATCATCGCTAGGACGGAACATGGAACAGATAAGACCGTTAGGTTTAACAGGATAGCCATAACCTCCCATCGGGATGCCGTCTGTAGCCCAGGAAGTAGTTCTCTCAAACTTATATGGACCCAGATTATCTTTTCTCTGCTGCTGTTTAAAAGTCTGTAACGTTAGTTTGATACCTTCCAGCCATTTATTATCCAAAGGTTTTGTATCGCCGGTTTCTTTCCAGAAATGATAAGCCAACCGGATAGGATAGCATAAAGAATCAATCTCCCATTTTCTCTCGTGGATTCCTGATTTCATATCGGTGTGATCGTGTTCCTTCCATTCGCTGATTTTAGTATCATCATTATAGAAGGCATTGGCGTAAGGATCTTTGAGAATAAAATGCGTTTGCTTGTGGATGACACCGGAAATCAACTTATGCAGTTTCTCATCTTTTTTCGAAAACTGAAGATAAGGAAAAACCTGTGCAGAACTATCCCTAAGCCACATTGCATCAATGTCTCCTGTTATTACATAAGTATCGGGAGTTCCGTTTTGTTCTGAATAGAAAACGGTAGTATCCAGTGTATTAGGAAAACAATTATTAAAAAGCCAAGCCAATTCCTTATCCTTTACTTTTTTCTGAAAAGTCTCAATAGCATTATCTACAGAAATACTGGTAAAATTTCTTTTATTTTTGGCAACACGTACTATAGGGAAATCTTCCGGAAATAATGTCTTTGCATACATATTCTGAGTAAAAAACAGCCCTGCTCCGGCAACTGCCGATGTTTTTAAAAATTTTCTTCTTTCCATAATTTTATTTTTAGAAATCACGAGTTTTCAATCCCGCATTCATATATTATATTTTGTTTTTCATGTTGATTCTGTGCTAGATTACCTTCGAAGACAATTTTATTCATGAAAATCTGCATTCACAAATTATCAGTATCCTTTGCATCACAACGAACAATCCGGTTGAATATTCACCTTACTTTATTTCCCATTACAAATCGTAGCTCACCACCTTTCATTATATCGTCATGTTTCAAAATCCAGTTTTTAATAGGCTTTCCGTTAAGAGTCACCTTTTGCACATAGATATTTTTATCTGAAATTTTTTCTGCAACCACTGTAAAAGCTTTACCATTTTCCAGTTTTAAAGAAGCTTTCGGAAACTGAGGCGCGCCGATAGCATATTCTCCACTTCCCGGTGTTACGGGATAAAAGCCAAGTGATGAAAAAATGTACCAGGACGACATCTGTCCGCAATCCTCATTATTTACAATACCATCTGGTTTTGCATGATACATATTATCGCGGATATATTTTACCATTTTTTGAGTTTTTGCAGGTGCATCGGTGTAATTATAGAGATATGGAACCTGATGTCCTGGCTCATCACCAAAACCTAAAGACCCGATAAATCCAGAAATATCTACATGCTGTTCACCTTCCATTTTCAATGGCGTGTTGAAAGTTTTGTCTAATTTTTCTTCAAAAGCTTTTTTGCCTCCATACAAATCTATAAGCTCCGGTATATTGTGTGGCACAAAAAAATCGTATGCCCAGATATTGCCGGAAACCCAGTGTGGTTGTAGTTTTGCCCAACTATTCAGCGGAAAATCTGGTAAAAATTCCCCATTATTTTGACGTGGCCAGAAGTGCATATTTTCTTTATTGAATGTTTTAAGAAAATTTTGAGAACGCTTTCTATAAATTGCAGCTTCCTCATTTTTACCCATATTTTCTGCGAGTTTCGAAATACACCAGTCATCGTAAGCATATTCCAAAGTTGCAGAAACAGATGCTCCTTTTTCTGAAGGAGTATATCCTAATTTAATATAATCATTAAGACCTCCTCCGCCATCGCTGCTGCTCATTTTATCTGTCAAAGAAGCATCTTTCATGGCTGCAAAAGCTTTTTCCTTATCAATTCCCGGAACTCCTTTGGAAATAGCATCCCAAATTACAGAAACGCTGTGATAACCAAGCATACAGAAATTATCATAACCGCAAAGTTCCCAAATCGGCATGTGATCTTTACGATCTGTATATCGACTGATGAGCGAATTAGCAAATTCTTTGGTGTGTTTTTGATCCATGATGGTAAGAAGCGGATGTGTAGCCCGGAATCCGTCCCAATACGAATAGGTAGAATAGTTGGTAAACCATTTGGCAGTCATGTTTTCTTCTGCTGCGACATAATTTCCGTTTACATCCATATAAAGATTCGGAGCAATAAACGTGTGATAAACTCCTGTGTAATAAATAGTCCTCTGATCCTCCGTTCCACCTTCGATTTCAAATCTGTTCAACACATCCAACCATGTTTCTTCTGCATTTTTTTTTGCATTTGCAAAATCAACACCTTTTGCTTCAGAATCAAAATTCAGTTGTGCATTTTCTATTGAAACAGGTGATAAAGATACTTTTACCTCGATGGCTTCATCTTTTTCAGTATCAAACCTTACCCAAGCTTTTGCATCCTTAGCAATCGCCATTTTTTTATCTGCCTGATTTCCATTTTCATACACGCCGGAGGATTTGAATGGTTTGGAAAACTCCATCACAAAATAGGAAAAACGTTTTCCGCCCCAACCTGTGCTGTAGGAATATCCTTTAATTTTATTATTACCATCTATAGAAACAAAAGTATGATAAACAGTTCCGAATATTTTGTTTGTGGGATCGATGATGATATTGGATTGCTCAGATTTTGGGAATGTATATTTATGAAATCCAACGCGCGGAGAAGCAGTAAGCTCAGCTTTGACACCATAAGTCTCCAGTATCACAGAATAGTAGCCCGGAGAAGCCGATTCCCGTTCATGAGAAAAAGCTGACCGGTAACTACTCTCCGGATGTTGTTCGGTTCCGGGAAGCATATTCAGCTTTCCTGTAGTTGGCATCACCAGAATATCTCCTAGATCTGCCCAGCCGGTTCCGCTCAGATGATTATGGCTAAATCCCATAATTGTTTTGCTGGAATAATGATAACCTGAACACCAGTCCCAGTCGCCGGATTTGGTATTCTGATCCGGACTCAGCTGTATCATTCCGAAAGGTGTTGTAGCACCTGGAAAGGTATGTCCGTGGCCACCGGTACCTATAAATGGATCCACCTCATCCAAAACCGTTCTTCTGCCACTCTGTGCAGAAGATACTGCAAAGAAAGCTAAATATATTATTATGAGTAAATTTTTCATTAATTATAATATGTCTTTACGGATGTTATAATGTTCCGATTCAGAAATAGTTTCGGAAATTAATACTTAAACAGAATCTTTTTTCATAAAGGCAATGATCTCTGATATATATCCAAATGCAATGGCAACCGAAGTATCCGCAGCTCCGTAATATACACCTATCTGATCACCATCCGCAATCGCTGCGCAGGGAAAGATCACATTAGGCACATCACCACTGGTTTCATAGGATAATGCCGGAGCTAAAAGGTATGACCTCGTACGGCAAAGCACTTTAGTGGGATCTTCCAAATCAAGAAGTGCTGCACCCATTGAATATCTGAAACCGTTGCAGGTATTAATAACACCATGGTAAAACATCAGCCAGCCTTCCTCTGTCCGTAGTGGAACGGATCCCGCACCTATTTTAAGGCATTGCCAGGCGCTATCTTCAAAAGCCGTTACCTTCATCACGCAACGGTGTTCTCCCCAGTATTTCATATCCGGGCTGAAGCTTATATAGATATTACCAAATGGAGTATGACCATTATCACTGGGCCTGCTTAACATAGCGAATTTTCCATCGATCTTTTCCGGAAACAGGACTCCATTTCTGTTGAAAGGTAAAAACGCGTTTTCACATTGGAAAAATTCTACAAAATCAAAAGTGTAACCGATACCAATTGTGGGCCCATTATAGCCATTACACCATGTAATCCAGTAGCGGTCATCTATAAATGTAACACGAGGATCATATTTATAATCAGAATCTATCATTTCTGTATTACCGGCCTTGAATACAATCGGCGAATGCTCAATTTTCCAGTTTATCCCATCATCACTGAATCCAGCAAAAATATTCATTTGCACCGCCTTATTATCACACCGGAAAACCCCTGCATAACCCCCTTCAAACGGTACTACGGCACTGTTAAAAATACTGTTGGAGGAAGGGATATCATATCTGTTAATTATCGGGTTGTGTGAAAAACGCCACATTACATCCGTACTTCCGACAGGTCTTTCCTGCCATGGATTCTTTTTTATAGTATCAATCATTTTTTATTATTAAATTTTATTAGAGCCACTTGGATTATTTGGAAAAGGAACGAAAATACTTACCAAAAAAGCGGGTATAGTTGCAATCAGAACCCAGACGAAAAAATGTTTATAACCCAGCCAGTCACTTAAAAAACCACTGATCATCCCCGGTATCATTACACCTAAGTTCATTACTCCTGTTGCAAAGGCATAATGCGCCGTGGAATGGTTCCCGGGCGCTATCTGCTGCATCATATAGAGGCTGAGACCTACAAAGCCGAAGCCATATCCAAAATATTCGAAGATAACAGCTGAGCTGATCAGCCAGATATCTAAAGGCTGGAAATGTGCTAACAAAGCATAAACGATAAACGGAATATTAAACAAACAACATAACCATATCAAAGATCTTCTGAGTCCTCTTTTTGAGATAAAATAACCTGATAATATGGAACCTATTATAAATGCAGCTGATCCATAAGTCCCATAAATCAACCCTATTTCCGATGTGGAAAGTCCTAATCCGCCGTCGCTACGTGGTGCTTTAAAAAAAAGCGGTGCAATTTTCATTGCAAAGCCTTCTGCAAAACGGTAGAAAATGATAAAGGTAACAAACCATACGATGTGCTTCTTTCTGAAAAATGATAGGATTACATTGATTAACTCGTTCAAAATTTCTTTAAAAGGTCTACTTTGTTTAGTTTTCTGATTTTCTTCCGGGAGCAAAAAGAAATGGTATGCCGCTAACAGGATTAGAATTATACTGTAAAATCCCAGTATTATCATCCAGGCAACTGTAACGCCTTTACTTTTTTCCAAAACGCCTGCCAGATAAACTAATAGTCCACTGCTGATAATCTTAGCAAGATTATAAAACGCACCCTGCCAGCCAATAAATTTCGCTTGTGCCTTACCCGAAAGTGAATTGATATAAACACCATCTGCTGCAATATCATGGGTAGCACCGCTGATAGCAATGACGCCCAAAATAGCAATAGAATATTTGAAAAAATCCTGAAGAGGCAAAGCAAAAATAACAACAGAGAATAAAATTCCGCAGATAAGCTGAGTTATGATTACAAAAAATTTTCTGGTTTTATAAATCTCCAAAAAGGGGCTCCATAATGGCTTTAATGTCCAGGGCAACATTATAAGAGCTGTCCAAAAAGCAATCTGGGAATCCGAGATTCCCAGATTTTTGAACATTATACCTGATGTGGTATTGATAGTCACATAAGGAATTCCCATTGCAAAATATAATGTGGAGATCCATAAAATTGGAGATTTGATTTTCTTTTCCAAAAATATTTTTTTTATTTCTTAAAAATAATAGTGTTGCTAGAACAACTGCCATTAAAAATTGTTGGTTAACTTATTTTTTATCCCACCATAGTCTTGTTCCTCCAGTGTCAGGTCCATTAAGAGACTGAGCTGCCTGCGGATAATTGTATGATGATGTTTTAGTATCGTTTGTGAAAGGTATCCTACGGATCATCTTATCCGTATCGACTGTACCTCCGCTATCATTTTGTCTCACTTTGAACAGAATTGGATAACCGGTTCTCCTTTGTTCAGCCCATGCTTCCGGACCATTTGGATACAATGAAATCCATTTCTGGGTTATGATCCTTTCCAGTTTTCTTTCATTGGAATCTGCGCCGTTCCATTTGATTGTAATTGTACTTAATTGGGGATTGCCTGTCAATACATTATTTTGTGCATTCTTAGGATCAACATAAGGTTCCTCGGTGGACTGCGAATCATTAAGATAAGCCGCTACTCCATCTTTACCCCATTCACCAAAAGACTGTGCAACACCTGTTTCGTAATTTGTTTTTATATCCCCGGAACCCGTATAACCTCTAAGGGCAGCTTCAGCTTTAAGAAACCAGGTTTCTGAAGAAGTAAATACTTTAAGCCTCCCATCTGTAGCCGAAAAATAATCCGCTTTGGCCGCTTTAGCCAATGGCTGAGAAAAACCTCCGTAAGTAGCTTTTCCGTTTATCAAATTAATTCCTGTACGGATACCTTTATATTCACCAGTCATATTTGGATCTGTAGCTTCTTTTACATAAGCGGTTAAACGTGGATCAAAGTAGCCCTGAAGATAAGAAACCAGCGGAGCTCCTACAAAACAGTCTCCCCATTCGTATACAATGAAACTCATTTCTGACTGACCAATTTTGATAAGAGCATTATCATCGTTGTCCGTAATAAGTCCTACCGGAGAAGTTAAGGCTTCTTCTGCATATTGTTTAGATTTTGTTGGATCCGCATAACTCATTCGCATTGCCATTCTTAATTTGAGAGAGTTTGCTAATTTGGCCCATTTCAGCATATTACCATCATAAACCAAATCTGATAATTTCAGTACTGCTTTATCTTCTGCATTTACGCTACTTGCGGTGTTCCCAATTTGGTACAACTGGTTAGCCGCAGCAGTAAGATCTGCAATAAAGTAATTATAGGCATCTTTTTGGGAATCAAAATCCGTAATACCGTCGGCATTTGGTTTTTCAAACTTACTGTAAACAACAGGACCATGGGCATCTGCAACCCTCGCAGCTGATATAATTTTAATAATTTTTTTCACGGCAAATGTGCCAGCGAAATTGATAGAAGGATAATTCTCCTTAGCGGCAAGATCAATATTGATAGAAATATTAAACAAGTCTCTTTGCTGGGACGTAATCCTGTTATTCCAACCATCCATCATGAGGTAAGTTAAATTATTCTTACCACCATTAAACTGAGTTGCAGTACTGAAGAATCCACTGTACATATCCGCACTGAGGTTAGGAAACAGCTGTGTATCATTCTTTAGATTGGTCTGCATCGATTGCATAGGGCCGACAATTGCTTTGTAATCTGCTAAGAAGTTTTCCGGAGAACCGGTTTTTTCCTGATTAATTTCGTCAAAATTATCAGTGCATGATATAAAAGAAGCTATTATTATTGCTCCTATAATACATTTTTTAATATTATATTTTTTCATTTTCGTTATTATAAATTAGAAATTAGCTTTTACGGACAATCCAACAGATCTGGTTATTGGGATACCAAAAGAATCAACTCCTACTCCACCAGGTGTATTTCCAGAAACCTGCTCCGGGTCAAAAGGTACTTTTTTGTAGAAAAAGAAAAGATTAGTTCCTATAAGACTAAGTGATGCATTTCTCAAAAAACTTGAATTAAGATCAAAAGTGTATGAGATAGCAGCTTGCCGCAGACGGATAGTTGTAGCTTCATAAACATAGTTTTCATCTATACCCGCACCATTACCTATAGAACCGACAAGACTGTAGTAAGCCTTGGGATCTGTAAGTCCGGTATAAGCAGCGCCAGCGTTTGGTGTTCCAGGAGCATAAATAGCGTTAGGAATAGAAACTCCTCCGGCATCTCTTGCATTTGCCGATCTCTGGCTGACACCATACAGATCATTTGCTTTTTCCGTTAAAGAAAGTACATGTCCTCCAAATTTTCCATCAATAAGGAAGGATATTCCTAGTTTACCGATGTTAAATTCATTACTGAATCCCAGCATAAATTTGGGATTTGGATTTCCAAGGTACTGAACATCTTTATTTGCCATTGGTAGTCCATCCTTGTCTACAAGGATTCGCCCCTGATCGTCTCTTAGGAATGTTCTGCCATAGATATCACCGAATGAGCCACCTACTTTTAGATTGGAATAGCCCCCGCCACCCAAGATCTGGAATAATTTGTCCTCTGAAACACCTAAATTGGATGGATAAAGCTCGATTATAGTGTTTTTGTTCGATGATCCGTTGACTGTCGCTGTCCACCCGAATTTATTTGAATTAAATACCTTATAAGATAGTGAAGATTCGAAACCAACGTTCCTGATTTTCCCGGCATTGATTAATTTAAATTTTGACCCTGATCCTCCTATATTTGATGCTTCCAGCGGTAACAGCTGATTTTCTGCATTAGAATTATAATATGTAAAATCAAAACTTAGTCTATTTTTAAATAGCCTGAAATCAGTACCCAGTTCTATGGTCTTATTCAATTCCGGACGTGGATATAAGTATCCGAAGAAGTCATTACGTTCTATAAGAGAAGCTTCGGGATAAATAATAGTTCCCGCATCAACACTGTAAGAGTAAGGGCGTAATCCGTTGGTACTGTTATAGGTATCATTAGGAGATAACCCAAGACCTACTGTAGCGTATGATCCTCTTATTTTCCAGAAGGATATTGTTTCCGGAAATTTGAAAATTGATGACAACACGGCATTTATCCCTGCAGACTGATAATCGTAAGAGTAACTTGGAGTATTTGACAAAGACGAATCCCAATCATTCCTATAAGTCAAATCTATAAAAAGCATATCTTTATATCCGATATTTGTACTTGCAAATACCGATTGGGTCTGCTTTTTTGTACTTTGATATCGGTTATGGTAGCCATCTCTTGGATTACCTCCCGCCCATAAAAGATTACTTTCTGTAAATAAGTTGGGAATTGCCAGATAGGAATTATCGAGAAATGTAGTTGTTTGCCTGGAAGTATTTATACTTGCTCCGACTGTAAAATCCAATGAAAAACTCTCTCCTAATTTAGGATTACCAATAAGCAAAATATCACCATAGGTCGATGAGTTTTCTGCTGTATTTTTTAGCAGCCTTCCGTTTACACCGCTAGCCAGTAACGTTGGATCCGAAAATGCAGATATATCTCTTTGGTTTAGGGATGTATTCCAGTTATAATTCCCTCTTGCCCTTGCACTTAGCCATGGATTAATCTGATAAGCTAATGATATAGATGTATAAGTATTTCTATTTTTGGTCAATACTCTGTTTCTATTAAGTATCCAGTATGGATTTTGTGTAGCTGGATTGCCTTTGAATTTTCCATCAGGACCAATTTCCCACCAATTCTGTGCCGGTAATAACCTTGTAAAGTCTGTAAAAGAGTAATTATCTGAATTAAACCGGTCAAAGTCTACGCCTCTTGGCAACCAGTAGAGACTGACCAAAGGTGAAAAAACCAAACCAGGAGTCTGCCTGTTCACAGCATTTTGAAGCGACCCGATGAAACTTGCATCCAGCGTAAGCTTATCATTCAGAAATTTACTCGTATTTCTGAACGACAGATTATACTGATCAAAGTACGACGAAGGTACAATACCGTTGTTTGTCGTATTGCCAACGGAGAAATAGTTGGTAGACTTATCGTTACCGGATTGAAATGAAAAACTATTAATCCAGGTAGTGCCGGTTTTTAAAAAATCTTTAAGATAATCTTTGGATTCACCTTTCGCACCCCAACTAAAGACAGAAGCTCCAGGTACAGATCCTGCCACTGAAGGGTCGTAAGACAAGTAGCTGTGCTGAAGTTCCGGAAGGCTATAAGCCTGATCCAGTGTCAAACTGCTGTTAAAACTGATAGAACTTTTTCCTGCCTTCCCTTTTTTTGTCGTGATCAGGATAACACCATTACCACCTGCGGAACCATATAGAGCAGATGCAGATGCACCTTTCAGGAAGTTGATGCTTTCTATATCATCCGGGTTAATAGAGCTTAAGACATCTCCCGTGTCGGGCATATTGCTGTATTGCCCGATAGTTGGCGTTCCTCCGCTCCCGTTAAACATAGGAATACCGTCAATAACATACAGGGGTGCAACATTGGATACCGACTTGTTACCTCTCATCACCACTCTTGCAGAACTTCCTACACCATTTGTTTTATTGATCTGTACATTGGAAACCTTTCCGTTAATTGAGTTTAGCAAGTTTGGTGTTTTGACTTGCGAAA
>WPCJ01337918.1_pt1 | contig 20095 bp, 18 predicted proteins | sample 5399831 | NCBI WGS metagenome assembly WPCJ01 (sample SAMN12869470, study PRJNA574797) | sludge metagenome | isolation source: wastewater treatment of pH10 | place: China:Beijing | collected 2019-05-20 | reverse complement strand
ATCGACTTTCCCGCCGCCGTCATCGATGGCTGGCTGCCGGGCAATGTGCGTCACCGCATCGTGGAAGCGACCCGCGTGGAGCTTTCATGCCTCGACTTGCAGGGCCTGCGCGCGCCGAAGATCATCGAGGGCAAGGTTGGTGTCCATGCCAAGGCGATGGGCGCGGCAAGCCTGCCGCTTTCCAACCGCTATCTGTTCGACCAGAGCGTCCTGTTCAAGGATGCAGGTTAGGCTACAGAGACGAATTAACTTATGGTTCGGTATAGACGAAAATGGTTCAGCTTTAGGAGCGGAACCGAAGGTGGGGTATTCCCCCCAATCGAGGTTTCGCGACGCCAAGATGGAGCATTTTCGTCATATCGCGAAGCGACATGGTGTATTTTCCCGCTGAATGCGTCGAAACTCCCTTATGGAGGAACAACTCCATGCGGTCGCTTCTCCTGTTCAGCAGGAAAATACCCTCACGCCGAACCTCAAGCTAATTCGTCACTGTAGCTTCACACCCTTGATGGCCTTGTCGATATCCTTCTTGGGGCCATAAAGCGCAAGGCCGACCAAATCGGGTGCGTCGGCATTTTCAGCCTTGAATACGGCGCGGTTGGCAACGTCATGCCCGGTCTCGAACATGGCGCGCACATAGGGCGCACGGATGAGATCGCGCTGGATCGATTGCTGCCATGCCCGTTGCAGGACATCCGGCGTTGCCGAGAAGATCAGCATCGGCTGGCCGAGCAGACGCGTATGCTTGCGGCCTGCCGCATCCTCATAAGGCTCGCCCATGACGTGCGGCACAGCGCTGGATATGCCGGTTGCGATGAAGGCGGTCACGTTCAACTTCTGCCAGACAGGCAGATCGTGCAGGACAAGAATGGCTATTTTTGTATCGAAAATCATTGGTTCTTCCTCTTTTCGAAGAAGACCTAACGGCTTTTCACCGCAATTTCTGGAACGTTTGTGCGTCCCTTGCCATAAGCGGCGGGCGTCATGCCATAGGCGCGGCGGAACCAGCGCCCCATATGGCTCTGGTCGGCAAATCCGCTGAGCGCGGCTGCTTCCGCTGGCGCTACTTTTTCGCGCAACAGGCGCCGCGCTTCGGCAAGGCGCAACTGCACCAGACAGGCATGAGGCGAGGTGCCGTATTCACGCCGGAACCCGCGTGAAAGCTGGAAACGGTCGGCAGCCCCCACCGCTTCTGCCAGTTCATCAAGGCCGAACTCCTCGTCGAAGCGCGCCCGCAGATAGTCCATCGCGCGGGCTGCGACCGGATGCGGAGCCGAGCCTTTTTCTGTCACCTCCTGCCCAAGATGTCGGGCAAGGTGGTTGGTCACCTGATCGCGGCAATCTTCGATCATCAGTTGCGGCGCTTGCAGAAAAATAGCTTCACAGGCGCGGGCGACCGCATGAAACAACTGTCCGTCATCGGCCAGCGTCTCGCGAAAGCCGATATGGGCATCGTTGCCGCCCATTGCGCTTCTGACCAGTGATTGCGGCATATAGAGCATGTTATAGGCAAAACCGTCCGCCGCGACCGCCTGCCCGTCATGGCGTTCGCCCGGCTCGATGAGAATCACCCGCCCCGGCGTGCTCTGCCGACGCCTGCCCCGGCAGAAAAAATCCTGCACGCCCGCATGGGTCACGCCGACGAGCCATTCATCATGAAAATGCATGTCATAGGCGTGGCTGTGAAAACGGGCCGCCACGGCTTCGAGGCCGGTGGTATCGTCGCGTTTCAGCCGCATCACGTCGCGCGGGCCATTGATGGGGCAAGCATTGTCGATCATGGCCGAATTTGTAGCATGGCGAGCGACAAACACACGCTTTGTTATTTTCAATCAATAAGTTTGATCTATGTTGTCTTGCAATGACCGCAAATGCCGACAAGGTGTATCGTACCAACTGATTGAATCAACCGGGAAAAACATGACCGTAACGACAATCGCGACCACGCCATACCAGGACCAGCAGCCGGGCACTTCGGGCCTGCGCAAGAAGGTTCCGGTTTTCCAGCAGCCCAATTACGCTGAAAACTTCATCCAGTCGGTTTTCGATGTGCTGGAAGGTTTTGCCGGCAAGACGCTCGTGGTCGGCGGCGACGGACGCTATTATAACCGCGAAGTGATCCAGAAGCTCATCAAGATCGCCGCCGCCAATGGCTTCGGGCGCATCATGGTGGGTCAAGGCGGCATTCTTTCGACACCTGCCGCCTCCAACATGATCCGCAAATACAAGGCTTTCGGCGGCATGATACTTTCGGCAAGCCACAACCCCGGCGGGCCTACGGAAGATTTCGGCATCAAGTACAATATCGGCAACGGCGGACCGGCACCGGAAAAGATCACCGAGGCGATCTTCGCCCGCTCCAAGGTGATCGACCAGTACAAAATTGCCTATGTCGCAGATGTCGATATCGACAAGATCGGCACAAACCGGATCGGCGATACCGAAGTCGTCATCTTCGATCCCGTCACCGATTATGCCGAGCTGATGGAAAATCTGTTCGATTTCGACGCCATCCGCGCCATGATCAAGGGCGGTTTCGGTCTCAAATTCGATGCCATGCATGCCGTGACCGGGCCTTACGCCAAGGAAATCTTCGAGCACCGTCTCGGCGCCCCGGAGGGCAGCGTCGTCAATTTCATTCCGTTGCCGGATTTCGGCGGTCATCACCCCGATCCGAATCTCGTCTATGCCAAGGATCTCTACGATCTTCTGATGTCTGATCATGCGCCGGATTTCGGCGCGGCTTCCGATGGCGACGGTGATCGCAACCTCATTATCGGGCGCGGCATTTTCGTAACCCCTTCCGATTCGCTCGCCATGCTGGCCGCCAATGCGCATCTGGCGCCGGGCTACAAGGACGGCATCAAGGGCATTGCCCGGTCCATGCCGACCAGTGCTGCCGCCGACCGCGTGGCTGACAAGCTCGGCATCGGCATGTTTGAAACGCCGACCGGCTGGAAATTCTTCGGCAATCTGCTCGACAATGGCAAGGTCACGATCTGCGGCGAGGAAAGCTCCGGCACCGGGTCAGACCATGTGCGCGAGAAGGACGGCTTGTGGGCCGTGCTGCTCTGGCTCAATATTCTGGCGGTGCGCAAGCAAAGCGTGAAGGATATCGTCGAGGAACATTGGGCGCGTTTCGGACGCAACTATTACACCCGCCACGACTATGAAGCGGTCGATTCCGATATCGCCAACAAGCTGGTGGCCGATCTGCGCGGCAAGCTTGCCTCCCTGCCCGGCACGACCGTCAACGGCCTCAAGATCGAGAAAGCCGACGACTTCGCCTATCACGATCCGGTCGACGGCTCGATCAGCCAGCATCAGGGCATCCGCATCTATTTCCCGGATGGCGGCCGTGTGGTGCTGCGCCTGTCCGGCACCGGCACGTCGGGCGCAACCATCCGCATCTATATCGAGCGCTACGAAGCAGATGCCACCAAGCACAATCTCGATACGCAGGAAACGCTGGCCCCGTTCATCGAAGCGGCAGAACAGATCGCCGAGGTGAAGAAGCGTAGCGGGCGGGCGGAGCCGTCGGTGGTTACTTGATTAGGGCAGTAGGGGAATAGGGGAATAGGGGAATAGGGGAATAGGCTGATTGACGCGGAAACGCCTATCAAGTCCTTTCTTCACTTATTCCCCTACTCCCTTACTCACTTACTCCCCTAGTCAAAGACAATCGCCGGCGCGGGCTTTCCAGCCCCCTTGCCGCCCTTCATGTTCTCCCAGACCTTCCGGGCTATCTCGCGATAGATTTTCGCGTGCTCGCTGTCCGGTTCATGGACGGTGATCGGCGTGCCCGCGTCCGAATAGGCGCGCACATCCATATGCAGCGGCACTTCGCCCAGGAACGGCACGTCGAGACGTTCCGCTTCCCTGCGCGCGCCACCATTGCCGAAAATATCGTAGCGCGCGCCGGTGTCGGGAGCGATGAAGTAGCTCATGTTTTCGACGATACCCAGAAGCGGCACATCCACCTTGCGGAACATGTTGAGCCCCTTGCGCGCGTCGATCAGCGCCAGATCCTGCGGCGTCGAAACGACGACCGCGCCCGCCAGCGGCACCTGCTGCGCCATGGTGAGCTGTGCGTCGCCGGTACCCGGAGGCATATCGACCACCAGAACATCAAGCTCGCCCCACGCCACTTCGCGCAACATCTGCGTCAGCGCCGACATGACCATCGGCCCGCGCCAGATCATCGGCGTTTCCTCATCGACCATGAAGCCCATCGACATGACCTTGAGCCCAAAATTTTCCATCGGCTTCAGGATCCGGCCCTCGACGGTTTCCGGACGACCGGAAAGGCCGAGCAGGCGCGGCATGGACGGCCCGTAAATATCGGCATCGAGAATGCCGACCTTCAGCCCGTTGGCGGCAAGACCGAGCGCCAGATTGACCGCCGTGGTGGACTTGCCGACGCCGCCCTTGCCCGATGCGACGGCAATGATCGCGCCAACGCCCGGAATGCCGGGCTTCGTCGCCGCGCGCTGCGTTGGCGCGGGATGGCGATGCTGTGCAGGTGCGGCGGCAGCCGGACGCTGCTGCGGCTTTGGCGGTGGCGGCGCATCGTCACTGGTACGTCCGCCCTTCTTTTCGGCGGTAAGAGTGACCAGTGCGCCGGTGACACCCGGAATTTCCTTCACGGCCTTTTCAGCGGCCAACCGCATCGGCTCCAGCGCATCGGCGCGCTCGGCCGGAACCGTGATGGAGAAAAAGACCTTGCCGTCGGCAATGAATATATCCGAAACCAGACCGAGCGACACAACATCGCTTTCGAAGTCCGGTCCCGTCACGGCCTTCAGCCGCTCCAGAACCTGTTCGCGTGTTACGCTTGCCATTTCACAGCACCAAGAGGGTAAGGAAACGGCGAAATAAGGAAATCCATATCGAGCAAAACATATTGCTCCATTGCCTTATTGCCCTCGTACCTTACCGCTCTACTCCTTCATTGTTGCCTCATATCCAGTCCTGACATAATCAGCTTTCCAACCAAACGCCAAGAGTGCCAAACCATTTAGAGTGGTTCCATTTACGAAAGAATAGCTAGAACCACTCTGAATATTTCTTCTCACGCATTATCCAGCGCAAAACCGCTTCGCACTTTTGCTGGAAATGCTCCAATCCAAACATCGGAGCAAGCCATGGCCAAAGCCATTCACACGATGATCCGCGTTCTCGACGAAGAGAAGTCCGTTTCCTTCTATAATCAGACTTTCGGTCTCGATATTGCCGAGCGCATCGATTTTGAAACCTTCACGCTGATCTATCTGCGCAATACGGAAGCCGATTTCGAAGTCGAGTTGACAGTCAACAAGGGCCGCACCGAACCTTACAATCTGGGCGATGGCTATGGGCACCTCGCTGTGGCGGTCGATGATGTCGATGCCGAACATGCCCGTTTTTCGGAACTTGGCTTCAAGGTCGGCAAACTCGTCGATTTCAAAAACAACGGCGTGCAGCTTGCCCGCTTCTTCTTTGTGGAAGACCCGGATGGCTACAAGATCGAGGTTCTACAACGCGGTGGACGTTATAGATGACACAATGTTCCAACCTCACTGCAACTGGCAGTGAGGTTGGATATAGTACCCAGTGCTACTTGGAACCCTTATAGGTCGAATAGCCATATCGGCTTAGCAAAAGCGGCACATGTATGTGTTGCTCGGCCTGCGTAAGATGGATTACGACCGGGATTTCCGAGAATATGGTTGCAGATTGCTGCTTTTCAAAATAGGCGCCAGTCTGGAATGTGATGCGATAATCGCCGGGTCCGATCGTCGGATCGTTTCCGGGATACAAGGCAGATATCCGACCATCCTCGCCTGTGACTCCCGACGAAAGCGGCATCCAGTTTTTACCATCTTCTTTTTCAAGCGTGACGGTAATATCTTTCGCCGGTGCCCCGGTCATCAGGTCAAGCACGTGAACACTTAACGGATTGGATGACGTCGGCGCACTCTCATCAGCCCAAGCAAAACCTGCCACCAAAGACAGGACACCAACAAAAAAATACCGAACTACAAAACGCTTCATAGAAATCATATTATCCTCGATTAATATATATTATTAGAAAATAATGATAATGTTTATTCTACTTAAAATAGAAAATAAAAGTCAATGCGGTTTGATACAATCATAAAAATAAGCTTTTGATCTGAATTTTCATCTGCGAGGACCAATGATGTATTCATCCAGGCGAGATGCGGCGAAATCGCACTTGTCTATTTGACGCTTGGCAAAGAAGCCGAGGATGAATTAACTAAAGCTGGCCGAAAAGGAGAAAATTGGAATTGAAGGCTGGCGCAACACAATTGCGGGGAATGTTGATCGTGCGTCTACTCAGCGTATTCGCCCTGATGTTCGTCGCCTTTGCGCACAAGCCCGTCGATCTCAATGCGCCCGACAGCTATCTGCTTGCCCAATATCAATTGCCGGACGGCACCTATCCGGTACTCTGCATCGGCGATCACGGCTCTGATCCGAACCAGAAAGATCACAACAAGCACCTGAGCAACACCAGTTGCGAAGCCTGTCGGATTTCATCAGCCTTCCTGTGCCCGGCCCCTGCCGGTTCCACTGGCGCCGCCCCGCATATCGCCATGGCCGACGGCATCGTGCCGCCGCAACCGATCCTGCGCCACAGCACCTATCCGCCATCGGCACCGCCGCAAGCGCCGCCTCTCGCCTGAATAATATTGTTTGAGCGAATGCGTTTTTCGGATCGCATTCAGGAATGAAACGCGCCCGAACCCTGTTCCCTCGAACTTTGTACCGGTGTGCCTTCCAATGATATTCAGGTTTGAAACAATGAAGAACTATCGTCTTTTCGCCTCCGCCATCTCGATTGCCGCACTGTGCGCCTCTGCCGGCATGGCCAATGCCCATTCTTCCCTCGACCAGAGCGAAGCCAAGGCAGGCAGCTTCTACAAGGCAACCTTCCGTGTACCGCATGGTTGCGATGGAAAAGCCACGACCGAAGTAAAGGTCGAGCTTCCCGAAGGCTTTATCTCGGCTCAGCCGCAGGTCAAGGCGGGCTGGAAGATCGAGACCGTCAAGGGCGACTATGCCCAGAGCTACAAGGTGCACGGCAAGGATGTGACCTCCGGCGTCCGCGAAGTCCGCTTCACCGATGGCAACCTGCCCGGTGATTTCTATGACGAGTTCACCGTCGTCGGCCAGCTCGCCAAGTTCGACAAGGATACGACTCTCTCCTTCCCCGTGACGCAGGTCTGCGGAAGCGACGCTTCGGTTGCCTGGACGGAAGTGCCCAAGGATGGCCAGAACTCGCACGATCTTGCACATCCTGCGCCGCAACTGCTGGTGAAGGCTGCTGGTGCCGACGATGATCACGGCGGGCACGGTGGACATGACAAGATGGGCCAGATGGACAAGATGGACCATGCCTCCATGCAGGCAGCAATGCCGACGAAGCTTGGTGACCTCGAAATCACAGGCCCATCGGTGCGTGCCATGGTTCCCGGCGCCAAGGTTGCAGGCGGCTTTCTGACCATCGCCAACGGCGGCAAGGACGCCGACAAGCTGGTTTCCGTCACCACCGGTGGCGTCAAGCGCGTCGAAATCCACGAAATGTCGATGCAGAACGACGTGATGAAGATGCGCCAGCTTGAGGGCGGTCTGGATATTCCGGCAGGCGAGAAGGTCGAGCTGAAATCCGGCGGGTATCACCTCATGTTCATCCAGCCGGAAAAGCCATACAAGGAAGGCGAGACCGTTCCTGTCACGCTGGAATTCGAAAAGGCTGGCAAGGTCACCATCGATTTCCCCGTCACTGCGCAAAGCGGTCAAAAGGGCGGAGACCATTCGGGTCACTAAGCGAACCAGCCGTTTCCGGTAAACCGCGCGCTATCTGTGCGGTTTCGGGAAATGCCTGAAAGTTCAATCGCGAAGACCGATCCCTTAGCAAAGGGGCGAATGATCCGCGTCCTCTCTCCTTCGCGCATTATGCGCCCGTTTGCCGCAACCGCTGCTCCCCCACAGCGGTTGCGTTCTTCATCATATGCTGTAAACATGAGTATTAAAGTCTAGAATAATTCCAAACAGTTGAAATCCAATAAGATTTTAAACTTGAGTAATTGACTCCAGATGTATTTTCGGGCTTTTATGCATGGTGCAACTGACAACCTTTGATGTCTGGGCCTTGAACCCTTTCGATTGGAGGACCCTATGATTGGTCTCGGCGAATGCCGGTCCGCAAATGTCGACGGCCTGCCCTGGCAGCTTAGTCTCTTGCCGACCGGATATTGCAATGTGCGGGGGGAAACCGAACGTCCCTCTGTAAAAATGCAGGGTTCACGCCCCGCATGCATGTCTTCATTCCGTAGCTTCTACGGGAGGCGGACATGAATATGCGCATATCCCAACTGAACGGCGCCAACACTGCGGGCTATTTCGATCGCCTGCCGGAAAAACTGGTGCTGGAAGGTTATCGCCGCTGGACCGCGGGCTTCGAGACGGGCTCGATCATCCCGTGGGAAATGACCTGGGGCCTCTATTCGGAAGTGCTTGGGCCTTCGGAAGCAAAACGCGCGGTGGGCGAGCTGTCGCATTTCATTCGCGTGCTGCGCCATTGTGCCAGTTGCCAGTTGCGCGCTTTCCCTTTCGACTCGCACCATGTCTGCCGCGAGGAATGCCTGACGCTGGGGCTGATTTCCGGCATCCAGAATCAGGACGCACTGCTGCTCGATACCTGCCTTGAAGCGATTGCCTGTCATCGCCGCTGCGACGATGTGGTAGGGGCTGCACGCAATTTTGCCGACACGCTGGCTGATTTCGGCCAGACTTTGTTGCCAATACCGATCCATGCCATCGACAGCGCCTTGAATTTTACGCCGCGCGCGACTTTTCACTGATTGCTCCAAGATCGGGCCCAGATCGATCCTTGATCGGAAAAAGTCCCAGCGTTTTGCGAATGAACGTGGTTCCAGATTTTAAGTCGCCGGTACCCGGCGCAAGGAGATAGAAATGCAGGCCAGAACCGAACGACGCCTCGGCATTGCCGCCGCCCTCGTCCTGACCGCAGGAGCGTTTGTCATGCCGGGCGTATCCACCCAGATCGTGCAGAACGATGTTGCGCCGCAGAGCCAGATCCATATGGCTTCGGCAGAAAATCTGCGCGCCGAGCTCCGCCATTTCATCAATCTCGGCGAAGCCATGCCGAAATCGGTGCGCTACGAATAATCGTGCTGAGACTGAAATAGAAAAGGCCGCGCCAGATCTGGCGCGGCCTTTTTTTGCGAGAAATCAATTGCTTATCCGACGATGATCGGGGCCTTCCCCTGTACGCGGTTATAGAGATCGATGATGTCCTGGTTCATCAGGCGGATACAGCCGGAGGACATGGACTGGCCGATCGACCACCATTCCGGCGAGCCGTGGATGCGATAGCCGGTGTCCCGCCCGTTCTGGAAAATGTAGAGCGCACGCGCACCCAGCGGGTTTTGCGGGCCGGGTTCCTGGCCGTTGCGGTATTTCGCCAGTTCCGGCTTGCGCTGGATCATTTCCGGCGGCGGCGTCCAGACCGGCCATTGCTTCTTGTACTGAACATTGGCCGTGCCCGACCATTCAAAACCCGCCTTGCCGATGCCGATACCGTAACGCAGCGCTTCTCCGCCCGGCAGGACGTAGTAGAGAAGATGGTCCTTGAGGCTGACGACAATCGTTCCCGGCGCCTGTCCTGTCGGGTCCGGCACGATCTGGCGGCGGAATTGCTTTGGCACCTTTTCGTAAGGAATTGCAGGCAGTGAATACGGCCCTTCCTGTACGGCGGCATACATGACATCCGGCGTGGTGATATCGCGGTCGACGCTGATCTGCGGACGCATCGGCGTAATCCCGCCCGTGGACATCGGATCGACATTCATCTGGAATGCCGACATATCCATCGTTTGGTTACAACCGGCAGCACCAGTGAGGAGGATGGCTCCGGTGCCGAAAAGGAAGCGGCGGCGGCTCAGATCGTCAATGAACTTGGTCATGCAAATTACCCGGACACAAGGGTTGAAACACAGCCGTCAAGCGACCGCCATACTCAACAGCAATTTGCGTTCTTATGGTTGAAGAACGGTTAAACAACTCGCGCAAACGTGTCTGAAAATTCTGTTTGAAAGCATAAATTGCAGCAAATGTGAAAATTCAATCGATTTAAGCATCCAGGCAAATACGGCGAACATATGTATCGCGTGACTATTTGATGGCTTAAATGCGGCTTTTACGTGAAATCACTATTCTGGATTGCATTCAGATAGCAAAAGGCCGGGTCATCAAACCCGGCCTGGATTGCCTTCAATAATTTGCGGCAATCAATAATCTTTTTCGTAGAAGATACCGCCGCTGGAATCGCCTTCAGCACCGAGCGCCCCCTTGGCTTTCAGATTGCGGGTGATGTCGAGATTGACGGTGCCCTTGGTCGAACCGCCTGATCCTGCTTCCACGCCCAGATAGATATTGTCGCGGATATAACGGCCGGCACGAACTGCCGTCTGGCCCTTGTCATCCGTCACGACATCAAGGTCGTCGAGACCTGTCCCGGCGCGCAGCTTGTTCATGAGCGAGTTGTTGGAACCGCCCGCCAGTTCTGCCGCCGCAGCAGCAAGCTGCGCGATCTGGAACGCCGACAATTCGCCGATGGAGCGCTTGAAGATCAACTGCGCCAGCACTTCATCCTGCGGCAATTCCGGTGTCGACGAGAACTTGATATCGAGATTATCGACCGTACCCGTCACCGTCACAATTGCGGTGATTTCATTGCCTTCCGAACGCGCAACGAAGTTGAGCTGCGGATTGAGATCACCCACCAGCGTGACATGACCTTCATCGAAGGTAATGCGCTGGCCGAGGATACCGATGCGACCGCGGATCATGTCGAAGGAGCCGACCGGCTTGATGTCGGTCACAGGTCCGGTGAGGCGAAGACGTCCGCCCAGTTCCGTATCGAGGCCGCGACCGCGCACGAAAATCTGGTTGGGTGCGTTGATGAGAACGTCGAGGCGCGGCACAGTCGGGCGCGCTGTTGGGGTCGGCACCCGGCTGCGGCGCGTTTCTACCTTGGCGCGATCAAGCGTCACCTGAACATTCTTCGGCGTGTTCTTGTGGCGAACCGGGACATAGGCTGCGCCGCCGCCGAGATTTTCAGGCACCGAGATTTCTGCCCTGTCGACATCGATGCGGCCTGAAATCAGCGGATCGCGCATCAGCGGTCCATTGATCGTGATCCCGCCGTCGACGGTCGCCACGACCAGCTTGCCATCGGCATAGCGGGCGCGATTGAGCTTGATCTCTATATTGGCCGGAAAGTTCGCTTCGGCATTGGTCGAAATCGTACCGCTGGCGGAAACCGATCCGCCACTGCCAAGCGCCGCATTGACCTGGCGCAGCGTGACGGTTTCGCCATCCAAACTGCCCATGACATTGATATTGTTGAGGCGGACATTGGTGTCCGGATCGACAAAGGTTGCGCCATTGGTGGAGAACATGCCGCGCAATTGCGGACGGTTGAAGCCGCCCGAAACGCTGGCCGTCAGCGTCAGCGTACCGTTTGCCTGCGCACCGCGATCCGCCAGGAAGCGGTTGGCAAGCGCCAGCGGAATGCTGCCATTGACATTGACGCCAAGCCCCTGCCCCGAGAAAGGCACCTTGCCATTGGCAGTGACATTGAGGCCGCGTGGACCATCGACGGTCAGCGACGAGAAGTCGATGGCCATGGCGGCGTAGCTGCCTGCTGCCTGCAGGGTCAGAGGCGCAAGCCCGTTATCGCGCAGCGGTTTGGCCGCAAGACCGGTGCCGCGCAGATTGAACGTCGCCGCAGGATTGGTGAGCGGTCCGGTAACACGTGCCGTTCCTGTCACATTGCCAGCCAGATCCTGTCCCTTGACCGCACCGTTCAGCGCCGTCAGCGGAAGATTGGCGAGATTGACGTCGATGGCAAGATCACCTTTGCCAAGCGGCACGCCACCATTGGCGCGCACATCGATGCCATTGCCATTTTGGGCGCCTCCGGTTACATGCGCATCGACATTGAGCCGATTATTGGCAGAGGTGCCCTTGGCATCTGCATTGAGAGCTGCAATGCCCTGCTTCTTCAGTTCGGCCGCCGTAACACCACGCGCCGCCATGTCGAAGGCGACATCGGGCGCTTCTCTCGTGCCGGTGATGCGGGCCGTGCCGTTGATCGTGCCGCCCAGCCCCAGTTCCGGCTTGAACGTATTGGCGAGAGCCAGCGGCAGGTTGGAAAGGGCAACCGACAGATCGAGACGACCATCCACGACGCCATTGACCTTGACCTGACCGGCACTGGCATCCGCGCCTGTATTGATAATGATATCCCCGAAGGATATTTCCTCGCCCTTCATGGAAATGGTGGCGGGTGCGGCCAGATTGGCGCTGAGCGTGCCCTGTTTCACATGGGCCGAAGCGAGCCCCAGTTCGAAACCGCCATCCTTCGGCTCGAGCGACCCGGCAGCACTGGCGACCGTGCCGATCTTCAGCTGGGTGTTGGCAGTAAAATCGGTCTTCGACCCGGTTGCGTTGGCCTTGGCATCGAAGCTGTCGATGCCGAATGTGCCGACCATGATGTCGCGCGTCGCAGCATTGCCATCGACCACCGGCACCCCGAACAGGTCCTTTGCCGTCAGGGCAATATCAGCCGAGGTGATACGATTGCCATTGACCTTGATGTCCTTGGCATTGGCTGTGATCGATGCATTCTGGCGGCCGTCATTGGCGTCAAGCGTGATGTCCGCATTGGCCGCGCCGGTTGCCTCTGCCAGCGCCAGGGCTGCAGCCGTGGAAATATCCGGCGCATCAAGCTTCAGCGCGCCCGTCAAGAGACCTTTCGCAGTCTGGGTGACATTGCCCGAAAGATGCGCGCCGCCTGCATTGAAGACGAGGTCGGTCAGGCGCTTTTCGTCATTAACGATGTCGATCAGCGTTCCAAGATCGACACGCTGGCCATTGAGGAATGCACTGCCAGCAAGCTTGCCGGAAAGGGCAGCGCCGGTTTTTGCATTGCCATCGAGCATGGCATTGAAATCAAGGCCACCTTCGGAAAGCTTGCGTCCGGCCAGCGTGCCTTCCGGCGCATCGGCGCGCAATGCGAGTGCGATCAGCTTGTCGTCGCCGCGCGCGCTGCCCTTGACGGTCATCCGGCCCGATGCCTGATCCGAAAGAAGCTTGAGATCGGACAGCATGACGCCAAAATCGAAACTTGCCTTGTCGGATGCAAAGGAACCATTGGCGGTGATCTCGCTCAACTCATTGCCGATGCGGAAATCACGCGCCGAAAATCCTTCCGCGCTGCGGCCAAGCGCACCGCTCAAGTTGACAGCGCCATCGAGAATGCGGTCAACCGCTTCCGTGCCGGTGCGCATGTTCTGCGCCGTACCGTTGAGGTCGAGCTGGAATGCACCGCTGACCGGGCGAACAATGCCCTTGGCATTGACATCGATACTGCCAGCAAGGTCCCGTTCTGCCAGAGCGCCGAAAGGCGCAAGGCTTGCAATCTTGGCAGCGATATCGCCATTGAAGGCAAAATCGTCAATATTGCCCTTGAGGTCGAGGCTTAAACCGTTGCCGGCAATATTGGCTTGCGCCAGTTCAACCGGCGAACCGGCGCGCCACGCGCCATCAATGGCAAGCGCAATCTTGCTTCCAAGCGCTTCGGCGATTTCCGCACGTTCTGCCGAAATGCCATCCATCCCGCCATTGACCTTGAAGGTGATATGGCGATTGGCGGCATCTTCCAGGTTTTCAGCAACGCCGCCCATATCGAGTGCGATGCTCTGGGCAGAAATCGTTGCGTTCTTGAGACCGGCGATGGCAAGCGTTCCCGTCCAGTCATTGGTCGGGCGATCACCATAAGCGACCTGGAATTTTGCATTGTCGATATAGGTTTCAGCACCCTTGACCGGCAGGAGCACGCGCCCCTTGCTTTCATCGGCAATGGAAGCATCGATACGCAGCTTGTTCAGGAAGCGGTCATTGCCAGTTTCGGCAGAAGCTTTCAGCTTCAAGGCAGCGCTGTTCAGCGCCAGATCGTCAAGTCGGAAACCGCCTGCATCCTTGAGGAAGCCGTCGGCGGACAGTACGGTTTCGGCACCGAAGAAATCGCGGAACGCTGCCGGCACCAGAACCGCAATCGGACCATTGAAACGGGCAGAGAAAACACGCCCGCCATCGGGTGCCTGACCTTGCCGGTTGAGTGCGAATTCGCCTGTCAGCGTGCGGCTGCCATTGGTGTCGAGTGCAAGATCAACCTTCAACTCGTCAAGCGGACCGGCGCCTTTCAAGGTGAGATCGACCGGCGGACGGCCATCGATGTTCAACAGGTTGGCGACGATGCCGTTGGCCGGTTCCGAGACTTTCAGGTCGAGATCGACCTTCTGGTCGGCATTGGCATAGGCCGCACGAAGAGCAAAATTTCCGCCCGGACCGTCGAGACGCTTGATGTCGAAGTTCGAATCCAGCGAACCATCGGCAAGCGACAGGCTGCCATTGGCCGACACTTCCGATTCAAGGCCGAAAATGTCCGGCCCGAAATGCAGGCGCGCAATGGCAAGCTGGTCGAGATTGATCGAAATCGGCAGGTCCGGCAGGCTGAACGTCGACGATTCCGGCGACGGCAGGCTATTGTCAGGCAACGGCTTGCGGATGATGTCGATGCGCTCGGCGGCCAGCGACTGGATGCTGAGGCGACCGACGAGAAGCGCGGTGCGGCTCCAGTTCAGCTTGGCATTCTCGATGCGCAGCCAGACGCCTTCGCGGTCGGCAATGGTGATCGAGCCGACTGTTGCTTCTGAAGACAGAACCCCGCTGATGCCGGAAATCGAAATACGGCGGTTCGGCGCGGAAAGCTGGCTTTCCACGAAGGACAGGAAATAGGATTTCTCTTCTTCGGGCTGGGCTTCCGAACTGCCCGGCTCTTGTGTCCCAGTATTTACCTGAGCATTCTCCTGAGCGTGGGCCGTGACCGGAGCTTCCCGCTCCGGCCAGCCGAAGATGATTGCCGTGACGGCGAAAGCGACGAAGGCGATGATTGCGAGAAATCTGGTCAAAACGCCTGTCCTATACCTACGTACAAGCCATAGCTCGGATCGCCTGAGCGGCGGTTGAGCGGAACGGCGACATCGAGGCGAATCGGTCCGAGACCGGTCAGATAGCGCAGACCGCCACCGGCGCCGACACGCATCTGTTCCGAGAAATCAGGAAACGACTTTTCGCCGACATAACCGGCATCGACAAATGCCACCGCGCCGATGGAATCGGTGATGCGGGTGCGCACTTCGCCATTGGCCTCGACAAGCGAGCGCCCGCCGATGATTTCGCCATTGCCCGCGCTGACGCCGATATTGCGATAGCCGTAACCGCGAACCGAGCCGCCGCCGCCTGCCAGGAAGAGCTGGCTCGGCGGCAGGTCCTCGATGGAGGCGCCGACAATAGAACCGACCTTGAGACGGCCTGCGAGGATCACGCGATCCTTTTCACCAAAGCCGTAATATGTGCGGCCTTCGGCAGTGAAACGGGTCGCGAAATTGCCGTACTGAAATTCGTAGAAGGGCTGGATATTGCCCTCAAGATAGAAGCCCGAACTCGGGTCCGGCTTGTTGTTGCGGCTGTCATAGAGAAGATTGCCCTCCAGTCCCGCCGTCGTGAAGCTGCGCGAACCGAAGACGTCGTCGTCAAAGTGGCCCTGGCTCGCCTTGGCATAGAGCGCACCTGACAATTCGTCGCTGAATATCTGCGTGAAGCCAGTCTTCGCATTGATCGAGGTTTCGGTATAGGCATCCAGCACTTCGCGCTTGGCGTCGAGTGCGGCGACAAAATCCGTATCCGGCGTATAGACGCCCGGCTTCGTGAAGCTTGTGCCGACAAGATAGGTAAAGTTCTTCGGGTCGAAGGAATTGTCCTGCGTGCCGCCAATGCCGCTGATCTTGGCGTCGAAACGCAGGCGTTCGCCGCGCCCGAAAAGGTTGCGATGCATCCAGTAGCCGGTCAGACCGAAACCGTCGATGGTCGAATATTCGGCACCGAAGCCGAAACGGCGCGGCTTGCGCTCCTGCACGTTGAGCGTCATCGGCAAGCTGCCATCCGGCTCGATCTTTTCGGCTTCCTCGAAACTCATGGCGCGGAATACTTCCATGCGACCGAGACGCTTCTTGGCTTTCTCGATATCGTCCGGATCGAATTCCTGACCCTCTTTCAGCCCGGTCATCCAGGCCACGAATTGCGGGTCCATGCGCGCCGTTCCGACGACGCTGACCGGGCCGTAATGCGCCTTCTGGCCGGGGTCGAGCGAAACATCGGCGGAAACGCGATTATCTGCATGGTCGGCGACGATGTCCTCGCCAGTCACCCGCGCTTTCGCATAGCCCTGCTGGCGCCATGCCTCGACGGCAAGGCGTTCGGCCTTGATGACCGTTCCGGATCGCGCCACCTGTCCGGGCGCGAAACCAGCATCTTCAGGGGACTGCACCTTATCGCGTTTGTCGACCGGTGGCGGCGCAATATTGGAAATCGCCGTGCGCGAAAACAGAAATTGCGGACCCGGATCGACGGTGATCGCAACCTTGGCATCATTGGGGATTTCCGCGTCGGGCGGAATGTCGTTCGCCTCGCGGCCGTCGACGAGAATAGAAATCGTGCCGCCATAGCGGCCCTCGCCATAGAGCGCGGCCAAAATGCGGCGATAATCACCCCGCGCCTTGGCCAGCAGACCGGCTGAGCCCGAAGCAGGTTTTTCTGCGTCGGATACGAGGCCTGAAGCGCCTTCAATGGTGGATTTCAGATCGGCTTCCGTGCCGTCCGCATTCTTGCGGTTGCCGGTGGTCGTGACCTCGACAGTGTAGGCCTTGGGATCGATGATATCGGGATCTTCCTTCTTGTCCTCGCCCCACAGACGAACACCAAAGATCTCGAACGCCAATGCAGGCGATACCGCGAAGGAGGAAAAATGCGCCGCCAGCAAAAGCACGGCGATGCCCCTTCCCTGTATCGTCCTGTTACTCCAAGTCATACGCGCTACTGTCCGGTTCCTGTCTATGCGGTCGCCTGGCGGCGTCCCGTTCATCACCCCCAACCCAGGACGATTCAGGGATTACCATAGGGAGAACGGAAGTCCAAGCAACAACGCTAGATATGGACCATTTCAGTCAATGGAGTATTAACGTTACCACACCTTTGCAATTTCCCGCGCTGATTGAAATTCTTGCAATCGCTTTCCGCATTAATTGCGGAAGGGTGGACAGAAAATCATAACGGCTCGCCGGCGGGGGTGCTGCCGACGAGCCGCTCATCAGGTCATTGGGAGGAGGGAGGAACGACCTGATCAAGACGAACATTATATCGAACGACTGGCGATGACCTGTCAGCGCCCGGCATGCATCGGACGCATATTGCCGAAATGCATGCCGCCACCGCCCATTCCGCCTCTAAAACCGCCGAAGCCGTGATTGGCAAATGCCGGACGGTTGAAGCCACCAAAGCCACCCTGACGGATCACCGGACCAGGGCCCCAGTTGCGACGTATCTGGCCATTGGGCCATCCGTGTCCGCCCCATCCGCCACGGCCATTCCACTGCGGGCCATGGCCCCAACGGTTATTCCAGCCACCGCGATTGGACTGGCAGTTACGCCCGATGCAGCCGTTGACATAGTTCGGTCCGCCGCGCCAGCCCGGTCCCCAACCACCGCCCCAACCGGAACCCCAGTAGCCGCCGGTCGCCCAGCCAAGCCCAAGTCCGAGGCCAAAGCCGTCACCGTAGCCGTCATTATTGACGATTACCGTCGTGTTGGACGGTGCTGCATAGGCGGGGCCGCTATAGGAGCCGAACCGGACATAGCGCGCCGATACGAAGCCGACGCGGTTGCCGTTGTAGATCTGGCACCAGCCATTGCGACAGGAACCGGCATTGACGGTTGTGCCGGCAGGGAGCGCAGCCAACCGTGCGTAATTGGAGCCCGGCCCCGAGCGGACATTGACAGAAGCAGAGACATAGGCCGTCGCAGCAGAAGCGATAGCGGGCGTGATCAGTGTCGCCGCAACGATAGCCGCACCCAGTATATGATTATTAGTAAGCACTCTCTTAAATAAAGGCATCGCATCTTCTCCAGATTAGCGACAAAATAGAGACGCATTAAATATCCAACATGAGTTCATATACGACAATACTAGAAGTAACGCAAACAACCATCATTATAATGGTAAATTTATGGCGTATATTATTATTTTCTACATCTTGATACTAAAAGTAATAACCTTTTGTTTACACTCATTGACCTTGAATTTACATCAAATTGATTAAAATTATACGGAATTTATTTTACCCTCGTGCCGCTGCAACTCACCCAAAAAGAAAGGCGCCCCGGAGGGAACCGGGACGCCACGCGGCTTTGGGGGGAGAGAGGGAGGATAAAGCCGCGATCACGGGCCGTCAGGCCAGTTGTTTTGCGAGGCTCACACATGCATTCCCCGCAGCGTTGTGATGCAGGGAAAGCTTTGACAAACCTTGTTACGGCAGATTGCGCACGTCTTCCGGCGACATGTACATCGGCATCATATTGGTATCGAGGTGATGCATGACCCAGATGGAGCCGGCAAGCACGATAGCCAGAATGATGACCGTGAAGATGAGCGCCAGAATGTTCCAGCCGCCTTCCGACTTCGGATCAAGGTGCAGGAAGTAAACCAGATGCACCAGGATCTGGACGACGGCGATACCGAGCACGATGGCAGCGGTGGTTCCCGGCGTGAAGTAGCCATTCATGGCCATCATGAACGGAACGACGGTGAGGACGACCGCCAGCACAAAGCCGATCAGATAGGACTTCAGGCTGCCGTGGCTTGCGCCGTGGTCATGTGTTTCGTGTGCAGAGCTCATCACAGTACACCCAACAGATAGACAAGGGTAAAGACGCCGATCCAGATAATATCCAGGAAGTGCCAGAAAAGGCTGAGGCACATCACGCGCGTCTGGTTCTTTTCCGTCAGACCGTCACGCAGAAGCTGGGCGGAAAGCACCAGAATCCAGATCAGGCCGGACGTGATGTGAAGACCATGGGTTCCCACCAGCGCAAAGAAGGCTGAGAGGAACGCACTGCGGCCCGGACCCGCGCCTTCATGGATCAGGTGATTGAATTCATAGATTTCCATCACGAGGAAGGCAGCGCCCAGCAGGAAGGTGACGCCCAGCCAGAACAGAACGCCTGCGCGGTTCTTCTTGAACATCGACAGCGTGGCCAGACCATAGGTCAGTGACGACACCAGCAGGAGCATGGTTTCGATCAGAACAAAGTTCAGATCGAACAGTTCACGGCCGGTCGGGCCGCCCGCGAACTGATGCGCCAGAACGGCATAGGTTGCAAACAGCCCCGAGAAGAGGACGCAGTCGCTCATCAGGTAGATCCAGAAGCCGACCAGTGTGGTCGACCCTGCATCGTGATGGTCTTCGTGAGCGGGGTGCTCGTTTCCACCCGTGAACGGAGCGGCGGTTGAAATGCTTGCGCTCATCGGAATCAGGCCTCCTGAGCAGTCAGTTGCCGGGTACGGAGGTCTTCGACTTCCTGCACCTCTTCGGCCGAGACGTAAAAGTCTCTGTCATTATTGAAGGAGTGAGCGATGGCAACGGCCAGCACAGCCAGGGCCGAGGCGATTGCCAGCCACCAGATGTGCCACACCAGAGCAAAGCCGAGCGGAATGTTCAGAATGCCGATGATGAAGCCGGTGCCGGTGTTCTTCGGCATATGGATGCGCGCGAACTTTTCGGTGCGGCGCACATAGCCGTTCTGCTTCATATCCCACCAGCCGTCGTGATCGCGCACATGCGGAACTTCGGCGAAGTTGTAGAATGCAGGCGGCGAAGCCAGCGACCATTCCAGAGTACGGCCCGTACCCCAGCTGTCGCCGTTGTTGTCGCGCAGCTTTTCGCGGTCGCGGATCGAAACCGCGATCTGCAGAACCTGGAACACGATACCGCAAAGGATGATCGCAACGCCGATGGCGGCAATGATGAGGTAGATGTGCCATGCCGGGTTTTCGGTGTGGTTCAGACGACGGGTCATGCCCATCAGGCCGAGCACGTAGAGC
>WPCJ01125422.1_pt1 | contig 20107 bp, 16 predicted proteins | sample 5399831 | NCBI WGS metagenome assembly WPCJ01 (sample SAMN12869470, study PRJNA574797) | sludge metagenome | isolation source: wastewater treatment of pH10 | place: China:Beijing | collected 2019-05-20 | reverse complement strand
CCGGCGAGGTTGGCGTCGCTGAGGTCGCGGCGGCGGAGATCCGCGCCGCCGAGTGCGCAGCGCGGGCAGTCATTGCTCAGCCCGGCGAGGAAGCGCTGTGTCGGCGTGGCGTCGGCCGGCAGTGTCTCGGTCGGCCCTGGATCGGCAATGACGGCATCCGCATAAGGCTGCCGCTCGACCACCTCGAGCCGGGCGTCGCTGGCGAAAGCATTGATGCTGTCCTTGCCGGTCACCGGGTCGATCAGCTTCTGCCCGGGCTTGAGGTAGAAATGCGTCTCGACCGTCGCCGTCCTGGTGTCGGTCTCGATGCTGCAGCGCTGCTTGACGAAGGTCCCTTCGATTGCCTCCTCGCCGGCCAGACGCGGCAGGTCGGTGCAGCTCCAGTCGGTGCCGAACAGTGCGCGGAAGGTTGCAGCGGCGACATGCGCCTCATAGCGCTCGCGCTCCGGCGCGCGCGGATCGGTGAAGATGCGGTAGCCGCGGACGGCGCCGCTGTCATCGGCGAGCAGACTCATGATGGCCAGCTGGCCGTTGACCGCGGTGCGCCGGTTCTGCATCGCGGCGACCGGGTTGCGGTAAGCCAGCGCCATGTATTCGAGCGCATCGTCGTAGCGGAACCACACCTCGTGCAGGCCCGTCGCGTCGGGGGTGCAATCGGCGAAATCGGCAAAACTTCCGAGCGCCCTCCCGGCCGGCCCGCCATTGGTGCCGCAGGCGGGATCGACGAAATCGGGCCCCAGTGCGGTAATCGGCGTGCCCAGCGGGATATCCCACAGCTTCGGTGGAACTTGCGCCAGCGCCGGCTCGGCGAGAGCGCCGAGCAGCGCGGTGCCGACAATCGCGGCGCAGCAGGCGAGGGGGCGGAGCCGCATCGGAACCTCGGTGTTCGGGGAGGGCCGTGGCCCTCCCCGTATGAGCATCAGAGGCCGAACACGACGACCTGGCTGGCCGCCTCGTACATGCCCAGCCGCGGGCCGGCGCCCTTCGAGCCGCCGACCACGACGGCGATGTACTGCTTGCCATCCACCGCGTAGGAGATCGGCGGTGCGCCGATCGGCGTGCCGACGTTGAACTTCCACACTTCCTGCATGGTGTCGGCATCGTAGGCGATGAGATCGCCATCCGGGTTGCCGCCGAACAGGAGGCCCCCGGCGGTCGAGAGCAGGCCCGAATTGGTCGGGGCCGGCGTCTTGATCTCGCTGACTTTCTCGCCCGTCTCGGTGTTGACCCCGATGATCAGGCCGGGAGCGCCCGGGAAGGCGTAGTCGAAGGTCCAGAAATTGCCGCCGCCCCACATGCCGGGGTTGCCCTGCAGGTCGGTGCGGGTGGGGTCGATATGCTCGGTGATGCCCTGGTTGAAGCAGGCGTCGATCGCCTGCACCCAGGTGATCTTACGCTCCGGATCATAGGCCGGCGGCCACCAGGTGGCGGTGGGCAGCGCCGGGCAGACATCCTGCGCCGTGGTCGGATCGCCGACTTTCAGCGTCTTGTTCTCGGCATAGCTCTGGGTGAGCGAACCCGGGACATATTCGAGCGGCTTGCCGGTCTTGGGGTCGAGCCCCTTGGTCCAGTTCGGATCGCGGTACGGGGTGCCGAAGATGAAGGCGCCGTTGGTGCGGTCCATGGTGTAGAAGAAGCCGTTGCGCGAGAACGTGCCGACGGCCTTGCGGGTCTCGCCGCCGACATTGATGTCGTACAGCATCTTCATGTTGATGGTGTCGTAGTCCCAGGTCTCCTGCGGCACTTCCTGGAAATACCACTTCACCTCGCCGGTATCGGCATCCACCGCCATCGTCGAGTTGGCATAGAGGTTGTCGCCGGGCCGGAACGCCGGGTCGGCCCAGGGCTGCGCTTCGCCCGTGCCGAAGATGATCAGGTTGGTGTCGGGATCGTAGGACGCCGTCGACCAGACGCCGGCGCCGCCGGTGAGGTAGGCGTTGTGATCGTCGGCCCAGGTCTCGTGGCCCGGCTCGCCCGGACCGGGCACCGTGTAACGCCGCCACAGCAGCTTGCCGTCCTCGGCGCTGAACGCCGCGATCCAGCCGCGCATGCCGGGACCGGCCGCGCTGGTGATGATCTTGTCGCCCACCGCCAGCACGCCGCCGGTGGCGCGCTCGGCACCCGGCACGTTGTCGGGCCCGCGGGTATCGACCTGCCAGACGATGTCACCATATTCGTCGTCGAGCTTGACCAGCTGCATCTCGTTGCGGGTGACGTAGTAGATATCGTCGCCGAGCAGCGCGACGCTGCCCATCTTGCTGGCGGTGCCCTGGGCGCCCAGGTCGGTCTTCCAGATGATCTCGCCCTTCGAACCGCTGGAAACGTCGATCTTCATCACGTTGTCCCAGGCGTCCTGGACATACATGAAGCCATCCTTGACCAGCGGCGTGGCGCGCTGGCCCGGCGCCTGCGCGCCGATCGAGCCGGGCTGGCCGCCGCCGATAGCGGTCATGAACTTGATCTTGAGACCACCGACATTGTCCTTGGTGATCTCCTTGAGCGGCGAGTGCGAGAAGCCGGCATAGCTGCCATAGGGCAACAGCCAGTTCTGCGGTTCGTCCTTCTGCGCGTTGACCAGGCGCTCCGGCGTCACGGGATCAGCCAGCGCCGCTCCGATGCTGACCGTGGCCAATAGCGTCGCCGCAGCAGCCAGGAGCGCCGCACGAGAGATAGTCTGCTTTGTCATGGAATCCTCCGCGAAGCCGGGCCGGAAAACCGGCTCGGCAGCATGACGGCGCAGCGGGTGTGTAGCCCCCCGCTTCCTGCCTGCGACAACGTGTTCTGGTGTTGCGCGGTTGTCATGACCCGTATGGGTCACGGGGGATCGATCGTTGATCCGCTAGGCTTCGTTCCCCCGCAGCATGGCGCTTTCAGGGAGGTTGCCGACCTCCGGTTCGAAGGCGCGACTAGACAGAGATGGGAATGCCGCCATGCCCTCACATCACGCCTGGGTGCCGATCCGCGTGGCGCAGCATGACGGCGAGACGCCGGAGCAATACCAGCGACGACGCGCCGAGATCGAGCGCATCGTCACTGGTTTTCGCATGGGCCGCTATGCCGAGGCCGAGGCGGAGCGCCTCGAACGGCGCCTCGCCCAGCTGCGCGGCGATCAGTCGAAGAAGCCGGCGTCTTCTTCCTTGAGGTAGCGCTTGGCCGCCTTGGCGTCGATGTCGAGCCCGAGGCCCGGGCCCGGCAACAGGTCGACATGGCTGTCGACGACGATCGGGCCGGAGGGCAGGCCGGTGACGATCTCGTTCCAGAACTCGTCGGAGGCCGAGGGGTATTCGAAGGCGATGTAGTTGGCCGGCAGCGTCGCGCAGACATTGATCAGCGCACCAAGGCCGAGCAGGCCGTTTGCAGTGCCGTGCGGCGCCATCATGATCGAGTGCATATAGGCGTGCTCGGCCACCCACTTCAGCTCGGCGATACCGCCGATATCGGCCGGATCGGGGCCGACGACACGCACCGCCTGGGTCTCGATCAGTTCCTTGAAGTTGTGGCGCAGGTAGATCTGCTCGCCGGTATGGATCGGCGTGGTGGTCGAGTTGGTGAGCTCACGATAGGCCTGCGGGTTGACCCACGGCACGTAGTCGCCGGTGAGCATGTCCTCGAGCCACATGATGTTGTACTTTTCGACCGCGTTGGCGAACTTGATCGCGTCGTTGAGGAACCAGCCCGGGCCGCAGTCGAGCGCCAGGCTCACCTTGTCGCCCAGCGCTTCCTTCATCGCGATGACGCAGTCGAGCATGTAGTTGAAGCCGTGCTCGGAGATCTGCCCCTGGTCCATCGCGCCGTGGTAGCCGGCCTTCTTGCCGATCGGGCCGTAGTGAAAGTCGGGGTAGCTGTCCTTCTGGCTCGAGTGGAAGCTCAGGCCCTGCTTGACCATGAAGAAGTTCTGCGGCTGCTCGGCCATCCACTTGACGTCGGCGGCAAAGTCCTCGGGCCGGTCGCCCGCGCGCTTGCGGCGCACCGAGCCGTTATAGACGCGCACCTTGTCGCGCACCTTGCCACCCAGCAGCTTGTAGGCGGGAACCCCCGCTGCCTTGCCGGCAATGTCCCACAGCGCGTGTTCGATCACCGAAACGGCGGCGCCATAGGGCTTGAAGCTGCCGCGCTGGCGGATCTTCATCATGCAGCGCTCGACATCGGTCGGGTCCTCGCCGATCAGCGCGTCGCGGAAGTGCAGGATGAACGGCTTCAGGTAGGTCTTGGTGTATTCCACCTCGCCGATGCCATAGATGCCCTCATCGGTGACGATGCGGACGATCGGATGCTTGCCGATGACGGCAACGCGCAGGTCGGTGATCTTCATGATAACTCCTCGTGCCCGCCGGGCGGCAGGCGTCTCCCAATCTGGCCGCCGGGGAGGCGGCCCCTCAAATGACTTTCGGCCGGAGGGGCCTTGGCCCCCCGAGCGCTTTCAGGAAAAGTCGCAGACTTTTCCACTTCGAGCGCGCGACCGGCACCTCATCGGCGCAGGCTCCGCTGGGCAACGCCCATCTGCTCGATGATGTGGCGGCCGGAGCCCTCGACGTGACGGGCGACCACCGCGGCGGCGCCTTCGGCGTCCTGTGCGCGGATCGACTCGATCAGCTCGCGATGTTCGCGCAGCACCGACATGCGGCGGCTCAGCGAGGTCGGAAAGCGCCGGCTGATGGCGCGCAGGATCTCGCGGTGCTTCCACCACAGCTCCGCCGCGTGACGGTTGTAATGTCGATCGTAGATGAACTGGTGGAAGCGCGTGTCGAGCCGGCCGTGCAGCATCGGATCGGTGAAGTTCACCGCTTCGATCTCGGCCTGAATGCGCTCCAGCTCGACGATATCGGCGTCCGAGACGATCGTCACGAACCAGCGGGTCAGCGCCGGCTCGATCAGCATCTCGATCTCGATGATGTCGCGCACGAAATCGGCGTCGATCGGGCGTACCCGGGCGCCGCGGTTCGGCTCGATCAGCACGAACCCCTCGCCGCGCAACTGCTGCAGCGCTTCGCGCACCGGATTGGTCGAGGTCTGGTAGTGCTCGGCGAGGTCCGCGACCTTCAGCCGCTCATTGGGCCCCAGCCGTCCCGAAACGATGTCCTCGCGGATCATCTCGTAGACGGAGGCCTGCTGCTCGAGGCTGTCCTCGGGCCGATCCGACTTGACGGTCGCCTCGCTCATTGGTCCTGTTTATGCAGCTTTTTTGAGCAAGCCAAGCCCCGTTCGCACGCAATGCGAGCAAAATAATGTACGACTTTCGCGATGTTGACATACACTGGTTTTGCTGGAAATCTGCCATACCAGTTGGGAAAAGCCGGCCCCAAGTCCGGTTCCCGAGGCGAGAACAGCGCACGCTGTAAAGGGCTTTGCCACGGCCGTCGGTCGGGCTGGGCCCTGATTTGAGGAGGAGGATTTCTCAATGCATACGAAGACCGGCCGGCGTCTGCTTGGCCTTTCGATGGCGGTGCTGAGCGCTGCCACCATGCTGACCACGGCGACCACCGCGTCCTACGCCCAGAGCGTGGACCTTTCCAAATGGTCGCCGGAATACGTCAAGTCGATCGCCGGCACCAAGCAGTTCGACGCTGCCAAGGATTGCGGCGCGGTCGTGCCGAACGACTACACCGGCAGCGTCAGCTACTGGTACACCGGCCCGTTCGAGGCCGATCCGGAGATCGCCCATACCCAGGACAAGGCGTTCTGGGCGGCCTTCAAGGCGGCCTACCCGAACATCACGACCGACGTGCAGTCGATCACCTACAACGAACTGCTCGACAAGTTCCGCACCTCGCTGCTCGGCAACTCGGCCCCGGCCGTCATCCGCCTGCAGATCCTGGGTGGCGTCGAGTTCGCCGCCAAGGGCTACCTGCAGCCGCTGAAGCCGGAAGATGTCGGCTACACCGCTGCCGATTTCTGGCCCGGCGCGCTGAAGTCGGTGACCTACGAGGGCGTGAGCTACGGTCTGCCGACCAACAACGAAACCATGGCGATGATCTGGAACGCCAAGGTGTTCAAGGATGCCGGGCTCGATCCCGAGAACCCGCCGGCCACCTGGGACGATGTCGTCTCCTATTCCAAGACCATCCACGAAAAGCTCGGCATCCCGGGCTACGGCCTCGTGGCCAAGCAGAACGCCGGCAACACGCCGTTCCGCTTCATGCCGCAGATGTGGGCCTACGGCGGCGGCGCGCTCGACGAAGCCTCGGCCGAGCCGGGCTACAAGACCGTCGAGATCAACAATGCCGGCTCCAAGGCTGCCTTGCAGGCCGCCTACCAGATGTACGCGGTCGACAAGTCGGTCCCGACTTCGGCGCTGACCAATACGCAGGGTGAAAACCAGGCGCCGTTCATCGCCGGCAAGCTCGGCATGATGATCGCCCACCCGGCCGAATACGCCAAGATGACCGACCTTGCATCCAAGGCCACCGGCTCCGACAAGGCGGTTGCCGATGAAGTGGTCGCCAACATGCGCTACGGTCTGATCCCGACCGGGCCGGACGGCAAGCGTGCCGTGGTGTTCGGTGGCTCCAACATCCATGTCGTCAAGCCCGAGTTCGTGCAGGGCGGCAAGGTGGACGAGCAGGCCGTCAAGGCGCTGATCTGCTTCTGGGACAGCCCGGAATGGTCGACCAAGCTGGCCTGGGTCGGCTCCAACCCCGGCAACATCAATGGCTTCCTGACCGATGCCATGAAGGAACGCCTCGACACCATCAAGTTCCTCGATGTCACCACCTCGATGCTGCCCAACGGCATCCCGTTCCCGGTGATCCCGCAGGCTCCGGAAATCATGAACATCATCGTTCCGGACATGCTGCAGAACGCTCTCACCGGCACCATGACGGTCGACCAGGCTGCCGATGACGCAGCGACCAAGGTCCAGGCCATCGTCGACGGCGGCGGCGGCATCTGATCGCCTGACGAGCACTTTCGGACCGGCGGCCCCGCCGCCGGTCTCTTATTCTTCACAACGAGGGTATGCGCTGTGAGCACTGTCCAGGGTCAAGCCATCTTCCGCGACGTACCCGAGCCCAGGCGCGTCAGCCTTCGTCAGAAGGTGTGGAACAGCCGCTTCGACTATCTGTATGTCGCGCCGGCTATCCTGGTGATGCTGATCGTCATCGGCTACCCGATCTACTACACCATCGAGCTGAGCTTCTTTAATACTCCGGCGAGCCTGGCGCTCAGCGCCAAGCAGTTCAACGGCCTCGATAATTACGCCACCATTCTGACCAGTCCGATCTTCTGGAAGGTCACCTGGCAGACCGTCGTCTGGACCGTGGTCTCCACCTTCTTCGCCTTCGTCCTGGGGCTGGGCGCCGCGCTCGCGTTGCATCGCGAGTTCGTCGGCCGCGGCTTCCTCAGGGCGCTGCTGCTGATTCCGTGGGTGGTGAGCGCCGTGGCCGCCTCCTATGTCTGGAAATGGCTCTATCACTCCGATTTCGGCGCCATCAGCGCCATGCTGTCGGGGCTGGGCCTGATCGACAGACCCATCAACTTCATCGACAACACCAGCACCTCGCTCTACGCGCTGATCGTCGTGAACGTGTGGAAGGAATTTTCCTTCGCCATGATCATGCTGATGGCGGGCCTGCAGACCGTGCCCGACACGCTGCTCCGCGCCGCGCAGGTCGATGGCGCCAGCCCCTGGCAGCGCTTCTGGCATGTCACCTTCCCGCACCTCTCGGGCGTGTCGATGGTCACCCTGCTGCTGCTGGCGGTGCAGAACTTCAACTCCTTCATCATCCCCTGGATCATGACCGGCGGCGGCCCGGCCGGCTCGTCGGACATCTGGATCACCCACATCTACCAGCTCGCTTTCGGGCGGCAGCGCTGGGGCGTCGCCTCGGCCTATGCGGTGATCCTGTTCATCGTGATGATGGTGCTCGGCTACTTCTATGTCCGCGCGCTGACCAAGGGCGATGACGCGAGGGCCGGAGCATGACCGCGATGGAAATGAGTGCCGGCGCCGCCAAGCGTCGCGGCGCAGGCGGCTGGCGCTGGAGCGGGCGGATTTTCCTCGTCCTCTTGCTCGGCTTCACCGTGATGCCGATGATCTGGATGTTCATCACCTCGCTGAAGACCGGCTTCGCGGCGATGCAGTATCCGCCTCAATGGTGGCCGGCCGAGCCGACGCTGGAGAACTACTGGCGGCTGGTCGATCCCTCGGGCACCGTCGGGCGCGATTTCATCCAGTATTTCTGGAACAGCATCTGGGTCTCGACCCTCACCACCATCCTCGCGGTGGTCGTGGCGGTGCCGGCGGCCTACGCCTTCTCGCGCTTCCGGTTCCCGGGCCGCAGCTTCCTGTTCTTCGCCGTGCTGCTCAGGAACATGTTCCCGGCCGTGGTGTTCCTCGTGCCGCTGTTCATCCTGATGAAGGCGCTGGGCCTGGTGAACACGCATGGCTCGCTGATCCTCACCTACCTGACCTTCGGCCTGCCGCTCGCCATCTGGCTGCTCAAGGGGTTTTACGACAACATCCCGGTGCAGCTCGAACAGGCGGCCCGCATCGATGGCGCGACGCGCTTCCAGGCGTTCTTCCTGATCGTCATGCCGCTGTCGACGCCGGGCATCATCGCCACCTCGATCTACAGCTTCATCGGCGCCTGGAACGAGTACATCTACGCCTACACCTTCCTCACCCGGCACGATCAGATGACCCTGCCGGTCGGCATCCAGCGCTTCTTCTCGGAGAACGCGACGGATTGGCCGGGGCTGATGGCCGCTACCTTCATGATGAGCATCCCCGTCGTGGTGCTGTTCCTCGTCCTGCAACGCTACTTCGTGCGCGCCCTGACCGAGGGCGCCGTGAAGCACTAACGGAAAGCTCAAGGAAACCCATATGGCACAGGTTATCCTCAAGGACGTGGTCAAGAACTACGGCGATGTCTACGCCGTGAACCACGTATCGCTGACCGTCGAGGACGGGGAGTTCGTCGCGCTGGTCGGACCGTCCGGCTGCGGCAAGACCACCACGCTCAACCTGGTCGCCGGGCTCATCCCGATGTCGGGCGGCTCCATCAGCATCGGCGATCGCGACGTCACCGACCTCGATCCGAAGGACCGGGACATCGCCATGGTGTTCCAGAACTACGCGCTCTACCCGCAGAAGTCGGTCTACAAGAACCTCGCCTTCCCGCTGCAGATGCGCAAGTTGCCCAAGGACGAGATCGACAAGCGCGTCCAGGCGGCCGCCAAGACCCTCGATATCGTTCACCTGCTGGAGCGCAAGCCGCGCGAACTGTCGGGCGGCCAGCAGCAGCGCGTGGCGCTGGGCCGGGCGCTGGTGCGCGAGCCGCGCGCCTTCCTGATGGATGAGCCGCTCAGCAACCTCGATGCCAAGCTGCGCGTGCAGATGCGGTCCGAGATCAAGCGCTTCCACCAGGATCTCAACGCCACCATCATCTATGTGACGCACGACCAGCTCGAGGCCGTCACCATGTCGGACAAGATGGCGGTGATGAATGGCGGCTTCCTGCAGCAATATGACAGCCCGGCCAACGTCTTCGCCTACCCGGTGAACATGTTCGTGGCGAGCTTCGTCGGCTCGCCCGCCATGAGCCTCGTGCCGCTGACCGCGGCCTCCAAGGATGGCAAGGTGGTGCTTCAGAGCCCCGAAGGCTGGGAGATGCCGCTCTCCGACGCCAATGGCCGGAAGGCGCTGAGCGCCAAATCCAGCAAGGTGGTGCTGGGCGGCCGGCACTCGACCATCAAGGTGCACAAGTCCAGCGTACCGGGCGCCGTGCCGGGCAAGGTCTATACGGTCGAGCCGACCGGCGACGTCACCTTCGCCCAGGTCTTCGTTTCGGGCGCCGTGGTCAATGTCAGCGTCGCCCCGACCTTCCAGCTCCGGCCCGACGAGCCGGTCTTCGTCGAGTTCGATCAGGAGCGCCTGCATCTGTTCGACGGCGAAACCGAGATGGCGCTCAAACTCGCATAAGCTTGTCGACCGACCTGTCTTTCCATCGGGCGGCCGGGTAGCGGCCCGCTCTCCCAAGCCGAGGCCTCAACTCCCATGACTTCGAACCCTGCCGAAGACGCGCTCAATCGCGTCAATACCAGTTCCAGGCCCTCCGACCTCAGGATCACCGATATCCGGGTGGCCGAGATCACCGGCGCGCCGTTCCGCTCGGCGCTACTGAAGATCTACACCAATCAGGGCATTGTCGGGTTGGGCGAAGTCCGTGACGGCGCCAGCGCCACCTACGCGCTGATGCTCAAATCGCGCCTGCTCGGCGAAAACCCCTGCGACGTCGACCGGCTGTTCCGCCGCATCAAGCAGTTCGGCGGCCACGGCCGTCAGGGCGGCGGCGTTTCGGCCATCGAGATCGCGCTGTGGGACCTCGCCGGCAAGGCTTATGGCGCGCCGATCTACCAGATGCTGGGCGGCAAGTTCCGCGACAAGGTGCGCTGCTATTGCGACACCGACGCCGATCGCCCGAGCGGTACCGAGATGGGCAAGCGCCTGAAGGAACGCATGGACAAGGGGTTCACCTTCCTGAAGATGGACCTGGGGCTGATGGAGATCGCCCATATTCCCGGCGCCGTGGTCGGCCCGGCCGGTGTACTCGAAGGCTTCAAGCAGCACGCCGGCGGCATTCGCGCGACGAACAACGACGAGCGCAAGGCGCGCAACCTCGTCTACGACGCGCAGAACGTCATGCACCCGTTCACCGGCCTGCACTTCTCCGAAAAGGGCCTCGACCTGCTCGAGCAGTATATTGCCGAAGTGCGTGAGGTGATCGGGCCCGAGATCCCGCTCGCCATCGACCATCTCGGCCACATCTCGCTGCAGGACGGCATCCGGCTGGCCCAGCGTATCGAGAAATACACCCCGGCCTGGCTCGAGGACGTGATCCCCTGGCAGCATGCCGAAAGCTATCGCCGGCTTCAGGAAGCGACCTCGGTGCCGATCTGCACCGGCGAGGACATCTATCTGAAGGAAGGCTTCGAGCCGCTGTTCAACGCCGGCATCTCGGTGATCCACCCCGATATCCTCACCACCGGCGGCATCCTCGAAACCAAGAAGATCGGCGACGCGGCGCAGGACCACGGCATCGCCATGGCCATCCACATGGCCGAGAGCCCGATCGCCGCGATTGCCGCGGCCCATATCGCCACGGCCACCGAGAACTTCCTCGCGCTCGAGTATCACTCGGTCGATGTGCCGTGGTGGGACGATATCGTCACCGGCTTTGATGGCCCGATCGTCAGGGATGGTTTCATCGAGCTCAGCGACAAGCCGGGCCTCGGCATCGACGACGTCAACGACGAGGTGCTGCTGCAGCACCTGCAGCCAGGCATCACCGGCATCTGGCAGCCGACCGACCAGTGGGACAATGATGTGTCCTGGGACCGCACCTGGAGCTGATGGACCTGAAATGAAGATCACAGACATCAAGGTCATCGTCTGCTCCCCCGGCCGCAACTTCACCACGGTGAAGATCATGACCGACGAGGGCGTCTACGGCATCGGCGACGGCACGGTAAACGGCCGCGAACTTTCGGTCGTTTCCTACATTCAGGACCACATCGCCCCCACCCTCATCGGCAAGGATCCGCTGCGCACCGAGGACATCTGGCAGTTCCTCTACAAGGGCGCCTACTGGCGCCGCGGCCCCATCACCATGGCGGCGATCGCCGCAATCGACGTGGCGCTGTGGGACATCAAGGCCAAGGTCGCGGGCATGCCGCTGTACCAGTTGCTCGGCGGCAAGTCGCGCGACAAGGTCATGGTCTACAAGCATGTCGGCGGCATCGACATTCCCGAGGTGGTCGACGGCGTGCAGAAGATGCGCGATCAGGGTCTCGACGCCATTCGCGCCCAGGTGTCGATCCCCGGCCTGCCGCCGATCTATGGCACCGGCCCCTCCACCGACCAGGCTGCCGGCGGCATGATCAAGCCGGTGGTGGCCGAAGAAGTCTGGGCGACCCACAAATACATGCCGCTGGTGCCCAAGCTTTTCGAAGCCCTGCGCGATGCAGTTGGCTGGGACGTGCATCTGTTGCACGACGTGCACCATCGCCTCACCCCGATCGAGGCCGCCCGCCTCGGCAAGGATCTCGAGCCCTACCGGCTGTTCTGGCTGGAGGATGCGGTACCGGCCGAGCTGCAGGAGGGCTTCCGCATCATCCGCCAGCACACCACCCAGCCGCTGGCCGTCGGCGAGATCTTCAACTCGGTCTACGACACCACGACCCTGATTCAGGAACAGCTGATCGACTACATCCGCGTTACGGCCGTGCACGCGGGTGGTGTCACCGGGATCAAGAAGATCTTCGACTTCGCTTCGATCTACCACGTGAAGTCGGCCTGTCACGGCCCGATGGACATGTCGCCGATCTGCATGGGCGCCAACGTCCATGTCGACACCGCGATCAACAATTTCGGCATCCAGGAGTTCACCGGCTACACCAAGGAGACGTACGACGTCTTCAAGTGCGACTGGCGCTACGACCGCGGCTATCTCTACCCCAACGAGACCCCCGGCCACGGTACCGACTTCGATGAAGAGCTCGCCGCCAGGTACCCTTACCAAGCCGCCTATCTGCCGGTCGCCCGGCTCGAAGACGGCTCCATGACCAGCTGGTAAGGGACATCAACGTGAAGATCACAGACATCAAGCCGTTTCCCGTATGGGTCGGCCACCGCAACCAGCTGATCGTCAAGGTCGAGACCGACGAAGGCATTTTCGGCTGGGGCGAGAGCGGCCTGTCGGGCCGCGAGAAGGCGGTGGTGGGAGCGCTCGAGCACTTCCGCGAATTCCTGATCGGCAAGGATCCGTTCAAGATCGGCGCCATCTGGCAGGAACTCTACCGGAGCCAGTATTTCGAGGGCGGGCGCGTACTCACCGCCGCCCAGTCGGCCCTCGATATCGCGCTCCACGACATCAAGGGCAAGGCACTTGGCGTGCCGGTCTACGAGCTGCTCGGCGGCAGGCACCGCGACGTGATCCCGACCTTCGCCTCGACCGGCGCCATCACCGATGACGGCAACGAGACCATCGAGCAGGCCAGGGCGCTGATCGCCAGGGGCTTCAAGACCATCCGCTTCTTCCCCGGCCGGTGGGACAACCCGGGCGGCATCTTCGAGCCGCGTGAATCGATCGGCGTCACTGCGCCATTCCTGGTCCGTGCCCGAAAGGAACTGGGCGAGGAAGTCGTGCTGGGCATCGACTACCATCACCGGCTGAGTGTCGCCGAAGCCGCGAGCTTCTGCCAGAAGATGCCATCGGGCACGATCGACTTCCTCGAGGAGCCGATCCGCGACGAGACGCCGGAAGCCTACGAGAACCTCAGGAAGCTGACCGACGTGCAGTTCGCCATCGGCGAAGAGTTCGCGTCGAAGTGGCAGTTCCTGCCTTACATCGAGCGCGGCATCCATCAGTACAACCGGCTCGACATCTGCAATGTCGGCGGCTTCACCGAGGCGATGAAGGTCGCCGGCTGGTCGGAGGCGCATTATGTCGACCTGATGCCGCACAACCCGCTGGGCCCGATCTGCACCGCGGCGACCATTCACTTCTCGGCCGCGACACCGAACTTCTTCGCGCTCGAGGTGCGTGCCAACGCCACCGACCTCTATGCCGGCACGCCCACGGCGGAGCTGTTCCCCACCATGCCCATGCTCGACGGCGCGGTGTTCCGGGTGCCGGACGCCCCGGGGCTCGGTATCGAGATCAATGAAAAGCTGCTCGACAAGGACAGCTTCAAGTTCTGGGAGGCGCCTCACCTGAAGCGCCGCGACGGTTCGGTTACGAACTGGTAGACCCAAACCTATTTGGAGGAGACGTATATGGTCCACATCATGCAAAGCCCGATCCCGGCGTTCAAGCGTCCGAGCAAGGACATCATCGCCGCGCTGAAGGATATCGGCACCGCCACCGTGGCCGGCTCGCTCGGCCACTCCGGCTTCCGCAACCCGCACATGGTCGGGCCGGTCAGCCAGTACAAGGGCAAGTCCATCGTCGGCACGGCGCTGACGCTGCAGTTCATGCCGCAGCGCCCGGACCTGTTCAGCGAAGGCGAATATTCCGATCCGGAAAAGCAGCTGCACCGCCACGTGCTCTATGAAGTCGAAGAGAACGACGTCGTGGTGGTCGATGCCCGCGGCGACATGAGCTCGGGCGTGTTCGGCGACATGATGTCGACCTACTTCAAGGGCCGCAAAGGCGCCGGCATCGTCATCGATGGCGTGATGCGCGACAAGCCGAACGTCGACAAGCTCGACCTCGCCATCTGGATGCGCGGCTGGACCCCGAACTACCACGTCCAGGTCTCGATCTGGCCGTCGGCTGTGAACGTGCCGATCTCCTGCGGCGGCGTCATGGTGATCCCCGGCGACATCATCATGGCCGATGATGACGGCGTGGTCGTCCTGCCGCAGTCGATGGCTGAAAAGGTGATCGAGGATTCGCAGAAGCACGCCGAGTGGGAAGTGTTCAGCCGCGAAAAGCTCACCGCCGGCGAGTCGCTCCGCCGCTACTACCCGCTGCATCCCGATGCCGAGGAAGAATACCAGGCCTGGCGCAAGGCCAAGGGCCTGCCGCCGAGCCCCAGCCACTGAGGCAAGGTTATTCGACGGGACGTGACGGGAAGGGCGCCAGTGGCGCCCTTTCTTTTGTGCTTGGGTCCTTGTCCCCAGATGCGCGGACTTAGGGGATCGATACAGCGCCGCGGGCTGGCCCGGGTGGCTGTCACCCCTCACCCGTCTCGCGCTTCGCGCGATCCACCCTCTCCCGACGGGGAGAGGAAAGAGGTGGCCACCGCGCTCTCCGAATTCTTCTCCCCGTCGGGGTCGCGGGACGAGGGCGTAGCCCTCGCCGATGCCGCCGCTCACGCCGCCACCGGCTCCACTTCGATCGTCACATGCGACAAGCGCTCGAGATGCGCCAGCTTGGCCTTGTAGGCGCTTGGGGGGAGGGGCGTCGGGCTGAGGATCGAGACGATGGCGGCATGGTGGCCGGGGCCGACCTGCCAGACATGCAGGTCGGCGATCCGATCGTCGCCGGTTTCGATGGCGCGCCGGACGGCCTCGGGCAGTTGATCTGAACCGGGCAGGGAGTCGACCAGCACCGTGCCGGTGTCACGGATCAGGCCCCATGACCAGCGGGCGATCACCAGGGCGCCGACGATACCCATTGCCGGGTCCATCCAGGTCCAGCCGAACTGGCTGCCGGCGACCAGCGCCACGATCGCCAGCACCGAGGTGAGCGCGTCGGCAAGGACGTGCAGATAGGCCGCCCGCAGGTTGTTGTCGCCACCCTTGGCCCGGCCGTGATGATGCTCGTGCGCGCCGTGATCGTGGTGGTCATGATCGTGATGGTCGTGATCGTGATGGTGCCCGTGGCCATGATGCTGGTGGTTGTCGTGGAGGATCCAGGCCGAGACGAGGTTCACCACCAGCCCGATCACTGCGACGGCAATGGCCTGCGGAAAACTGATCGACACCGGCGCGAACAGCCGCAGCAGGCTTTCCCAGCCGATCAGCAGGGCGATCAGCGCCAGCACGATGGCGCTGGCGAAGCCGGCAAGGTCGCCCAGTCTGCCCGTCCCGAAGCTGAAGCGGGTGTCGGCGGCGTGCCGCCGGGCGAACAGGTAGGCCAGGGCGGCAATCAGCAGCGCGGCGGCATGCGTCGACATGTGCCAGCCATCGGCCACCAGCGCCATCGAACCGAACATGTTGCCGGCAACGATCTCGGCCACCATCATCGAGGCGGTGAGCGCGATGACGATCCAGGTGCGGCGCGCGTTCCGATCATGATCGGCGCCAAGGAAGTCGTGGCTGTGGATGGCGTCGCTGCTCATTTCAGGTAGGTCCTCACAACGTCGATCAATTCCTCGCCGCCCTGCCGGCGTTCCGCCTCGCTGGCCGGCGCCAGCACGTGGTGGGTGATGTGCTCTTCGATCAGTTCGGCGGTGAGCCCGGTGACGGCCCCACGCACCGACGCAACCAGTTGCAGGATCTGCGGGCAGCCGAGCTCCGCCTCGAGCGCGCGCTCGACCGCCTCCACCTGCCCCTTGATCCGCCGCACCCGCGCCAGCAGCGCGGCCTTGTGTTTTGTCGTATGGCTCATGCATGAATAGTATAGGGGGGTACCCTATATGGCAAGCGAGATTGCGCTGTCGTTCTTGATCAGGATGATCGGTCGGATTACTGGTATACTAGGCCAACAAGAATGGTACATCGATGCAGCTCAAGGAAATCCTGGTCCTTCACCACAGCCACCTCGACGTCGGCTACACCCATACCCAGCCGGTCGTGTGGGAGCTGCACCGGGAATATATCGACCAGGCGCTCGACCTTTTGGAACAGACGGCTGACTGGCCGGAAGCGCTGCGCCCCAGATGGACCTGCGAGGTGACCGCCCCGGTCACGCGCTGGCTCGAGACGGCCAGTCACAGCGACGAGGAGCGCTTTCATCGCTTCGTGGGCGACGGGCGGCTCGCCATCGGGGCGCTGCAATACAACCTGACACCGCTCAATTCGGGGGAGCAGCTGCGGCGGCAGCTCGCGCCGGTGGCGGCGCTGCGGCAGCGCTTCGGCGCGCGCATCAACACGGCGCTGCAGCACGACGTGACCGGTGTGCCCTGGCCACTGGCCGACCTGCTGCTCGACCACGGCGTCGAGCTGTTCATCATGGCCGTCAACCGTCACCTGGGCGGCATCGTCACGCCGCGTCCCGGGGTGTTCCGCTGGCAGGCGCCCAGCGGGCGCGAACTGCGGGTGATGAACGGCAACCACTACACCATGTTCGACCAGATTCTCCTCACCTGGGAGCGCTCGCTCGATGCCATGGCGCGCGGCCTCGAGCAGTATCTCGTGCATCTGGACAGCATCGGCTACCCACACGATTTCCTCTACCTGACCACCACTGCGCCGCCGGAAATGTGGGACAATGCGCCGCCCAATCCGGCGGTCGCCAAACTGATCCGGCAGTGGAACGAGGCCGGGCGCCAGCCGTCGATCCGCTACGTCACCAGCGAGGACCTGGCCGAGCGCATCAAGGCGATCCCCGCGGCCGAACTGCCGCTGCTCTCGGGCGACTGGACCGACTACTGGAATTTCGGCGCTGCCAGCACCGCCGCTGCCGTTTCCCGTTCGCGCAACGCCAAGCGCATGCTGGCGACGGCGACGCAACTGCGTCGCGCGCCGCCCACGCCTGCCGTGCAACGGGTGGAGACGCGGGCCCGCGACCTGCTGGATCTGTTCGACGAACACACCTGGGGCTACTGGGACACGCTCGGCCAGACCGAGGCCGGCATCGTCCAGGATCACCTGAAGGCGGCCCCGGCGGTCGAGGCGGGCGAGCTGGCGCGTTACCTGCTGGTCGATCAACTCGATGCCGTCGCCGGCAACCCCGCCCATTCCGAGGTCGCGCCCGACCATGTGGTCTTCGTCAACCCGTCGCCGCTGCCGCGCCGCGAATATGTCGAGGTGCCGAGGGACTGGCGGCGACCCGGCCCGCGCCTCAGGGCCGAGCGGCTGAAATCGGAACCATCGGGGGCCGTCGATGCCTGCGGTCCGCTCGAGTTGCCACCGCATGGCGTGCTGCGCGTGCCGCTGGCGGAACTCGATCCGGCCGCCGATCATCCAGGCCTGACGCACGAGGATCGTCGCGCCGCCGAGACGGTGCAGGCTTTCAACAACGCGCTGCTCTCCAGCACCCGCTCGGGTGACGCGGTGATCCAGTCCACGCACCGGCTGACCTACGATCCCAACAACGGAAGGATCCTCGGCCTGTTCGACATGACGTCGGGCTGGGACGTGGTGCCGGCTGGCGGTGAGTACGAGCTGTTCGACTTCGTGCGCGAGCGGCCGGACGCCTTGGTCGATGGCAGCCGCAATGCCTACTACGAGCGCAACCTCGATTTCGAGAAGGTCGACCGAACCTGCTGGAAGCCGTGGCGCGCGGTACGCGAGCGGGCGACGCGGCCGCTCGGCTGCAACGTCACCCGCACCGCCGGCAGCGTCACGCTGGAACGGCGTTTCGAGGCGCCGGGAACCGACGGGCTGACGCAGCGCATCACCCTGCGCGCCGACTCGCCGGTGATCACCGTCACCTGCGAAATCGACAAGCGCGCCTGCGCCGACCCCGAAGGCATCTATTTCGTGCTGCCGCTCAACCTCGCGGCGGGTTGGCGCTGCCATTTCGACACCGCCGGCCTGCCGGTCGAACTCGACGCCGAGCAGCTCCCCGGCGCCTGCCGCAACTGGTTCACCGCGGAATCGTTCATGACCATCCATGACGGCGAGCGCGGCGCGACGCTGTTCTGTCCCGATGCGCCGCTGGGCATGGCGGGCGGCTTCCATTTCGGTCCGCCGCTCGAGGCGATCCCGCGTGACGCCGACCCGCTGCTGCTGGCCTGGCCGATGAACAATTACTGGAACACCAACTTTCCATTGGTGCAGCCCGGTCGGCACAGTTTCCGCTATGGGCTGATGACGCACGGCACGTTCGATGGGCGGCAGGCGCTGGATATGGCCGCGGCCTTCGCCAATCCGATCATCGCCCACCCGGGGTTTGCGCAGACCTAGCACGGGCCTCCCCTGATCCTCCCCCGCGTGGCGAGGGAGGGGGACCAGCGAAGCTGGTGGAGAGGGGGGAGCAAATGGCTCGACTCTGGCCTCCGCCAGCACCGTGCCGCGGCACCCCCTCCGAGCTACGCTAGCTCGCTACGCTCCCAAGCTTTGCTTGGCTCCCGTCAAGGGGGAGGTGGGGCCGGTGTTTGTGGCTGGATCTGATCACAAGCACCAGCCGGCACCCTCCCCTTGACGGGGAGGGATGGGGTGGGGTGTGCAGCGGGCTCGATGTGGAGGTTACGCGCGGGCTACCGGAGCTCAGGCCTTGCCCAAGAACTCCGCCATGCGGATCAGCCCTTGCATGTAGCCGATGGCATGCGAGCGGCCGCGGTGGTTCCAGTCGCTGTCGCCGTCCATCTTGGGCACGTGGTCGTCGAGCAGGAAGCCGTCAAAGCCGTTCTTGGCCAGGAGCACGATGACTTCGGCCGGGTCGAAATTGCCGTCGCCGATGAAGCACTCGACGAAGTTCGGCACCGAGCCCTTCACGTCGCGGAAATGGATGTAGGAGATCCGGCCCTTCGGCGCGAAATACTCGATCATCTCGTTGACGTTCTGCTTGCCGCCTTCCATCTCCGAGCAACAGCCGAGGCAGAGATCGAGCGACCACGCCTCCGAGCGGCCGACCAGATCGTAGGCCTTCTTGAAGTTCTCAGGCTTGTAGAACAGCCGAGCCACCCCGCCCAGCATCGGCACCGGCGGATCGTCGGGGTGCAGCGCCAGCTTCAGGCCTTCTTCCTCCGCCACCGGCAGCACGGCCTTCATGAAATACTCGTAGTTGCTCCACATCTGCGCTTCGGTGATCAGCGGGCCGTCCTTGCCGAACAGCGGCATCGAGGAGGCGCGACCGAGCGTCGTCGGCATGAACGAGCGCAGCAGCTCGAGATTGTCGATATTGGCCTCGACCACCGCCATGTCGAACTGGCGAGCGACGGCGCCGCCGCGGGTCGCCGCGTCGCGCTTGGTGGTCCATACCGAGTTGGGCATGAAGTGGAGCCCCAGCACCGGAATGCCGGCGCGCGCCACGGCGCGGATCGTCGCCTGGTAGTTCTCGATTTGCTCGTCGCGGCCGTCGAGTCCCATCATCGCCTTGTGGTAGAAATGCGTGGGGACGTTCTCGATCGCCTCGAACTTGAGGCCGGCGGCCTCCACCTGGTCGACCAGCGCGCGGACGTCTTTCTGCTCCCAGCGGTTGTCGCCGGGGAGCGTCGGGTTGTTCATCTGCAACCCGGTGGCGCCGATCTGCGCCGCGAAGCGAAGCCTCTCTTCGCTCAGTTCATGGAACTGGCCTACCGCAACTCTGATACCCATTCTCTTGTTCCTAAATTGGACTGCAGTTGGTGTGTCTCACCGGGTTGTTCCCGCTTTCGCGGGAATGACGCCGTGGGTGGGGCAGGGCGTCATCCCTTGACGCTTCCCTCGGTCATTCCTGCGACCATGAAGCGCTGGGCGACGAAGTAGAGGATCATCAGCGGCACCGATGAGATGACGGCGCCGGCCATCAGCGGCCCCCAGGGGAGGACGTCGGAGGTGATGAGATAGTTGAGC
>WPCJ01068921.1_pt1 | contig 20132 bp, 26 predicted proteins | sample 5399831 | NCBI WGS metagenome assembly WPCJ01 (sample SAMN12869470, study PRJNA574797) | sludge metagenome | isolation source: wastewater treatment of pH10 | place: China:Beijing | collected 2019-05-20 | reverse complement strand
GGCTGCACCCGATCCCATTCCGAACTCGGCCGTGAAACGCTCCAGCGCCGATGGTACTTTGTCTTAAGACACGGGAGAGTAGGTCGCTGCCAGGTCTGCAAAAGGCACAGAATACAAAACATCTCACAGTCAATAAAACCAATACTTCCAATACCGGCTCATAAATTACCCTGGCGCGGGGTGGAGCAGCCCGGTAGCTCGTCAGGCTCATAACCTGAAGGCCGCAGGTTCAAATCCTGCCCCCGCAACCACTGATACAGACACTCCCGTAGCCATTGCTGCGGGATTTTTTGTTTTTGCAGTATTTCCAATAGCTTGGCGCTCAGTCCACCCGAGAATTGTGCTCAGTTCGCCATGCAGTGTGGCGTAAATTTCCCCACGTTCCGGCCCCGGTGTGAGCGAAATCTTCTCGATCAAGCCGCGCAAAGTCTCCGCTGCTTCCTGTCGCTCTTCCTTGCGATTGAGCGCTTTGGTCAGGGCAGAAACCTTCTTCGGATAGATCGCCGAGGCGCTCGGCAGAATGTCCGGCTTGTCCTCTGGCGCATCAGCCAGCAGGGTGTTCAGTTCGGTCTTGCGCGCCTCCAGCGTGTCCATCTCTGCCTTCATGCTCTCATGGAACATGCCGGCCTTGATCGCCTCGATGATACCGCGGATCTGCTTCTCGATCTTCATCAGTTCCGCTTTCCAGGCATCGCCGCTGGAGCGGCGTTCCCGGTTCAGCCGGTTGGTCTCCTCCGCATAGGCGCGCATCGCCTCCTCAACGATCTCAGGCGCCATCATGCGGTCCTTCAGCCCGGAGAGCACGCGGGCTTCCAGTTCCTCACGCGGGATCGTGCGGCTGTTTGAACAGGCGCCCTTGCTGATGTGGTTCGAGCAGGCGAACCGATCAGCACCGCGAAGCGAGTAGGGGCCCCCGCAGCAGCCGCAAAACACCAAGCCGGACAGAAGGGACTTCGGTCGACGTGTGCCGTTCAGGCGGTTCTTTTTGTGGTGCTTGCGCACCGCTTCGGTGACGTTGGCAAACTTCTCGGCGATCTCGCCCTGCCGGGCACGGACAGAATGCCAGAGTTCGTCATCGACAATACGCAGCTCCGGCACATCCTTGATGATCCATTCCGATTCCGGGTTGAGCCTTGACACGCGCTTGCCGGTCGAAGGGTCTTTGATATAGCGCAGTCGGTTCCAGATCAGACGACCGATATAGAGTTCATTATTCACCAGTCCCGTGCCGCGCTTCACATGGCCCCGGATGGTGGTGTCGCTCCAGAGTTTGCCAGCTGGGCCGGGGACACCTTCCTCGTTCAATGTGCGGGCGATTGTGCGCGGACCAATTCCGGCGGCGAACTCGCGGAAGATGCGCCGGACAACATTCGCCTCGGCTTCGTTGATTTCCCGGTCGCCGCGAATGGGATCACCGCGCGCATCGTGTTGCTTGATGACGTTGTAGCCGAAGCAGAGTCCGCCGCCTGACTTGCCTTCCTCGACGCGGCCACGGATGCCACGATGTGTCTTGGCGGCAAGGTCTATGAGAAACAGCGCGTTCATCGTGCCTTTGAGGCCGACATGCAACTCGCTGATCTCGCCCTCGGACAGCGTGACAATCGGAACGTTCGCGAATTTGAGGTGCTTATAGAAGGTAGCGACATCAGCCTGGTCGCGACTGATGCGATCCAGTGCCTCTGCTAGCACAATGTCGAACTGTCCCGCCTGTGCATCCTGCAGAAGTCTCTGAATGCCGGGTCGCAGGATCATGCTCGCACCGGAGATGCCCGCATCCTTGTAGGTGCCGACAATCTTCCACTTCTCGCGCTTCGCTTGTTCACGGCAGATGCGGATCTGGTCTTCAATCGACGCCTCGCGCTGATTGTCGGAGGAATATCGGGCATAGAGCGCAACGCGGGTCATATCGGCAGTCCTTTCAAGCTCCGTGTTCGGGGAGGTATCTTAATTCCGTTCAGGTTCGGAAGCGGCTTCGACGGCCTTGCCACTGCGCTGCGCCGCTGACAGTAGCTCGTCATATTGCGCGGCCGACATCAGCACAAACTCGCGCCGGCCATGTCGCGTGATCTCTACCGGTTCGCGGTGAGACTCGTTCAGATACTGTCCGAACTTGCGCTGGAATTCGAGGGAGGTTGTGGTTGGCATCGCAGACTCCGGGAGAATAGGTCTGCTGATATAATACGTAATACACGTATAAATGCAAGAGGATTTGCAGGTCAGCAACGCGGGTGGCGTTGTGCTTTGCGCTCCGCTGCCAGCTTGCGTTCAAATTGCTCGCGGGCGATCTGGCGACCAATCAGGCGAGCCAGCGACTTCAAAGCGGAATCTTTGGGTGCGGGATCATTCCGGTCCGTTTCCTGTCCGGTTGAGGCTGTAACCTCGATATTGATCCTGTTCCGCTTGACCACCATCGTCTCCAAAATCCCATGCCCGGAAAGGGGCTGGAGCAATGGAAGCGCGGAATGTCACCGCAGGGAAGCTCTCGGGCACCGCTGTGCGGTGAATAGGATACAGTGGCGTAGAAAATGGAGGGTCAGCTTGAGGGCGATTTCTTTTGCCTCGAAGCGAATGCTTCTGGAAAGAGTGCCAGAGCAATACGTCCCGTCAAGCTTTGTGGATCGTCCTGCTTCTCGTTGAGTGCAACCGCCAGTTTTCTCTGGACGCTTTTTGTTTCCAGAATGTCTTTTCTGTCCGCAAGCTCAGCAAATCGACGGACGAGGCGCGCAAATCGATGCCGCCGCTCTACGTTGAGAAATGTGTTTAACACCTCCACGAGGTTCTTCTGACGAGACCCTACCGGGTGGCCATCAAGCAGGGAGAGTAAGCAATTGATCAAGGAGTCGATATCGGCCTCCTCAAGTGTGCGGTCGTCAACATCGATGAGCGAAAGTTTGTCGGCCAGTTCAGCAAGAAGCGTCCCTCGTTCGGGCCTCGGAGTACCATGCTCACCAGTTGCCGCACGCCAACGAACGAGGAAGTCCTCGTGCCAATGGTGCTCAGGTGCCACGGCAAAAGCACGGCCGCTCGAAAGCCAACTCAATTCATGAAGACCGACGAGCTTGGATTGCCACAAATTTTCTCGGATCCAAAAAGCACGAAGAATGACCTCGTTTCGTTGCCGTGAGAGCTGAACGGTCTGGTTATCCATCGAGAACAGGTTCTTATTGTGAGAATAGAAAATGTCTTCGAATGAACTGAGAAGCCGTCCGTTTGTTGCTGGCGGTTCGAAATTCCACGTCAGCCAGAGAAGCCGATACGCCTCGCTGTCATAGAAATCTTCGCGCTGGATGATGATCGGAATCTGGGTTGTCGCGAGTTGAACTTCGACGACAACCGGCGCTTCATCGTAGACCGCGCGCACATCTGGGCGCCGACGGCCCCCTTCTGTGATGAGATACTCATCGACGACCACGCTTTCCGACCTAGTCCGGGGATCCGCAGTGAGGAGTTCACCGACGATATTCTTGATCTTCGCATGCAGCGGACTCTCTTGAGCGCCATCAAATTGCCGCCCGCTGACTGCGTCAACGCCGGATGGCATGCCGGTCCACCATGAGCAGTCTTCAGGAGCGCCCGGATGATGCTTCCAGTAAGGCTGTCCGGTTCGACCTTCACGTGGAGCATAGACCGCATGCCCGCATAAGCCGCAAACGTAACGCGGTCGACGATCTAGCCGAGCCCTGGTCGCAAGCCGCCTGACAACTTGGTATTCGTCTTTGGGCATCCCCATCAACACATCGCTGGAAATTGTAAGCATCGTCTCCAAGTCGATGGCTCTTTTAAGTGTTCTCTTGAATTGCTTCCCTGCCATCGCGCCCCCTCGCATCGACCACATTCTAACTATTTTCTCCTGCTGCAGCTGACGGAACCGCAACGGGCCATCGAATTTACTTTGCAAGCCTGCAGCGAACCTAGACGGCATGCGCTTTGATCAAGAGCATCATGGGCCGCTCCAGCTCTTCGGCAAGTCCGGGATTGGCGTCTATCTGCTCTGATGTCGGCGCGAATTCTTCGACCCGATCGATTTGGAAGCGGTTCTCGATGAGGGTGTTCAGCGTGGTGGCAAGGGTTCGATGGTATTGCAGAACGCCATCAGCAAACCAGTTGGTGCGCCGCTCTCCTTCAAGCGAGTATCTGTTCACGGGCCATGTCTTGCGCTCCTGCACATTCTCGAGCCATTGCGGATGCGCGGCCGCCATGAAGATCGGATGTTCGATGGTAAAGACCAGTTCGCCATCGGTTTTCAGAGCCCGTCGCATCATGGCTGCAAGGCGGTTGAAGTCCTTGATGTAGTGGAAAGCAAGGGCGCTATAGATCAGATCAAAGCTGGCGGTCGGCAGTTCTAGCGTCTCAAGATCGGCAATGTGATAGGCGACGGCATCATCATTCGTATCCGCACGGGCGCGGCGGAGCATGTTTTCCGACAGGTCATATCCTATCACCGAGGCCGCCCCGTTCTGGCGCAGCCAACGAGAGGTCCAGCCGAAACCACAACCAAGATCGGCAGCGCGGCGTCCCTGCAGGGGCGGCAGCAGAGCCTTGATGGTCGGCCATTCCGGGGCACCTTCCAACCCGTGAACCTGTCTTGGTAACTGGCTGTAGCCAGCAAAGAATTCGGGATCGTCGTAGATGTTCTGTGCCATGTTTAACTTCGTTGAGAGAGTGGGAAGGGGGACGTCGGGGCCGCATGCATGTGTCGCGCGTTACGCCTGAACCATCATGCGCTGATCACCGTCTTTGCAAACTTCTGACGCAACCATGTCGATGCCGGTCCGCTTGGCCGTTGCTTGTGCCAGACCAGCTCCAGCGCCACCGGATGCGCATCCTCGTCAAACAGGAGCGAGGGCATGGCTAGATCCTGCGCTACGGGAGAGCGCGCGACAATATGCTCGGGGATCAGGGCCCAACCAATGCCCTGCTTGAGGATCTGCATGATGACCCAGTGGCTTTCGACCCACCACACCTCGGCGGCAACGCGCAGGCGATGTTTTTCCGTCCCCTCGGTTCGCACCGCGACCATGATCTGGCGATGGCGCTTGAGGTCCTCCCACTCGATTTTGGCATCGGCGAGCGGATGGTTCTTGCCGCAGACCAGTTTCAGCGGCACCCAGCCGATAGTGTGAAAACCGAGCTCGGCCGGCAATATCTCCTGACGCCACATCACGCCCAGATCGGCTTTGCCATCCAGCACCATGCGGCTGACATCCTCCATCATCGGGAAAAGCAGTTCTAGTTCAACATGAGGAAAACGTGCCGCAAATTCGGCGAATAGCTCGCCCAAGGCGTGCTCGGGATAAAGCTCATCAATCGCCACGACCAGACGTTTTTCGACATGTGCCTCGAAGCTCGCTGCAATGCCGATCAGATGCTCCCGCCTGTCGAGAATCAGTTTCGCCTCCGAGAAGAGGCGTTCGCCGGCCGCGGTCAGGGATGGGTTGCGACCGGCCCGGCTGAACAGGACAATACCCAGATCCTCTTCCAGATTTGAAACCTGCGTACTGACCGCCGATTGGGCCTTCCGCAATGCCCGCCCTGCTGCTGAGAACGATCCGTGCTCAGCAGAAGCAACAAAGGCCTCCAATTGCTCCATCGACACCATGAGCTATCTCTTATTCAGATACTATGTAACTTTTGTTGTCTATAAATAACGATAGAAGGCAGGCAGTCAAGAAATTACATTAGGAGATGCATCATGCAGATGCGCAGCTTTCCGGACCGGGTCCGGCACACATTGATGTTTGAGGTCATCGGCTTGATAGTCATCATTCCCGTTTCATCGGTTTTGCTCGACAAGCCGATGTCGCAGATGGGAGTGGTCGGTCTGGGCTCCGCCACGATCGCGACGCTTTGGAACTTCCTGTTCAATATCGGCTTTGATCACGGCATGCGGAAACTTTATGGCCATGTGACGAAGACGTTCAGAAGCCGGTTGGTCCACACCGTCCTGTTCGAGCTCGGCCTGCTGGCGATCCTGCTTCCACCGATGGCTTGGTATCTGGAGATGGGGCTGTTCGAAACCCTCGTGCTCGATCTGGGCATCGTGGCCTTTTACCTAGTCTATAACTTTGCCTTTAACATTGGTTACGACAAGATCTTCCCGCTACCCATGACATCTCAAGCCGAACTCGCGATCTGAATATCGCGATCGACATACAAGCCGCGCTTCACCGTCTCTAGGCGCGGCTGGTGTTCAAAACCGACCCAACAAGTGCCAGGCAGGCTCGCTGCCTGGGCTTAGGCGTTCGAGCCCTGTTTTCTGTCATACTCGTCTGAAGCGACGGTGAGCGCTTCAACATCATTAGCGGCAATGAACACCTTTAAGGCGTCGAACTTAGTATCGGACAATTTGTAGATATCGAGTTCGAGGAGTTTCTTGACCAAGTCTACGGAAAAACGCTGGCGTATGGGAACGGTCGACTGCCGGCAACGATGGTATAAGGTGCAACATCTTTGGTCACGATGGCGCCGGAAGCCCTTCGATGGATTTGCCGCGATCGACGCCTCGCGGGGAGTAGCCCTCGAGCACCAGAACAGGGCCGGCGAGTTCTTCACCATCGAGACCGCATATGGCGAGGTTCATGTGTTTTCCAACAGATGAAAAAACGGGTGGATTGGTTTCTGGGGCACTGGAGAGAAATGCTGAACAGACTTATCGGTTTAGGCGATCCACTTATCTTCTTAGTCTGGCTACACGAAGCGCTGAAGTTGCGGCAGCCTCTCTGGATCGGATGATGTCTCGCGTTGTCCGATTATGGGAGGACGCGCCATGCAAAGCATAGATTGGCGTATTCCGGCGGCATATAAACACCTCAAAGATCTTTCAGCTGCTGGTTTCGCTTGGGAATATCTTCGTCGCAATGAAGATTACCGCGACGACGTCACGTTCCTTGCACAGAAGGCAGAGCCGAGTGTTACTGAGGCTGACGCCTTTGCTTCCCGCTGGGGGGTGCGATTTCGCACACGACCCCGACGTGCAGCGTGACTTGAACCCGCCTTTCTGGTCGCCGCATTTCAATCCGCAGGTCATTATTCTGTCGCCGGTCGAGCAGAACGATCCCGAGGGCGGGCGGCTTGTCGCTCTTGCACATCTTGATGGGCTGATCCTGCGCCGCGCGCCGGATGGCTGGCACGCGATCTGGCGCATCTGTGGGATGGAGCATCAATTCTGGCTGCCGCAGGGCTCGATCGATGCGGCAGCTTTCTATGCTGTAACCCTGCCTATGGACGTGTTCATAGAATTACGCGTCCATGCTGCCCGCCGCCTCTGGCGGTGCCTGACAGGCCGCTCCCCGGGGCGGGATATTCGCGCCATGCCAGCTCAGCTTCGCCAATGGCATCTTCTGTCGCTGCGCGCCCTGGACGCACGGCTGCATGGCGAAAGCTATCGTGCCGTAGCCGAAGTCCTACTTGGCTTCCGTGGCAATAAGGAGGATTTTGAGATTGATCCGCGCAAGAATAAGGCACGTCGCCTTGTTGCCCACGGCATCAGGATGATGAGCGGGGGCTATCGGCTGCTTTTGCATTATCCGGTCAAGCCGATTGCACGATCAAAAGGCGACTGAGGCAATCTCACCGATTCCTGTTTGCCGCAGCCTGTTCCAGTATTTGCTTGTAACCTTCCTGCGATAGCCATTGAGCGCGTTCCAGATGGCTTTGCCAGCATTGCCGGGATAGCATCTCATTTGATGCGGGATCGCGGTGCAGAACAATTTTCGCCACTTCCTTCCAGTCAGCACCTTCGGCCTTGGCGTCGAGAAGGCGCAGATAGGTCACGAAATGCTGCTCGTCATAGGCAGTGATGACATCGCCGGACGGGGCCAGATCATCCACATCGGGATCAAGTTCCACCGGTGCTTTCACGGTCATTCCCCTTCTTTAAGAGGAGTTTCTGCGGTTCGCCCCCGCAAGACAACTCTCTGACTCCTGGTGATCGGGGAGTTAGTAACCGTGTTGGACGGCCCCATGGCCTTTAGGCGAGAAGCCCTGAACATACGCCAAGGGCTCCCCGACCATAGGGTCAAGGAGTGTGGCATCGTCACGGCCGACACCAACCGCCAACAGGGGTTACTAAGCCCCGGAGCAGTGCGTCTGCTCCAACGGCATTCTTAACAGAATTACACGCCTATGTCTTGAGAAATTCCACATACCTCTTCCTGAGTTGCTGAAATCTCACGTCTTTTCGCGCTGACACAGCCTCATTCAGGGGTGCCGTCTACGTATAGGCGCAAATGCGGCACGCTACACGCCGCCGATCTCTCTCCATGGTTCGTCATAGCGCGCTGCCGTCTCCGGCAGCCGCATCAACTTGACGAAACGGAGGTGGTCTCATGGCTGAGCGCCGCAACTCGGAAATGCCACCGCGCATGCTGCGCACTCAGGAAGCTGCGCGTTTCCTCGGTATTTCTCTTCGCACACTGGAAAAGCACCGCACCTACGGGACCGGCCCGACCTATCGCAAAATCGGTGGCCGAGTTCTCTACACGGTCGATGATCTCCAGTCTTGGGCCGACATCGGCGCGCGCAAATCTACCAGTGACAAGGACGCAGGCACGGTTTTCCCGGCCCGTCCTTTGACGCAGGAAGAGCGGAGTAAGCTCTAAATGCGGCGCGTCGATCAACATGACGCCCGACGGCGAGAAGGGGGCAGCGAGCGTAGCTACCTCGATCCATTCGTGGTCGCAACCGGCGATGCCAGCCCGCGCGATCAGCGCGATCTGATGGAACGGCCGTTCTTCTCGCTGGCGAAGAGGCCGCGCACGAAGCCGATCCTCTACAAGACCGCCGATGTCGAGGTGCAGGTGTTCGGGATGCCCGAACATGGAATGGCGACGATCTGGGATGCTGATGTGCTGATCTGGGCTGCAAGCCAGATCGTCGCCGCCGAAAACAACGGCATCAAGACATCCCGCTTCTTCCGCTTCACGCCCTATCATCTGCTGCGCGCCATCGGGCGCGACACAGGAAACCGGCAATATCTGCTGCTGAAGGCAGCGCTTGCCCGGCTGCAATCTACGGTCGTTGCCACGACGATCCGTAACGGCAAGCATTGGCGCCGTCGCCAGTTCTCCTGGATCAACGAATGGGAAGAGATGACCACGCGCGACGGGCGCGTCGAGGGCATGGAGTTCGTCCTGCCCGAGTGGTTTTACAACAGCGTCCTCGACCGTTCGCTGGTCCTGACCATCGACCCGGACTATTTCCGACTGACCGGCGGTATCGAGCGCTGGCTCTACCGTGTCGCCCGTAAACATGCCGGACATCAGCCGCATGGCTGGATGTTCGAGGTTACGCACCTCCACCAGAAGTCCGGCAGCATGGCCCGCCCATCGGACTTTGCGCTGGACCTGCGCCGCATTGCGGCCCGCCAGCCGCTGCCCGGCTACAGGCTCAAGATCCTGCGCGAAGATCGCCGCGAACTGCTGCAAATCCGCCCTGAAAATCTATCCACAGTGCCTGTGGATAACCGTGTGGATGCCGTCGGTACATCAGGCGCAAAGGGTATCGGTACATCAGGCGCAGCACTATCGGCACATCAGGCGCACGAACCCCAGTTAAGTCTCTGGAACAAAAAGAAGAATCCGACTGCTAACTTAGAATCTAACATAGAATCTAACTTTTCTTCTTTGACGTGCGCGCATGAAAGGCACGGTGCCAGTGCCACTTTCCGCCGACCTGGGCGGGGTACGCCATGATCGTCGCGCTCTTCAATCAGAAAGGCGGCGTGGGCAAGACCACGCTGGCGCTGCATCTCGCCGGAGCCTGGGCTGCGCAAGGCAAGCGCGACATCCTGATCGATGCCGACCCGCAAGGCTCCACATTCGACTGGTTGGAGCGGCGCAACCATGAAGAACTGCGGAGGCTGTGCACCGCCCGTCTGACCATCGACATCACGCCCGAACTTCGCGGGCGCATCGAGGTTGCCGCTTTCTGGCGCGGTATCACCGTCGCCGTAATGCTGCGCGCGCTGCTGGTCCACGAGTTTCAACCCATCGAGGGAGATCAGCCATGACCGGCAAAACCGTGCGCGCTGCTCATGAACATCCGCAGGCGGACGGGCCTGCACCGTTCACCACATTGGTCGAACTGACTTTCCAGAAGAAGAAGGTCGAGCGCTGGATACGCTTCGGCCGCAAGAGCTTCGAGCAGATCATCGACCGCCGCCGCAGTCTGATCGGTTTTGCGCCCGAAAGCATCTTTGCCTTCGTCCGCTGGGCCTCCAACGATTACGGCACCATCGTTTCGCGGCTCGACATCCTGCGCGCTGTCGGGCGTGGCGAACCGTTCCAGACTGTACCCTTCGTTCGTCCTGGCGGCGAGATCCTGCTGCGTATCGACGGCTGGCCAAAGGTCCAGCGGGTGTTGGCCCTGATCGACGCAGTGGACGCGCTTGGCGTCGATCCGGCCGATGTTGCGCCGGACCATTGGCGGCACGTCCACAACCGTTTGAGTGCTGGTCAGGAACCCAATCCCTACACCCCGGAGCGCCATGCCGCATGGGTCAGCCGCCGGAGGATCGCGCCATGAGCCGCCGTCATATCTTTGCCGTGTCGATGCTGGCCGTCGGCACGCTTGTCGCCACGGCTGTTGCGGATCTGCCAACCCGGCTGATCTGGAATGCGACTGCCAGCGCGCCCATCGGCTTCTACACAGTTGCTCCCGCCGATGCGCTCGAAGTTCCCGAACTGGTCGCCATCATGCCGTCTGAGCCGCTGGAGCGGTTCATGGTCGATCGCGGCTATATTGGACGCGGCGTGCCGTTGCTGAAGCGTGTCCTCGGCCTGCCGGGACAGCGCGTCTGCCGCAACGGTGCGACCATTACCGTCGATCATGTCGAAATGGGGGACGCGTTGGAGCGCGACCGCATGGGCCGCGATCTGCCGGTCTGGCAGGGCTGCCGCATCATCGGCGATGGTGAACTCTTCCTCATGAATTGGGACATCCGGGACAGCCTCGACGGCCGTTACTTCGGACCTGTTCCCGCCAGTTCCGTCATCGGCCGGGCGCGTCCGCTGTGGACCGATGAGGAAGGCGATGGCCGCTACCATTGGTGAGCGGCCACGCATTGAACTCACGCCGAAACCTCAACGAAAGGAGATTTTTCATGCCACAGATCGGATTGTTCACGCGCGATGAGACGGGCTTTTCCGGGCGCGTTCACACGCTCACGCTCTTCCGTGAGCTCACCATCCTGCCAGCCGAGCATTCGAACGCCGAAAATGCGCCGGACTACCGTGTCCATCACGGTGCGGATGACGGTCCCGAGGTCGGCGCTGCATGGAAACGCACCGGCGAAAAGGCTGGCGAATATCTCTCGGTGCTGCTCGACGATCCCGCCTTGCCGCAACCGATCCGCGCCAATCTGTTTCGCGACGACGATGCAGGCTCGTCATGGTCTCTGCACTGGAGCCGCCCGCGGCCCCGCGAAGATCAGGACTGAAATCATGCGATCCCGCGCCCTTCTTCTCTTCACGGCCCTTCTGTCGGCTGGCAGCGGATTGACGCCAGCGATTGCGCAGGTCACGCTTCAACCCGCGCCTGTTACCGCGCATCCCCATGCTGCTTTCGCTGCCGAGGCGTCACAGCGCTTCGGCATTCCAGAGCACTGGATTCGGGCCGTGCTGCGTGTGGAAAGCGCGGGCGATGTGCGCGCCATCTCATCGGCGGGTGCAATGGGACTGATGCAGGTCATGCCCGATACCTGGGCGGGGCTGCGCAGCCGCCATGGCCTTGGGCGCGATCCTTACGATCCCCGCGACAACATCCTCGCAGGTACGGCGTATCTGCGGGAGATGTGGGACCGCTATGGCAATGTCGCGGCCATGCTTGCCGCCTACAATGCCGGTCCCGGTCGCTATGACGAGCATCTGGCGACGGGTCGCACTTTGCCCGCAGAAACACGCGCCTATGTCGCCACGCTCGCACCTGTTCTTGGGCTTGTGGCTGCGCCTGATGTGCCGACGATCGTGCCGCCGCCACCGCCGGATTGGCGCGAAGCCCCGCTCTTCGTTGCGCAATCTGGCGGCAATTCGGCGGCTGCCAATCAGCCGTCGAGCGACGTCCGCGCAACCGTTCCTATGCGCGATTTCGTCGATGAGGAGCCGCAGGACGGCGGCATATTCGTAGCCCGTGCGAGCAATGGAGACGAGCCATGAGCATGGCGTCTCCACGCGCCTTCGGTCCGCTTCCGGTGTGCAGTCAGGTAAGGGGTCGCCTGGCTGCATTCCCGGCAAGAAAGGCAAAAAGGGAAAGAAAGGCGGAGGGCAAGATAAAGGAAACCGGCACCCTGTCGGGCCAGTTTCTGGGCAAGCCCTTGTCTGCACACTGTTTTGGGACACGGCGCACGGCACCCTGCTTTGGGGCCTCGCGTGCCGCGATATGGCGCAAAGCCTTGGCTTTGCTGGGTTTTGACCGGCACTATAGTCGAATATCTGCCGGTTGCGTGCCTAGACGGCATGGGATGCGCCCATGAGCGCCGACGACGAGAACCGCTTTCGACCCAGGCCAGGTCGGATCAAATCCGATGTGCCGAAGGCGGGCAAGGCGAAAAGCTTTCTGACGCAGGCGAAGAAGCTGGCGCGTCAGCATAGCAACAGCTCCGGCAGATCATTATCATTCGCATCACGGACGTCCTCGTCGCCTTCATCTGGTTCGGCCGGAAAGAGCGGGAAGGCATCGCGGGCTGGCAAGGGTCCGGGCGTCAAGCGTGGCCGTGGCGCGGCCTTTGTCCGCGCCCGAGCCCTGTCGGGCGGCTGGCGTCACAGTGCGGCCGGCGTGCGCCGCGTCGTCGTCAAAACCCGTTATGTCCAGAGCGCGGGGAAGAATGGCAAAGGGGCTGCCCATCTGCGCTACATCCAGCGCGATGGCACCTCGCGCGATGGCGAACGTGGCCAGCTTTATTCCGCCACTGAGGATTGTGTCGATGGAGATGCCTTCCTTGACCGCGGGAAGGGTGATCGCCACCAGTTCCGCGTCATCGTTTCGCCCGAAGATGCCGTCGATCTTTCCGACCTCACCGAACACACCCGCGATCTGATGAGCCGCATCGAGGTCGATCTTGGTACGAAACTCGATTGGGTGGCGGTCAATCACCACAATACCGGCCATCCCCATGTCCATGTCATCGTTCGGGGCAAGGACGATCTGGGCGAGAACCTGGTCATCAATGGCGACTATCTTGCCAATGGTATTCGTGAACGGGCGAGCGAACTGACCACGCTGGAACTCGGTACCGTGACCGAGATTGAGCAGAGCCGTAAGCTGTCTGCCGAAATCGATCAGGACCGCTTCACCCGCATCGACCGCGCCATGACCGAGGAGGCCGATGAAAAGTTCCTCGATCTGCGCCATGAACCGGCAGATGCACGCCGCCAGTTCAACCGCACGCTTCGCCAGCGCCGTCTCGCCAAGCTGGAAAAGATGGGGCTGGCCACGGAACATGCACCCGGCGTCTGGGAGCTTGGCGCGAAGATGGAGCCGGCGCTGCGTGAACTCGGTGAGCGCAGTGACATCATCCGCAACATGCACAAGGCGCTGAAGGCCGATGGGCAGGAACGTGATCCGATGACCTTCCAGCTTCACGATGCAGCACCTGCGGCGCCCATCACCGGCCGCGTCGTGGACAAATATCTCACCGACGAAATGGGCGAGAACCTGACGCTCGTGGTGGACGGCATCGACGGCCGGACGCATCACGTTCCGGGTATCGATCCCACCTGTGTCGAGGACGCCCGGATGGGCAGCGTTATCGAGATCGGCCCGGGCGACACGGCGCAGCGGCCATCCGACCGCGCCATTGCCGCCATCGCCGAGGATGGCATCTACCGGCCGAGCCGCCATCTGGAACAGGCGAAGTTCGAGGGACGTGTGCCGGGTGGTGATTACGAGGGCTATGTAGATGCCCATGTCCGGCGACTGGAGGCGCTGCGGCGCGCCGGGATCGCTGAGCGGATCGACGCTGACCAGTGGCACATCCCCGATGACTTCGAGATTCGCGCCACCGCTTATGATGCCGGTCGCAACGGGCAGGCCAGCATTCGTGTCGTCTCTACCTTCGATCTTGAAAAGCAGATCGGCGCTGATGGTGCGACCTGGCTGGATCGGAGACTGGTGACGCCGGATGCTTCGGATCTTACCCCGGCAGGGTTCGGACAACAGGTGCGCGAGGCTATGGATCAGCGCCGTGAGCATCATATTGCACAGGGCGATGCCACGCGGCAGCAGAATGGACGCATTCTTTATCGGCGCAACCTTCTCGCCAATCTGCGGGAACGGGAAGTGGCCCGCGTCGGTGCGGAGATGGCCGAGAGCAAGGGATTGCCGTTCCGTGCGGCTGCCGATGGCGAGACCGTCAGCGGCAAGTTCACCGGGACCGCACATCTATCGAGCGGCAAGTTCACCGGGACCGCACATCTATCGAGCGGCAAGTTCGCCATCGTCGAAAAGAGCCACGAGTTCACCCTTGTCCCCTGGCGGCCGGTCATCGACCGTCAGCTCGGTCGCGAGGTTGCGTGCAGCGTGCAGGGCGGGTCGGTATCGTGGCAGATGGGGCGACAAAGAGGATTGGAATTATAACTGCTCTGGTCTTCAGTTGACAAAAGCATTTCTTAAGTTATGGTATGTTCATTCAATAATGGAGTCGGTGAGTATGGCCCGTCCGAGAGAGTTTGACGAAGAGCGTGTTCTGGACGCAGTGATGGAGACCTTTTGGCGTTATGGCTACGAAGGGACCTCTGCGCAGAATCTCGTCGACGCGACCGGGCTTGGACGCGGCAGTCTCTATGCCGCCTATGCCAGTAAGGATGGATTGTTTGAACAAGCTCTGCGACGCTATCACAAACGCGCGCAAGGCCATGTCGATCAACTCCGAGAGCCGGGTTCACCTGTCGAGCGGATTCGAGCATTAATGCAGGGGATTGTCGATGCTGATCTCGGTGCAACCGAGAGGCGTGGATGTCTCGCCACTAACAGCGCCATCGAAGTCGCCAGTCGCGATCCCCATGTTGCTGATCTGGTGCGCGGGAATTTCAACATCCTGACCCGCGGCATCGAGGAGACGATCCGGCGTGGCCAGGACACTGGCGAAATCCGCTCCACCACCGATGCTGAAACGCTAGCGCTTTTTGTTTTCAATGCCGTGCAAGGACTACGTGTGTTGACCAGTACGGCTTCCTCTCAGGATCGCGCCAAACTGACCACGATTATCGACCAGACTTTGGCTGTTCTGACCTGACCCTTTTTTTTGATCAATTATGGAACGATCATTAAATAACATTCATAACCCCACAGGAGCTATTCATGACAAATAATAATCCCGCCGTTTCAGTTGCTGTACTCGGCACTGGACTTATCGGCGCAGCCGTTGCCCGCAATCTCGCTCATAAAGGATTTCATGTTCGTGCGTGGAACCGCACGGCAGAAAAGGCTCAAGCGCTGACGACCGATGGTGCGCAAGCCTTCGACAATCCAGCCGATGCCGTGCGCGATGCAGATGTCATTGTCACTGTGCTGAAAGATGGTCCAGCCGTGAATGAGGCAATGGCGGCGGCGCTGCCCGGCCTGCGCAAAGGCGCGATCTGGCTGCAACTCAGCACGGTGGGCGTCGAAGCCATCGACGCGCTCGCCGTCTTCGCCGAGGAAAATGGTCTCGTCTTCTACGACGCGCCGGTTCAGGGAACCCGCCAGCCTGCCGAGCAGGGCAAGCTGGTCATCCTCTCCTCCGGTCCCGAAGATGGTCGGAGCGTTGCGCAATCGGTCTTCGACGCCATCGGCCAGCGCACGCTTTGGGTGTCGGACAGACCCGGCGCCAGCAGCCGCCTCAAGCTGGCGCTGAACGCCTATGTGTTCGCCCTCACGCATGGCACAGCCGAAACCCTCGCCATCGCTCAGGCTCTCGGCGTCGATCCGGCGCTGGTGGTCGAGGCCGTAACCGGCGGGCCGCTCGACAGCGGTTATTTTCAGGGCAAGGCCGCCGCAATGCTCAAGGGTGATTTCACCGCCAGCTTTTCTGTCGCCAATGGGGTGAAGGATGCGCACCTCGTCGTGGACGCACTGACCGGAACCGGCATTCAGGCGGATTTGGCGACGGCTGGTCTGGCCCGCTTCCAACGGGTCGAGGAAGCCGGACATGGTGACAAGGACATTGCAGCCTCTTTCCTGGCGGATGCGTGACGCTATGACAATTTCCGAAAATATCCAGACTGATCGCCCGGAAGCGGAAGGTGCGTACGAGCGTTTGCCGGTCGGGCAATTGCTGGCGTTCACGGTGGCGGGGTTTCTCGCCATCATGACCGAGAACATGCCCGCCGGTCTTCTACCGCAGATCGGCGCGGGTCTCGGCGTATCGGAAGCCATGGCCGGGCAGACCGTGACGCTCTATGCGCTCGGCTCGGTGGTGGCGGCCATCCCGGTCATCGCGGCGACAAGAAGCTGGAACCGCCGCCCGCTGTTCCTGTTGGCTATTGCTGGGCTCCTGATCTTCAACACGATGACGGCCGTGTTGGCGCACTACGGCATGACGCTTCTCGCGCGTTTCATCGCCGGCATGTCCGCGGGCGTAGTCTGGGGATTGGTCGCGGGCTATGCGCGGCGGCTTGCACCGCCTCATCTGCAAGGCCGGGCGCTCGCCATCGTCGGCGTCGGCCAACCCATCGCGCTGTCGCTCGGGGTGCCGCTTGGCGCGTGGCTCGGCGGTCTGTTCGACTGGCGGGCAGTCTTCTGGATCATGTCCGCCGTCGCCTTGCTGCTTCTGGCATGGGTGCGGTTCGGTGTTCCCGATTTTCCTGGACAGGAACGGCATAAGCGGTTGTCCGTGCGAAAAGTGTTCCTGATTCCCGGAATCGGCCCGGTGCTGCTGGTGCTGTTCGCATGGATATTGGCGCACAACATCCTTTACACCTATGTCGCGCCGTTCCTCATCGCATCCGGCACTGGATTGCGGGTCGAGCTTATTCTTCTCGTCTTCGGCATAGCGTCTGTCGTCGGCATATGGGGAACCGGCGTTCTGGTAGATCGCCGCTTGCGCGGCGTCACGCTCATCAGCCTAGCCGCTTTCGCTATCGCTGCGGCCTTGCTGGCGATACCACATGGATCGGCCACGCTGGTGCTGGCCGGGGTCGCTATCTGGGGGCTGACCTTCGGCGGTGCGCCGACCTTGCTGCAAACGGCTTTGGCCGATTCAGCAGGTGAACATGCGGATGTGGCCCAATCCATCCTCGTGACCATCTTCAACCTTGCCGTCGCGAGCGGGGGACTAATCGGAGGGCTGGTGATCGATGCGGCCGGGCCGACATGGCTGCCATGGACCCTGCTACCGCTGATCGTCATCGCGCTGGCGACGGCCTGGCAGGCGAAGGCTCACGGCTTTCGGGCCCGTCATCGCAGATATTGAGGCCATGCGATCGCAATACCCAACATCACAAAGAACAAAAGGACATAAATAATGAAACATCCGGCACTTTCTCTTATTGAAACGCGCATTTCTGCAAATCTTTTCGACTCTTCGCAAACAGTGTCGGACGCAGAAATCGAAAACCTTGTACGCCTCGCAACCCGCGCGCCGACCGCCTACAACCTTCAGAACTGGCGATTCATCGCAGTGCGCTCCTCAGAAGCTAAGGAGCGCTTGCATCCTCACGCCTGGCATCAAGCCAAAATCCAGGAAGCGGCTGCCACTTTCATTATTTGCGGCATCATGCCTGATGCGGCGACGCTTCCTGAAAGGCTACGGCCCTCCGTTGAGGCGGGTTTCATGCCCTCAGATATGCCTGCCCAATGGCAGGCTGCGTCCAGTCCGCAATATAGCGATCCTCAGTTCGCACGGGATGAAGCCGTACGTTCGGCGACTTTCGGGGCGGCGACGCTGATATTTGCTGCCGAAGCGTCGGGTTTTGTTTCATGCCCGATGGTCGGGTTTGATCCCGAAGCGGTAACCCGAACATTTGATCTTCGGTCGAACGAGGTGCCGGTGGTGCTGGTCGCAGTCGGCCATGCCGCGCCCGGCAATTGGCCGCAAAAGCCGCGCCGACCGCTCGCAGAGGTTCTGGAAATCGCATGAAAGCCCGCGCGTCCGATCTGCTGCTGACGGCGATTGCGCCCGCTATATGGGGCAGCACCTACATCGTCACTACCGAGTTCCTGCCGGATTACTCGCCGCTAACCGTGGCGATGCTCCGGGCATTGCCCGCCGGCTTGCTGCTGCTTCTGATTGTGCGGCAGCTCCCAACCGGGATATGGTGGTTGCGCATCTTCATCCTGGGCGCGCTCAATTTCTCGATCTTCTGGAGCATGCTGTTTGTTTCAGCCTACCGTCTCCCCGGCGGCGTCGCGGCGACGGTGGGGGCGGTTCAGCCCCTTTTCGTGATCTTCCTCGCCGCCGTCATACTCGGTAACACGATACGAACGGTGTCAGTCCTTGCAGCGATGATCGGCCTCGCAGGCGTCGCCCTACTTGTGCTGACACCGAGTGCCGCGCTTGATCAGGCAGGCATTGCGGCGGGCCTTGCCGGGGCTGTTTCGATGGCTTGCGGTACCGTTCTATCCCGAAAATGGCAACCGCCAGTTTCATTGCTCACGTTCACCGCATGGCAATTGACGGCTGGTGGACTGCTGCTTGCGCCGCTGGCATTGCTTATCGAACCAGCCATTCCCGCTCCCACCACCACGAACATGATCGGGATGGCATGGCTCGGACTGATCGGAGCTGCTCTGACCTACATCTTATGGTTCCGGGGCGTTGCTCGGCTGAACTCGGCGGTGGTTTCATCACTGGGCTTTCTCAGCCCTGTAACTGCCGTGCTGCTAGGCTGGGCGTTCCTTAATCAGACCCTGACATCGCCCCAAACCATAGGTGTTTTCCTTGTCGTCAGCAGCATTTGGCTCGGCCAGCGTCAAACGACGAACTCGCGGCAGAGGTAAACGCGATGCGGCGGCGTTTGCGAAAAGACACGGTCGTAAACCAACCACCTACGTTACGGCGGGGTCGAATCCCGATGGCCGCTCTGGTCCAGACGCTCGCTGTTGCGGAATATCTCAGCTTTCATCGAGCCGCTCTGGCACTCGGCACCAGTCAATCGAGTGTAAGCGCCCGCATCAAGGCGCTGGAGGCCGATCTTGGCACCATCCTTTTCGACCGCAACACGCGCGGTGTCCGGCTAACCGAGGCCGGACGCCGTTTCGTCGATCAGGTCGATGATGCAATGGGCATTCTGGATCGGGCGATCGAGACTGCCGGGATGCAGGCACGCGGCGAGACAGGCGAGCTTCGTGTCGGTATCCATGCCCTAACGCCAGGCTGTTTCCTCGATCGCCTACTGGCGAAGTTCCGCGGCGAGCATCCGGGCGTCCGCCTGCACATCACTGAAGGCACCGCGCGCGACGCGCAACTCATGGTGCGAGAAGGCAAGCTCGATGTCGCCTTCATGGCCTGCACTCATGAAATTCCCGATCTTCATTCCTGCGTGATCTGGCGCGACTGCCTTATGGTGGCGCTTCCGGTCGGGCACCCCCTGGCCACGCAAATCGACGTCGAATGGCGACAGCTTGCGACGGAGACCTTCCTCGTCCGCAATAGTGGCACCGGACCGCAGGTTCATAATCTGATCGTGACCCGCTCGGCCGGCAGATGGCCAACGCCAACGATCCTTCGCTACGACGTGGGTTCCGGTGCGCTGTTTTCGATGGTCGCAGCCGGACATGGCATCTCGCTCGTCGTGGAAGAAAGCGCGACGGTCGCTATGGCAAATATCGCTTTCCATCCGATTGCCGACGAGTCCGAGTCCATCCCGTTTTCAGCGGTGTGGTCGCCCCGAAACCGCGACCCCGTGCTTTTGAACTTGCTCGCCCTCGCAGCAAAAATGGGCCGTTCACATCCGAAATCTGATTCTCGATAGATCAGGGCCACAGTGCCGGAATGGCGCCGCCACAACCCGTCCTATTTACCGCCGATTGTACCCGGTAGCCCTCCGATGGCACCTTTATTATTGATCAATGCCAATTTGGCCATTTTCTAATCAGCTCCACCTCTCTTACCGATTGGAGCCTGTATGCGCGGAGGCCGAATACTTTGGGGTCAGATCACCGTCGTCATCACTATTATCATGGTGATGGTCTGGACTTCGACACAATGGGTGGCCTTC
>WPCJ01066872.1_pt1 | contig 20144 bp, 14 predicted proteins | sample 5399831 | NCBI WGS metagenome assembly WPCJ01 (sample SAMN12869470, study PRJNA574797) | sludge metagenome | isolation source: wastewater treatment of pH10 | place: China:Beijing | collected 2019-05-20 | reverse complement strand
GGTGCGGCGTTCGCCGCCTCCGCCGCTGTCGCCGCCGAAGCGGTGCTGGCGCGCAGCAGCAGCGACACGACGGGCACGACGACGATGCCGAGGGCTGCGAGGATCCAGACGATGCCGGTCGCCTGCCAGAGACGCTCGTAGAAGGCGTCGTGACCGGGGCTCGAGTACTCGCGGCCGAGCTCCCAGACGAGCGCGAGCGAGAGCAGCACGCCGAGCGCCATCAGCGCGAGCGTCGCGAAGAGCGAGACGCGCACGGCCCGGCGCTCATGCTCGACGAGCAGCAGGAGCAGCGATGCGACGGCGCAGGCCGCGGTGAGGATCGCCATTGTGAGGGTGAGTCGGAAGGAGTGATCCGACCAGTCGGGGTCGCCCCAGATCAGCCAGAGCGAGCGGCCGAGCATTACGAGCGAGACCGCGATCGCGACCCAGCCGAAGGCCTGGGCCCGCTTGCCGAGCAGGGCCGCGCCGCAGAGCACCGCCACGCTCAGCACGCCTGTCAGCGAAGTGGTCGCGAGCACCTGCCCGGCTGCATCGGATCGCATTCCGCCGAGCAGCACCGCGATACCCGCGAGCGCGGCGATGCCGAACGAGGCGATGATCGCGATGACCACGACCCGGCGCAGGGTGCGGGCGAGCTCCGGCGGCGCGGCGGGGCGCCCGGGTTCGACTGGGTCGTGCTCGTGCTCGTGCTCGTGCTCGTGGGACATGGTGCCTCCTTCGCTCCGCGGCATCGCGGGCCGTCTCGCCCAGTCTCCCCCGCCCCGAATGCTTGCGGCGGTATTCGCGGCGCGCAACCGCCCGAACAGACCGCAGCCAAGCCCGCGAATAGCCCCGCTTTCCGAGGTTGTTCATCGGCATCCAAAATTGTGGCTAAGATAGAGGGGTTGCCCGCGATGGCGCGGTGACAACGGGCTGTGGCGCAGCTTGGTAGCGCACTTGACTGGGGGTCAAGGGGTCGCAGGTTCAAATCCTGTCAGCCCGACCAGAAAGTCGCGGAAACTCAAGGGTTTCCGCGACTTTTTAGGTTGTGAGATTTGATCCGGTCATCAAAAACCCATCACTTTGACCCCGTTTTCCTTCGTCTGGGCGGCTGGAGCGAACCGCTTCTGAGGCCCGCGCTGAGGTCTTTCCCGGTTGTTGCCGGTTCGGGTGGCGTCGGCTCCGCACCTGTTTGGTATGGATACCGAACGCAGCACCGCAGACAACCCTTGGGGTCTCGAACCCCTGCTCGACGTGAAAGAACTGGCCGACTATCTGGGCGTGCCCGTCTCCACGGTCTACGACTGGCGCACTCGCGACCTCGGACCGCGCGCGTATCGCTTCGGCAAGCGCCTGAAGTTCGCCGTCTCCGACGTGCGCATCTGGGTCGAGCAGCAACGCGATGCCGAACCGCCCGCCGCCTCGTCCGGGAGGTGACGCGATGAGCAGGCAGCGTCTGACAATCGGCACCTTCGGCGAGATCGGATACCTCAGAAGCCCGAACGGGCGAACCGCTGCTCGTGCTCGCTACCGAGACTGGGACGGCAAGTCCCGACTCGTTCAGGCGACGGGCGATACGCGGAAGTCGGCAGAGCGGGCGCTGAAGGCGAAGTTCGCGGAGCGCAGTCTGTTTCAGCCCGCCTCTTCGGATCTCACGCCGGACAGCCCGTTCCCGGATCTCGTGACGTACTGGCTCGAAGACCTCGAACTCGAGGGACGAGTCTCGAAGCGCACCCTGCAGCTGTACGACCGGAACATGCAGACGCTCGTGCTGCCGGTGTTCGAGAGCCTCACCCTGCGCGAGATCGGCGTCGCCCGCTGCGACCACTTTCTCAAACAACTCGCGAAGCAGAGCTACAACCGAGCAAAGCAGGCACGGGTCGTACTGCGGCTCGCGCTCGGATTGGCAGTGCGCCACGAGGTGTTGCCACGCAACCCGATGGATCATGTTTCTCGACTGCGGCGGCCCGCCTCGACGCCGAACGCGCTGACGCCTGCTGAGGTGAATGCAATCCGTGCGGCGATCGCGTACTGGGAAGCCGGGCGCTCACCGTCAGGTCCGAAGCCAGATGGGCAGCTCGGCGCGATCGTCGAGGTGATGCTCGGAACCTCCGCCCGCATTGGCGAGGTACTGGCGATCCGTCGCAGAGACATCGACATCACGAGCGCGACTCCCTCGATTCGAATCAGCGGCACCATCGTCACGCACCGCGGCGAGCCGACGATGCGACAGGATCATCCGAAGACGGCGAAGTCGCGGCGCACGGTCGCGATCCCGACCTTTACCGCTGAAGCGGTGCGGCGTCGCCTGACTAAGCTGGAGGATTCATCGCTTGATGCGCTGCTGTTCTGCAGTCGTGAGGGAACCCCGCTCACGACGAACAACGTACGTCGGCAGCTTCGGCACGTGCTCGACCTCGCGGGCATCAGCGGAGTCACCCCGCACATGTTCCGACGAACGGTCGCCACCGCGATCAACAACGAGGCCGGTGTAGAGCTCGCAGCAGAACTGCTCGGGCACACCGACCCGGCGATCACGATCCAGCACTACATCCGCCGCAACGAGATGGTCGATCCTTCCACTGCCGAGCTACTCGATCGAGTCTTCAAGAAGGCGTCATGAGTCTCAGAGGTCTTGGCTTGCTCGCTGATTCGTGTCACAATACTTCCCAAGTAGGAAGTTTTCTGACAATGGTGGATCTGACCGCGACCCAGCTGGCCGAACGCCTCGGCGTCACGACACGTCGAGCGCGCGGTCTGCTGCGCACGGAAGAGATCGCCGGACGGCAACTCGTGAACGGGACGTGGCTCGCGGACAGCGATGCCGTGGCCAGGTACGAGGTATCTGCGAGCCGAGGCTCAGGTCGCACTCTCGATACGGCAACCGCGTGGGGACTGCTCTGGGAACTCTCCGGGCTCGACGCAGACTGGCTGAGCGCGAGCACCCGTGCGCGTGTGCGCCGCCGCATCCGGGAATCCAATGCCTCGACGATCGCCTCAGCGGTATCGAAGCGTTCACGGGCACACCGCTTTACCGCAGCGAACGCGGAGCGCGCTTCTGCTGACCTCATCCGTACCGGCCGCTCTGCCGCGAGCATTCTCGACACCGACTTGATCGAGGACACACGCCAGGTCTCCGGGTACATTCGATCGGGCACGATCCAGGACTACGCGAAGAGCCATTTCATGGTTCCTCAAGCGAACGGACTCGACGTGCTCTACGAGAACTCGCTACCGATCGATTACAAGGCCGAGACGATGCCCGCAGCCGTGGTCGCTACGGATCTTGCCGTCAGCACGGAAACTCGGGAACGCAGCGCCGCGCTCCGAGCTCTTGAAGAGATGAGGCAGCGGTGGTTGGCAGCACACTGACCGTTTCGACGTTACTGACAGATTCTGCGGATTGTTCAGGCGCCGTCTGATTCTTCAGGCGTTTGCCTATCGGGGCTGAGGTCAACGCCGCGAACTCGATAGGCTCGCTCCACAGCATCGATCGCTTCATGCAGTTGCGGATGCTTTTCGGCAAGGAACTCCATGAAGGCTTGCGCGTCCTCAATCGTCGGATTCCTCGGAATCGCGACCACTGGGCGGGCCGTGTAGTTGTGTGCATTGTTCATTTCAATCTCCTTCTTCTGCCGATTGTGCGGGGAGGACGAGAACTCGTTTCGACCTCCCGCGCTTATGAGGTGCGTACTGTCAGCCGCCCCGTTCCACAGTGAGAAGCTGGCGCTTTCGGAGCGGACACGAGTGTCAGTGTCCTTGGCTCTTGTGGTGCCGGTGGTCGCAAGTTCGAGTCCCGTTAGGTACCCCTGCGGTCGGCTATACGAAACGCAGATTGGCATGCAGGAGGTCAGGGGTTCGATTCTCCTAGAGTCCACCCAAATCAGCTACACGAACACCGCCGCTGCTCTCTTCAGCCGGCCAGAATCTCTGAGATCTCAGCGCGCATCTCGATATACAGATCTTCATCGACTGGGCCGATGAGGATGCGGTTGAATAGTGCGTTGTTCATCTGCTTCCGAGCATCCGATGTGGCTGCGAGGTAGCGTGCCTGAGCGCCCTCAAGAAGGTCAAGGACGTCGGTGGTGCACTGCACGATGGAGACCACATCCTCGCTGAAGCGTTCGCGTTCTTCTGTGATCCAAGCCAACTCCCGCGATAGCTTCTTCTGCTCCTTGGTGAGCATCTCGCGCGGGATGCCATCCGAGTAGTAGAGGTCAAGTAGCTTCGTCTGACGCGACGCAATCACATCTGCCTGATCGTCGAGTTCGGCCAGTCTCTGATCTCTGTCGAGCGTGTCAGCGTTGAGGCGTTTCCGATGCGACTGCTCAAGTTGTCGTCGCTGTGCGCTGGAGATCTCAACCGATGAGTAAGCTTCTTCGATGCGGCGTTCCACGTCGCCGATCGGAAGTGCCTGCTGCGTGCATTTGGGGGTCTTCTGTTTACCAGAGCAGACGAAGTAGTTGTATATGCGACCGCTCTTCGAGCGGGCCTTATGGACGAGGAGTCGCCGGTGGCAGTTGAAACAGTAGGTCGTGCTCTTGAGATAGTGCGTGTGGATACGACTGCGTTCACCATTGCGCCGAGCTTTGAGGAGCCGCTGCACCGCATCCCAGGCGGCTATTGAAACGAGTGGCTCGTGTGATCCGGCGTGCTGGGCGCCGTTCATCGTGACGATGCCCTTGTAATACGGGTTGGTCAACACGCGGTGAAAGCTCGTGACACTGAGAGTAGCAGGTGGTCGTGACGGAGTGGGTCGCGTTCTTAGGCCCCGTTTCTCGAGTGCAGTCACGAGCTGAGCGACACTCCAATCGCCCGTCGCGTACGTTTCGAATGCCCATGCGATGTGTGGGGCTCGCTCCGGATCGACGATGACGGTTCGGTACTCCCGCCCGTCATCGGTCTGACGCCGGACATTGAGGTAACCGATCGGCGCGCGACTCGGTGTTCCTCCCTGGATGACCTTCTGGCGCATGCCTTTCATGACTTCCTGCGCGAGGTTACGAGAATAGAATTCCGCGATCGACGCCATGATCCCGTGCAGGAGTACACCGTTCGGCGTGGGGTCGATGCCTTCGGTGCTCGAGACAAGGCGCGCGCCGGTGTCGTGAATTGCTCGGGTGATCCAGATGTCATCAGCCCGAGATCGCGCCAGACGATCGAGCTTGTGCACAATGACGTAATCGACAGAGTGCTCTCGCAGGTATGCGAGCATTCGTTGGAGCTCTGGGCGGTTGATGCTCCGTCCAGAGCAACCAAGGTCAATGAACTCCGCGACCATGAGCGCATCGAGTCCATGAGCGTGACGCCGATTCGCTTCACGCTGCGCGGGGATCGAGAATCCTTCCGCGGCAATGCCCCCGGTGGCTTGCCCGGCGGTGGAGATACGAACGTAAGAAACTGCGCGAAGAGGAACTGTAAGGCCAGATTGAGAAAGAGTGTTTAGCACACATCAGACAGTGGCTCATGAGAGCCGCTTCTGTGATCTGTGAGAGGTGCCCCACCTATGTGGCGTAGCTTCGGAGGCCGCTGATGCGGCCGGAAGGGAGAAGGTGAGTACGTCCTGCGCTTTCGCTAGTCTTGAGGAACACTCGCCGTCTGCCGGTACTGCGGCGTGAACGCTCCTGTTGTGAGAGGTATAGATGCCTGAGATTCTTGACGGTAGGTTTGCTCTTCAGGACGGTCCGCCTCGGTCTGGCGGATCCGCCATCGTTAGAAAAGCGACTGACATCAACAATGGCGGATTCGTAGCGGTTAAGTTCCTTGTAGACGGAACAGATGCGGTTCTGCGGCGCCTGTTCAAACGTGAATCGGAACTCTTACGGAGGGCTGAGCATCCGAATATTGTTCAGTTTGTAGATGCTGGGGCTGACGAATCTGACACTCCCTACGTTGTACTGGCATGGGTTGAGGACAATCTGAACGATGTCTTCGACCGCTCTGGGCCGTTAACCTGGGAAGAGTTTGTACCGCGAGTAATCCGGCCTCTAGCGGATGCCGTTGCATATCTACACCGCAAAAGCATTGAACATCGGGATATCAAAGCGATCAACGTGCTGGCTGATACTCAGGAGGCGCCGTTGCTTGCAGACTTCGGTATCGCCAAACAACACGATGAGAGTGCTTCAACTCAGACAGTTTCTAACTTTGGAACTTTTCTCTGGACTCCACCCGAAGGTGCGGACGCAGATGCGTATATGCGCGACGTATTCGCCTTGGGCGTTATGTGTATCTACGGTATGGCACGTAAGGAGGACCGACCCAAAACCTACGATGACCTCGCTAGGGCTTTGGAAGCGCTGGAACTACCGGCGGAACTGGAGAAACTCATCAGGTCGGCTATTGATCGCGATCCTAGTAGCCGCCCACACAATGCACTCGAGTTCCTCAGACGACTGGACAGTGCTCTAGCTGCTCAACGGCCAGTTACTCCAAAGACTCGCATCTACCTAGGACTTACTCACGCTGCGCGTGGACAACTCGTGGGTGATACAGGAATTTTTGACCAGGCTGACAGTCTACTGCTGGCTGATCTAAGAGGCGACACCTGGGTCGCTGCTCGGTGGAACAGTGAACTAAACCAATATGACCCGACCGTGCTTTTCATCACTGGAACAGAACTAAGAATCACTGCCAAACGTGATCTTGGAAAGTCCTGGTTCTCTGTGACAGGGGTCACACGCCCGAACTATGACGAACTTGAGCGGTCGCGTGATCGAGGAATGAAAGTATCCGACTTCATTTCTTGGACAACGCAGAGGCCGCTTGATGTAGATGGTTCAAGTGCCGCGTACGACCTCTTAGTTAATCGTGTTGTCGAGTTTCTAATTCAACGAGATGAAGAGGCTTCTGGCCAACGAGGTGTGACCCAGATTGTAGGTGCATGGCGACGACTTCTGGATGCTCATGAAGCGCTCCTTTCTGAGGATGCGGTCGAGCTTGAATTCGTTAAACATGAGAAGCGCTCTGACCGAGAGACAAAGTTCGCGCTTCTACACGAGCCTGAAGACGACTTGATCGGGACTGAGTGGTTGGTGTTTGACGAGGCAAAAGATAGAGCGTTAATGCAAGGTACCGTTGTTCACCAGACGGAGACGCAGCTATCAATACGTTGGACTTGGCGACGCTCAAAGAAGACCAGAATTCCTTCATCTAGTCGCCGACTGCGTCCTCACCTAGGACCGACGGCCTCGGCTTTGGTGAGACAACGTGGAGCTTTGCAGATCCTGGAGTCAGGAACGGCGGCGATGCCTGACTTCTCTCATCTTCTCGAAGAGCCAGAACGAGCTCGACCTCCCAGGCCTCCACAACATATCGACTGGAAATCTGACCTCGACAACAGCAAAAAACGGGCGGTAAAAGCAGCGCTCGGACTTGATGACGTGATGGTGGTAACTGGCCCACCTGGCACGGGAAAGACCCGTTTTATCGCTGAAACCGTCTATCAATTCTTGCGCTTTAACCCAGAGGCTCAGATTCTGATTGTCAGCCAGACGCACGTGGCAGTTGACAACGCAATTGAGCGATTGTTGAGTTCTGGAATAGAAGACATCGTGCGAATCGGCGGCTCAGATGATGTCCGTATCTCAGAGCAGTCGCGGAAGCTCATCCTCGAGAATAGGGTGACCGGCTGGGCTAAGGACATACGACAGAGGTCTGAACAGCATTTTGAGAAGAGAGCCGCGCAGGCAGGGATCGACAAGGATCACCTACGAGCAGTGCTCATCCTTGAGCAGTTCGATGCGCGCCGGCGGCAGATCCTTGAGATCGAACGGGCGCTGAAAGCGACGGAGAGCCAAGGTGAGACAGCAAGTCGTCTCGATCTGGTAGATGATCCTGGCGAACTCCGGAGAAAGCTCCGGAGCATGAGAGAACATCAGCGGGAAACGCTTGAGGCAGCTCATACGTTGCTTGACGGCGGGCTCGCGCTCGGAGACCGGCCTTCGCAGGGTGATATAAGAGCAGCAATTGATCTGCTACTCAATCAAGACCCCGCCGCTCGTTCGCTTTCCTCCCTGCTCAAATTGCAGGGAGAGTGGCTTCAGCGGCTTGAAGTTGATAATGCAATTGCGAGCCTATATCTTCAATCGAGCCGCGTGATCGCAGGAACTTGTCTAGGCTTTCTGCGTCACCGAGCGGTGCGAGATGTCCAATTCGACCTGTGCATCATAGACGAAGCTTCAAAAGCAACTAGTACCGAAGCACTCGTTCCCGCGGTACGTTCCCGACGGCTGGTTCTCGTAGGGGACGATAACCAGCTACCCCCTGTTGACGAGGATTTGATAAGGCGGCGGGATCTTCTTGAGAACTATGATCTAAACCAAGATTTTGTGAAGCAAACCTTGTTTTCCAGGCTCGTAGAAGGCCTGCCTGATGCCAATCGATTCGCGCTAGACGAGCAGTATCGAATGATTGCTCCAATTGGAAACTTGGTTTCCGAGTGCTTCTATGAGGGAAATCTTAAGTCACCCACTGCTACCGGTGTCAGGGGATACGAGCATCTTGGTAAGACGGTGTGTTGGATCGATACTTCATCCAGCCCTCGCCGTACTGAGGATCGTGATACAAACTACGCGGGTAGTTACGTAAATCGTTATGAGGCTGATCTGGCGTGCCAAAGGCTGTCTTCAATTGATGCGGCGCTTGAGCGAGGGTTAGTTGAATCAAAGGATGATGGGACCCCATACGAAGTCCTCCTGATATCGCCGTACCGTGGACAAATTGATGAGCTTAAGCGACGCCTGAATCGTCAGCAGCTGAAGAATCTGAGCGTGGAAGTAGAGTCGGTTGATGCGGTGCAAGGACGTGAGGCTGACTTCGTGGTGTTTTCTGTGACTAGAAGTAACGAGGAGCGTAGATTTGGGTTTCTCGCCCATCGCTATTGGCGACGCATTAACGTCGCACTTTCACGCGCGAGGTACGGACTCACCATTGTGGGCGACGCAGCTTTCTCATCGGATGACCGGGGAGCACTGGCACGTGTCCTGACATATATACGGCAGCATCCGGATGAATGCGAAATTCGGAGCGCCGATGTATCTAACTGATGAAGAAGTTGCCGAACGTTTCCGCGACAAGAGGCCTGGTCTGGAGTTAGTGGCGATCGAGAACGCGGCAGTTCCTGTGACTGTTCTCAACATCAACATCCTCGCGCAAGAGAAGAAACAAATTGAACTTCTTGAAGAATTTTTGCTACGAGGCATTGAAAATGGCCTGGGTGAGATCTCTGATATCTCATCGCTGTTGGGTATCTCATCCGACTTACTTGAACCCGCAATTGTTGCTCAGTTGGCCGCGCACAATATCAATTACGATCCTCACCTTCGCAAAGCGTCCCTGACGCCCTCTGGGAAAAGGAGTGTTGAAGATCTAAGCATCATTAGCCCCGTTGAGACTGAAGTTCCTATCACCTTTGATCGTGCTGTTTGGAAGCCGATGGGATACAACACACGCGACCTGATACGTAGAAGTGAAGCCGAGAGCCAAGGGATGGTGTTGGTTCCGGCAAAGCACACGACCACGATAGGCACTTCCGACGTGGGAATCCGTGATGTCCAGCGACTGGTTCGTACGGAGAAAGCTGATGATCGGTTTCAGGTTCTTGATGTTGTACGGGTGCAGCGCAGCCGGAACGCATATCTGCCGGTAAAGATGCTTGTGTTCGCTGATCGCAGTTCTACTGAAACTGAACTATTGGTTGTGGTCGATGGTGCGGAAAGTACTGAGCATCAATCTGAACTTGCTGTCCTCGGCGGAGCCAAGGCTTTCGACCTCACGGTGGAAACTGGTGCTGACAATGGCAACGCAGCTACGCCACGGCAGCATAACCTGGCTCCGTTGGAGGTATCTAAGACCGAGACTGGTGGCGTCGGCGCTTCTGGTCCGATGGTTCGTCAGTTGGGTGTCTACGAGCACGGAATTGAACTCCAAAAAGCACTCGCCTCAGCGAGGTCGCGCCTACTGATTATCTCCCCTTGGATTCGCCGGGCAGTGGTCGATACTCAGTTCCTGGCAGACATAGAGCGACAGCTCCGCAGGGGTGTTCATGTCGCTATCGGATACGGATATGGCCAAGATGACAGCGGTTCCGACGACGATGCCGTTCGCAAACTATCAAATCTACAGAAGCGCTACAGTAGCTTGTTCATTCTCACTCGTTTGCCCAATACTCACGCAAAGATTCTGATCCATGATGACTTTTTCGTTACGACTAGTTTTAATTGGCTCTCTTTTAGAGGTGATCCCAAGAGAACATATCGAATGGAAGAAGGCATCCTTGTTGAGAGCAAGGAACATGCGGATGAGCTCTATACGCGATATCTCTCGGAACTCACGAGGCAAAGTTAGGGAGCACGTCCTCTACACGTTGTAGCTTGATCAGAACCCTCGCGATCGGTGTTCACATGGCTTTCTCTGCCACGGGCAACGCGGCCTGTGGGTGTTGATGCCTTCTGGGAAACACTTTTGGCATTCGCGTCATAATGAAGATATGCGCTACCCGAAGCGCCGTTTTAACAATTAAACAGAACACCGAACTCGGTTACTACGCTGGCTGATCTCTAGTTGCGAGATCCAGGGTCAAGCCCCCTTCATAACTAACCCACGCAAGTGCTCTCCACGCCCTGATTGCTTCGGTCGAACCGCATGCCTGATTATTTCTTCGTGGCAGGCGCAGAGGTTAGGTCTTCGCTTTCAATGGCCTCCGAAAGAGTTGCTGCCGGATCGGAAAGTGCATCATCTTGGTAGGCGATTCGTTCACTAGAGTTCAACGATCTAATTTCATCGCGGAACTGAGTAAAGCGAGGAACGTTTGGGGTCGTCGGATCGTTGAGTTCGAATTCCCGGTCGATGCGGTGCAACCGTGGCCAGATTTCGTCGCCGAATTCTGACGCTCCCAGCGCTCCCTCGATCTCGCGAAGCAGCTTCTTGGCATCGTGCTTCTTCATCCCAGAAGGGTGGTTGCGAGAGAAATTCTTGATGGCGCGCTTCAGCCGATCGTCGGTACGGCTCCGTTCTTCCTCGTCTGCGGCGGCATCAAGACGTTCGGCAAGATAACCAAGTAATGCCCGAAAACGTTCTCGGATCTCATCCGCCCCAGCGACATCTGGCTGTATTCCAAGAAGTGACACAACTTCTCGGGCTAGACCTGCCTTCTCCAAATGCTCGTCAGGAAATGCGCTGCGATATGCGACATCGAGCGCCTCCCATATCCCTACCCCTTCTGCCTGTAGTTGAGTACGAATGGTCTCTGGGGTGAATCCGCTCGTGTCTAGATCGGTCAAGTCATTAAAACGGGCAAGATAGTTGAGTGAAGCGCGATGAGCGATCTCCACTGGTAGGAGATCTTCAATCTCTTCTACGGCAACATTGGGCTCAAAAGAGAGACTTGAGTCAGAAGCCCAGCGATCTAGCCGCACTATGTAATCGTCCAACAGTACACGCTTCTTGCGAGCTTCGCCTCGTTTTAGCACGCGCTCCGCTTCACGTCCTGGCTGATCACCGTCCAGAAGTGCAACACAGGGCGGTTTGATCGTGTCCCGACCTCGTGCCAAGTAGACCATGTAAGGGATACCGTCGGCCCCGCCGGCAGCCACAACAGTGACTGCATTCAAATCAAGGACACCCGCAGTACTTTGCTCACGATTAGTGATGTGCGCTGAGAGACCAGCGACGAGAATCTGATCTGCGATTCCCTCCACGAACAGATTCTTCCCGCCAATAAAAGCTGTCTCAGCAACGTAGGTGCCAAGCGAAGAACGCAGCGGCTCGTACCGGTTGTTTGCTGCATCGCGCACTACACGTGTGCCTTCGTCCTCTGACCCTTTATCAAGAACTCGAATACGGTGAGGGGCATTTTTATCTATAAGGAATGGCGAGTGCGTTACGTATACGACTTGGCTACGAGGTGCGGAGTCCTCCGGCATTGCATAATCGTGAAGCACGCGCAGGAGATCCTGCTGTCCGATGCTCGATAGGAATGCATCGGGCTCATCTAGCAACAGAATGTCTGCCTTTGCATTCTTCAGACGATGAGCGGTTAGTTGGACAAAGTAGCTGAGGAAGAAACGCAGACCTTGGCTACGTTCGTCGAACGAATACTTAGAGTTGGTGCGATCTCTGATCGTGAACGCTAGCTCTTGCTCTCTCGCTTCGACCAGCAGGTCGAAGTCGCGATCCTGAGTCCACCAACGTTGGATATTGAGATTCTCCTTGATCGCGGAGTTCATGATTCCGACGATGCCTTCAACCTGCCCTTCGCGACCCGACGTGATCGCCTCCCGCAGTTCGGAGAACATGCTCTTGTCGATGCCTGCAGCATCGACAAGCAACTCACGCGCAAGTTCAAACTCAGCCTTGCGCTTGCGTTCAGCTTCGATACTTGCCTCATCCTGTCCGATGCCGAGTCGCGGTAGAAGGCTTGCCGCAATGGCCTCAACAGTCGGTGCGGTGAGTGCTCCCAGCTCCGCCAAGATACCCGTTCGTTGCTTACGGTCATGCAACCGAGTTCGTTCCTCGCCCGCAAGTTCAGCGATAGAAACGCTGTTTGGGATCGCTAGATCGGTCTTAAGCTCATGAAAAGTCGGCAAGAGCGGTGCCAGGGCTGCGAAGGCCGATGGAGACATGTCGATTCGCTCACCGTTTGCCACGACGAACGGAGCCTTATCGCCCGGACGGTAGAGGGTGAACTCACGGATCCCGGTGAGGCCAGTAGTAGCATCAAGGTCCGGTTCACCTGGCTCGAGTGTGAATGTTCCGCCAAACTCGGGAAGCCGAATTTCGTTTGTCTTGGCGGAATATCGCTCACTGTAACGGCAGAAATCAGCGCGATCGATTGGTGAGCCCGACAATGCCGCTTTGAGAGCGGTCAGGAGTTGGCTCTTCCCGGCCTCATTTGCGCCAACGATTGCGGTGACTTCCGGATCCAACGGAACCCTGACAAAAGGGAACCAGGAGGGGTCTGCGTCCTCCCAGCCCTCAGGTTCACTTCCTTCCCGTGCTTTGAGTTCGTAGTCGTAGTTAAACGACTTGAAGAAGCGAACATCTACTCGTGACAGCTTCATGTATCTCCGATCTCACTGGGGAATCAGCCACGTGATGTCAATGGGTAGCGACAGCTCGTTGGCCTTCTTATCAAGCTTAGACACGAGCTACGACATACAGCTGCTCAAGCAGCCGATGGTTGCTGGTCGCTTTGTGGTTTCGCGAACTGCTGCAGTCCGCTGGCCATCGCAAAGGAAGTGATGATCCTCTACTCACCGTTCTGTGGACTCATCAATAGCCCATCAAAATCACCCAAGACAGACTCGCAGTGACCGGGTACACTCGGACTAGGCGAACCGCCTAGATCCCAGTAAACACAAGGGAAATCGAGGGGTTCCGCGACAATCGGGTTCGGGATTTGAACCTACGACCTCCAAGGGGTCGCAGGTTCAAATCCGGTCAGACCGGCCGAAAAGTCACGGAGAATCAAGACTCTCCACGAATTAGGTCATGGGTCTTGACCGTGCCATCCCATTCGCCTTCAGAGGCACCCTCGACGGGCGTTTCGGGGCACCCGACTCGCATTCCGGGAGTCGGCGCGGCTCGGCGTGCCGACCCGTCAGCAGAAAGCTCCTGGCCGGTCACTTCCACGTCGTTGTCGACTCGGCCGGAGTCGGCAAGTCGAGCGGTATGGCGCGCACCGAGCCTGTCGAGCATTCTGTCAGCGGGCGTCGGCGTCGTAGCGGTCGCGCGCTTCGAGCACCCGTGGCATGTTCGTCCGGGCCCACTCCTCGAGCGCGAGCAGCACCGGTCGGAGCGATTCCCCGCTCGACGTGAGCTCGTACACGACCTTGGGCGGCACGGTCGCATACGCGCGCCGGTCGACGAGCCCGTCGCGCTCGAGCGCCTTGAGCGTCTGCGAGAGCATTCGGGGGGAGATGCCGCTCACCCGCCGAGCGATCTCCCCGTAGCGCGCGGGCCCTTCGGAGAGGGCGCCGATCGTGAGCACCGTCCATCGATCCCCCAGCCGATCCACGAGCCGCCTGGAGGGGCAATCGGGATGGTAGGGGTCGAATGGCAGATCCTCGTTCACGGCGTCCTCCTCCGCAGCGATCCTAGTAGGCCACGCCGAAGCGGGCGCGGTGGTGCGCCCCCTGCTCGATCTCGTCGACGTACGCGATCGCGTAGTCGGCACCGGAGATCGCCGACTCGCCGTTGGCATCGGTGAGCATGACGTCTCCGCCGATACGGAACTCGCCGGTGCGCTCGCCCGCGTTCCATGCGCCGAAGGTGGCTGCGGGGCTCACGTAGAACCAGTCGAGCTCGTCGGTGCTCTCGCGCAGCGCATCGAGGATCGCGCCATGGCCACGGGCCTCCCCCAGGTACTCCTCCGGGAAGTCGGGCGTGTCGAAGAGACGGGGGCCGCCTGCTGCGACGAGCAGCGACCCTGCGCCGCCGACGAAGCTGAGGCGGGCACCGGCGGCGATCGCGGCTTCCGTGAGGTGCGGAAGCGCGGTGATGAGGGCGGGCTCGCCGGAGGCGTGCAGGGCGACGACGATCTGGTCGGCGTCACGGGTCACCTCACGCACGAAATCGGCGTCGAAGATCGAACCGGCGCGGACCTCGACGTTCGGCGCCTCGGTGCTCGGGGTGCGCGACACTCCGGTGACGCGATGACCGCGTGCGACAAGCTCTGCGGTGATCGCCCCGCCGGCGTAGCCCGAGAACCCGAAAACAACGACGTGTGACATGAACAGCCTTTCATTGAACGTTACTTACTATACAAAGAATAGTAACTATACAGAATAAAGTCATATCGTTGCCACCGGAGGGCCCTTGCGGCATCGTGCGTCGATCCGGGCCGGGATGGCGGTTTGCGGTAGCGCTATTTCTCGGGCGAAGAATATGATGACCACAGGAAGCTGGAAGGTGCAGTCGTGATCACTTCGGAGTCCGAGAGCGTCGATCAACTGGTGTCGACCGGCCGGCTGCCTGGCTGGGAAGAGGTCGAGTCGCTCACGATTGCGGCCTACGACCGGTATCTCGATCTCGCCGAGGGCGAGGTGGCGGACTACATTCCCGTCCTCGCCGAGGCCGACCCGGCACTGTTCGGCCTCTCGGTCGCCGAGGTGAACGGTGCGATGCACGACACCGGCGACAGCGGGCACGCCTTCTCCATTCAATCGGTGTCGAAGGCCTTCGTGTACGCCCTGGTGTGCGAGGCGTACGGGCACACCGTGGTCAAGGAGCGGGTCGGGGTCGACAACACCGGTCTTCCGTTCAACTCGGTGATGGCGCTCGAACTCAATCAGGGCCATCCGATGAATCCGATGGTGAACGCCGGCGCGATCGCCACGACCGCGCTGATGCCGGGCGCCACCTCCGCCGAGCGGTGGGAGTCGATCCGGACGGGCCTGTCGTCGTTCGCCGGCCGGCAGCTCACCATGGACGGCGAGGTGTACGCCTCCGAGATGGCGACCAATTCCCGCAATCAGGCCCTCGCTCGCCTACTCGAAAGCTATGGCCGCCTGGACACGGATCCGACGGAGACGGTCGACGTCTACACCCGGCAGTGCGCGATGCTCGTCACGTCTCACGATCTCTCGATCATGGGGGCGACACTCGCCGACGGCGGCGTGAACCCGGTCACCGGCGAGCAGGTGGTCTCGGCCGAGGTCTGCCGCGACACCCTTTCCATGCTCGCCGCGAGCGGCATGTACGAACGTTCGGGAGAGTGGCTGTTCGAGATCGGCATTCCCGCGAAGTCCGGAGTGTCCGGCGGCATCGTCGCGATCGCTCCCGGAAAGGGCGCGATCGGCGCCTTCTCACCCCGGTTGAACTCCGCCGGGAACAGCGTGCGCGGTCAACGCGCGATCGCCTACCTCTCCCGAGCGCTCGGGCTGAACCTCTTCGCCTCCGATGCCGGCAGGCCACCCCGAAAGGCAGTCCGATGACCTCGACCCTCGAAACCGCGCAGCATCAGGAACGCCGATCCTGGGTGCCCATGGTCGGCCTCTTCCTGGCGCAGATCCTCATGTCGTTCAACGTTGCCGCGCTGCCGATATCCATCGGAGGCATGGTCGCCGACTTCGGAGTGCCGCCCACCGTGGCGAGCACGACGATCGTGGTCTACGGCCTGGTAGTCGCAGCGCTCGTGATGACGGGCGCCAAGCTCGGCCAGCGCATCGGCTGGGTGCTGATCTTCCGATGCGTCATCGTGGTATTCGCAGGCTCATCGGTGATGATGATTCTCTCGCCGTCCGTCGGCTGGGCGATCGCGGGCCAGTGCCTGGCGGGAGCCGCGGCGGCGATCATCGTCCCTTCGCTGGTGGCCCTCATCGCCGAGAACTACAGCGGCGACCAGCAGGCGACCGCCATCGGGTCGCTCGGATCTGCGCGTGCACTGTCGGGCATCAGCGCGTTTCTGATCGGCGGCACGCTCGGCACGCTGGTCGGCTGGCGCCCCGTCTTCATGATCGTGCTCGCCCTCGCGGTAGCGGTGTTCCTGTTCAGCTTCAGGCTTCGCTCCGACAAGGGCGACTCGAGCATCAAGATCGATCTCGTCGCGTCGGTGCTCATCGGTCTCGCGATCATGCTGCTCACGCTCGGGTTCAACAATCTCAACGGGTGGGGAGCCTTCTTCGCATCCCCGGGGGCCCCGTTCGATGTCTTGGGGGTCTCCCCGGCTCCGATGCTCATCGTGCTCGGCATCGTGTTCGGTCAGGCCTTCTTCGCCTGGACGCGCCGGAGGATGCGCGAGGGCAAGGTGCCGCTCGTGGATCTGTCCGTGCTCGGCTCGTCACGCGAGCGAGCGGCGGTGTACGCGATGTTCATCGTCGTCGCACTGGAAGCGGCGTTGAACTTCACCGTGCCCCTCTACATCCAGATCGTGCAGGGCCGCACGCCGTTCGAGACGTCGCTGGCCATGATGCCGTTCAACCTGACGGTCTTCATCACTGCGACGCTCGTGGTGCGCTTCTACAAGCGCTACAGCCCCCGCACCATCGGCGTCACGGCGTTCATCCTCACCACCGGAGCCCTCGTCTGGCTCTCCTTCGTCGTCACGAACAACTGGGAGACGCTGCCGACGATCCTCGGCCTCGTCGTCTTCGGCATCGGCCAGGGCGCCCTCGTCACGCTGGTCTTCAACGTCCTGGTCACCGCTGCGCCCGCTGAGCTCGCCGGAGACGTGGGATCCATTCGCGGCAGCACCCAGAATCTCGCCTCGGCGGTGGGCACCGCGGTCGTCGGCGCGCTGCTGGTCGCGCTGCTCAGCGTCGGTGTCGGCCGCGCGGTGCTGGAGCACCCGGAGCTTCCCGAGGGTCTCGTGGCACAGGTCGACCTCGACAGCGTCAACTTCGTATCCAACGACCGACTCGAAGAGGTGCTCTCGCAGACCGATGCGAGCCCGGCGCAGGTCGAGGAAGCCGTTCGGCTCAACGAGGAGCAGCGCCTGCGCGCGCTCAAACTCGGCCTGCTGATCCTGTCGACCATCAGCGCGATCGCGATCCTGCCGGCCTCCCGACTCCCCCGCTACAGGCCGCACGAGATCCCCGTCCCCCACTCAGGCCCCTCGGACGGCTAGGCCGCGCCGGGCCGAGGCTCGCACACGCTCGCCGCAGGCGCACGCACCGGGCTCCGCGCACGATCGGCTGCCGCACCCGAAGGTGCGGCAGCGGCGGGGATCGAGTCAGGGCTCGATGATGTTGAACGCCGGATCATTCGTGTCGAGCACCCCGAACAACTGCGCGATCGCGTCGACGTCTCCGGAGAGCTCCAGGCCGGCCTCCCGGGCAGAAGGGATGTCTCCCGTCGCGAGCATGCCGAGCGCCGCACGGGGAACGGTCACGGTGAGCTGCACCGGCCCCGCGCCGTTCGCCGTGTGACTGAACACTCCGTTGCGAAGCGTGGAGCGGTACTGTTCGCCGTGTTCGGGGAACTGCCACGCGATCGCGAGCTCGAGAGACCAGGCTGCGGGCCCGTTCACCTGAATGGCGAGCGCGTCGAAGAACAGCTGCGGGGTGAGCTGCGCCAGCATGTCGGCCGAGGCGGAGGCGGTCGGGGTGCCGAAGTTGCCCGAGCGAAGCTCCATCGCCCCCGACAGGTAGGCATTGCGCCAGGTGCCGTTCTCGCTGCCGAAGCCGAGCCGTTCGAGGGTGTCTGCGAGTAGTGCCCGGCCCGCTTCGTGCGAGGGCTCGGCGAAGACCACGTGGTCGAGCACCTGGGCGGCCCAACGCAGATCGCCTGCTTCGAACGACGCCCTGGCCTTCTCCACGACGGCGTCCGCCCCGCCCATGAACTCGACGTATCGCTCGGCCGCCTCCTGCGGCGGGTGCTGCCAGAGGCGGGAGGGGTTGCCGTCGTACCAGCCGAGGTATCGCTGGTAGATCGCCTTCACATTGTGGCTGACCGAACCGTAGTACCCGTGCGCGTGCCAGGCCTGCTCGAGGGCGGGCGGCAGCTCGAACCGCTCGGCGGCTTCGCTCCCGGTGCAGCCCTGGTTGATGAGCCGGAGGGTCTGGTCGTGCAGGTAGGCGTAGAGGTCGCGTTGCAGGCCCAGGAACTCGAGGATCCGCTCCCGCCCCCAGGTCGGCCAGTGGTGGGAGGCGAAGACCACGTCGGTGACGTCGCCGAAGGTCTGGATCGCCTCGTTGAGATAGCCGGCCCAGCCGTGGGGGTCGCGAACCACCGCTCCCCGGATCGTCAGGATGTTGTGGAGCGTGTGCGTCGCGTTCTCGGCCATGCACAGCGCCCGCAGCTCGGGAAAGTGGAAGTGCATCTCCGCTGGAGCCTCCGTGCCCGGGGCGAGCTGGAAGACGATGCGCACCCCGTCCACGACGAGCTCCTCGCCTGTGCGATGGATCTCGATGGTCGGCGCGATGAGGCTCACCGTCCCGGTGGAGGTGGTCTGCCCGAGCCCGGCGCCGACGCTTCCGAGCGGTCCGCGCGGGAGCGCGGCACCGTACATGTAGCCGGCGCGCCGCGCCATGGCGGTGCCCGCGTAGACGTTCTCCGCGATCGCCGGTTCGAGGAACCCCTCGGGTGCGATGACCTGCACGCGGCCGGCGTCGACGTCCTCCTGCGTGGTGACCCCTTTCACCCCGCCGAAGTGGTCCACATGGCAGTGCGTGTAGATGACGGCGACGACGGGCCGCTCTCCGCGATGCAGCCGATAGAGGGCGAGCGCCGCCGCCGCGGTCTCCGTCGAGATCAGCGGGTCGATGACGATCACACCGGTCTCCCCCTCTACGAAGGAGATGTTCGACAGGTCGAGACCCCTGACCTGGTAGATGCCGCTCGCGACTTCGAAGAGCCCGTGCTTGGCCACGAGCGATGACTGGCGCCAGAGACTCGGATGCACCGTAGGGGGCGCCTCTCCGCTGAGGAATCCGTAGGACTCTCCATCCCACACGACATCGCCGCTCGCGTTCCGCACGATGTTCGGATCGATCGTGCCGAGGAATCCGCGTTCAGCATCTTCGAAGTCTCGGCGATCCTCGAAGGGGAACCCGTCCTGATTCAGCATCGATACCTCGCCTGGTTCGGGGAGCACGGCCTTCGGGCCGCAGTTCCCTTCAACCTATCCGATGCGCCGCGACCCCGGTAGGGTCACGAGGCGATGGGCACCGAGTCGTCGCCCGTCATTAAGCTAGACCGATGGCGACGCTCGTTTGGTTCAGGGATGATCTGCGGCTGCACGACCATCCCGCGCTTGCCGCGGCTGCCGACGACCCCGAAGGCGTCGTCGCGCTGTACGTGCTCGACGAGGAGTCGGAGCGCACTCGTCCGCTCGGCGGCGCCGCGAAGTGGTGGCTGCACGAATCGCTCCTGCGGCTCCGGGAGTCGCTCGCGGAGAAAGGCCTCGCGCTGATCCTCCGCCGCGGCCCGGCCGAACGAGTCGTCCCCGAGGTCGCAGCCGAGTGCCGTGCCGATCGGGTGCTCTGGAATCGGCGCTACGGCGCTGAGCGTCACCACGACGCGAGCATCAAGCACGAGCTCCGCAGCGGCGGTGTCGAGGCGCGCTCGTTCCCGGGCGATGTGCTCTTCGAGCCCTGGCGCATCGCCACGCAGGACGGCCGCCCCTACCGCGTGTATTCGGCCTTCTGGCGCGCCTGTCTCGCCGGCCCCTCCCCGGCCGCGCCGCTCGCGGCGCCCGAGTCCGGTACGGCTGCGAAGCGGCAACC
>WPCJ01315932.1_pt1 | contig 20155 bp, 19 predicted proteins | sample 5399831 | NCBI WGS metagenome assembly WPCJ01 (sample SAMN12869470, study PRJNA574797) | sludge metagenome | isolation source: wastewater treatment of pH10 | place: China:Beijing | collected 2019-05-20 | reverse complement strand
TGCTTCAGCGCGGCACGCAGCGCGTCGCGCAGCCCGGTGTCGGCGGCGAAGAAACCGACCGAGTCCAGCCTGCGGTTGATCGCGGAGGGTTCGGTGAGCGGCGCGGTCAGCCGGTCGGCCAGAAGCCTTGCCCCGCCGCCGGTCACCGTGCGGTCGATCGCCCGGAACAGCGAGCCCTCGCGGCTGCCCGACAGGGTGCGCATCAGCTCCAGGTTTGCGCGGGTCGCGGGGTCGATGAACAGGGTAGAGCCGTTCTCCTCGCGCTCGGGGAAGTCGAGCGGCGGGCGCTCGGCCTTCTGCGTCTTCTCGACATAGGCGATCACGGCCGCGCTCGCGGACAGCTCGGCGCGGCCGAAGGTGCCGAAGCTGTCGGGCGTCGCGATGCCATAGAAGCGGGAGATGCGAGAGGAAGCCGCGCCCGAATCGAAGAGCGTCGCCGGCTGCGGGTTTACGACACGGCCGAGCACGTCGAACGCGGCCCTCAGCTCTTCCTCCTGGAACACGCTGTCCGCGACGATCAGCTCCCTCGGATCGATCCGCAGCACGTCCGACAGCAGCCGCTCGGCATCGGTTTCGGCGACGCGGAACGTGCCTGTCGATATCTCCACCCAGGCGAGCGCGTAGGAGCCGGTCTGCTTGCCCGCTCCGCTGTCGCGTTCCCCGTTTCTCGCTTCCGCCCCCTTCACGCGCCCGAGCGCCATCAGGAAGCTCGATTCGGACGGCGCGAGCAGCTTTTCCTCGGTTATGGTGCCGGGCGTCACCAGTCGCACCACGTCCCGCTTCACCACGGACTTCGAGCCGCGCTTCTTGGCCTCGGCCGGGTCTTCGATCTGCTCGCAGACGGCCACGCGATAGCCTTTCGCGATCAGCTTCTGCAAATAGTCGTCCGCCGCATGCACGGGCACGCCGCACATCGGTATGTCCTGGCCGAGATGCTTGCCGCGCTTGGTCAGCACGATGCCGAGCGCCCTGGAGGCTTCTTCCGCATCCTCGAAGAACAGTTCGTAGAAATCGCCCATGCGGTAGAACAGCAGCGAATCAGGGTTCGCCGCCTTGATCTCCACATACTGCCCCATCATCGGCGTCGGCGCGGGCTGCCGGTCGGCCATTGCCTTGTCGGGCATTTCGGTATCTTTGTCTGGCTTGGCTTCCATCACAGGCTGATCAGGGCGGTGCCGACGACGGCGAGGCCCGCTCCGGTCCATGCCCGGAGCGGCGGGGCGATCCCGCTTCTCAACCACACCATGGGCAGGATCACAACCGGAGTCATCGACGAGAGTGTGGACACAATGCCGACATTGCCCGTCGCCAGCGCGGCCATCAGAAGGGACATGCCGAGGCCGGTGCCCAGGAAGGCCGAGCCGACGCCAAGCCCGAGATCGCCGAGGCGCAGGCGGTATGGCCTGTGCAGGGCGGCTATCGGAACAGCGAGCAAGGCGATGAAGAAGATCGCCGATACGCCCGCGCGCACCGCCATCGCGGTGAACGGCTCGACGCCGGCGGCCATCGCCGGCCGTGCGAGCAGGGTGCCGGTGGCCTGTCCGAGCGCTGTGACGACGCCGAGCACGACGCCCAGCCTGAAGCTGCGCGAGGGCGCCACGGGCGCGTCATGCGGTAGCGGCGCATCGACCGTGACGGCGGGAACACTGTCGCCCTTGCCGCCGAAGCGGCGCGGCAGGCCGATCGCGAGCACGATGCCGACGAGGACGCAGGCGATTCCGCCAGCCTGTCGCGGCGTGATCGTCTCGCCGAGCACAAGATAGCCCAGCGCCAGCGCGAAGGGCGAGGTCAGCGAGAAGAGCAGCGCCGTCACCCTCGGCCCGGCGGCGTAGATCGCCGCGAAATAGGTGGTGCTGGCGATCATGATGCCGAAGAAGGCGGAGGCGGCCAGCATCCAGGCTTGCCACAGCTCGAGCGTGCGCCAGCCCTGCACCGCCAGCGAAACCGCGGCCGTCAGGAAGAAGGCAGCCAGCATCTGCCAGCGTGCGAGGCGCACCACATCGACGCGCCCCTTCAATTCGCTGATCAGCATCCCGCTCAGCGCGATGCAGAACGCGGCCGACAGGGCAAGGGCTTCGGAGACGAACATGCACCACGACCGGAACGGGCAAAAAAACGCAGTTGTCCTGCTTGGCCCTTTACGTGGCGGAAGTGTAGCCTTAATCCGGAATGCTCCACAAAAACAAAGCAGTTTCCCTGGGAGGGGATTGTCGCATGGCCAAGAAAACGGAGAACGCCGGCCCGCAGGTAAGCCCCCAGGAGGCGCTCCATTTCCACGCCATGGGCAGGCCCGGCAAGCTGGAGATCAACCCGACCAAGCCGATGGCCACGCAGCGCGACCTGAGCCTCGCCTATTCGCCGGGCGTCGCCGTTCCCGTGAAGGCGATCCACGAGGATCCGGGCAAGGCCTTCGACTACACGACCAAGGGCAACATGGTCGCGGTCATCTCCAACGGCACGGCCATCCTCGGCCTCGGCAATCTCGGCGCGCTGGCGTCCAAGCCGGTCATGGAGGGCAAGTCGGTGCTCTTCAAGCGGTTCGCCGATGTCGATTCCATCGACCTCGAGATCGATACTGAAGACGCCGATGCCTTCATAAACTGCGTGCGCTATCTCGGGCCGTCCTTCGGCGGCATCAACCTGGAGGACATCAAGGCTCCCGAATGCTTCATCATCGAGCAGCGCCTGCGCGAGCTGATGGACATTCCCGTCTTCCACGACGACCAGCACGGCACCGCGATCATCGCCGCAGCCGGCCTCATCAATGCGCTCTACCTGACCGGGCGCGACATGAAGACGGCGAAGCTGGTCTGCAACGGCGCGGGCTCGGCCGGCATCGCCTGCATAGAGCTCGTCAAGTCGATGGGCTTCGCGCCGCAGAACGTCATCCTGTGCGACACCAAGGGCATCGTCTATCAGGGCCGCACCGAGGGCATGAACCAGTGGAAGTCGGCTCATGCGGTCAAGACCGACAGGCGCACGCTGGCCGAAGCGCTCGACGGCGCGGATGTCGTCTTCGGGCTGTCGGCCAAGGGCGCCTTCACGGAAGCGATGATCCTTTCCATGGCGAAGAATCCGATCATCTTCGCGATGGCCAATCCCGACCCGGAGATAACGCCCGAGGATGTCGCCAAGATTCGAGACGACGCCATCATGGCGACCGGCCGCTCCGACTATCCCAACCAGGTCAACAACGTGCTCGGCTTCCCCTACATCTTCCGGGGCGCGCTCGACGTGCGGGCGACCACCATCAACGACGCCATGAAGGTCGCGGCCGCCGAGGCGCTGGCCGAACTGGCGCGGAAGGACGTGCCCGACGACGTCGCCGCCGCCTATCAGGGCAACCGGCCGAAATTCGGCCCGCAATATATCATCCCAGTGCCTTTCGACCCGCGCCTGATCTGCGCGATACCGATGGCGGTTGCGCGGGCAGCCCAGGATAGCGGCGTCGCCAGGAAGCCGATCGCCGATTTCGGGAAATACGAGCAGGAGCTGTCAGCGCGTCGCGATCCGATTGCCTCGACGCTGTCGCGCATCTACGACCGCGTGCGCCGCAAACCGCAGCGCGTCGTCTTCGCGGAGGGCGAGGAGGAGCAGGTCATGCGCGCCGCCGTCTCCTATGTCGGCCAGAAGCTCGGCACGGCCATCCTCGTGGGTCGCGAGGATGTGGTGCGCGACAACGCCAGGCTTGCCGGCGTCGACCTCGACAGGCCGGGCATCGAGATCATCAATGCGCGCCTGTCGAAGCGCAACGCCGTCTATGCCGATTTCCTCTACGAGCGGCTTCAGCGCAAGGGCTACCTCTTCCGCGACGCCCAGCGGCTCATCAACAACGACCGCAACCATTTCGCCGCCTGCATGGTGGCGCAGGGCGATGCCGACGCGATGGTGACGGGCGTCACTCGCAACTATTCGACCGCGCTGGACGACGTGCGCCGTGTCATCGACGCGCGGCCCGGCCACAGCGTGATCGGCGTATCCATCGCTCTATGCCGCGGCCGCACGGTCATCGTCGCCGACACGGCCGTGCATGATATGCCGAACGCGGTCGAGATCGCCGACATCGCAGAGGAGACCGCAGGCTTCGCCAGACGGATGGGATATGAGCCGCGCGTGGCCATGCTGGCCTATTCGACATTCGGTCATCCGCCGGGCGAGCGCTCCGAACGCGTGCAGGAGGCGGTCAAGATCCTCGACAAGCGCCGCGTCGATTTCGAATATGACGGCGAGATGGCCGCCGATGTGGCGCTCAATCCCGAGGCGATGAAGCGCTATCCCTTCTGCCGCCTGTCGGGGCCGGCCAACGTGCTCGTCATGCCCGCCTTCCACTCTGCCAGCATCTCGACCAAGATGTTGCAGGAACTCGGCGGCTCGACCGTCATCGGCCCGCTCATCGTCGGACTGAACAAGCCGGTGCAGATCGTTTCGCTGTCCGCGAAGGATTCCGATATCGTCAACATGGCGGCGATCGCCGCGTTCGCGGCGGGTGTTTGGTAGGCTGGGTGGATTTTTCCGCTAGGCTATAGCAGCGGCGTGCCGCGGCAGATCGGGAAGCGGCGGCAGGCTGCCGGTCCACGGCCCGTCGACGGACGTACCGAGACGCTTGCGGTCCGGTCCGTCCATGACGACGACGTCCACGCGATCGCCGGATGCCGTCAGGTAGAAGAAGCCGTGCGCGCCGGATTCGATCCAGTCGATCGTTTCCTCGCACGTCCATAGTCCGGCCTTGTTGCCCAGGTGCGTCACCACGCCCTGGTGCTCAGGCCCGGACTGCCTTCTCACGAAGAGTATCTGGATATCGCTCAAGAAGGCCCCCGCCCATCTATACGATATGTGTATACTTAAAGTTGCTGAGATGCAATCAGGGATTGATTTTGACGGGGCCGGCCTGGATGCGTATGGGCGCCAGCCGTAGGGGCGTGGGTAGAGCGGCGCAGCGGCGCTCTTCTAGTGTGACGCTGCCGACGCAGCCAGCGGCTTGGCCTGGCGCGCGCAGGCAGGGCCGGGACCGCGCATATAGTGCCGCTCCGGACGGTAGGTCGGAACGACGAATTCGCGGATGGCGGTGGCGAGATGCCCTATGTGGTTGAGGCCGATATGCTGGAGGATATTCATGAACCCAGTCCCTGTCTTTCGGATGTCCCTTCCGATTTTTGGCAATCCTACCGTGCCACTCGTGAATCTTCGGTGAACGCGATGTTAACATTCGGTCTCGATTTGCTCCTATCGCGACCAAATCGCGACCATTTGCGGGCTTTTGCCACTTGGCCGAGGATCGTTCCGCCGCGTGCCTTTTCGGGTACACTTCTTCGGGCACGGGTGTTTCGGCTTCATGCCGCCGGGGAGGGGTCGCGTTTCGGCGCGGTATCCCGGCGAGTCCGGCATTCCGGGCAAGTCTGGCAATAAGACCCCGCCGCGTGATACCGGATTGGGCATGAGCGCGGCAGGCGACACACTTCTCGACAGGATCGGCAGGTTCCTGGCCGGACGGCTGCAGGTGGAATCGTCCGGATACGAGCCCTATACGCCGTCCGATCCGGAGACGCTGCGGCGGGTGCTGGCGCCCGGCGACATACTCCTCATCGAGGGCAACCAGCGCATATCGGCGACGATCAAGTATCTCACCCAGTCGACCTGGTCGCACTCGGCGCTCTATGTGGGAGACGCGCTGCCCGAGCCGCAGGACGGTTCCGAGCGGCCGCGGCTGATCGAGGTCAATCTCGGCGAGGGCTGTGTCGCCGTGCCTCTTTCCAAATACCGCACCTACAATACGCGCATCTGTCGCGCGAACGGCCTCTCGCCCGAGGATCGCGACCATGTCGTCGGCTTCATGCTGGATCGGCTCGGCCTGAAATACGATCTCAAGAACATCTTCGACATGCTGCGCTACTTCTTTCCGGTGCCGATGCCGGTGCGATGGCGACGCCGGGCGATCGCATTCGGCTCCGGCGATCCGACCCGGGCCATATGCTCGTCTCTGATCGCCCAGGCCTATGAGGAAATCCGCTATCCGATCCTGCCGGAGATCACGCGCGCGCCCGGCCGCGCCTCGGCGCTGTCGTCATACTCCCGGCGCGAGATACTGCAGATCCGCCATCACTCGCTCTACACGCCGCGCGACTTCGACCTTTCGCCTTACTTCAGGATCGTCAAGCCGACGCTCGAATACGGCTTCGACTACCGCAGCCTGCACTGGGCCGGTTCGGGTGAAACGCAGGGTGTCTCGGATTCCTAGCCCTGCGTGTCGTCGTTCGGCAGGAAACGCCGCGCGATGAGCCAGCACAGCATCGCCCAGGCAAAGCCGGCGCACCAGCCGGCGAGCACGTCCGACGGCCAGTGCACGCCGAGATAGACGCGCGACGCACCCACCACCAGCGAGATGAGGACGGCAAGTCCAAGCACATAGATGCGCGCCGCGCTGCCCGGCACGATCCTGGCCAGGATCGATCCCAGCGTCAGGTAGGTCACGGCGGACATCATCGCGTGGCCGGACGGGAAGGAGAGCGTCTGCACATGCACAAGATGCGACACCAGGTCGGGGCGGGGGCGGTCGACGCCGAGCTTGAGCAGGCTCGAAAGGAGCTGTCCTCCTCCCACCGCGAGGAACACGAAAAGCGCCTCCCTGCTCTTGCGGATCAGCAGCAGGAAAAGCACGGTCGCGAGGGTGACCAGAGCAAGCACGATGGTTGAGCCGAGCGCGGTCAGGTCGCGCGCGGCTTCTTCCACCCATGGCGCTCCGAGCGGTACGTCCGGCCTGCCGGGCTGGCGGAACGCCAGCAGGATATCTGTGTCGAATACGTGGGAATTGGTGTCGCGCGCGACCTCGGCCAGTTCGATGAAGCCCCACAGCCCGCCCGCCACGACGACGCCGGCGACAAGGACGGAGAGCTCGCTCTTTTCCCAGAACCGCAGTTGCAAGCTTCCTCCGACGCGATCGGTTGCCCGGGCCTGCCCGATGGCGCGCATGGCCGTGACGATCAGCTTGTCGGAGAGCCGGCGCGCTTCGTCAAGCGCCAGGATCGCCGTGCCGGTCGCCGCGCAGCCGCTCGAGCGTCATCGTCGCGTCGAGCGGCTGCCCGAACAGGAAGCCCTGTCCCTTGCTGCAGCCAAGCTCCAGCAGCAGCCTGGCCTGCGCCTCCTGCTCGATACCCTCCGCCACGACGTCCATGTCGAGGTCCTCGCACATGGCGAGGATCGCGCGCACGATGTGCTGCACGGACCGGTCGTCGAGGATGGTGTCGATGAATGTGCGGTCGATCTTGAGCTTGTCGAAACGAAAATCGCGCAGCCGCCCCAGCGACGACTGTCCGGTGCCGAAGTCGTCAAGTGCGATGCGGATGCCGAAGCGGCGCAGGGCCTGCAGCGTCTTTGCCGCGCTTGCCGGATCGGTCATGAAGCCGGTTTCGGTGATTTCGACCTGAAGCCGCCGCGGATCGAAACCGGACTGCTCGAGTATCGAGATCAGGTCTGCTCCGGTATTGCGGTCCACGAGTTGCGACGGCGAAAGATTGAAGGACAGGAAGAGGTCCTCCGGCCAATCGCGCGCGGCCTGCGTGGCCTTTTCCAGCACCATCTGCGAAAGCTGGCCGACGAGGCCGCGCTCCTCGGCGATGGGAATGAAGACTTCCGGTGAAACGGGTCCCAGATCGGAATCGGTCCATCGCGCAAGCGTCTCCAATCCTATAGTACGCCGCGTGCGCAGGTCCACGATCGGCTGGAAGTGGGGCTCGATGTCTCCGGCTGCGACGGCCCTGCGGAACGCCTGCTCGATGCGGGTCGTGCGCGTGGCCGCTTCCTCCATTTCCTGCGTATAGACGACGACGCGGCCGCGGCCGGAGCGTTTTGCCAGATAGAGCGCGGTCTCCGCCTTTCGGATCAGCGCCTCGGTCGTCTCGTCGATTGCGTGGAAAAGCGAGCACCCCACGGAAGCCGACATGCGCGCCATGCGTCCGCCGACGTCATAGGGGGCAGCCAGCATCTCGGCGAGCATGCGCGCCATGCCGGCCGCGGCCTCCTCGCTGATCACGGAAGGGTAGAGGAAGGCGAACTCGTCGAGGCCGACACGTGTGACGGTTGCCGCCTCGTCCATGGCGGCGCTCAGCCGTGACGCCACCTGCATCAGGATCTCGTCGCCCGCCTGCTTGCCGAACAGGTCGCTTATCGGCTTGAAGCCGTCGAGATCGAGGATGCCGATCGCAAACGGGAATTGCTGCCCGGCGCGATCCGCGATCAGACGCGTAACCGCATGCTGGAAGTGACGCATATTGCCAAGCCCGGTCAATGGATCGGTGCAGACAAGCGCCGAATCCTCGCCGTTCTCAATATTGCCCGAAGTGCCCGACCCCATCACCCACCGGAATGGAATATGCAAAAAGGATATGCCGAAGTAAAATTCAGAATAACGTGGACCGTGCCGGTCCCGGTATCAATTGCTTCAGAATGGCATAATCGTCTTGTGAATCAAGGGCCTATCTATTCAGGCGCTATCTTGTAGAAGCGGATCGCCTTTCCGTCGCTTTCCGGGACGAGTTCCATCCATGCCGGCGCGGTCCCTGCCAGCAGGAGGGAGAGCAGCCCGTCGGGCGAACGCCGGGCAAGGAACCCGGTTTCCGCATTGCCGGGACAGAACGCGACCAGTGAGACACCGCTTTCGCGCATGATCCGGCGTGCCTCGTCCGGCTGGCCCATGAAGGCGTTCAAAGTCGCCAGATTGCCGTCGATATTGCGATGATAGGGGCCCGCAAGCACGCTGTGCGGCGTATAGCGTAGCATAGATGCGCCGAGATTCGAGATCGCCAGCACGCGCTGAGGGGGCAGCGCTCCGAGCAGGGCATAGTCGCTGCGTTTGTAGCAGGTTTGCGTGCTCGACTGCTGCGTTGCCGCCGCCGGTGACAGGATGTTCGAGATGCCGCTGGAAACGAGCATCCAGATTATGTTGAACGAGACGAGCCAGGCTCCCACGACCTTGAGAGAGGATACAGTGCCCGGTTCGGCCAGCGCGCGGCTCCGGAACCCGGATACCCATACGCCGAGCGGCACGCAGGCCAGCGGCAGGGCGAAGCGCGTGCCGCGCACCTGCCAGACGCTGACCAGGAGCGCGACGACCAGCATAGTGGCAAGCATCGCTTCCTGCCGGCGGATACCGTGCCTGCGAATGCGCAAGGCAAGCACGACGAGCCCGAGGACGACCGTGACGTAGCCTTCGGCTACGCTTTCAGGTTCTGTCGCCAGCATGCGCCATAGCGGTTGCGCCTCATCCACTCCGTCGAGCCAGTTCGTCTTCAGCAGGGGATCAAGGCCGGCATAGGGATCGGCAAGGCATTGAGGAAAGAGCGCGACGGTTAGGACCCCGACAGCCCCCCCGAGCGCCAGCAGCGCGACGGCCCTTGAAGCCATTCCCCGTCTGGCGCGAGGTATGGACACGACCGTCGCAAGTCCAGCGCCGGCCAGCGCGCCGATCGCGAACTGCACCACCGAATAGGCGTCGCAATGCGCCTGCGACCACTGCGACCACGGCACGGTGCCGACGAAGACAACGGCTGACGAGGCGGCGAAGGCCCAGCCGAACCATGCGGCAGGCGCGGCGGCTTCCTCGCCCCTGAAGAGGAACCAGCCGGCAACGATCAATCCGGCTGCGGCGACGTAAGGGGCCGTTTCCATCCCTATTGCGAGCATGAAGACGCTCGCTATTCCGGCGAGCGCGCCATAGCGCGCGTCGTCGCCGGCCCGAAGCAGGAACAGCACGGTCGCGAGCATGGCGACGATCTGGATATTGTGGTGGTCGAGCGATCCCGTGCCGAACGCCCCGCCGTAGAAGAGCGTGGCCGCGCCCAGCACCAGGACGGGGAACAACGATTGCTCGCCGCCAAGGACGCGGCCCATGCGCAGAAGGAGATAGAGAGCAAGGCCGAACAGGATGAGCGGCCACAGCACGAGGGCCGCCTTCTCGCCGACCTCCTGCGAACCGGTAAGCGCCGTCACCGGCAGCACGATGCCCGCGATGGGCGCATCCACGAGGCGGGACCAGTGCATGAGGAACCCGTCAGCAAGGCCCATGCGGTACTGATACAGGTCGAACCAGCCCTGGCCGGCTATCAGATCGCGCACCTCGACGAGCCGCAGCGAGCTGTCATTGTCCGGGTTTCCGGCAAGCTGCTGGAAGCCGCCCGCCGCCGCGACCGCCAGCACCACCAATGTCGCGGCGAAAGCCATGAAGGCATCGCCTCGCCAGACCGGGTTGCCGGCCGGCCTGCTTTCAGCCGAAATCATCTCATTGGCCATGAACAAATCCGCGGGAAAGGCACGCGACTAAACCTAGCCTTAACGGCTTCAAGAAATAGTAAAGCGCCCGAGGCCGGCGGCCTGCCGAGCCGGGTGAGTTATGGAGCCTGCCATGAATCACGGTCCCGCGGATGATCTGTCGGTCGCGATCCTCATACCCTGCTATAATGAGGAACAGACGATCGGCGATGTCGTCACGCGGTTCCGCGCGACGCTTCCGGCGGCTTCCGTCTATGTGTACGACAACAATTCGAGCGACCTGACCGCCCTGCGCGCCCGCTCTGCCGGCGCGATCGTCGTGCGCGAGCCGCGGCAGGGCAAGGGCAATGTCGTGCGCCGCATGTTCGCCGACATCGAGGCCGACATCTACGTCATGGTGGACGGCGACGGCACCTATGCGCCGGAAGACGCGCCGCAGCTGATAAACACCATGCTGACGGCCCATTCCGACATGGCGGTCGGAACGCGGCGGGGCGTGACCGACGATGCCGGCCGCACCGGCCACGCCTTCGGCAACCGCCTGTTCAACGGCCTCTACAAGCGCATGTTCGGTCGCGACTTCACCGATATCTTCTCCGGCTATCGCGCGTTTTCGCGGCGTTTCGTGAAGAGCTTCCCTGCTGTGTCGGGCGGATTCGAGATCGAGACGGAGATGTCGGTCCACGCCTCGCAACTCAAGCTGCCGGTAAGCGAGATCGCGCTCGACTATGGCCGGCGTCCGGAAGGCTCCTCCTCGAAGCTCTCCACCTACAAGGACGGCGCCAAGATACTCTGGATGTTCGCCATGCTGGCGAAGGAAACCCGCCCGATGCGCTTCTTCGCAAGCATCGCCGCGGTGTTCGCGGCTGCCGGTCTCGTCCTGATGACGCCGATCCTCATCGAATATGCGGCGACCGGCCTCGTGCCGCGCATGCCGACATGGGTGCTGTCGCTTGGTCTGCTGATGTTCTCCGCCATGATGGTGGTGACCGGGCTCATCCTGGATTCGGTATCGCAGGGCCGTGCCGAGCAGAAGCGCATCTTCTACCTCAGCATTCCGGGACGTCCTTCGCGGCGCGATGCCGGCGTCGTTGCGAAGCCTGCGGCCAGACGCGGTTCTGCGCGCGCCGCATGAACCGCTTCCTGCGCTTCGTCCTGGTGGGCGGCACCGGCTTTTTCGTCGATGCCGGCGTGCTGGCGCTGGTCTTGTGGGCAACGCCTATGGGGCCGTTCTCGGCGCGGCTCGTCTCGATCGCCAGCGCGATGACCTATACATGGCTGTGTAACCGCTACCTCACTTTCGGCCCGTCGGGCCGCAACGCCCTGCTCGAAGGCGCGCGATATGGCGGCGTAGGGCTAGCCAGCAGCGCCACCAACTATCTGATCTACAGCGGCGTGCTGCTCGCGGTCCCCTCCATGCCGCCGCTGCTGGCGCTGATCCCCGCGACGGCACTGTCCATGGTATTGTCCTATCTCGGCTATTCGCGTCTCGTCTTCGATCGCTGACTGAACGGCCTTTTGCTGGAATTGCTCAGGCTCCGATTGGCAGACGCGCCGCCGTTGCTTATACCGGCACCAGAGTTTTCCGGAGCAGGACATGTCGCTGAAAGTCGCCGTACAGATGGACCATATCTCGACCGTGTCGATTGCCGGCGACACTAGTTTCGCCCTGTCGCTCGAGGCGCAACGGCGCGGCCACGGGCTCTTCCACTACACGCCGGACCGCCTTTCCATGCTTGGGGAGCGCGTTTTCGCTCGCATCGAGGAAATGGCGGTGCGCGACGAGAAGGGCAATCACTTCACGCTCGGCGAGCCGGTCCGCACCGATCTGTCGGAGATGGACGTCATCCTGCTCAGGCAGGACCCGCCCTTCGACATGAACTACATCACCACGACGCACCTTCTCGAAAGGGTCCATCCCGCCACGCTGGTCGTCAACGACCCGGCATGGGCCCGCACCAGCCCCGAGAAGATCTTCGTCACCGAGTTCCCCGACCTGATGCCCGAGACGCTGATCACGAAGGATCCGGCGGAGGTCGCGGCATTCCGCAAGGAGCACGGCGACATCATCATCAAGCCGCTCTACGGCAATGGCGGCGCGGGTGTGTTCCACCTGCACGACGCCGACCGCAACATGGTGTCCCTGCTTGAGATGTTCGAGCAGATGTTCCGCGAGCCCTTCATCGTGCAGCGCTACCTCAAGGACGTGCGCAAGGGCGACAAGCGCATCATCCTGATCGACGGCGAGCCGGTCGGCGCGATCAACCGCGTGCCGGCCGAGACGGAGTCGCGCTCCAACATGCATGTCGGCGGGCGCGCCGAGCATACCGATCTGACCGAGCGCGAGCGCGAGATCTGCGCCCGCATAGGCCCGTCGCTCAAGGAGCGCGGCTTCATCCTCGTGGGCATCGACGTCATCGGCGACTGGATGACCGAGATCAACGTCACGTCGCCGACCGGCGTGCGCGAGGTCAAGCGCTTCGGCGGCGCCGATATCGCCTCGCTTTTCTGGGATGCGGTGGAAGCGCGCCGCGGCTGAAGCGTCGCTGGGTTCAGTGCACCCGGGCGATGCGGAGCCGTTCCCGGCCATGCATCCCCCGTGTGTCGACGGCGAGCGGCTCGGGATGGCCGTACAGGAAACCCTGGAAGAGATGACATCCGGCGGCCTTCAGCAGGGTTGCCTGGCTCTCGGTTTCGACTCCTTCGGCGATGGCCTTGACGCCGAGCGCCCGTGACAGGCCCATGATGGTGGATACGACCGCACCGGCATTCGGGTCGGTGTCCAGGCGGCTGACGAAGGACCGGTCGATCTTCAGCTTGTGGAACGAGAAATCGATCAGGTAGCTGAGGTTGGAATAGCCGGTACCGAAGTCGTCGATCGCGATCCTTATGTTCATCTCGCAGATCTGGCGCATGGTCTCGGCCGCGTGGTCGCGGTCCCGCATCATGGCCGTCTCGGTGATCTCAAGCTCCAGCCGCTCGGGATCGAGGCCCGTTTCGCGGACGATGTCGCCGACGACGCCGACGAAATCCTTGCGCATGAACTGGAAGGGCGAGATGTTCACCGCGACCGAACAGTCTTCCGGAAAATGCTGCGCGTCGGTGCACACCTTGCGCAGGAGCCATTCGCCGATCGGCACGATCATGCCTGTTTCTTCGGCGATGGGAATGAATTCGGTCGGCTCGATGAAGCCCTTCACCGGATGCTTCCAGCGCAGCAGCGCCTCGTAGCCGACGATCTTGCCTGCCCCCACGTCCATCTGGGGCTGGTAGTGGATATCGAAGTCGCCCCGCTCGAACGCCCTGTGCAGTTCGGCCTCGATCCAGTGACGGTGATCGGCGATCCTGCCGATCTCCGGGCTGAAGACGGACCATGCCCCGATGCCGGCTTGCCTGGCATTCTGCATCGTCAGGTTGGATCGGCGCAGCAATATGATCGGGTCCAGCCCGTCCTTCGGCATGGCCACGATGCCCATCGATACCTTGATCGACTGCTGGTGGCTCATCAGGTCGTAAGGTTCCATCAGGTCGGCGATCAGCCGATCCGCGATCAGGTCCATCGACATGTTGAAATAGGCGTCGGGGCACAGCACCGCGAACTCGCCGGCGCCGATCCGTCCTATCGTCACGTTGTCCGGCAGGCAGGTCTTCAGCCGCTGCGCGAACAGCCGCACCAACTCGTCACCCTTGCTGAAGCCGAGCTGCTCGTTGATCTGCTTGAATCGGGCGATGTCGATGTCGAGAAGGAAGATCGGCTCGCCGGTGCGGATGGTGCGCTGTGCGGACTGCTCGATCTTGGCGATCATGGTCTGCCGGGTCAGCAGGCCGGTCAGCTTGTCGAAATGCGTTTCCTTGACGACGTAGGAGACGGACTCGTCCACGCCGGCGAAGAAGGAGATTGCTGATCCGCAGGCCGCCAGCGCGCAAAGGGCGGCGATTGCCCCGCCGACAACTTCGGCGGGCAGGCCAGCGACGCTGTTCCCAAATCCGAACTGCAGACCCCACAACCCGAGGATGAAGCTCCCGAGTCCGGAACTGGCGATGGTTATCAGCCGGAATAGAGGGCTTCGGCTGGGGTTGAGAACCGCTTGCATAGATAAACGTCCCGTTCTGCGGAACGTTGTAGCGGAAGTCTCCTTAAACTTCGGTTTCCATGGAAACCATGCTTTCGGGCGTCCGTTGACGCTGGGTCAGGATCGCTCCGAGCCGTCCTCGATGCGGCGCAGTTCGTCGAGGGCAGGCATCGAGACGATGTGATAGCCCGAATCGACATAGTGGATTTCGCCCGTCACGCCTGCCGAGAGATCCGACAGAAGATAGAGCGCGGAGCCGCCGACGTCGTCTATGGTGACGGTGCGGCGCAACGGTGAGTTGCGCTGCTGCCAGGAAAGCATCTGGCGCGCATCGGAGATGCCCGCGCCCGCGAGCGTGCGGATCGGGCCGGCGGATATCGCGTTGACCCGCAGGTTCTTCGGGCCGTAGTCGTTGGCGAGGTAGCGCACGCTCGCCTCCAGCCCGGCCTTGGCCACGCCCATCACATTGTAGTTCGGCATGATGCGCACGGAGCCGGCATAGGTGAGCGTCAGCATGGCGCCGCCGTCCTGCATGAGCGCGGCGGCATGCCGGGCGCATTCCGTGAAGGAGTAGCAGGAGATCACCATGGTGCGGATGAAGTTCTCCCGCGTGGTGTCGGCATAGAGGCCCTTCAGCTCGTTCTTGTCCGAAAAGCCGATCGCATGGACCAGGAAGTCCAGCCCGCCCCATTCTTTCCGGATGGTGTCGAAGGCGGCCGCGATGGATGCGCTGTCCTCGACGTCGCAGGGCAGCAGGAGCGACGAGCCGAGCTGGTCGGCCAGCGGCTTCACGCGGCGTCCGAATGCCTCGCCCTGGTAGGTGAATGCAAGCTCGGCGCCGGCGCCGGACAATTTCCGGGCGATGCCCCAGGCGATCGAATGATCGTTCGCCACGCCCATGACGAGGCCGCGCTTGCCCTTCATCAGACCGTCCATGGAACCTGCTCCTATGCGTTGTACCGCTGGAAGACGAGCGTCGCATTGGTGCCGCCGAAGCCGAAGGAATTCGACAGCACGGTGTCGATCTTTGCGTCTTCGATGCGCTTGCGCACGATCGGCATGCCTTCGAACTCGGGGTCGAGGTTCTCGATATGGGCGCTTTCGCCGATGAAGCGGCCCTGCATCATCAGGATGGAGTAGATCGATTCCTGCACGCCGGCGGCGCCGAGCGAGTGGCCCGTCAGGGACTTCGTCGAGGAGATGTGAGGCATCCGGTCGCCGAATACCTCGCGGATCGCTCCCATTTCCTTGGAGTCGCCGACCGGGGTCGATGTGCCGTGCGTGTTGATGTAGTCGACGGGCCGCGACACCGTCGCGGTCGCCTGCCGCATGCAGCGTATCGCGCCCTCGCCGGAGGGGGCCACCATGTCGTAGCCGTCCGACGTCGCGCCGTAGCCGACGATCTCGGCATAGATCTTCGCGCCGCGCGCCTTGGCGTGCTCCAGTTCCTCGATCACCAGGACACCAGCGCCGCCGGCGATCACGAAGCCGTCGCGATCGACGTCATAGGCGCGGCTGGCGACCGGCGCGCGGTCGTTGAACTTGGACGACATGGCGCCCATGGCGTCGAACAGGTTGGACATGGTCCAGTCGAGGTCCTCGTGGCCGCCCGCGAAGATGATGTCCTGCTTGCCCCACTGGATGAGTTCGTAGGCGTTGCCGATGCAATGCGCCGAGGTCGAGCAGGCCGACGAGATCGAATAGTTTACGCCGTGGATCTTGAACCAGGTGGCGAGCGTCGCCGACGCCGTGGACGACATGGCCTTAGGCACCGCGAAGGGGCCGATGCGCTTGGGGCTGCCGTTCTTGATCGTGGTTTCGAAGGCTTCGACTATGGTGCGGGTGGAGGGGCCGCCCGAGCCCATGATGATGCCGGTCCGCTCGTTGGTGACGTCGCCTTCCTCGAGCCCCGCGTCCGCGATCGCCTGATCCATGGCGACGTGGTTCCACTGACCGCCCTTGGACAGGAAACGCAGCGCGCGGCGGTCGATCAGCGGCGTCGGGTCGAGCGTCGGGGCGCCCCACACCTGGCAGCGGAAGCCATGCTCGGCAAACGATTCGGAAAAGGTGATTCCAGACCGTGCATCATACAGCGAGGCGGACACCTCCTGCGCGTTGCTGCCGATCGAAGACACGATGCCAAGGCCGGACACGACCACACGTCTCATCTTGAAACTCCTTGTGTCGGGCGCGCCGTCAGGCGGCTGCGGCTTCCTTGAAGAGGCCGACCCTGAGATCGGTGGCCTTGTATATGGTCTCGCCGTCCGCCTTCAGCCAGCCATCGGCGATGCCGAGGACAAGGCGGCCGCGCATCACGCGCTTGAAGTCGACGCCATATTCGACCTTCTTGGTGGCGGGTGTCACCATGCCGGTGAACTTCACCTCGCCGGTCGACAGCGCGCGGCCCTTGCCGGGTTCCCCGAGCCAGCCGAGATAAAAGCCGGACAGCTGCCACAGCGCATCGAGGCCGAGGCAGCCGGGCATCACCGGGTCGCCGATGAAATGGCAGGGGAAGAACCAGAGGTCGCGGTGGATGTCGAGTTCGGCACGCACGAATCCCTTGTCGAATTCGCCGCCCGTCTCGCTGATCTGCGTGATGCGATCGAACATCAGCATCGGCGGGTAGGGCAGTTGCGCGTTGCCGGGGCCGAACATTTCGCCCCGCGCGCAGGCCAGCAATTCCTCATAGCCGTAGCTGGACTTCGAAACCGCCATCAATCCGCCTTCCCTGCCTCCGGGCGATCCAGCGCCCTTGTCGTTATACATCTCGTGTCGCCAGCGGCCATCAGGCGACAGGCTAAAGTCAGCGATTAACGCGGCCAAACGTCCGGGTCAATCGGGCTGCATGCCGCGCTATTGATCGCTTTGGCCCGACAGAATATATCTGATGGGCAGCCAATGCTTGGAATCGCGGCCTCCGGCGGCCTTTTCAGGCACAATGACGGTACGAGGTTGATGGATCACAGGGTCCGCGACAATATGATGTCCATAGATCGGCGGGTGCGCGAAGCCGGCTTGCGGCCTACCCGTCAGCGCATCGCCCTTGCCAACCTGCTGTTTGCCAAGGGCGACAGGCATCTTTCGGCAGAGGAGCTTCACGAGGAAGCCCTCAGCGCTGGCGTGCCGGTGTCGCTGGCGACGGTCTACAATTCCCTGCATCAGTTCACCGAGGCGGGTCTGCTCAGGATTCTCGCGGTCGAGGGTGCCAAGACCTATTTCGACACCAACACGTCCGATCACCACCACTTCTTCATCGAAGGCGAGAACAAGGTGTTCGACATCGCGACGGGACCGGTGCAGGTCGTCAACCTGCCCGAACCGCCGGAGGGCATGGAGATCGCCAATGTCGACGTTGTGGTGCGGCTGCGCCCGAAGCGGGCCTGATCGCAGTTCTCGGTCGAGACGGTCGCCGCTTAATCCTTGACGAGTTCGCCCGGATAGGCGCCCCACAATTGCGCCTGGTTGATCCAGCCGCGATAGTTCCCGAAAGCCATCTCGCACCAGCTTCCGTTGCAGCTGCGGATGTTTCCGACCGCTCCCGGCTCCACGACCGCGACGACGCGCGACGTGGCGTCAGGGCTGGACAGCAGGCTTATCTGCGTTTCCTTGCCCTTTTGCCACGGCGCGGCGATCGCCGTCCTGCGGCCCGACAGCAGCGACTGGTTAATCCAGCCTTCGGCGCCGTCGGCGTCGCGCACGCGCCGCCAGTTGTCATATTCCTGGATGATCTCCATCGGCAGCCCTGCCTTGAGGTAGAGCCAGTCGACCGAATAGTTCGATCCCGGGCCGATGCGCGAATTGACCTTGCCCGCCTTCAGGCTGACGAAACGGGGGAGCGGCAGCCCGCTCGGCCCGCGCCGCAGGTCGGGCGTGGCCTGTTCGGCGGCATCGGATGCTGCCCTTGCCGGTACGGCGAGGGGGAGCGTGAAGACCAGGCCGGCTATCGCGGCGGCGGCCAGACTGAGAGACGACAACCGAAACACTTTCGTTCCTTTGGCAAACCGCGCCACGGGCAATCCGCGATGGCGCGCCTTTTTCTTTGTCTTCGGACCGGCCGCTTGTTACACAGGCAGCCGCGCCAGGACCCGTTTGCAGTTTGGCCTCTCTTGGTTAAAGAGGTCTGAACCGGACTGGATCAGAGGGAAGAATGAACGGCAGAAAAAAACCTCTCGTCGTCATCACGCGCAAGCTGCCTGATCTGGTGGAAACGCGAATGCGCGAACTGTTCGAGACCCGTCTCAACATCGACGACAGGCCGATGACGCGCGAGGAACTCGCCGCCGCCATGCAGGAAGCGGATGTGCTCGTGCCGACGATCACCGACAGGATCGACGAGGAATTGATTTCCGCGGCCGGCGAAAACCTGAAGCTGATCGCGAGTTTCGGCAACGGGGTGGATCACATCGACGTCGCAGCCGCCAGCCGGCGCGGCATTGCCGTCACCAACACGCCGAACGTGCTGACGGAAGACACGGCGGACATGACGATGGGGCTGATCCTGACGGTCCCGCGCCGCATGATCGAGGGCGCCAGCATGCTCGCGGCGAACGGCAAATGGGCCGGCTGGTCGCCCACCTGGATGCTCGGCCGCCGTATCCGGGGCAAGCGCCTCGGCATTATCGGCATGGGCCGCATCGGCACCGCCGTCGCGCGGCGCGCCAAGGCTTTCGGCCTGTCGATCCACTACCATAACCGCAAGCGGGTCATGGCGTCCCTTGAGGACGAGCTGGAGGCGACCTATTGGGAAAGCCTCGACCAGATGCTCGCCCGCATGGACATCATCTCGGTCAATTGCCCGTCCACGCCCGCGACCTTCCATCTGCTGTCGGCCCGCCGGCTGGCGCTGCTGCAGCCCACCGCCTACATCGTCAACACGGCGCGGGGCGACATCATCGACGAGGAGGCGATGATCAAGCTCGTGCACGAAGGCAAGATCGCAGGCGCGGGCCTCGACGTGTTCGAGCACGAGCCGGCGATCAATCCGAAGCTGCTCAAGCTGGCGGCGAAAGGCAAGGTCGCGCTGCTTCCGCATCTGGGGTCGGCAACCATCGAGGGCCGCATCGACATGGGCGAGAAGGTGATCATCAACATCCGCGCATATCAGGACGGCCACCGGCCGCCCGACCGCGTCCTGCCGCAGCGGCTCTGACCCGCCGGGTCAGCCGCCGTTCACGAAGTTAAGCACAAGCTGGTGCACGGCGCCGCCTTCCGTGAGCTCGACACGGTCGAAGTCGCGGCTCTTCTCGCGTTGCGCCAGCGAGATCTGTGCCAGCCTTTCTGTGAGCGCGGTCCTTATCTTGCTGCATTTCGGGTCGTCGGCGACCGAGAGGCCGACGCTGAAGGCCTCTATCTCCCGAACCATGTCGACGATCATCTCGCCATGCACGCGCTCATGCGCCGTTACCCCGTCGATGAAGGTCTTCCAGTTGGCCGCGACGGTGCCGGTAAGCTTCGCGGACGGCTTCGGCAGCACATGGGTGATGACCAGCCTCGGCACGGCAGATACGAGGGTGCAGGCCCCGTCCGGCTGCGGCTGATAATCGCGCCGCCATGTCAGCTTGAAGGTCGTGAAGGCGATGGTGCGGCCGACCCCTGCTTTCGGTCCCTTTTCCCCGATCGACGCATAGAGCTCCGGTCCCGTCTTTCCGGATATGGGATAAGGCTCGATCTGCTCGGTCGGCTTCCAGTCGGCATGGGCGGCGAGCGGCGCAAGAAGCGGAACGAGGACGGCAAGCGGCCGCAGGGTTGCCTTCATGTGCCCGCCAACGCCTCGTCGACCTCTTTCGCATGCGGGACGGCCGGTTGCGCGCCGGGCTTGAGGC
>WPCJ01242524.1_pt1 | contig 20159 bp, 15 predicted proteins | sample 5399831 | NCBI WGS metagenome assembly WPCJ01 (sample SAMN12869470, study PRJNA574797) | sludge metagenome | isolation source: wastewater treatment of pH10 | place: China:Beijing | collected 2019-05-20 | reverse complement strand
GAGAGGCCGGACGGCGGGCTGTGGCTCGGAACGGCCGACGGGCTGGTGCGGCTGTCGCCGGCAGGCGATATCGAGGCGCGCTATCAATCGGCGGCCGAGGGGCTTGCATCGCGTCGCGTCAGCCATCTGGTCCCGTGGCGCGACGGCGTCGTCGCGGCGGGTGCCGATGGACTTTCCTTTTTCGACATGGACGGTGCCGATGCCGGGCTTTCGGTATCCTTGAATGTCGAGGGCACGCCCGCCGGACAGGAACCCGCATTCGTGGCGGCGCTCTCGCCGGACGAACTGCTCGTCGGCGCCAACGGCGGCGTCTGGCTGGTCACGCCCGGCAACCCGGCGGCAAAGCTGACCGACTTGGACGCGCGGGGCGCGCTGGCCGCCCAGGGCGGAGCCGTCTTCCTCGCCGGGACACGGGAGGTCTACCGGCTCGAACGCGACGAGAACGGCATGCTCGGACCGCTGCGGCCGATCGAAGGCCGGCAGGATTTGCAGGTCTCGCAGTCGCTCTACGGGCTGAAGGAGATCGCCGTCGACGACGATGGCCGGGCCGTCGCGGTGCTGAGCGATCTCGGCATCGGGTTCCATCGGTACGGCTATGTCGAGCACCTGGCGCTGCCGCTGTCGAGCGGCCAGCCGGCGGCGCTTGCGCTGTCGGAGGCCGGCGGCAGCTTCTGGGTCGCCTCAGACGGCGGCACGCTCTACGCTTTCCAGAGAGGGCAGGTCGCCGTCGACAATGACGGTCCGGTGCACAATATCGTCACCGATCCGGCCGGCCGCGTCACCTATGTGGCGCGCGACGGATCCATACAGGCAATCCTCCACGACGGACCGCCCCGGCCGCGCTACCTGTTCGCGGCCAACGTGCGCAAGATGATCTCGGCGCCCAACGGCATCCTGTTCAACGACGGTGCCGACATCATGCGCTATCGCAGCGGGGAGGAACTGCCCGAGCTTCTGTTTTCGGCACGCAACGACATCGAGCATTACGACAGCGAGGAAGCGCGCAAGATCGCCGGCGGCGAGGTCACCGGCATCGCGCTCGCTTCCGACGGCGCCGTCTGGGCCACTACGCGCACCTCCGTGTTCCGTCATTTCGAGGGCCGCACCAGCGAATATTCCTTCTTCCTGTCACGCGAGAAGTTCCCCATGCGCGCCAAGTGGATCGCGGGCGTCTATTCGACGATCGACGACCGCATATGGGTCGTCGGCTCGAACGAGGGGCACATCGCCATCGACGGCACGGCGATGCGCGGCGGGCTCGCCGAATGGAACGGCGACGGCTTCGATCTGGTCGGCGGGCCTTCCGAGCTTGTCGGCCGCCCGTGGTTCGTCACCGGCTACACCAGGATCGGCGAGGGCAAGGCCGTCATCGGCAGCTCGGGCGGAATGGGGCAACACGAAACAGGGCGCTTCGCCTATGTCGAAGCGCTGAAGGAAAGCTCTTACATGACGCTGCTCGAAAGTCATCCGAATCTTTTCCTCGGCGGGCGCGGCGCGCCGATCGGGGGGGAGGTGTGGCTGTTTCCCACCGGCGCAGGCATTGTCGGCCTGCGGAACGGCGAGTGGTTCTATCCCGATCGGCTGAACGAACTTCTGCCGGATCGCCACCTTGCCCGCTATGGCGCGCGCATGGTGCATGCGCTGGACACGGACCCGAACGGGCGTATCTATGCGGGCACCGACCGCGGCCTTTTGGTCTTCAACACGGGCGGCGCCGACGCCGCCGATTTCCTCATGGCCAACGGCATGCGGCGCGAAGCGTTCGAACGTCAGGAAGAGGAATCGCTCCAGCGCCAGCGTGCCGTCTTCATCAAGGGCCTTGACGCCGACGATCCGCGCGCGCGCCTGGCCAAGCGCTATCTCCAGCTCGAAGACGAGATCTCTCGCCTCGCCATCGAGCAACGCCTCAAGGATGCGAACGCGCTGACCGAACGGCTTGCCGCCCGTACGCCGGAATCGAAACAAACAGAAGGGCAGGCGTCGGAGGAAAGCGCCGACCGGCTGCGCAAGCTCGTCGAGCAGCGGGAGCGGCAGATGGCGCGCGTCCTGCTCCAGTTGGAGCGCGATTCGCAGGGCATGGCCCAGATGCTCCAGATGAAGCCGCTCGATCTCGCCGCGCTGCAGAAGGAAATCCCCGAAGGCAGCGTGATGGTGCAGTATATTCCGACGGGCCGGAAGCTGTTCATCCACGTGGTGTCGCGCGAGGAGCGCAGCGTCCGCGAGGTGGAAGCGGACATGCAGGCCCTGTTCGTCGAAGCGAGACTCGCCCGGACCCGCCTTCAGGCCGTGGCAAACGAACTGAGAGAGGGACGCGGCGCCACCTCGATGAAGGCGAAGTCCGGCGAAGATGCAAAAAGCACGGAGGAGATCGACCGCCAGCTTTACGATGGGCTGCACGGCCTCTACCGGCAACTGGTTCTCCCCGTGGAGGACATGCTGGACGGCTACGAGCACGTCTACTTCGTGCCCTCCGGTGCGCTCGCCGAGGTGCCCTTCTCCAGTCTCGTCACCAAGCGCGGCGAGAGGAACCGTTTCCTTGTCGAGGACCACGCCGTCGGCCTGATGCCGTCGCTTTACCTGGTCCATGTCTACCTGACGCATCTCGGGTCGGCGTCGGAGCAGATGCTGATCTTCGGCGATCCCGACGGCTCGCTGCCCGGCGCCCGCAAGGAAGCCGAGGAAATCCGCGACCACGTGCCGATGATCACCGAGATGCGCATCGGCGATGCCGCCGACTACGCCACCTTCGCCGAATTGGGACCGCTTTCGCGCGCGGTGCACCTCGCCACGCACGGCGTGCTCGACGCCGTTGCGCCTGAGGAAAGCTACCTGCTGCTTTCGGGCAATCGCAAGCTCAAGCTCATCGACATCCAGCTCATGGATTTTTCCGACACCGACCTCGTGTTCCTGTCGGCTTGCGAAACGGGGCTGGGCGGACAGGGCATCGAGTTCCAGACGCTGTCGCGAGCCTTCGCTCATGCGGGCGTACCCACGGTGGCGGCGACCCTTTGGCAGGTGAGCGACGCGGCGACGCTCGACCTGGCGACACGTTTCTACGACCTCTACGAGGACGATGCCGTGGTCGCCATGGCCGAGGCTCAGCGCGTGATGATCGCGGAGGGACGATTCGCCCATCCCGCCGCCTGGGCAGGCTTCTCTATTATGGGCATGCCGTAGGCGCTTGCCAGTTCAAATTGCTGCCCAATTTCCGATGAAGGCTCCAGTCGGGTATTGGCTTGGGAGATTCATCGTGAAGAAGCACATTGCAAGACGCGGCCTTGCCGTCGCAGGCGTCATGTCGCTGCTGGCCGGCACATTCCTCGCACAGCCGGTGTGGGCGCGAACCAACCACGCGCTTTTGGTGGCCGTGACCGCCTATCCCGAACTGGGAGACGGGGCGGCACTGGTCGGACCGAACCATGATGCGGAACTCGTGCGTGACTATCTGATGAAGGACGCACCGGTGAAGTTCGAAGCGGGCAACGTCACGCTGCTGGCTGACGGCGTCGAGAGCGCCAGCCTGTCGCCGACGCGCACGCATATCCTCGCGTCCCTCAAGGCAGTCACCGACAGGGTCGAGCGCGACGACTTCGTCTATCTGCATTTTTCCGGGCACGGGGCGCAGCAACCGGAGACGGTCGACGGAAACGAGACGGACGGGCTGGATGAGATCTTCCTGCCGGCCGACACCGGAAAATGGGTCGACAAGGCGAGCGGCGTGCCCAATGCGCTCATGGACGACGACATCGGGGCGGCGCTCGACGCCATTCGCGACAAGGGCGCCTTCGTCTGGGTGGTATTCGACGCCTGTCATTCCGGCAACGCCACGCGCGTAGCGCCTGTCGGAGAGGAAGGTTATGCCGAGCGCAAACTCGGGTCCACGGCTCTCGGGATACCGGAACAGGCCATCCTCAGCGCCAAGGCAGCAGCGGGGAAGGTGCAAGGCGACAAGGCCGGTGTTGCCGCCGCGCAGGAACGCGAGGCCGCTTTCACATTGACGGAGAACGGCAGCGACAAAGAATCAAGCCGCAGCCTGCCGGCAGAGCAGGATGCAACCGGCGCGGCAGCGATAGCAAAAGGTGGCATGGTTGCTTTCTTCGCCGCCCAGACCACCGAGACGACACCGGAGATGCCGCTGCCTCGAGATACGCCCGAAGCTCCGCGCTACGGGTTGTTCACCTATACCCTCTTTGCCAAGCTGGCGCAGAACCCCAACGTCACCTACCGCCAACTTGGCCATGCCGTGCTCCAGCAGTATCAGGCGGATTCGCGCCAGCGGCCCACGCCGCTGTTCGAGGGAGAACTGGATGCGCGGGTGTTCGGCAGCGATCCGGTCGAGGCTCTCCGGCAATGGCCGGTGCAGGTGAATGGCAAAATGGCTTCGCTGCCTGCGGGGCTTCTTCACCGGCTGTCGCCGGGCACAAGGCTGGCAGTCCTTCCTTCTCCTCTTTCGACCCCGGACGAAGCCGCCGGCTATCTGGAGGTGAAGTCGGCCAGGAACCTATCGAGCATCGTGGTGCCGGTCGCCTTCGACACCAAACCGGCGCTCGACCTTTCCAAGCTTGCGAACACGTATGCACGGCTCGTGGACGTCGCGGTGGATTTTCGCCTGCGCGTCGCGCGGCCGGTCGACGGGAACGATTTCGGTGAAGAGGTGGCGCAGGTCAACGATTTGTTGGACAGGCTGGTCAGGCTTTCCGAAGATCCCGAGACCAAACCGGAAGATCGTCCGCCGTTCAGGCTCGAACTCGTCGGCCCCGGAGCCGAGGCCGACCTGCGGCTTGCCGTGCTGCGCCAGAACGATAAGCGTCTCGCGGCGGCCCCTTCAGTACCCGCCGATATTGTCGTCGCGGGCGACCTGGCCGACGACATGCCGGCCCTGTTCTTTCTGCCGCCGTCCGGCGAACTTGCGCACGAAATTGGGCAAAAATCACCGCGCGTGATCATAAGCCAAGCGCGACGCTTTGAGAAAGGCGTCAGCGACAACCTGACTACGATCTTCCGCGCTACGAACTTGTCGCGGCTCGCGGCCCTCTCGGACTACGCCGACGACCAAGTTGCCGTGAAATTTTTCGTCAAGCGCGAGGGTGAAGAAGAGATGACCGCGCTTGAGGAAGCGCAAGTGCCCATCGCCAGGCCGGGCGACGAGGTTCACATGCTTGCCGAGAACAAGACGTCAAACCCCGTCGATATCAACGTGCTCTATATCGGGTCTGACTATTCGATCACCCATATCGACTCGCAACGGCTTGTCGCCGGTGCCAAGATCGAGGAGGGCATGCTCGTTTTTACCGACGGGAGCTACGGCATGGAGCGCATGGTCACCGTCCTGACGGAGGCGCCGGATGGAAGCGCCCAGGAAGACCTGAGCTTCCTCGCGCAACCCGGCGTCGCGCTCAAGCGCACGCTGGGCACCGGTAGCGACCCCCAGAGCCTTTCCGACATGCTGACGTCCCTCGGCAAGGCGCACGGAACGCGAGCCGCCATGAAGCTGGGCGACAAACGCGATACAGCGAGGAAAGGTGCGGTGTTGATCTTCCCAATGGAGACGAAGCCGCGCTTAAATTAGGTTTCATGGCAAGTGGTGAAGGCAGGCATTCAGCGCTGCTCTGTTGCTCAAGGCTATCTGTTCTCCTGCTCGAGATAGGGCTGGATGATGTAGACGCTGCGATAGCGCTGTAGCGCGCGATCGACGAAGTCGTTGAGCTAGGCTTTCGGTATCTCCCGGCAGTGAAGCTCGTCGATCCATTCGGGCCGATGGCGGCACTTGCTGCGCGGCCAGGTGCGATTCTCATGTATCCATCCGGTGACGCCCACATCGTCGGCATGCGGGCCTTCAGCAGCGGAACGAAGCCTTGCGGCATCTCCGCACCGAACCTTTCCGCGACTGCGGCGAGGACCTCGTCGGTTGCGCCGGCGGCCGTCGCGTCCGGCATCCAGAAGTTTTCCACGGTGGCGACCCGCGGCGCAAGCCTCCGGTCGGCGATGGGCAGGCTTCGTTCAAATAGGGACTCGCGCGCTGGCGCAGCGCCTTGAGGAATGCATCGGCCGCTGCGAGGTCGACGCACGTTTCGGGCCGGGTCAGGTCGAGGCAATAGAGCACAAGCGGCTCGTCCCGTCCGCGATAATCGAGCAGGAGCGCGCTATCGAACGACGCCGAGACGACGACCAGCCGTTCGGGGTTTTCGTGCAGTTGCGCATCGGGCGTCGCTTCCGGGAAGGACAGCCGCTCCGACAGTCTCGCGAGTCTGACCCATGCCGAAAGCGGCAGCAATGCCCCTTCGGAGTAACGGCCGGGGAAGGGCGAGCCCGGTTCGCCCCGCTCGTCGACACCGAGCCGGGGATGGAACAGATAGCCGGCGCGGCCGCCGTCGACGACCGCATAGAGGCTCCGGAATGCAGCGGGCAGACTTACGCCCAGCCGCGCCTCCGCCGCCTGCCACTCCTCGTCGCTGACGCCGCGCGAGGCGTTGGCATTGTCGTCGGCCCAGAACCGTTGTGGAAGGCCTGCGTCATAGCCGCGATCCGCCAGCCGGCTGCGGTCACGGCGATCGGACGAGGCACGGCCACCAGCCTGCCTGTCCGCGTCCTCCAGCCGCGGGTCGGAGAAGAACGCGTCGAACGTGTCGTAGCTCTTGCGCAAGGGCGCGTCGCCGCCTTCATCCAGATCGATGTGCAGGACGCCCGGTTCGGCCGCGCCCTGCCGATAGTCGAGCAGCGTGGTCACGCCATAGCGGCGCGTCAGGACAGCGAGCCTGTCGGCGCCCGGAAACCAGCCTTCCTTGTCGCTTTCGTCGTCATAGTCCGGGTCGAAGTTCTCCATATAGTCGTCGATCAGGAAATGCAGGGTCCTTCAGCGGCCGCAGATCGTTGTAATCGTGCGCGAAGGCGTCGATCCGGTCGTCGAAATCCGTGCCGGGGTCGGCAATGGCCGGCACCCAATAGGTGGGCAACACGCCGCCGTCGCGCCGGAGATAGAGGTTGCGCAGCGCTTGCGGCAGCGTGACGCCCAGCCGCTCCTCGGTCTCGTGAATCATTGCCTCGCTGGCCGCCACCGGAACGCGCTCGACCGTCACGCCCGCGCTTTCGCTCCATCGCGCGAGGGCCTTCTCCATATGGTCGGGATCCGAGAGTGGCGGCCGGCGATGAAGTTGTCGAGAGTTACCGCCTGGTTTGACATCACGAGATCGGCCTCATGGTCGTCATCGTCGTCGACAGCCATCGTCTTCACGAGTTCCTCCGCGGAGGAGCACTCCGGCTCTGCCCGTCCGTGGCGCTGAGCGTCGCCGTGCCGATAACGGAAAGGACCGCTGCCGCTGCCAGAATGGCCATCTCTGGCATTGTGACGTCCTGCGCGAACGGTCGCGGGGTGAAGATCGACACGACCTCATATGTAACGAAGAAGAACAGCGACACCAGGATCAATTGAATAAGAAGCGTGAGGGCGAGGCACTTCAAGATACCGGCCGCGCCTACCATGCGGACAAAAGCGCGCCACTGCTTCCTCCTTTCCGGCAACATAGGCGATCGCGAAAACCACCGATAGCGGAAGGATCAGCCAGGGACTGCGCGCCAGACCACCGAAAGCCAAAGGAAGGGCGAGCAGGCCAAGCCCCATAATGATGCGAAGAAAGGTCGGTTTCGGCATGATCGATAAATTCCCTGGTCCGGTCCCCATCATGATACCGTGTCCGCATGGACGGAAACACCGCACAATCCCTGCTCAAGGCTTCCCTTCACGCATTTCAGCCCGAAGACTGGCCCGACTGGTATGCCGGCATCGCGGAATTGCTGGGTATTGACGACGCCAATATTCGCGCCGCGGCCGTCGAGCGCGTGACGATGGCCACGCTGTGGGCCGAGCACTTCCTCCCGCAAAGCCGCATCAGGACGGATGACGCCCGGCTGGCGCGTGCCGCCTGGCTGACGGAGCTCGTGGATCGGGCCAGCAGCCGGCATCCCGATGTGACGCGCGGCTTCCTGAACGAGTTGCGCCACAAGGGCGACGAAAAGCCCTTTCCCAAGGTCCTCGTGCCCTGGCTGCGCGGCCTTTTGGACCGGCAACCAGCGGGCGTGTCCCGCGACATGATCGAAGGCGCCATCGTGCTCATCGGCGGGATCGAGCCGTGGCAGGGAACCCTCTTGCCACCCGCGCTGGATCATCCATCCAACTATGTGCGGGCCTGCGTCGCCCATGCGTTGGGCAGGACGGGCTATGGGCAGGGCGAGGACGGATCCTTCGACGACCGCTTCATCGGCGAGATAACCGCAAGGGAACTGGCCCGGCCCGGCATCGCCGGGCCATACTGGTCGGCGACCGGATTGACGCTATCCGACTTCGACGGATCGGGTTTCGATCCGGTCGACTGGATGCTCGGCATCGTCGAGCAGCGCAGCGTACCGGAGCCAAGGGACCTGCCGTTCAACGGCATCGACTTCCACATTCACGAACTGGCCGCCGGCAATCCCGAGGCCATAGGCCGGCTGATCGACGCCGGGCGACCCGATCTCGTTATCATGGCAGCGACGGAAATCCGCGACGCGGTTCCTGCCATGACGCCGCTATTGCGCAAGCTGGGCGATCATTCCGATCCCGGTATGGCCGTTCCGGCGCAGATCCATCTGGCACGCTATTATGGAATACTCCATCCGCGCGCTGATCCCACCCGTATCCGGCATCTGCCGGACTTGCGGGAGGGCGTCGAGGTCTTCGTGATCCGTCACGGCGAGCCGGGCTGTTTCAGTGTTCAGATGGTGATCTTTCCCCAAGGCGGCGCGGTGCTGGACGATCCCGGCGCCTGGGCCGTCATCGATGAGATCCTGCCGCCGGCGGTGCGCGGCGAACTCGCGCGGCACCCGATGGACATGCCCGACGCGGAGCCGGCGCCTTTCCATCTCGGCCGCGACCAGTTGCGCAGCTATGACGCGGGCGCGAATATCGTGCTGATCGGCGCGTTCGACGGCCCGGGCTGGAGGCGTCTCGAACTGTCGCCCGGCCGTCTGAAGCCGTTCGGAGAGATGTGGAACCGGGACGACAATGGCTAGATGTCTTCATGGCCAGCCAATGCCAATACGCGCGACGAGCGCGACGGCTATTTTTCGCGCACCAGTTGCGTGAAGTCACGCCCCGTGGGGTCCTGGAAGACGCGTAGGTCGAACTCCGGCAGTAGTGCGATCATGTGGTCGAAAATGTCCGACTGGATAGCCTCATATTCACCCCAGGCGGTCGTGTTGGTGAAGCAGTAGAGCTCGATCGGCAGCCCCTCGCGCCCCGGCTGCAACTGCCTGACCAGCAGCGTCATCCCCTTGTGGATCTGCGGATGGTTTTTCAGATAGGCTTCCACATAGGCCCGGAACGTTCCGACATTGGTCAGCCGGCGGGTGTTGGCGCCCGTCTTGCCCTTCTCGCCCAGGCCGGCATTCCATTCCTTCAGAACGTCCTCCTTCTGCTCGAGATAGTACTCGAGATGGCTGAACTTCCGCAGCTTCCTGATTTCGGCAGCAGTCAGAAAGCGGATGCTGGTCTGGTCGAGATGGATCGACCGCTTGATGCGCCGGCCGCCTGACTCCGTCATGCCGCGCCAGTTCTTGAACGATTCCGTCACCAGCTTGCGGATCGGGATGTTGCTGATGGTCTTGTCCCAGTTCTGCACTCGCACGGTGTAGAGCGAGATCTCGGTTACGTCGCCGTCGGCGTCGAGCGAGGGCATCTCGATCCAGTCGCCCACGCGCACCATGTCGGTGGAGGAGATCTGGACGCCGGCCACCAGCGAGAGCAGCGTGTCCTGAAAGACTAGAATGAGGACGGCCGCCATGGCGCCGAGGCCCGACAGCAGGATAAGCGGCGAGCGATCGATCAAGGCGGCAATGATCAGGATGGCCGCTATGGCGTAGATGACGATCTTCAGGATCTGCACATAGCCTTTGATCGGCTTGAGGCCGGCCTTGGGGCGGCGGCGATAGAGCGCTTCACCAATGTCGAGGACGGTCGCGACGGCCATGGCGAGCGTGAGGATCACGAACGCGCTGGTGACGTTCTTGACCACTGTGACGACCGCGATCGGCAAATGCGGCACGAGCACGATGCCGCTCGAGATCACAACAGCAGGGACGATGTTGGCCAGACGCTCAATGACATTCTGCGCCCGCACATCGTCGCGACCGAACGGCGTCTTGCTGAGAAGTCTGTCTACGATACGTAAAAGAACTCTTTTAACGAGAAAGTTCGCAAGAGAGGCGACAATTAATAATATTGCAATTGCACCAATAGTCTCAAAGAAGGGATACTGATTGGTGAAGTCGTTTATTCCAGTCATTAATTTTCACTGTCCTGTCTGGATCGGAGCCGTTCGAGGCGAATTTGCACGAATCCAACTTATATGATTGTCTGCGCTGGAATAACCCCTTAAGGGCCCATCGGTCCGGATTCCATCAGCAAGGCCGAACGGGTGAACTCGCAGGTTCGTAGTTTTTCTGACTTCTTCAGGATTTATGGCGTCGCCGTTATCGTTTCGCTGGCGGCGCTCGCAGCGGCGATCTGGTGGATGGAGCCGGCACCTCCATCTATCCTGCGGATGGCGTCCGGTGCGCAGGGCGGCGTCTATTATCGCTGGGGCGAGGAATATCGACGACTGCTCGCTCTTCAAAACATCGATGTCGAGTTGGTCGAGACGGCAGGGGCCGTGGACAACCTGACCCGTCTTGCCAGGGGTGATGTCGACGTCGCCTTCATCCAGGCCGGGCTGCAGCATGGGAGCAACGGCGCCAGGGTGGAGGCTCTGGCATCCCTCGGTGCCGAGCCATCGTGGTTTTTCGTCAGCGGCGATACCCGGTCCTTGCGTGATCTGGATGGGGCCAGGATTGCAGGCGGCTACGAAGACAGCGGAACGCTTGCCTTTACCCGAAGGGTGATATCCATTGCGGGCCTTGCCGGAACAATCGAAATCCTGCCGATTGGCGGAAACGAAGCAGTCGACGCGCTCATGAGCGGCCGGGTTCAGGCTGCAGTGTTCGTATCCAACGATGTCACTGCACCGATCGATCTCCTGCTGCGCGAGACCGAGGTGAGACTTCTCTCCTTCGATGATGCTCAGGGGCTGGCCCGCCGCAACCCCTGGCTTTCACGAAATGCGCTCTTTTCCGGCTCCGTGGATTATCGCGATCGAATACCCCCGATCTCAATCGATCTGCTGTCGACGACGGCTCTCCTTGCCTCGAGCGAACAACTGCATCCGGCCCTCATCGACGTTTTGCTGCCAGCGGCCGAGACGGTGCATGGGCGGGCGTCTTTATTTTCCGATCTCGGAGAGTATCCGCAGGAACCTCGAACGGAAATGGCCGTCAACCAGAGCGCCGCCCGCTATTTCAGGGACGGGCCGACGCTCCTGAGACGCTATCTACCATTCTGGGCTGCCAGTTTCGTCGAGCGCGCATGGGTGCTGTTGCTGCCGCTCCTGACGATCATGTTTCCATTGTTCAAGATTGCCCCTCCGACCTACCAGTGGCGCATCAAAAGCCGCATCAACCGCTTCTATTTCAGCCTCGATGAGATTGAAGAGACGCTAAACCGAAATCCGTCGAGTGCTACGTTGAATGAAATGCTGACCACCGTGCAGGCACTGGACAAGGAAGCCGCGAGTACGACCGTTCCTGTCACCTATATGAACGACCTGTATCATTTGCGACGGCACATCTCGCTGATCGAAAGCCGGATACTATCGCAGATGGAAAATTTGTGAGCGGACGCCTCCTCGAAGCAATGTAGTAATACATATGGATCGCGATGCAGGTGGCGATGGTGACAACCACGTTCATCGGCATTCCCACCTTCAGGAAGTCGGCGAACCTCTAGTTGCCGACGGCATAGACCAGAGTGTTGGTCTGGTAGCCGACCGGCGTGGCAAACCGCGCACTACCCGCGAACATGGAAAGCGGTCGGGCAGCTTCGGAAGCCGCGCCCGCCTTGAGGAGCATGGGGACGCAGGTCAGCTCCTGTTCTACAAAATGCCCAGCTTGATTTTCTTCGCTCCAGCGAAGTCTGAAAGGCCGCTTGAAAAATGGCGGTAAACGTATCGTCGCAGGAGAATACCTCTTAACACGGCAACGATCGTAGCTTGGCATGCTATCGCAATCCCTACGGGTTTCTCCTGTTCTGTGAACTCGTCAGGCAGGATATGCCGGCCTATCGGGCGACGATGGAGGACTGGTTCGAACTGATCCGGGCGCCATCGTCGCCGACGCCGCCCAAGCGGGTTGGCAGGCGGGAGGCGAAGCGGCGATGATCGAGGCGATGGCGACCGCCGCCCGGCGTCAGGACGTCCGCGACAGCCTCGAGCAATATTTCCGCGCCCATGTGACTGCGCTCGCCGGTGGCTGGCAAAGGGCTCTCGATCAGCTCGAACGAACATCAAAACGACAGGCGTTCTATTACAGCATCGATCCCGCCTTCGACGCGGCGCGACTCCGACTTCCTCCAAGCAATAGCCGAACTCGGCTTTCCTGTCGTTCCGGCAAGGGGACTTTAGGCCTCTGCCCACGTGTCAAGGCAAGCGGCCCGGCGGCGGCGCAACTCGCGGTGACAAGGGACATCGACGGGCTGAGCAAGGTGACGTCGGCAACCCTATCTGCTATGCTGACAGCAACACGGAATCTTCACCAGTCGCAAGAAGAAAAATACACTACTCGCCAAACAGCCGCAGCATTTTCTGCATGTCGTGATAGGCTTGTAATTCGTATTGGCCCGCTTCGGGGATGCTTATCTTTTCCTCGCATTGCCAGCCGATGCGATTCTCCGCGGCCTCGGCGTAGAGTGCGCCGAGCGTCTTGAAGGGCTTGCTGCCGTAATAGAGCGTGTCGCCGACAAGACGGCCGCCTCGAACGACCCGCCGCACATCGTCATCGATCTCGTCATAGATCTTGAACAGGGCGAGCTGAATGTGAGAGCTGCCTCCCAGCCGCTCGTGAAGGGCGGTCTGGGCCTCCTTGCCCACCTGCCACAAGTCCAGCGGATCGTATGGCAGGTTTTGCGCCGACTTGTAGGTTTGTTCCGCCAATGTCTCCAGAGGAGCCCTTTGCGTCATGACTTCGCGGCAGATCCCCGTGATCTCGTCCTTGCGGGTCCTGTCCTTCGCTCCATCGGCCGCGAGCTTTTCATGCCGCTCGATACCGGTTTTCAGCAGTGCCGTCAGCACCGGCAACTGCGTCTTGCACGCCGTTTGGAACAGATAGCCGTTGTCGTTGGTCAAGGCCCGGCCGTATAAGGCCACCCGGGTATCACCGCTCTGGTTTTGCTTGACTAGATCGTCACACCACTCATCCAGCTTCTTGCCGTCCCGTCCCGATAGCAGGTCGCTATGTAGCAGGGCATCGACGAGGTCCGGTGGCACCACGCCGCGCAACACCAGATCCGGAGCCTCCATCGGTACGCTCGCGGCGATGAAGAGCCGGGCGTCTTCCTCCCGTCGCATGTCCAGCGCACGCATGAACTCGATGCCTGCGCTCTGCCGACTCTTGAAACTGTATCCTCGCCGGGTCAGCTCTTCCAGCGGATCTATCTCTACATCAGACAGCGGCGCTTCCGCATCGCCCAGCATGAAAGGATATCCGCCGCTCTCGATGATCTCCTTGAGGAGGCGGATGGGAATCGAGCGCGCGATGCCGTTGTCGGTCTCGACGATGATGCCGACGATGCGCAATCCCTCGTCGAGCGCGGCCCCGCCCGAAAGCCCAGGAACGACGGTGTTCGATTCCACCTCGATTTCGGTCGTTCGCGCGGCCTGCACCTTCTCCGGCGACCTGTTGCCGCTCCAGACCCTGCCGCCGGGCTGGCCGAAGAGATACACGCCTTCGCCCGCCCGGATCTCGGTGGACATGCGCGCCGCCGGAAAGGTGTCGAGCGTAGCGATCGCTTCAGGCGCTTCGGATTGCGGAACGATCAGCAGCGCCACGTCGATGCCCTTGTCGAAGCTGGCGGGGAATATCGTCGCGCTCACTTCGAGGCCGGGACGGTCGGGGAACTGGACCTGGATGTCCTCGGCCTCCTCCATCAGGTCGCGGACGACATGACCCGCCGTGGCGATGTAGACGAGGCCACCCTTGCGTCCGACGACGATCCCTGCGCCCGAGGTGAGAGCGCCGGAAGTGGGAAAACGACCGTCGATCATGACGACCAGTCGCTTGGCGGAGATCGCCGCGCTTTCCTCGGCCTGTTGCGCCTGTGCGGCGGCCGTCAGCGCGCACAGCGACAGCACCATCCATGTCAGCAGCCGGACAGGCAATCCTGCGGTCATCTCCTTCCTCCGAAATTTATCGCGCCCATGAGGGCGAGCAGCATCGCGAACAGGGCGGAAGCCAGGATCGTCAGGCTCTCCCGCGCCAGGATGGCGTCCAGCATCGACGGCTGCACGTCGCGGTGGTTGGTCAGAAAGCCCAGCGAGACGGAGTCCGCCGCCCCGATGAGCAGGAACCGCAGGCCCCGGTCCGACAGGGAAAGATTGAGCATCTGCGCATCGAGGTCGCCGAACGAAAGCGTTTCTCCCTCGCGGATGGAGAGCGGTCTGCCGGGAAAGCCGGCGATGTCGAACTGGAGATCGCCGCCGATGACGGCGCTTGCGGGGTTCTGATACTGGTCGCCGGACACGACCCGGTCGAATGCGACGGCAGATATGGGAATGGGGATAGGGATGAGGCCGCTTATGTGTGCGCGATCGATGGTGAGCGACGGCTTGGCTGCCTGCCAGATGCGCGAGCCGACGCTCGCGGCGACATCGTCTTCCGTCGGCGAGACGATGCCTCCGCGCCAGACGAGCCGGGCGTCGATCCTGTCGCTGTCGCCCGGCTCGATGAACTCGATGGACAGCGCCGAATCCCTACCGCCGCTCGCAACCTTCACGGCGGCGCGGGGCGGGAGCCAGAGACGGTCGAGCTCGAGATAGGAGCCCGGAGCGTCAGTTGAAAGCTCCAAGTCGCCAGCGGCGCTGGAAACGGCCTGGGACGACGGATCGCTCAGATCGAACAGGCCGGCTTCGGCCCCGTCGTCGGCAGCGTCCAGTTCCCACGCGAGGATGCGGCTGCCGGATATTCCCGTCAGCGTCGCCTGCCGGTCGCCGAGCCGAAGCCGCACCTCCTGCGTTTCGATCGTGGCGGTGAAGGTGGTCCTGACAAGGGTCCGGGCGGGAACGAGCTCCAGCACGATCAGCGTCACGCACAGCAGAACCACGATCAGCGCCAGAACATGCCAGCCGAGTCTTCGCCTGACCCGAAGCATCGCATCCCGAAGTCGTGGTCGCAAATGAAGACGCCAGGCCGCGATCATTGATTGCGCAGACGTATGGAGACGCTGTCGATCAACTGGTCGCCGCGTCCCGCGGCGACGATCTCGACCAGGATCTCATCGCGATCCCGGAAATAGGGTTTCAGCGGAAAGGTGGCCGGCCGCCCGGCGGGCCATGTCCTGCTGCCCAGCATTTCCTTGTCGTGCAGGACCTCGCCGGTCGCTTCGTCGCGGATGGTGACGCGCAGCTCGAAGATTTCCAGATTGGCCACGAGCGCCACATAGGGGCTCGCATTCTGCTCGTCCGCGAACGATGCCGCGGCCAAGGTCGGCACGGCGGACTGGCAATCGCGGATGCAGATCACAGCGGCCAGCTCGTGCGGCTTGATGTCGATCTGCGGATGGCGCAGCAATTCGAGCGGCAGGCTGAAATTGTCCTGCGAGAACGAGGCGTCCATGCGGTAGTACTGGTTCGGGCGCAACGAGGTGACGGACATTTCCTTGTCGCCCGGATGCCCGCCGACGGAGACGTTCAGCGCCAGCGCGTTGTCGTCGAACGCCGCCGGGCTCTTGTGAAAGGCCGCGACGCGCAGCCCGGTCGCGGAGATCTTCTGCACGAACAGGCCCTCGCAACGGTCGCCGCGATCCTTGTAGGCAAGTTCGTCGATCGAGGCAGGCTTGATGTCCGGATTGCATGGGCCGGCCCACGCGGGTGCGGAGACGAGCAGAAGCAGACCACTCACAAGCAAGCCGATTCTCATGATACCTCTCCGGGAATCTATCAGGGGACCTTATAGGAAATAATCCCGTTTGCTCTCAACCCCGCTCGGCGACAGGTCGAAGACGAAGGAGGAGTTTTGCGTGCATATCGCCGACTGCGCCTTTCGGTAACGGTGGCTCATTTTGTCGAGATCAGCACGAAAGCAGTCTGACAGCTGTTTACGCTTGAGTAGGACGATATTCGTTTGGTGGCATATTCAGGATGTCTAGCGCCCAAGCGGTCAATTCTTCGTCAGCCTCGCAAGCACCCGTTTGTTCACGAATGTCTTGACAAGCAGGAAGGTGATGATCGCCCAGCCTATAACGATAGTCCCTGCCTGATACGAAAACGGGATCGTTCCGAGAACCACTTGGGCTGCGCCGATACTTCCAATGTTGACGGCAAACTGACTCTTTTGTGAATCTGAGTGCCGCGAAATTGATATGCCCGCGATAAGAAGGAGAGCGACGCCAATCAACAAGAGACAAGCGGCAGCGAATGTAATGATCACCTTCTGTGGCTCCCGCGCTTTGGAAAGATCGCCAGAAGGCAAGTTGCCATAAAACCGGTGAGAGCAATCCCAAAACCAATCCCAAGGAATCCGCTCCAACCGGTTCCAACTGTTGCAAGTGCGCCAGCCGCAATGGTCAATGATGTCAGTACATCTAGAATCAGGACGCTATTCCTTGAATTCTCGCTGACAATCATACGATATAAAATTGCGGCAAGGGGAATAGTAAGTATCACCATCAAAATTGGGGAGAATTTGACGATATACTCTTGCATCGCGACCTTCGATTCTGGAGGATGACCCGCTCAGAGCTGCCGTGCATGATGCACGACAGCAGTTTTCGGTAGGGCAAATTTCTTCAGGCGGTCCGCAATAGCGTTCTCTCGGAGGAGAGCCCTTTCCAGATCGCGACGCACATGCCCAGTAGCACCAGCGCGAAGGGTATTCCGGTGGTCAGAGCTGCCGCCTGCAAGGCAGCAAGCCCGCCTGCCAGCAAAAGCACGATCGCGACCAGCCCTTCGAAAATGGCCCAGAATACGCGTTGCGCCACCGGTGCATCGACCTTTCCGCCAGCCGTGATCGTGTCGATGACCAGCGACCCCGAGTCGGACGAGGTGACAAAGAACACCACGACGAGGACGATGCCGATGAACGAGGTGATGGTGGAGAGCGGCAAGCCTTCCAGCATGAGGAAGAGTTGCAGTTCCAAAGCACCGTCGGCGATGGCCGTCGATCCCTGATTGATGACCTGCTCCAGCGCTGCCGTCCCGAAAGCCGTCATCCACAGCACGCACATGGCGGACGGGATGAGCAGGACGCAGACGAGGAACTCGCGCACCGTGCGGCCGCGCGACACCCGCGCGATGAACATGCCGACAAAGGGCGACCACGAAATCCACCACGCCCAGTAAAAGGCCGTCCAGCCATCATAGAAATGCTGGTCGGTCCGGCCGATCGGGTTGGAGAGCGCTGGCAGGTTCATGAGATAGGCGGCGAGATAGTCGAAGAAGCCGGTAATGATGGCGACGGTCGGCCCCACGAGAATGACGAAGACGAGCAGCAGGGCGGCGAGCGCCATGTTGATCTCGCTCAGCCGTTTGACGCCTGCGTCGAGGCCGGCGACCACAGAAAACAGGGCGATCCCGGTGATACCGAGGATGAGCAGCACCTTGGAGATGTCCGTCACCGGCAGGCCGAACAGGTGGTTGAGGCCGGCATTGGCCTGCTCGGCGCCGATGCCGAGCGAAGTCGCCAGCCCGAACAGGGTCGCGAAGACGGCGAGAATGTCGATAACGTGTCCCGGCCAACCCCAGACGCGATCTCCGAGCAAGGGATAGAATACCGAGCGGACGGTCAGCGGCAGTCCGCGATTATAGGCAAAAAAGGCGAGTCCCAATCCGACGATCGCATACATCGCCCAAGGGTGCAGGCCCCAGTGATAGATCGTCGCCGCCATGCCAAGACGCCGGGCCGCTTCCGCATCGCCGGCCGCTCCGCCCAGCGGCGCCCAGCTTTCCGGAGATCCAGCATCAGCCGCAAAGGAAGACGTGAAGTGCGAAACCGGCTCCGAGACGCCATAGAACATCAAGCCGATGCCCATACCGGCGGCGAACAGCATCGCGAACCAGCCGGTATAGGAAAAGTCCGGGGTGGCGTCCTCGCCACCCAATCGGATGCTGCCGAACGGCGTGAAGATCAGCGCGATGGAAAAAATCACGAAGATATTGCCCGCTATGATCAGCAGCCAGTCGAATGTGTCGGTGACCGCAGGCCGCAGCCATCCGAAGAACTCGGTCGCAGGCCCCTGGAAGATCGCGGCGAAGAACACGAACAGCACGATGATTCCGCCGGAGACGAAAAAGACAGGGTTGTGTATGTCGAGGCCGAATATCTCGACATTATCCTGGCCGACTTCATAGTCGGTCTCGTTGGGCACGGTCATCGGCAATTCCTTTCGCTGCTCGTCCGAAGGCCAATCCAGACGCAATTCCTCCAGTCGGGTTGAGGGTGCTTTATCCCATCCTTGGGCAAGGAAGGCAAATTCATGGCGGAACAGCGGCACAAATAGGATAGGGCTTCAGCCTGCCCACGCGCATTGGATGCGGTGCCGTCAACCTCCTTGGATTTCACGTTCTCCCCTTCTTCCTCCGTTTCCAAAGTGTCGTTCGGGAAATCCCCAGTTGATCGGCCGCATCCCCGATCCGTCCGTGCGCGGCGACGATGGCCCGCTCGATCAGATCGGCTTCGGTGCGTTTTTTCGCAGCAGCAAGAGTTTCTTTTCCATCCTTCCCCAATCCTGTCTCCGGAAATATGTCGGCGGTCTCAAGCACGTCTCCCTTTGTGAACACGCTTGCCCTGTGGAGCCGGTTACGCAGTTCCCTGATGTTGCCTGGCCAGTCGTAGCGCAAAAGTGCTTGCAAGGCTTCGTGCGACAGTTGCCGAGCAGGTTGGTTCGCGGATGAAAACTCTTGCAAGAACCGCTTGGCCAACGGCTCGATCTCGCCGATGCGCTCGCGAAGCGGAAGAAGCGGGATTTCTATCACCGACAGGCGATAGTAGAGATCGTCGCGGAACTTTTTCTCAGAGCGCAGATGGTCGAGGTCTGCGTTGGTCGCGGCGACGATCCTTCCGCCGAATGTCCTGTCCTTCCGCGCCCCTACGGGTCGGAACCGGCCGTCCTCGAGCACACGCAAGAGCGCCGTCTGGAGGCGGGTATCGAGCTCGCCGATCTCGTCGAGGAAGAGCGTCCCGTCCGATGCCTCCTCGAAGTAGCCGACATGGGCTTGCGCGGCGCCGGTGAACGCGCCGCGCTCATGGCCAAAGAACTGGCTTTCCAGAAGCTCGTGTGGGATAGCGCCGCAGTTGACCGCAACGAAGGGCGAGTCGGAACGAGGAGAACTCGTATGAAGGTAACGTGCAGCGACCTCCTTGCCGACACCCGTCTCTCCCGTAAGCAGCACCGGAAGGTCGGTGGCGGCGGCACGTTGCAATTGCTCGGCGATCGTCTTGGTTGCCGGCGAAAGCGCAAACTCCGCCGAAGCGGCGCCGTCTGGCGAGCGGTGTCTGCGCGACAGGCTCGTCCGGATGCGCCCGACGAGCTCGTCCACGTCGTAGGGCTTGGTCAGGTAGTCCTCGGCACCGGCCTTGACCAGCCGCACCGCCTGGTCGATCTCGCCGAAGGCGGTCGCGAACAAGATCGGCGTGTCGCCCAGCCATGGCTGCGCCTTCGTGAACACGTCCTCGCCGGACCCGTCCGGCAACACGATGTCGGACAGCACGAAGTCTGGTCGGGCACGCTTCAGCGCGGCGATCGCGTCGGCGCAAGTCTGCGCCCAGATCGGGGCGAAGCCTTCGAGCTTCAGCCGCTGCACGATCGCGCCGCCGAGGATCGGGTCGTCCTCGATGACGAGGATTTGGGGGGTAGCGGTCATGTCGTTGCGCTCCTGTCTTGCAGGGGAATATGGAGCGTGATGTCTGTGCCGCTATTGGGGGCCGATTCTATCGCGACGCGCCCCTGAAGCCTTTCCACGAGGCGAATGATGACAGCAACTCCGAGGCCAGACCCCTCTGTCGCTACGGCCCCGCTTTCGATCGTACGCGCGAGCCCCCGATCCAGA
>WPCJ01023591.1_pt1 | contig 20168 bp, 22 predicted proteins | sample 5399831 | NCBI WGS metagenome assembly WPCJ01 (sample SAMN12869470, study PRJNA574797) | sludge metagenome | isolation source: wastewater treatment of pH10 | place: China:Beijing | collected 2019-05-20 | reverse complement strand
CGGCGGACGCGTACCGAGCGTCCCAGGTGCCCTAGCCGGATCGCGCCGCATGCCGCGTCGGTACCGCCCGTCCGAAGGCAGCCAGAAGGCCGGCACTGACCAGGGCCAGGATGACATTGCCGAGCATCGCCACGGTCAGCCCGACCGTGACGGACAGGATGCCCATGGCCGGCGGATAGATGGTGGAGCCAACGACGGCCATCCCGGTCAGCGAGCCGCCGACCGCGCCAGCCCGGATCGCCGCAACGCCGCCGCAGGGCTATGACGACCCCTTCGCCTATTGCCGGGCGGTCGGCACGGTGGACTATGTCGACTACCGCTACACTGGCCCGGCCACTGTCGAGGCGATCACGAACACGCTGCTGATCCCGGCCGGCTCGGCGCGCGACCGCGTACGCTGGCGCTGTTTCGACGGTGCGGTGCTCGCCTGCACCTCCTATATCGGGCCGATCTGCGACATGGCGCCGACGGTGGTCGAGATGCGCGAGTTCTGCGAGCGAAACCCCAATGTCGAGCAGCTGCTGGCGCCGAGCGGCACCTGGGCCTGCATCGACGGCAAGCCGCAACTGCCCGCCAATGCCAGCTGGCCGGTCGATGCCCGAGGTTTCCTGCCGCAGGGCTGGATCGCCGTCACCGACCCCAAGGCCACCGGCGCGGGCTAACAGTAGGCGGCGGCGATCGGCCGGAGCATCGAGGGGGAGCAACTCCCCGTGAAACGCGGCATTCAGGGCGAGCTGCCATTGATGTTGCGCGATCGGGAGGCAATATCGGGTGTGAAGCAGACGCAGCCGAGCCCGCTCGGCACCAGGCCAGGCTCGCATGTGACCCATGCGGAAACTGGCCGCTTGTCGGAGCGCAGCAATGGCCGTTGAGGGAATGCCGGCAAAGACCGGCAAATCGAACAACCTGCTCGCGCTGCTCCGCCCCTATTGGGTCTGGGTCGGCTTGCTGGTCGGGCTGACGCTCATCGGCAACGCGCTCAATCTCGTCGTCCCGCAGTTCATCGCCCATGCCATCGACAGTGCAGGCGCACCCGGCTTCAACCTCTTCTCGCTGGTCCTGGCGTTGGGCGCCATCTCGCTCGGCATCTTCGCCTTCACCTACATCCAGAGCATCGTCCAGACGGTGACTTCGGAGCGCGTGGCGCGCGATCTGCGCCAACGGCTGGCCGACCGTATCGCCGAACAGGACTTCGTCTACGTCCAGACCGTTTCGCCGGCACGGTTGCTCACCAACCTCACCTCCGATGTCGATGCGATCAAGAATTTCGTGGCGCAGGCCATCGCCTCGATCGTCTCGTCGCTGTTCCTGATTGTCGGCGCCAGCGCGCTGCTGCTGCTGATCAACTGGCAGCTGGCGCTGGCGGTGCTGGCGGTCGTGCCGGTGATCGGCATCACCTTCTATGTCGTACTCACCCGTGTGCGGGCGTTGTTCCGCAAGGCGCAGGGCGCCATCGACTGGCTCAACAAGGTGATCAACGAGTCGATTCTGGGCTCATCGCTGATCCGCCTCGTCAACTCGCAGCAGGCCGAGTACCAGAAGTTCCTGGCCGCCAACGGCGAGGCGCTCGGCATCGGCATGAGCATCCTGCGGCTGTTCGCCGGACTGATCCCCACCATCACCTTCGTCGCCAATCTCGCCACGCTCGTCATCCTGGCGTTTGGCGGGCACCTGGTGATCAGCGGGTCGATGACGCTGGGCCAGTTCACCGCTTTCAACTCCTACCTGGCGATCCTGATCTTTCCGATCCTGATCATCGGCTTCATGAGCAATGTCGTGGCGCAGGCGCAGGCGTCGTATGATCGCATCCGGCTGGTGCTCGACGCCCCCGAGCCCAAACCGGCGGGAACGCTCGACCGTGAGCTGCGCGGCGACATTGCGGTGGAGCACCTGACCGTGCGCTATGGGCAGCGCCTGGCGCTCGATGATGTGAGCCTGGTGGCAAGGGCCGGTACCCGCACGGCCGTCATCGGCCCCACGGCCGCTGGCAAGACCCAGCTGCTCTATGCCCTGACCGGCCTGATCGAGCCGGAAGCGGGGCGCATCACCTATGATGGCGAGCCGCTCGCGGCCTATGACAGCCAGGCGCTGCACCGCCAGGTCGGGCTGGTGTTCCAGGACAGCGTCACCTTCAGCCTGACGCTGCGCGAGAATATCGCCTTCTCCAATGTCGTCGACGACGCGAGCCTCGAGAAGGCCATCGACACCGCCGAGCTGGGCGATTTCATTGCGACGCTGCCGCAGAAGCTCGACACCATCATCTCGGAACGCGGCACCTCGCTGTCGGGCGGCCAGAAGCAGCGCATCATGCTGGCGCGGGCCCTGGCGCTCAACCCGCGCGTGCTGCTGCTCGATGATTTCACCGCCCGCGTCGACCAGCGCACGGAACGCAAGATCCTGGCCAATGTGCGGCAGAACTATCCGGGCATCACGCTCATCTCGGTGACCCAGAAGATCGCACCCGTTGAGGATTACGAGCAGATCATCCTGCTGATGGAGGGCAAGGTGCTTGCCACCGGCAGGCATGAGGAGTTGCTCCACGCCTCCCCCGAATACGTCCAGATCTACAACTCGCAGCAGAGCACCGAGGACTATGAGCTACAAGCTTAACACCTCGGAGGCGAGCCAATCCAACGAAACGGTCTGGAAAGGGCTGGCGCGCCTCTTACCGCTGATCAAGGGCGAGGGCCGGAACGTCGCCATTGCGCTGGCGGCGATCCTGATCTCGTCGGCCACCACGCTCACCGCGCCGCTGATCATCGGGCACACCGTCGACAGCTTCATCTCCACCGGCGATTTCAACGGCGTGCTGCTGTGGAGCGGCCTGCTGTTGGCGGTCTACGCGGTCGGCCTTGTCTCGGCCTATACGCAGACCCGCACCATGGGCGGGGTGGCCCGCCGTATCCTGTTCAACCTGCGCAATGCCATCTTCAACAAGCTGCAGGAACTGCCGGTCGCCTTCTTCAACCAGAACCGGTCGGGCGACCTGATCTCGCGCATCAACAACGACACCGACAAGCTCAACCAGTTCTTCGCCCAGGCGCTGATGCAGTTCCTGGGCAACGCGTTCCTCATCGTCGGCGCCGGCATCCTGCTGCTGGTGCTGAATGTCAGGCTGGGCGGCGCGGCGCTGCTGCCGGCGGTGGCGGTGCTCGTCGTCACCCAGCTCATCGGCGGCTGGGTCAAGCGCGCCAGTTTCAAGAGCCTGCAGACGCTCGGCGGCCTGAGCGGCGAGATCCAGGAAAGCCTCGCCAACTTCAAGGTGATCGTGGCGTTCAACCGCTTCGACTATTTTCGCGACAAGTTCGCGGCTGCCAATGCGGCCAACTATGCCGCCTCGATCCGCGCCGGCATCGCCAGCAATATCTTCATCCCGATCTACGGGCTGGCCTACAACCTGGGCCAGCTGGTGGTGCTGGCCTACGGCATCTACCTGATCTCGAGCGGCGAACTCACCACGGGGCTGCTGATCGGCTTCCTGCTCTACGTCACCAATTTCTACAATCCACTGCGCCAGCTGGCCAGCATCTGGTCGTCGCTGCAACTGGCGCTGGCCGGTCTCGACCGCATCTCGGAAGTGCTGGCGCTGCAGTCCGACATGGCGACCGTTCCCGCCGAGGCGACGACGTCGACTGCCGCGATCGCCTTCGAGAACGTCTCCTTCCACTACCCCGATGGCGCCGAGGTGCTGAAATCGGTGAGCTTCACCCTCGAGAAGGGCAAGACCTACGCGCTGGTCGGGCCAACCGGCGGAGGCAAGACCACCACCGCGTCGCTGATGGCGCGGCTCTACGATCCCAGCGAGGGCACGGTGCTGCTCGATGGCAGGGATATCCGTTCCTACCCGCCGGAGGAGCGGGTGGCAAAGATCGGCTTCATCCTGCAGGAGCCGTTCCTGTTCACCGGTACGGTCCGCGACAACATCCTCTACGGCAACCCGCAATACGCCTCGCTTTCCGACGAGGCGCTCGAGCGGAACCTTGACGAAGCCGGCCTGTCGGCGCTGCTCGCCCGCTTCGAGGATGGCCTCGCGACCAAGGTGTCGGCCACCGGCGACGCCATGAGCCTGGGGCAGAAGCAGCTCATCGCCTTCATCCGGGCGACGTTGCGCAGGCCCGAAATCCTCATCCTCGACGAAGCCACCGCCAATATCGACACCGTCACCGAACAGCTGCTGCAAGGCATCCTGAAACGGCTGCCGGCCACCACCACCAGGGTCATCATCGCCCACCGGCTCAACACTATCGACAGCGCCGACGCGATCTTCTTCGTCAATGGCGGCGCGGTGACGCTTGCCGGCTCAATGGAGCGCGCAATCGACATGCTGCTGCATGGGGCGATGGTCAGCTAGTGGCGCAGCGAGACGCGCGTCGCAGTGGCGAGCTCGGTGCCCTGAACGGCCCCGCGGGCTTCTGGCAATTGTCTGGGGATTGGAGCGGGTGAAGGGAATCGAACTACGTCACGCACGCCGCTAATATAGCCGCAGTCAATATGCAGCAAGCTCCCGATACCGACACTGATACCGTAGTTCTCCGCGGATAGTGGCGACCTTCTCAATGCTCGTGCGAGTATGCAGTTTTGCAGCTAGCGATTCCAGCCTCGGTAAACGACATTGTATGAACCCGGCGATTTTTTCGAGCACACCTGGCATAAGTTCGACCCAGCCTATAATCTCGCAATCCTCTGTAGTTCCAAAGAAGCCTTCCCCCGCCACCAGGAGCTAGTCCTGGGGGCATACATTGCATGGCTTCTCTCTCCAACGACACCGGACCGCGAATTAAGGCGAGCGATCGTGGCCGCTGTAGTACGGCTATTTCAGAGGATCGAGAAAGAAGCATGGGACAGGGGCGTGTCTTGGTCCACGACAATGCTGCGAGTGCAAAAATCGGCGCTGTTCCGAGAAGTGTATCTCCCGATTGGTGGAGCGTCAGCGCTTCTTAGCGCAGGCTTGCGGCCGGCGATTGGTCCACAGTCAATGCGACCAACTCCACTTGGCTTGGAATTGGCCCTAGAAGTGGCACGAATCTATCACTACCACGCCAGACACCTAAACGACCCAAACCGGTATCGGCCCGCTAGTCTCAACGCCGCGAGCAAGCTGTTCGGGCGATTGCATTCGTTCCGTGAGGAGAACCCAAAGGACAGAACCGTTATGAACGCTTGGCGACTTTGGCGAGATAGGATCGCGATGCTTTATGCGGCCAACTCGATACAGGCGGGGAGAAACCGAACGATGCTTGACGACATGCAAGGTCGGATGCTTCTGATCGAACCCGTGAACATTCGTGACATCGCAGCCCGTGCTACCTGGTTTCAAGCCTCTGTTTTGTCGAAGGTGTATCAAGCCGAGGGGCTGCCCCCGCCCAACCTCGCACTCGTTGCCGAGGAGATCCCCCTAAAACCCTTCGGTGAGGACGAGAGGCGGTACATCGACGACGCCTTTGATGTGAAACGCCCGGCTTCTTAGGAAGTTGGAAAATTCCATACAGACCGGCGCGCAGAAGGTGCCTAATTCAATCGGCGTTGATCCAACACACGGAGATAGCCGATGCTATTCAATCCCAACGCCGGACGACTGCAGGTCGTCGAACTCCCTGCGAACTTTCCCAAGGAAGGTTATGTTCGCCTGCTTCATATCCTCTCTCCCCGTGGCCCCCTGCCCGTCGGGAAAACCACCCTGTGGCAGTGGGTTCGGGACGGCAAATTTCCTCGTCCTGTTAAGCTGAGCACCCGAGTCACCGCCTGGAGGGCCGAGGATGTTCAGGCGTTCCTCGCTGACCCGAACCAGTGGGAGAGCAAGTAATGGCCCGCCCTGCAGGTAAGCGCCGCCCGACGTCTCGCCCCAAGCGGCAGTTCAACAACCCCCTTGATTCAATCAACGTCGACGACTCCGTCAGAGGGCGAGTTAGTCGCCAGACGGCAACCACCGCCAAAACCGGTGTTCAGTTTGAAGACGCGTTCGCAAGTTTCGGCGTGATGATGCGCACGGACCGGATCGGCCAAGTCTTCGACGTCGGCGGCCTCGGCGGACAGTTGCGGGCGCTTCAACAGCACTACCAGGGCCTGAAGGATGGACATCGAGCCGCCCTGCTCGAACTTCATGTCACCGCCTATCTGCTCGCCGACATTCTGCGCGGCAATCAAATGGAGTGGGAGCGCTTCGTCGTACGGCCCGAATGGAACGATTTTGAGGGTCTAAGGCCTACGGTTGAGGAACAGCCGCATTCGATCAGGTACGTCCTACGATACATGATCGGCTTTGGCAGCAAGGGTCGGACCGAAAGCGTCAGCAATGCAGTCGCGGCCCTGGAGCCGCTGTTCGTAGAGAGGGTGCCAAAAGAGGATGTTCGCCGGATCATCAAAGAGGCCGGCGGCATTCAGAAACTCGCCAAGCTCAACAGGCAGCGGCAACGGGAGGCGATTGCCGCTGAGGAAAAGCGTGAGCGGACCAGTGAGGTGACACTCGCATACGACAAGGTGGGCGAGCCCCTGTTGCAGCTCGCGCCCGGTAGTCGCGTGACCATCCAGGCTGAGATGCTCGAACCTCGAGACGACAAGATCGCACTCAAAATCTTGTCGTTTCGCCCCGACCTGCGGGACGATCTGAGCCTCGACGAGTAATTAACGGTCAGCACCGGTTCTCGAGCGGGGTGGTGGCAGTTCGCTTCGCTCGAGAAATGCGCGGTGCCGAGGCCTTAATACACACATCGCCCCCTCGATCACCGCCCTAACGTCCTTACAGACCCGAACTACCCCTTAGAACCACCCCCACCACTACTACCCTCAGCAACGTGCCCCTAGGGCGCGATGGAGAAACTCATGCGCTTTTTGACCCTCGAAGAGTTTATCACCCACCACAACAAACTCAGCATCCGACTGATGGACTACGTCGATGCGCCGCGGTCGAACTATGTTCGTATCAGCGGCGATGCACGACGGGCCATCGAACCTCGGAATCACTACTGGTTGTCCGCCGCCAGCCCCGCAGCTCGGATTCACTTCGCCAGGATTATCGATCGAGTTTGGGATGAATGGTTCAAGACCCTACCCGGCCCGTTTCACTTCGTGACCTTCGTCTCAACCCGTTTCGCGTTCGCGGAGCGTGAGGAGCACGCCTTTGACTTGGCGGCCCACCAGCAAGAGATCACCAGCGCTATGGATCCCTATGGGTTTATCGGCATGACGGAGCCCGCCTACTACCCCCGCTGGCGCACAGCGCCGGACCGGGACCTAGGTCCAGTCGTCGCTTGGCATAGCCACATCGTGACGTTGGGCGTGGGTCGCGCCGACCTAGAGGTTGCCTTGGAGGATATGGAGAATGAGGAAAGCCTCCTCGCGGGCGTCCCAGCAGTCGACATCAGAGCGTTGGGTTGGATGCAGGCGAAGAGCAGGCTGCGGTACAGCTGCAAGATGCCCTACCGGGTCTATACCCCCTACACCCCCAAGAAGCCTCGCGAGCGCCTAGACCGCAGGACTGGTGAACTCTTCATTCGCCAGCACGAGCAGAGCAAGGCCGACATGAGAACTGGCCAGCTGGCGCACATGGTGAACCTACTGCATGGCCGCTACCTCGACGAACTGATCTTCGGGAATGGCTTGGGCGCAAAGCTGGTGACCAGCATCAACGATGCAGCACGCGAGCGGCTCCATGCCGAGGAGCGGCGCTGGAACGACCGGTTCGGCAGGCGTCCTCGGTAAAGTAGCGGGCTGTCTCACAGGCCGTTACTAACCCCGATCATCATCATCATCACATCGTCGAGCACGTCCCGATCGGGGCGGGAAACGGCTCGCCTATGGAGCAACTACATGTCCACCCGGAAGTCCACCGCCACCAAGGCGGAACGTACAATCGCAGAAACTACGAAGCAGCAGATGAATGACAAGGCTAGTCTCGTAGCAGCCATCGTCGACCTGTCCCTCAGGGCCATTGCGCCTGACGTCTCGATGGAGAAACTGCCCAACGCCTTCCTCCTGGTTCAGGATAGCAAGGCGTTTCGCGTCGGAAACCTGAGTGCGGCCCGCATCTCCGACTTGCCTGCCATCCCTGCGATCAAATGGACGGGGCGATACCCCCTCTATATGGTCAGCCTCGTCGCTCCGTGCTTGTGCTTGTCCCTTTATGGCAACCCCACCAAGTGGGTGCTCACGAGGGTCAGCTTTTTCTGCACAGAGAAGTCGCGGCGCAAGCTCCTCGATTTGGAGCGCGAACTCGCCAAGCAGCCGGGGACCTACTCACACGCGATGAATGAGCAGAGCGCGCCGTTCTGCCCTTCCGGCTCGGCGTTCGCGGACGATCATGCCTCTGTGCCTCCGATGCGACGCTGGCAGCCCTTGCCCCCGGAACACACTCAAGAAGCGGCACGATGGAGTTACGCGCAGTCGCACAGCGATGTGGTGACACTTCTAGGCCTCGAGGTCCGGCAGGTGTTTCGCGCCGGGGGATCCGGGCCTACCGGCGGCATCGCCCCAGAGATCGTTGTCCATAAGATCCTTTAGGGGCGAAGACGGCGACGCTGCCGGATGCACCTCGACCACCCAGTCTTCGGGCGCAGTCGGCGATCACCATGCAGGACGCCATCGGCTCTGAGGAGCGCCCGGAGCGCAGCGGGCGTCGTCGGTAAATAGTTACCGGTGATGCCGCGAGCCGCTTCGCTGGCCGACCATCGTCTCGCAGACGGCCTGACCGTCTGCACCTAGCCCCGCATCATCCCAACCATCAGCGAGCACGTCCCGAGCGGGGCGGGAAGCGGCTCGCCTATGGAGTACCCCATGTCGAAGCCTACTTCCAACGGCGCAGGCACTTTGCAGATTCTCAAGGATAGTCAGAAGGTCCAGCTTAAGGCCCTTCTGAAAGCCCGAAGGAATCGCCTCGCCAAAGTGATGTCGAAATGCCGGGCAGGTATCTGCACTTGCCGCTCGGGAGCCTGTTGGCACGGCGAGCAATACGCAGCTCAACTCATCATGGCCAAAGCCTGCCAGAGGTTGGGAGAGTATGAGCGCTATCCCTTCGCCCTCAGCCTGACGGTGGAGGAGGACACGCATCCAACAACGATGGCTCAAAGCGCCCGAGCCATGATCGGCGAAGTAGCGGCCGTGCTCGATCATTACGAAGACAAACACTACAACCGGTACCTCTATCTTGAAGCCATCGGTGTAGTTGTGCCGCACATCCAAGTGTTTCGGCCGGGCGATGTGAGGTGGTCGCTGGTTCTCGATGTCAAAGTCGCATCTCGAACCGTCAACGAGGACGACTGGTCGGATTTTGAGAATTCCGATGAACTGTCGCAGCTCGGAGTTGTCGATGATCCATCGGCATTTGCGCCCCATATGGACGGTCCCCACCAGTTCGACAGCGTCTTGCGACCGGACGGCAAGTTCCATGCAACTGAGTCATCGCTTAGTGCGGAGCATCGGGCGACGTATGCCAGCTGGCTGCACGACCTGTCAGGATACCAGCGAATTCTCCACTTCGGTTTCAGCTACGACGAGCTATTTGGGCGCTAGAGAGCGTCGCCTTTACGAGATTCGCCACCGACCATAGAGGCGCGGGTCTCAAGCCCAGCGCTCGGTCTCGGTCGGTGAGCAATGGCGTGCTCACCGACTACGGCCCCCTCCCCGCATCATCAACATCTGTCGAGCACGTCCCGAGCGGGGCGGGAAACGGCTCGCCTAACAATCACGAGGACTACGAATGGCCCTATCTCGATACACCTACTTTTTCACTCCGAAACCGTGGAAGCGCAGGACACGCAAGGAGCTCGCTAGAATGTTGAGGCAGTGCTTCGAGCGACAAGCCGAACTCATCCGCGACTTGGAGGAGTTCGCGCCGCACCATGCTTTGACTAAGAAAATTCGGACCTGCCGACCCACAGAGTCCTGCGAGGATCGAGAATGTACCTTCGCGTGCTATTTCGGCCGTCGCACCAACCTTGGACGCTTTATCTTCGATATCGCTGGGCACCAGTTCGTGGGCGACCTGCCGTCGGCCGCGGTCGAATTAAGGGATCCTGGCCACGGGGCCCCGCTTGGGAGCCTCGAGAAGTTGGCCGCCGCGGCCGCCAAGGCGCGGTTGGCCCATAGCTTGCGGCGTGCCGAGGCCGAACTTGGCCCCTTTTTAGCGAGCGCTATCATCGCTCCGAGGCTAGACATTCATCCGGATAGGGGGAGCGAGTGGCGTTTAGTCTACTATATGCTGCTGAGCGCCCCGAGCGAGATTACCGGCGACGACAGGTTGATGCGCTCAATCGCGCCTGAGGAACAGGACCTTGCGACGGCTTTCTACAGGGAGCCAGACGAGATGGTCGAGTGGCCGTGCGTCGCACCGATACCCGAGGGCGAGCAGCTCAGTACCTCGTATCACGATGACCTCCAGGCGCAGACCTTCAGCAGGCTCGAGGGCTCTGCACGCGCTGAGTACGCTTTGTGGTTGGATGCAACGCCGGTCGATGACCGCCTCGTCATGCACGGGCATCACCGACTGCCGGCTTTGTCCGATATCCTCAACAAAGGCGCACAGATCGACTTAAGTCGATAGAATATAAGTATCTGTATTTTCTGTCTTTTTTGACTTTTTGACCTAGCTCCTGTACGTTGGTGATGGGCGGCTGCTTCGGCCCTGCCCGTCACTTCATCACATCAGGAGCCTAGAATGACCGCTTCCGCGGCTGGCACTTCGTTGCCTGCGTACGACCTTTTGCCCGCCGGCTTGATCCTCGGCCGGGACGATAGCAACCGGCCTCATGCCGCGTGGTTTATGCCCAACCAACTCGAACAGGCAGAATCCGCCGCCGCCGCGATGGGCATGTTCTTCGTCACCGTCGGCGAGAACCAGGATTTGGCCGCCATCGCCACCAAGTTGCCGAAGGGAAAGCTTTTCGACTCGGGCAGGGCGTTTGTGCCGTTTATCGGCGGAGCCACCTTCGACAAGCTGCTGCCTTTTGCACCTCCAGCTGCCGCCGAGCACAAGGAGCCCAAACCGAAGGCAGCCAAGCCCCCGAAGGTTGCTGCCCCTGCCGAGGATCCGGCTACGCCGCCCGCTCCCACGCCCGGCATCGACCTGCCCAAGGACTGGAGCGCGATCAAGGTCGGCTCCGTGGTGCTCGCGTCGGAGTCGAAGGATGACGGATGGTGGGAGGCCAAGGTGATCGAGGCGAAGCCGAACGACGTGTTTCAGCTGGTGTGGCTCGACTTCAAGGACTACCCGCCGTTCGTCCGCCACCGCGAGCGGCTGGCGCTGATGTTCCCCCGCCCCTTCGCCTCGTAGCGTCGAACCCAATCCAATCAACCCGGCCGGTCCTCGTGACCGGCCTTTTGTTTCGCTTCATCGGAGAACAATGATGATCGACCCCGTCACTCGCACCCGATTTTCCGGGCCTGATAGCGAGGCCATAGCCGCCCTCAACGACCGACTGCGTACAACCGGCACCGGCGGCCGAGTTGTCGTGTCGGCGGGCCTGCTGGCTCGCGGAAAACCCTATGTCGCCCTCGCCCTTGCCGCGGTGGCTGCTTTCAAGGCGTTCGACGCGGGCAATGACCCTCATGCGGAGCATGACGCCGCGATGCTCGACGTCGGCCGCGACAGCGTCCTGTTCAAGATCGACTACTACGACCTCAGCCTCACCGCTCATTCACCAGACCCGGCCGACCCCGCCGTCACCGAGCGAGTCATGACGGTCATGCTGGCGGAGGAGTACTAGCGCTCCTTCGATGCCAGCTTGGCCGATGAGATCATTTGCCTAAGCCACTCTGGGCTCAGGTCTACTGTAAGGAGATCGAGTTCCCGTCGGAGCGCGCGCTTCTCAGCTTCGATGCCGACTACATCAGGTTCGTCCCACCCTGCAAGGTAGTTCGGCGAGACCGAGAGGGCGTTGGCCAAGGCGAGGAATACCCTATGGCTTGGACTGGCAGCGCCCGTCTCCAGCTTGCTGAGCGTCACAGGTGAAATCTCAACCAGCTCAGCGACAGCAACTTGTGTGAGTTCCTTCACCTGTCGAGCCGCACGCAGTCGCTCACCAAACGCCTTCGACTGAACAGAATCCTTGGTGCGCCGTGCCATGTGCAATGCATGCGCTAAGCGGCAGACCCAAAGAATAACGTCAACACTAAATCGCGATTGAAACTTAGCGTTTGCGCTAATAGCGTTCACGACGCTTTACGCCCTCGCAATGTTGGAGCCTCATATGAGAATTGCCGTGATGATAATTTCGTTGTTCCTGACGCTGATCGTCGGGCTGCAGTCCTGTGCCCTGTTCGCAGGCGGAGGCATGATCAAGGATCAGGCCGTCTCCGGCGGGGGGGCTATGGGTATCCTCGTCGCGTTGCTGTTCGTGGTTGGCGGCGCGTTCGCTATGGGAATGCCGCGCGTGTCGATGGTGGCGTTCTTCGCTGCTGCTTTGCTCGGCATCGGCGTCGGCTCGTCGGGAGCATTCCCCGACCTGACCATCTGGGGCGTTGTGGCCCTTGCCCTCTGCGCCATGTCGTATTTCGGCAGCCGTGAACTCGACCGCAGCAAAGCGGTGAAGTGATGCGCACACACCTTTGGCTTGCTGGCCTTGCAATCCTCGCCACGATCTCCACGGCAGACGCCGCCCAGGATGTCGAGGTTGTCGCCAACTCGATCCTGCGCACGTACAGCGACTACTGCGACCCGCTATTTTTTGAGCAGAACCGCCCGGCCGATGCGCCGGTGGATGCGACTTTGGCTTACTCGTACTCGCGGGTCATGCTCATGCGTTACGACGGTCGATGTGATCGGTTCTTCAACGCTGAGGTAGCGGCCGCCACAATGGTTCCGAACCTGCTGCGCGGTGTAGTGGAGCTACAGCGCTCAGTGCCTCGTACCCTTACCGAGTTACAGATTGGGCTACTCGCGAGCATCCGTCGCTACGACGATATGGCGACGAACGAATGCGGTGGCCAGCCCGAGGACTCCAGCGACATCTCACACGTCCGCGCTGTGGTGGAGCCATGGTTGGCTGCGTTGGGCCGCGACGACGCTTTAGAGTTCGCAAAAGGATATGTCGGTGCCGAGGCCTTCGCCCGGTTAGTGATCGGCTTGCCCGCCGGAGGCAGCATTCCAACGCCGTGCAGCGCTCGCGAGATGGTTGCGAGCACGATTGAACTCGCAGCCGTCAACTCTGGCCTCACCGCCCCGCGGCGCTCGGAAGGTAACTCATCCTCGCTGGTGTTCCCCGAGCCCACGTACGAACAAGCTGACCCTGATGGGAACGGCTACGGCGAGGATGGCCCAGACTGGGGCGACGACACCCCCACAGGCAACCGCGGGGCCGAAGTATCTGCCGACCTGCCGCCGTCGATCCCTCTCGCAGACATTGCGGCGATCCGGCCATTCGAGGGAATTTGGGCCCACGGTCCGCGCTGTGGCGAACCTGTTGCGGAAGTAGCGATCGGACAGTTCGAGTGGCAGGGGGATCGTGAGGTGTTCGTCGGTCAAGGCGTTCCACTCATCGCGGCGGCTGACCTTTACTGCGAACTGGAGCAACTCAAGCCGGGTGATGAGGCGACCACCTTTACGGCAGTGTGTTTCAGCGAAGGTGAGCCTTCGAAGATCCCAGGATCGGTCCTGTTCACGGCTTCGAACACAATCGAACTTCGTCTGGGTGAGAGGGGTGAGTTTCAGCGCCTTGTACGGTGTAATCGTTGATCGGGGCGGGGTGAGTGCGCGGCCCCACAGCCCCAGGCGGTCGTCGACCTCGTATACGAGCCCGTGCGCCGTCGCTTTTCGACTGTTGTGGTCACGATGCTAAAGCTGTGCGCACCGCCATGGAGTTCAGGACGCTATACCGCTGTCCGAGAAGGAGGCAAGCCACGAGAGATTGTGGGTCAGCGACCTGGACCTACACGCCGGCCGGGCGGGAACCATGCTGCGCTTTCGGCGTTCGAGGCGAATAGGGAGGCTTGGCCAGTGCAGCAAGAACAGTCGTTATTAACGCGCCCATCGACCACGCCATTCGCGGTGCAGCGAAAACTCGCCAGGCAACGGGTCGCTCACCATTGGGCGGACCTCCAACGATGGAGAAGCAAGACTCTTCAGATCCGAGCGTTGGGGACCTATCGGCACCAGTCGCCTGAGGCGCTTGCCGCCGGGGACGATCAGTTGGTCGCCCTTAGAAGCGAAATCGATCAAGCGCGACGGGCTTTTCTGATCGAGATGGACGATATCCGCGACATGCCCGCGGTCGTTGATTACCTCGGAGCGCTCGATCGCCTGCTTGGGTGACGAACACATTCGTCAGGCTGCTGTACTGGCTATTGGTTATCGCTGCTGTGATGACACCGATAGGACTGCTTTTGGGCTGGAGATAGCAGCTTAGCTCCGCAACAGCGGCAACACGCTAGCGACGAGGTATATGCGTGCCGCCAGCACCACCACAATGGCCGCCCACGCGGCAATCATCCAGCGAATCCCGTACCGACCTCTCAGCAAAGCTTTCCTCCGCTCCGGGCCGGGTCATTGACCTTCTGCAGAGCCCAAGGACATCATCGCTGTGACGAGAGAACGGTAGCGTCCTCTGATAGACGGCGCCTCACCCTAAGAAAATAGACGACCGGACTCCCCTCAGTCGGTTTCAGCGGCTGTTCACAATTCTCGTACAGAGTTCAGATGAAGGAGTGACGAAGATAATCGACGCAAGAAAAAATAATGCGCGAAAGGCGCTGCAACTGCACATCGATAGCAGAGAGCGTCTGTTACGTGTTGAACTTCTGGTTGGTGAGCAACGCAAAACCGCTCAAAGCGCCATCCGTAAAGCCGTCGCCGAGGAAAACGAAAAGATTGCCACAGTGGCGGATAGTCTGCGCCAAGGCGACGAGGTCCGCAACTGAAATAGCTCAACGGACGCGGCGCCGAACACAGCGCTGCATCTGTTCGCGGCTCTAAGCAGCCTTGCGGTTAAGCTGCCCTCTGCCACCTGAGTGAGCTTCCTTTACATCGCGCCTTCTTCTTTGAGCGTCGTCAAGCAGGCCGACCGACCGATTGTGCGAATTTTTGCATCAAAGCGAAGGCACAGGAAAGCAAGGTCCCTTCGAACGCCTAATCCGCCCACCGGCGGGGGCGCGGGACCCACTACTGGGCCTGCAGGCTGCTAGCTCACGCCAGTGCCGAAGATCGACCCAATGGCGGCGGTCAGAGCCATTGCCATGGCACCCCAGAACACCACGCGCAGTGTCGGCTTCCACGGTGCAGCGCCACCGGTGGCTGCACCGGCATAGCCCAGGGCAGCCAGAAAGATCAGCGACGATGCAGCCACGATCCAGATGGTCAGATTGTTAGGGGAGAGGATCGCCGCCACCAGCGGCAATGCAGCCCCCACGGCGAACGTCACTGCCGAAGTGAGCGCGGCCTGGATGGGCCGTGCGGTCGATATCTCCGATAGCCCCAGCTCGTCACGCATGTGTGTGCCGATCGCATCTTTTGCCATCAACTGCGTCGCAACCTGGTCGGCGAGAGCAGGATCGAGTCCGCGCGACACGTAGATAGCGCTCAGTTCAGCATGTTCGGCCTCCGGCTGGGTCGCGAGTTCGGTCTGCTCCTTGGCAAGGCTTGCCGCCTCGGTGTCGGATTGCGAACTCACCGAAACATACTCGCCCGCCGCCATAGACATGGCTCCAGCTACCAGGCCGGCAACGCCGGCGAGCAGGATGGCGCCCTTGTCGGCCGACGCCGCTGCGATACCGATCAACAGGCTGGCGGTCGATACGATGCCGTCATTGGCACCCAAGATGGCAGCACGTAGCCACCCGACGCGGCCGACGAAGTGTTCTTCGGGATGTGTCTTGAGCCTCGACATTCTGGCGCTAGCTCCTTTTTTTGCGCGTAGGAAAGTTTATTAGGCGGCGGACACACTGTTCGATCTAATACACAGGAATTAAGACCACCCCCTGAGCTTTGTAATTATTGGATTTGATGCCCGATACAGCAAGATTTGATTACGATCTACTGCTCCGTCATGGGCCCGATTGGGAATATGAGGACTGAGGATCGCGTAGAGTCACACACTTCAATCCAGTATTTATGCTGGCGCCTGTCGATATGACCATCGCGCACCAGTTGCAGCGCATCGCGCAAGGCCCATTTCCAGGCGTCAGCGAGACCCGGCAGGAGGACACCAGCACGGTCCTCGAACACAGTCTCGTCCCGCCGAATATTGAAGTAGTACCTCACCATGATCGACGTCTATCAGGCTGAGGCCTGGCCGATCTAGGATCAACCGAGTGGTGCGAATGAGTTGAATTTGCATATCAATCATGCGCCGGCAATATGGCCCGCGACGGTTATCCTGCCACTCAGTACGCAAGTATTCTATCGCGTTAACGAGCACCTGCGCTAAATAGGAACTATGTAGAACGGCTCCGCCAACCCGGCGGATCCGTCTTCATACCTCTCGATTGTCAGTCGACCTCCCGTTCCAAATGGCAGCGGGGTCAATCTCGTTGTCGACAGCCGCCATTGCTTCGCCGATATCGTCCACTGTTACGGTGACGCCCCGAACGCACCTGAGCGGCGGGGCGCCTGCCACCGCGTGGATATCGGAGCCCCAGAAGGCCAACATCTTCTTCTTCCGACTAGGCGCGAGCGCTGGGTCTCTGACGATCTCGCGCGGATGGCTGTAGCCGATCAGGTCCAGGTCGGTCACGTCGTCATCGTTATCAACGTCGCCCCGGAGCGCAGGCCTGGTGGCTATGAAGACGGTGTTGCTGCGCACTCCGTCGACCTCCCAGCCGGTCGCCAGCAGGCCGGCCCGCCGGGCCGCATCGACAAGCGCACTGCGCGACACTTCGCTGTCAACGTGGCCGTCGACCGCGGACTGGCAAAGCGCGCGAGCATGCCGGAAATGCGCCGTCCGCGCTTCGGGCCAGTGCAGGTCCAAATACTCCAGCGCTTCCCAAGCGCTCCGGGCCTGGAAATTGCCGATGTGGTTCATCTTCAGGAATACAGGTTTGGAAAAGGGCCGGTGTCCCATCACTTCCTCCGATCGTCTGAAACAAGCAATGCGGTTGCGCCGCAAGCGCGATCTAGGAAGCCACTCCGGCGTGTTCAAGGGCAGGGTCAACGATGCCGTCCTGCTCTTGTTTTGCGCCCCTTGACAGCTTGCCAAGGTTACCTAAATCGATCCTGCCAGTCGCCGAACGGGGCTGGCGCAGCGGGGTAGCCCCCACTCGTGGGGCCGTCCCTCGTACCTATGTTGCTCTAAGGAGAATGTGGTTATGAGAACCTTCGACTTCACACCGCTCTATCGTTCCACCGTCGGCTTCGACCGGCTGTTCGACATGCTCGACAGCTCCACACGTCCCGACTGGCCGCCCTACGACATCGAGAAAATCGGCGACGATAAATACCGCATCAGTATGGCTGTTGCCGGCTTCGCTCCCGACGAAATCGAACTGACGCAAGAAGGTAACAGCCTGCTCGTTTCCGGCGCCAAGAAGCAGCCGGAGACTCAGCAGCAGGAGTTCCTGCATCGCGGCATTGCCAACCGGAGCTTCAAGCAGACGTTCAGCCTTGCCGACCACGTGAAGGTCGCGGGCGCGGCATCGGAAAACGGACTGCTGGCCATCGAGCTCGTCCGTGAGGTGCCGGAGCAGCTGAAGCCGCGGCGTATCGTTATTGGGCCCTCGGTCGAGACCAGGACCGGAGAGCAAAAGCAGATCGGTCAGGACCTTAAGTCCGCCGCCTGACGCAGGAACCGCCGTAGGTAGCCTCCCGGCTGACGCCGGGGGGCGCTCTTGCGGAGCATGAGCATGAGCAGAACATACTACCCATCCGACGAATACGACAGTTGCGAACTAGAGCAGGAGCGGGAGAAGCGCCGTCGGCGCTTGCTTAAGCCGCTGCGGCGCGATGGCGACGATGACGCCCCCCCTACTGCACCAGTAGCCGACCAGCTACCGAAAACTCCGCCTCTGGGCGCGGCCCAGGCCGCTTAGGGAGGGCCAGATGCAGACTATGGACCAGCACTCCAGTGGGGCAAGCTCGGCACCCCTTTTTGACTGGCAGCTTGACATTCAGAGGCTCGAGCGAGACGCCAAGGCGGCCTTAACTGCCGGCCGACGCGACCCGTGGACCACCATCGAAGCCGAGTGTTCACTGGACTTGATCGAGGCCGAACTGGTTGCACTACGGGGGCGTGATCCTCGGCAGGTGTCGGACAGCATCATTGAGCTCCGAAGCTGGAAATCCCGCGAGAACGCGTCCTCCGAATGCTGGGTTCGCTTGACGAACCAGAGTGAACACTCCCGGCCCCCAGGGGCCGGGAGATTTGAGACTGGTGGCATGCAGGACTACGACCTCCCCCAGATCGCGATCGATGAGATGGTCCGTTTGGTCAAGGAGGCCGGGACACCGATAGAGGACCGGCCCGAGTTCAAAATTCTGTGGGACGAACGCCTGGTTATGGGCGGCGACAAGAAGCGCGCCCACATCACGCAGCGAGGGAAGAACTGGCTGCAGCGGCGCGGCTTAATCGCCTGACCCGCCTTTTCCGGACCACCAGCCTACTTCTCAAAGAACCTGAAGGTATTGCTCCTCGGTGTGGCCTTGCTAGCTGGCATCTGCCTGATCTAGACTTCCGCCATTGACCTAGATCGGTTCCAACTGGCCCCGGCTGCAAAAGCACCGGGGCTTTTGTTTCCAGCGCCTCGGCATGCCACATCGGGGCTACCAAGTCACGGAGCCCGAACATATCAACCAGGCTAGGCCGATCGAGGCGCCGAGCTGCATAGCCAGTACCGCGACAACGAAAAGCCATTGCCTCGCTTCTCCCCTGCGCCGATTCAAGGCCGGCCCAACATGACGAGTTCGAAGTTCAGCTTAGCCGTAAATCGGTGCGCCTTTCCTTCCCTGACGCGTATGCGAAAGTCAGCAACCTCACCGTTGCCCGGCAGCTCTTCCCTCGCCATTTCGAGCAGCGCCATAATCGCTTGCTGCCTGGCCAGCCGATCGTTGGCGCAATCCATTCCGAAATCATCGCGCGCCCATACACTTCCGTTGAAGATATCAAAATAGTATCGCATTCTCGAAATCCACATGACCGATCCCTAATGACTTGGGCGGCTTAGGGTTTCCGATAATCTGGAGAATTGATCGACTGCGGTTACACTTTGCGACCCAGACGCTCTGCAAGGCAGTGCCCCGGGCTGCAAAGGACAGGGGGCTTCTTGCTATCCGGTAATCGCCGTGTTGTGGTCCTGCATGATCCGCCACCCTCGTGGTCCCTTTACAACGACGAAGGTACGGACTTGCTGCGTCCGCTCCTGTCGGTCGCCACTGGGCAGCGTAATGGCGCTGAGTTCGCTGATCACTGTGCCGACAGCCACATCGGCGGTGGCGAAGCGGATGTCCATACTCTGGATAGTGTCCGTTGCGCCCGCGAGAAAACTTCGATGCACCGCCCGAACCGTGGCAAGGGTTGCCTGCTTACTTCGGTCCTGGCCGCCAAATGGATTGATGTGGTGCCAATCGTCGGTGGCGTAGTCCGCAGGGTCATTAAAGCCCTCGTTGAACGCATCGTAGAAGGCCTGGATGGTCTCGCGAACGGCCCGTTCGTCTTCTCCGATCATCGCTCTTGCTCGCACTAGCTTCGTGGCTGGCGCCCTCTTCGTTCTGTATCTCGCGTGCCTCGAACGCCGGGCGCAACGCTCCCTTTGCATTTATGGTAGCGCCGGGTGCTAGCGCCCTGCAACGGCTGCGTGGTCATGCGACCACGACCGGCTTGAAGCGTAGATCGGCCGGCTGGTAAAGTCCCGGTCGTAACTATGAGAACGAGAGTTCAAGATGACCGCGCTAAGGCGTTCTGAGTTCTTCTGGTTTCTGGTGGGAGGAGCGGCAGCGATCCTGCTTACCGTGGTAGGGATAGGGATAGCAGTCTGGCTCAGTCCTTAGTGCTGAGGTCACGCTCCGTTTCTTAAGGCGGGATCCTCGCAACGTCTGTGCGATACGGTGCATGCGCTGGAATAGAACAGGGCCCCGGCAAGCTGAGACCCTGTTGGCGAGAGATGGGGGGCATCTGTCGCGAGGCGTTGAGACTGAGGGCGGTCTCACGCGTCCGCTCCTGGCGGATTGCTCCCTAAATTCGTCGGGAACGCAAAGGTTGCAGTCACCTGCATCCAATACGCGGAATCGACGTTTTTCGGCTCACCATGAGCAAAAA